>Ga0105048_10009732_pt1 | contig 15246 bp, 12 predicted proteins | sample MAT05_FD_78382 | JGI IMG/M metagenome (GOLD analysis project Ga0105048, IMG submission 78382) | Freshwater microbial communities from Lake Fryxell liftoff mats and glacier meltwater in Antarctica - MAT-05 | ecosystem: Environmental > Aquatic > Freshwater > Ice > Liftoff microbial mat | place... | reverse complement strand
GGCGGCGATGGTCCAGCGACGCACGAGACTGAGGTTGGTCCTGGTCATGGTCCTGGTCCTGGTCCTGGTCATGGTCATGGTCCTGGTCATGGTCATGGTCATGGTCATGGTCATGGCGCTCAGTCCTCTCCGTCACACGTGACGACATCGGTGGCGCCGGTCGGCACCGCGTCGGTGCAGTAGTCGCCCTCCCAGATCTGGTCGCACGAGCTGTTGTTGCACTCGAGCGCGCCGTCGTCTCCGCACGATCCGCCCGCATCGCTCTTCAACTTGCACGCGCCCTCGAAGCAGTAGAGCCCTCGAGCGCAGCGGCCGACGTCGTCGGTGCCGTCGTCCTCGTCGCACTCCTGGTTCTCGCTCGCACCGAGCTCGCACTCGGGGTTTGCGAGGTCATCCTCCGACGTATCCTCGCAGATCCCCGACGCGCACCAGTTCGATCCGCCGCGCTCGCCGGGCGCACACACGTCGCCGTTGCCGAGCAGGTTGGTGCGACACAAGCGACCATCGTCGCTGGTCACGCAGCCCATCGTCGTGGACGGGTTGCACTCGCGATCGGCAGCGCACGCCTCGTTCGCGTTGACGACGATCTCACACTGACCCGTGCCGCCGAGGTCGCAGTAGAGGCCACCTTCGCAGGCGTTCTCCGCGCTGCAATCGTCGCCCATGCCGTTGTCGCTGCGACAGCTCCCGGCCGTGCAGTGCATGTCATCGACGCAGTCGCGATCCGTGTCGCAGCGATCGCCGTTGGTATCACCGCGCTCGCGGCAGTACGTGTACGTGTTGTCCTCGATGTCGACCGGGATGCAGCTCTCGTCCTGCGGGCAAGCCGAGTCGTCGCCGCAGTCGTAGTTCGTGTTGCAGTACGAGACACAGGTCTCGCTGTCGGGATCACACGTCAGGTGCTCGAGGCACGGCAACGTCTCGGTGCCGAGGTCGGGCTCCGTCGCATCCTCGAACTCGCAGTGATCGCCTTCGTCGGCTCGCAGCGCGCAGCGGCCGTTTGCGATGTCGCAGAACAGACCTTGGTCGCACTTGCTGTCCGCCTCGCAGAACTCGTCGACCAAGCCCTTGTCGACGCACACGAACGTGCCGTCGAGCTCCTCGCAGGTCGAGCCGGCTTCGCACTCGATGTCGTAGCCGATGAGTGCGAGCGCCTCGCTGCACTGCTCGCCGACCGCTTGATTGCCGGTGAAGAGGTTGCGGAGATCGCAGGGGTTGCTGCCCGGATCGCCGCTGGCCGGCGAGCAGTAGCCGCCCGCTTCCCACGGCTGCCAGCACTGCTGCTGGTCGACGAGGTCCTTGCACTCCGCTGCGGCATCGGCGTTCGGGGTCGACCGGTCGAGTCGCACGCCGTAGCCGAGGGTGTAGAGGAGATCACCGCGCGCGAGCTCGGGCTTGTCGTCGTTCGAGTAGAGCTGCTCGATGAAGCGTTCGTTGCAGTCGCCGGCATCGACGGTGAATGGTCCGAGACGATAGTCCCGTTCACCGTCGGAGCAGCACTTGAACTCCCAGCCGCAGAGCGAGCCGATGAGCGGCTCGAGCTCGTCGCCGTCGCCACCGGTGCTCGGGCCGTCGTCCGCCGAGTCCTCGCCGGTCTCGTCGGGGTCGCTGCCCTCGGCACTGCCATCTTGCGTCGGGTTGGTCGCCGAGCCCGCGCCGTCGCTACCGCCGTCCAGCCCGACATCGGTCGCCGACGAATCGCCGATCGTCCCGCCCTCCGACGAGTCGTCCTCCGGCGACTCCTTTTTGTAGCAACCAGTCGCGATGAGGATCGCAACCGTCGCGAAGAACACACGGTGGGAAGAGGTTGTCTGGTGTAGGCCCGTCACGCATGTCCGAACGCGTCGCCCTTGCCACCGATTCATCGCCGCTCGGCGTGCTCGCGGGGCATCGTGATGGGATCGCGATGCTCGAGTCGAGCAACACACAACACGTCTTCATCGCTCGCACGACACTCTCATCGCGCGGTGCAAAGCGTGATGCGACGACCTGTCGACGCGAGTGCACGAGTCGGGATCCTCTGCGCCACTTGGGCAAGAAGTTGGGCAGCGTCGTGCCCCACTTGGGCAGGAGGTCGAGGGAATTTATTTTCTGGGGAAGCGGCCCGCTTCCCCTCCGCGCCGGCAAAGCCGTCACGGAGGCTCGCCCTTTCCATCGCTTCGCTCCGCTATTTCTGGTCGAGCCCATGGTTCGGCTCCATGCCGAAGGGCGCTGCTAGACTCGCCAGCGGTGTTCGTTCTCGCCCGCCGTGGAGCGTGGATGCTCGGGTTGGCGGCCGTCGGATGCTTCCCGGTGCCGGATCCACCGTGGCTCGTCGGCGAGCGGGCCGAGCTGCTGTCGGTGCGCATCGACGTGATCGAAGAAGGTCCGCTCAGCACGGTCGTCGCGCCGGTGCCGGCCGATCGCCGCCGTACCGACGCACTGCCGGGCGACACGATCGCGTTCCGCCCATGGGTGACCGATCGCGAGCGCGTGTGGCCGGAGGGCGAGCTCGACGTCGCGTATTTCGCGTGTCTCGGATCGTCCTGCCTCGACGCGCTGCGCGCTCCGGGCGGGACCTCCTCGTGCTCGGATCTCCTGCAGCTCGCGCAGCGGGCATGCGCACTCGGTCGCGGCCCCGACGCACGATTCGTGGTGCCGACCGCCGGCGAAGCGATCACCGCGCTCGACTACACCTCCATCTTCGCGATCGCGGGAGAGCCCGGCGTGATCGACACCGACACGTGCATCGACGCGTTCCGTGACTGGCCCGGCGGCCAGATCGACCACTGCATGTTGCACGAGCGTCGCGTCGGCATCGGCCCCCAGTGGGTGCTGACGTTGCTCTTGGTCGGCCTCGACGGTGACGACGACACCACAGGTGGCGATACGACAGGCGAGGACACCACCGGCGGCGATGACGACACCACCGGCGGCGACAATCCGTTCGCGCCTCCGCCCGAGGTGTTTCTCGAGTGGCCGAACTTCAACCCAGAGGTCGAGCGTTTCACGGTCGCGATCGATCGGCGCGGCGAGGTCCGCATGTTCGACCACGTGCCCGGCGATCGGATCGCGGTGCGTCCCGGCGACGATGTCCGGGTGACCCACGAGCGTGACCCACGTGACGCGCAGAGCTTCGTCACGAACGACATGGCGATCGATGGCACCTATCGACGCAACGCGGAGGCGCTGAGCGAGCAGTGGTACGCGACGCATCCACTCTCGCCGTTCACCGATCTTCCGGGTGTGCCGACCGTCGGCTTCGAGGTGCCGCACGACGTGGCGACCTTCCGCGTCGACGTGCGGCTGACCGATCTCGACAACGGCTACGGCTGGGGCTCGCTCTACTTCGAGGTCGATGGCGCGACGCCATAGGTTCGCACTCGCGATCGGGATCGCGACGCTACCGTGCGCAGCCGAGGCCGCGCCAGATCCCGACGACGATCCGTGCGTCGCGAAGAAGTGCGTCGCCATCGCGGCACGGATCCGCCGTCGCGGCGATCGGGTGCCCGTCGTCGGTGCGCGCGTGCTGCTGGTCGCGGAGCCGAGCCTGCGCAAGCCGGGCGAGCTCCCGACGCACGCTCACCTGAAGGACGATGTGTTGCCCGCGTGGATCCGCACCGCGACGACGACCAAGGACGGAGCGTTCGAGATCCCCGACGCGCCGCCAGGCCGAGCGCGCCTCGTGGTGATCGGCGACGGCTTCCTACGCAGCGAGTCCATCATCGTGACCACCGGTCGCGTACGCGACGTGTTTCTCGAGCCGACGGGTGGCGGCGACTTCCGCACCGTCATCGAGCAACGCACCCGCGACGCTGCGCCTGCGGCCGCGACCCACGTCATGACGCCGACCGAGATCCGCACGCTGCCCGGCAGCCAGGGTGATCCGCTGCGCGCGCTGCAGAGCCTCCCCGGCGTCGGCCGAACCCCAGCAGGTCTCGGGCTGCTCGTGCTGCGCGGCGCATCGCCGACGGAGTCGAAGGTCTACTACGGCGAGCATCCCCTGCCGCGTGCGTTCCACACGCTCGGGTTCACGAGCGTGCTCCAAGCCGACGTGCTCGGTGGTCTCGAGGTGCAAGCGAGCAACTTCTCGTCGCGGTGGGGCAATGCGTCGGGCGGTGTCGTGTTGCTCGCGCCGCGACGCGGACGCACAGATGGTGTGCACGGCTTCGGCAAGGTCGATCTGCTCTCCGCAGGCGCGCTCGTCGAGGGCCCGCTGCGGCGCGGGAGCTTCATGATCGCCGCGCAGCGTGGGTATGTCGATGCGGCGCTGCGCGTCGTGGAAAAAATCGATCCGACCTCCGCGTTCGCACTGCCGCGATACTTCGACTACCAGGCGCAGTACGACCTCACCCGCGGCGCGAATGAGTTCACCGCGCGATGGATCGGCTCGGGCGACAGGTGGACCGTGCGCTACCTCGACTTCGACGGCACGCGCAAGACCGGCGTCGATCTGCGCGACCAGTTCCATCGCGGCGAGATCGTGCTGCGGCGACGCAGTGGACCGTGGCGCATGCTGCTCACGCCGGCCGTGCGCATCGACGTCGCGCGCACGCTCGCCGACTCGTCGTCGAGCCGGCGACGCGGCGTCGTGCCATCGTGGCGCGCGGAGGTCGAGCGCACGATCACAACGCGATTCGCGATCACGCTGGGCTCGGATGGCTACGTCGCACCATCACGGCAGACGACGACGATCGCCGAGTCCGCCGTCAACCTCGCAGGCGAGTACAAGTCGCGCGTCGTCGATACCAGCATCGGCGTCTACGCGTGGGGCACGCTGCGACTCGGCGCGGTGACGCTGTGGCCCGGCGTGCGCGTATCCGTGTTCTCTCGCCAGACGCGTGACGAGTTCCGCGAACGCAGTCGTCATCGCTCGGCGGTCGATCCGCGGCTCATCGCGCGCTGGGACGTCACTCGCCGCTGGGCGCTGCGCGGTGGCGTCGGGCTCTACGCACAGCCCGACGCCGTGTTCGACTCCGGCAGCAGCTTTCTCATCGGTGGCGAGCAGAGCCTCGGCACGTCGCGCGTCGTGTTGCCGGCGCCGATCCGCTTCGCGCTCGACCCTTCGGTCGGCGTCGGCGACACAGATCCGACGCCCGATCCACTGCAAGCGCTGCAGGCGAGCGGCGGTGCGAGCTTCACCGGTGATCGCGGACTCGGCATCGATGCCACCGCGTTCTCGCGCTTCCTTCGCTCGCCGCAGACGGTGCGCTCGCGTATCTCGGACGCCGGCAACTACACCGCCGAGCAGTTCACACGCACATGGGGTGCGGAGGTGCTGGTGCGCCAGCGCATCGGTCAACGGTTCTACGCGTGGATCGGCTACACGCTGATGCGCTCGCAAGTCGGCATGACGCCGGGCATCGTCGGATCCTCGCGCGACATCCCGAGCTCGTTCGATCAGCGGCACAACCTCGTGTTGCTCGCGAGCGCCGAGCTGCCCAAGCACTTCCGCCTCGGCGCGCGCTTTCGCCTCACGAGTGGCTCGCCGTACACCCCGGTGATCGGCACCGTGCTCGGCGAGTTCGGCTACGGCGCAGTGGCCGGCCGGCAGAACTCTGCGCGGTTTCCCGCGTTCCACCAGCTCGACGTTCGGCTCGACCGCCGGTGGTACCTCAAGCGCACGACGGTCGCGGCGTACGTCGACATCCAGAACGTGTACAACCGCGCGAACGTCGAGGCGTTCGTGTACTCGGATGACTATCGGAGTGTGATCAGCAGCGTGGGGCTGCCGATCTTTCCGAGCCTGGGCGTGCGCGTGGATTGGTGAGGCGCCGCCGCGCTACTCGCGATCCGCGAGCACGCGGTCGATCACCGGCTGTGGATCGATGAACACCGGGTGCAGCTCGCCGAGATCGTAGTGATCCCCGCGCTCGAACAGCCCACCACAGATCCCATCGAAGCTGCAGCGCTGGCACACGTCGGCCTTCGGGTGGCGGAAGTCCGTCTGCCGCACCGTGCCCTTGGTGTCGAGAAAGTGCACGATGCGCTCCTCGCCCTTGATGATCTTGCGCGTCTCGGTGCTGCAGTGCGCGAACTCGGGCATGTAGCACAGCGGAACCCGCTCGACGCGGAAGCTGCGGCCGCTCTTGTCGAGCCAGCGCATCGCGCGGGCGAGCGACAGCTCGAAGTCCGCGAGGCGCGGTGCGGTGTCGCGGTTGGTCTCGGCGCGCCCCATCGACGGATCGAGGTTGTTCCACACGAAGTGGCGGATGAAGTCGAACCGACCGACGAGCGCCTTCACCGTCTCGTCGAGATGATCCGCGTTGTACTTGTTGATGACGGTGTTGATGTTCACCGTCGCACCGACCGCGCCGAGCTGCTCGAGCGCCCGCATCGCGAGCGCGAAACTGCCCTTGACGCCGGTGAGGAAGTCCTCGAGCTCCGCGCGCGCCGAGTGGATGCTGACGTGGAAGCACGATAGCCCTGCATCGCGATAGCTCGCGGCGAGGCCGTCCTTCGCGAGCTGCGAGCCGTTGGTGATCATGCGGACGTGCAACCCGCGGTCGCTCGCATAGCGAGCGACCTCGGGCACGATCGGCGAGAGCGACGGCTCACCGCCGGTCAGGATCACGCCGAAGTAGCCGCGCTGGACGAAGTCGTCGACCTGCCGCTGCGCCGTCAGCAGATCGAGCATGTAGCCCGACGCCGGGTTCGAGCAGAACCTGCAGTACTGGTTGCAGCCGCGGACGAGCTGCATGTAGCCGAGGTTCGCCACCCCAAATCCCGAGATGGCGATCTTGCTACTTCCAGCAGGCGTAGTCGACGGTCGCGGTCTGCTTCTTCTTCGTCGCCTTACCGCCGTCGGCGCCACCCTTCGCTTGGGGGGTCGTGACGGTGACCTCGATCTTCGTCGGGTTGCCCTTGGCGTCGTACTTGTACGTGAACTTGCGATCGACGGTGCCGTCGCCCTCGATGTCCTCGTCGAGCGACTTCACGCGGCCGTCCTTGTCGTAGCCGATGACGACCTTGGTGCCGCCCTCACCCTTGATGACGGCCTTGGTGACCTTGCCGTCCTTGATCGTCGCATCGACATCCGTTCGCTTCGCTTGCAGCGCGTAGCCCGGCTCGAGGCCCGCGAACAGGCCGAGCTCGATGAGCGTCATCTCGCGGTTGCCACCGTTTTCCTCCGTCGCGGTGACCTTCGCGACCGCGAGGTTGGAACCGGCTTCGAGCTTCGGCTCGATGCGCAGATCGGTCTTCTTGTTGCAATCGAGATCGATCGAGATCTTCGTGGTGAGATCGCCGGTGCGATCGAACTTGCTGCACACGTCGGCGTTGCCGTCGGCATCGGCGTCGGTGCGCACGGTGCCGCCGGTCGCGGTGTACTTGAAGCGCAGCGTCGGCCCGCCCTTGTACGTGATCTTGCACGGGCCCGGCCACGGGCCTTGCGGCGTCTCGGCCTTCGGCGGCGCCGGCTCTTCGCCATCGGTCTCGCCGTCGTCCCACTTGTCGTCCGCGAACGGATCCTCCGGCAGCTTCGGATCCGCGCTCGGCGTCGGCTCGACCTTCGTCTCGGCGGGTGCGGCCTTGGTCGGCGCCTTGTCGGTGGAATCCTTCGAGTCACCGCAGCCGAACGCCGTCACCCAGAGCAATGGCAGGAGCAACGCGATGGCGAGGGGGCTGCGGCGCATGGGTCTTCCTCGATCGAACGCTCGGCACTGCGTTCGGTTGCAGGCCGCACCTTCTAACACGACGCCCTTGCCGGTCGCCATCACTGGCGGACGAGCTCGGTCGTGCCGTGCAGGGCCGCGTAGCCGCGCCGCACGCCGTGGCACTGGGTGCGAAGCGAGCAGCCGGCGCACTGCGGCGCGGCCACGAGCTCGCCGTTGCCGGTCCCGCTGGCGATCGGCTCCCGCGCGAGCATCGGTACACGATCGGCGACAGGCACGAGACACAGCGGAATGCCACACATCGAGTCGAAGCCGCCGACGTCGACGCCGTGCGCCCGTGCGCGGCGCAGGCCTTCGACGAGCGCCGGCACGACATCGGTATAGCGCGGCACGAGCTCGGATGTGTGCGGCACGAGATCGGTCGATGGTGCGACGAACGACACGGTGATCGTCGCCGCGGGCCAGCTCGCCGCGACGAGGTCCACGAACGCCGGAAACTCGGCGATGTTCGGCCGGCAGAACACGAAGTTCACGCGCAGGGTGGGTACGCGGCCTGCGAGCGCATCGAGGCCCGCGAGCGTCTGTACGAACGTGCCAGGTGTGTTCGTGATCGCATCGGAAACCTCTGCGGTCGCAGCGTGCAGCGACACGAACGCGACATCGAGGCCGGCCTCGACGAGCGCGTCGGCGAGCGAAGGATCGATGCGCGTCGCGTTGGTCTGCAGCTCGATCTCGATCGCGCCGCCGCGCTTGCCGCGGCGGACCCACTCGACGAGCGCCGGATCGAGCGTCGGCTCGCCGCCCGACAGCACCAGCACGCCGCCCTGCGCCGCAATGTCGTCGATCGCTCGAGCGACGTCCGCGCGTGGCGCCGACGGCAGGTGCGTCGACACGAAGCAGAACGTGCACGCTTGATTGCACGCGAAGCCGACGCGCACGATCCGGGACGGCACCGCTGTGCCGTCGGGTCGGCGGTACGGTTCATCGCTGACCAGCTCGCGCGCGATCTGGGCGTCGGTCGACAGCGCGATCGAGAGGCGACGGCGCAGGCGATCCTCGGCGATCGGCTTGGCGTGGCTCTCGGCATACGCGAGCCACTGTGTCGGCACGCCGGGGCAGCGATCGTGCAGGACGCACGCAGTGCACGCGGACACGCGCACGTGATCGTCGCGCTGCGCACCTCCGGGCCCGAGCGTGTACGCGTGCGCGTGGCGATCGGGGCGCGCGAGCAGGCACGGCGGCACGTGCGTCGCGGGATCGAGCTGCAGCGGTAGTGATGCGGCACGCGCGGCCTCGGCGAGCTGCTCGAAGCCTGCGATCGCGTGCTGCGGAGACAGAACGGTCGCGGGATCGGGTGCGCGTTGGATCACGCGCGCGCGCAGTGCAGCGACGGCAGGCATCGCGACCGCGATTGCCCACGGCAGCGTGCCGAGCTCGACGAGCGTCGCGACCGCGATCGGGATCGAGGCCTCGACGCGGATCCCCGCGCGCGCGAGCGCCGTCGCGGCGCGGCACAGTCGTGACCAACCCTCCGCATCGCCGGTGATCGCCGCGTGCTCCCGCATCGCCGGCACGTGGAGCCGCGCGGTCGCAAGGCCCGCGTGCGCGAGGCGAACGGCGAGCGCGTCGTCGATCCGCGCGCCGTTCGTCTCGAGCACGACCGAGGTCGCGACGACACGCGCCCGCGCGACGAGCCGCGGCAGATCGTTGCGCAGTGTCGGCTCCCCACCGGTGAGCACGATCTCGTCGTGGCCGACCGCCGCATCGATGCGTGCGACGACCGCAGCATGGGCCGCGACGCTCGCCCGCTCGTGCTCGCGGCGGGCATCGCAGAACCCGCAGCGATGGTCGCAGGTCTCGTTCGTGACCACGCGGACCGTCCGCACGGATGGATCATAGCCGACCGTGCGTCGACAAGCTCGGCCGCCAGCCGTACCTCACGCTCAGCTTCGCGCTCGGCGTGCCGTGCTCACGCGCGTTCGGCCATCGCCCGCGCGTGATAGTCCTCGGTGTCGCGGTCGCGCCACATCGCCACGAGTCGCGCGAGCGCGACCTCGGGGCTCACGACCCGCATCGACTCTCGGTCTTCCCACAGCCCGAGTCGATCGATGCTCTCGAGCGCATCCGCGACGTCGTAGTCGAGCTCCACATAGAATCGCTCGGCGATCCACGCCTTCGCGAGGCTCGACAGCGACTCCGCATCCTTCGCCTCGCCGGACCGCAACACGAGCAGCGCATACGCGAGGAGCGTCTCCTTGATCTCCTCGTGACCGATGCTCGTGACGAGCAGGTCGAGCACGCCCGCATTGTTCGCGATGTTCTGGTAGTAGAGGTGATGCGTGCGCTGCGAGACGCGAAGGTCTCGCGCACGGCGGTAGCCGAGCACGGAGCGCACCGACAGCCCGGCGAGCCCGAGGGTCAGCGCCCAGAAGTATTGACCCGCGATCATCGAGCCCTGGACGAGCACCGCAACCGCTTTCCACGTCGCGCCGCCGACGGCACCGATGCCACCGCCGAGGATCTTGATCCGATCGAACGTGCTCATGCCGACCTCGGCGTGCGGCAGCAGTGCCACGAGGTTCGCGACCGGGATCTCGCGGAACAGCTTGATGCCGACCTCGAGCGAGTCGGACATGCGATAGACGATCGCGAGCCTGCGATACAGCTCGACCTCCCGCATCTCGCCGACGATCGGCCTACGGAGCGTGCGGACCAACCGGGTCTCCTGGGTTCGGCCACGCACGTAGAGCTGCAGGTCGCCGACCTTGTCCGGGTTCACCCGCACCTTCATGCCGTGCACGCTCGCCGAGGCGATCGCCGCGCGCACCTGCGTGTCCTCGAGCAGGTCGTAGTTCGCCTTGTCGAACGTGTAGTCGAGCACCGTCGCGAGCGTCGCAAGCGTGCTCGAGTCGCCACCCGCATCGCCGACCGCGACGGTCTCACGGTCGGGATTGAAGGGCGCATAGGCGCGCTCGAGGCGACGCGACAGCGCGCTCGATTCGGCGTGCACGATGCGCTCGAGTGCCTCCGCGAACGCGGTGACGAGCGACGCGTGCTCCCCGGCGTCGCGCACCAGCGCAGCGAGGAGATCCGCGGTGCGGATCGGGATGTAGCGGTCGTCGGGCAGGTGCAGCGACGACTTCGCGTCGGCCGTTTCCGCTGCGTCGCTCGCCACCGCCGCGGACGGTAGCAGACAAGGGCGCTACTCCTGGTCGGTCTCGTCCATCGCCGCCGACTTCTTCCCGGCCTTCTTCCCGGCCTTCTTCCCGGCCTTCCTCGCCCCGCCGCTGCTCGGCGAGAGCTCGTCGAGCATGTCACCGACCGCAGCGCCCGCGAGTGCGAGCGCTCGCTTGCCGACCCTACCCACGACCGAGCCGACCTCGGACGCGACCTCGAGCGCACGGTCGCCGGCCTTGCGCGCGGCCCCCTTCGCCTTTTTCGTGGCCTTCTTCGCGACGCCGGCAGCCTTCTTCGCGGTCTTCTTCACCGCGCCGGCGGCCTTGGTCGCGGTCTTTTTCGCCGCGCCGGTCGCCTTGGTCGCGGTCTTCTTCGCCGCGCCGGCGGCCTTGGTCGCGGTCTTCTTCACCGCGCCGGCGGCCTTGGTCGCGGTCTTTTTCGCCGCGCTGGTCGCCTTGGTCGCGGTCTTCTTCGCTTTGGAATTTGCCATCGTGACGGCGCGGGTTGCATCTGCGATGCCAAGCGCGAGCACGCCGCCGTTCGGCGGGCACGTGCGCACCACCGTGGCGCATCCGCACGACCGTGACAAATCCGCACGCGCAGACCGTGCACTCGCAATCAACGCGTGGGGTGGATCGAGGGCGACGTCGCCCGCACCCGCAACATGCACTCGAGGATCCGCAGACCGTCGGCGACCCGGCGCAGCCGCGTGGTGCCATGCGCACGCGGATGCCTCGTGACGGGCACCTCGACGACACACGCCCCGGCCTGCAGGGCGCGGCCGAGAAGCTCGGTCTCGATGTCGAAGCGTCGCGCCTGGAGCCGCAACGAAGCAAAAAGCTCGCGCCGGATCGCCCGGAACCCTGCCTGCGTGTCGGTCAGCGCGACCCCGAAAAGGAGGCCGAAGGTCCACGATAGCGCGCGATTGCCCGCGTGATCGATCCGCGTGATCGCCCCAGGCGCGAAGTCGCCGAGAAAGCGCGAGCCGATCACGAGGTCGGCCCCCGCGTCGATGGCCGCGAGCAGGCGCGGGATCTCGGCGGGAGGATCCTGTCCGTCGCCGTCGAGCAGCACGAGCACGTCGCCGGTCGCGATCGCGGCACCGCGGCGCACGGCCGCGCCCTTGCCGACGTTGTGCGCGCAGCGGACGACATTCGCACCCGCCTGGGCCGCGCGCGTGCCGGTATCGTCGCGAGATGCGTCGTCGACGACGACGACCTCCGTGATGCGGGGGATCTCGCGACACGCGCGGACGAGCGCGCCGATCACCGGCGCCTCATCGTGCGCGGGGATCACGATCGACACGCTCACAGCAGCGCCTCGAGCTCTGCGCCTTGCTCGGCGAACTGCGCCGCCTGCACCGCGAAGAGCGAGCACCACACGTTGCGATGCTCGCAGTCGTCGCCGTAGCGCACGCCGCCCTGCGGATCGACGAGGGTGCCGAGGAATCCGAGGCCGCGATCGATCGCGCTCGCCCACCGCCGGCGATCGCTCGCGCACCACAGCCGAATCGCCTGTGCGGTCGCATCGGCGCGCGCGGGGCCGTGGCCGCCTGCCCGGCGATCCCAGCTCGCCGGCACGCCGCCATCGGTGCGCTGGATCTCCGCGAGCCACGATGCTCCGCGCGCGAGCGTGTCCATCGCCCCCATCGCCCACGAGCCCTCGAGCGCATAGGCGGCAGCGTGCACGTACACCGGCTCGGCCTCGGGCTGCGTGACGTCGAGTCGATCGGCACCCGTCGCCGTCCACAGCGACGCGCGCGCGGCATGGGTATCGACGAGGTCGACGTCCTCGATGTGGTCGAGCGTGACGGCGAGCTTGCGTTGGTGCGATCCGAAGCTCGCGCTCCACCTGTCGGGGGCGACGCCGGAGGTCACCGCGCGACGCTCGACGATCGCGGTGACGAGTCGCGACGCACCCTGATGGCAGATCGCGCTCGGCGATTCGTCGCGTGCACGCGCGAGGCGCAGCAGGCCGCACAGTGCGACGCCCAGATCGAAGGCATAGCCAACGCGATCACGGCCGACCTCGCCGTGCTCGATCGCTCGCTCGAGCCGTGTTGCGACCGATGTCGAACGCGGATGCATCGGCGCCACCGCAGCGATCCACGACAGCCATAGGCCCGCGGCCTCGGGATAGTGGAACCCATCGGGGACACCGCGCCACGACCACACCGCGCCGTCGACATCGACGACCTCGGGGCCGACGAGCCAGGTCTGTAGCGCGTCCAGCGAGCGGGGCTCGATCATTTCGCCGCCCCGCGCTCGCGCAACAGCGTCCATGCGCGTCGGGTCGTCGCGCGCAGTGTCGCGAGCGGCGCACCGGCGATCGCGGGGTACGCCTCGCACGCAGAGAAGCAGCCGCCACACGCGAGCGCCTCGATGTCGCGGCGCGCATCGGCGACCGCAGTGCTCGCCCAGATCTCGAGCACGTCGCGCTCGCGCACGTTGCCGAGCGGACGATCGTAGATGTGGCACGGGAACACGTCGCCCTCCGGCGACAGGAACATGGTGCTGCGCAGTGCCTGACAGCCGATCGCGGACGGCTCGCCGCGCTGCACGAACGCCAGGTTCACGAGATACACGCTCTCGACCGCCTCGGCGAGCGTCGCCGGCATGCCGCGTGCGGCGAGATGCCGAACGAGCGCTGCACCGACCGGCACGCGCAGCGCCTCGGTGTCCGCGTTGTCGTAGAAGTGCGCCGACGTCTGCATCGCGTTCATGTGCCAGTGCGTGCGCGCGAGATCGGGGATGTCGGCGCACAGCGCTGCCCACGTTGCGTCGAGCACGTCGTGATTGCGCGACGTCAGGGTCGTGCCGATGTGTACGTCGACGCCTTCGATCTCGCGCAGGCGTCGCGCGGTCGCGATCGCGCGCGCATACGAGCCGGGCTTGCCGCGGATCTCGTCGTGGACGGCCGCGGGTCCGTCGATACTCACGGTCACGATCAGCTCGATACCGGCATGCAGTCGGTCGCGAAGCCGTTGCGTGTGCCGGGCGACGCGATCGACGAGCCACCCGTTGGTCTGGAAGTGGAGGATCGCGAGGCCGGGCACGTTGTCGACGACGGCGTCGAACACCTCGGCGATGTCGCGCCGCACGAACGGCTCACCGCCGGTGAGATCGAGCCAAACCAGCTCGTGCATGCGCCCGAGCACACGACCGATCTCCGCCGCGCTCAGCTCCGGCGCAGCGGGTCGCGCCCAGGTACGGCACATCGCGCAGCGCAGGTTGCAGCGTCGCGTCAGATCGAGGACGACGCGTGTCGGCGATGCGGGCCGTCGCCACCACGTCTGCGCGAGCGTGGCGACGAGCCGCGCCCGCGTGCGCCAACCGTGATCCGGCATGCGCCAGCCTAGAGTTAGCAAGCGAGATCGTGTGCTCGGACCGTCGGGCATCGGAGGCGCGCTCGCCGATGATAGCTGTTACCGTGACGGGCGAGATGCGTCCGGCTGCACGTCGCGTGCTCGTCACCGGCGCCGATGGTTTCATCGGTTCGCACCTGGTCGAGCGGCTCCTCGCCGACGGACACGAGGTGACGGCTGCCGTGCGACCGACGTCGGTCGTCGGGACGAGCGAGCTGCGCCTGCGCAACCTCGCGGCGGTGCGCGAGCGGCTCGCGGGTGTGATCGCGGTCGACATCGCGGGACCCGATGCGGCGCTGCGCCTCGCCGAGTCCGCGCCGCAGTGGGTGTTCCACCTCGCGGCCGAGGCGTACGTCGAGCGCTCGTTCACGCAGCCCGGTGAGGTGCTGCGCACGAACCTCGGCGGCACGATGACGGTGCTGCAGCTCGCAAGGCAGTGCAGCGCGATCGAGCGCACGGTCGTGACGTCGTCGAGCGAGATCTACGGCACTGCGCAGGCCGAGAAGATCGACGAGCGCCATCCGCTGGAGCCGACGTCGCCGTACGCGGCGTCGAAGCTCGCGGCGGATCGCATGGCGTTCGCGTTCGTGCGGACGTATGGGCTACAGATCGCGATCGTGCGGCCGTTCAACACCTACGGGCCGCGGCACACCTACGACGTGATTCCGAAATTCATCGCGCGCGCGCTGCGTGGCGAGCCGCTTGTGATCTACGGCGACGGGCAGCAATCGCGAGATTTCACCTACGTCGACGACATGATCGACGCATTCGTGCTCGCGGGCGCGCATCCCGAGGCGGTCGGGCGCGCGATCAACTTCGGCACCGGAACGGCGACGACGGTCACGACGCTCGCCGAGCGCATCACGGTGCTGTGCGAATCCCAGGCGCCGATCGAGCGCGGGCCGGCGCGCGCGGCCGAGGTCGAGCGGCTGTGCTGCGACGCTTCGATCGCGCACGGGCTCGGCTGGCGCGCGAAGGTCGGGCTCGACGAGGGACTGCGGCGGAACATCGCGTGGGCGCGGGAGCATTGGCGGCGATGATCGCGAAGCGGCTCGCCGAGGAGCCGCGCGCTGCGTGGGTGCTCGCGGCTGGGTTCGCGCTCGCGGGTGTCGT
>Ga0105048_10009731_pt1 | contig 15247 bp, 12 predicted proteins | sample MAT05_FD_78382 | JGI IMG/M metagenome (GOLD analysis project Ga0105048, IMG submission 78382) | Freshwater microbial communities from Lake Fryxell liftoff mats and glacier meltwater in Antarctica - MAT-05 | ecosystem: Environmental > Aquatic > Freshwater > Ice > Liftoff microbial mat | place... | reverse complement strand
GTTCCGGAGAGGGTGCCCGCCATGATGTTTCGCCAACCCGTTCCCGCGTCGAAATTTACAGCGATTGAACACCCGCTCGAATGGATCTGGACGGGGTTCCACGCCACCGGTTGCATCACCCTGCTTACCGGGGAATGGAAGGCCGGGAAGACGACTCTGCTCTCGATTCTGCTCTCCCGTTTCGGCACCGGGGGCACAATCGCGGGCCGGCCGGTGCGGCCCGTTGGAGCAGTTGGCTTCGCAACTGGGGTAGTGGCCTATCAGAGTGTTGACGATTTTAGAATCAACTCTTCGACCGTCCACGGATGATCTTCGATTCCTGCTTTCATCGCCGGGGTCATCTTCAACGTAGTATGAACCCGGCAGAAGTTGTAAAAGGCGAACTGCAACGCGAACGCCAAAGCGTGATTCTCCCACTTCTTGTTGAATGCATTCGTTAACCGAGTCATGCGACGGTTCTGCATCCGGATCGTGAGATTCGCACGTTCAAAGTGCGACGTACAAATTCTGTCCGCGTCCGGGTCACCCTTGCGTGGCGTCTTTTTCGTTCCGGTGACGACTCCGGGGGAATACTTGCCATCTTCTTTCGTCGCGTACTGTTCGACCAGTTGGGCGAAGTCGGCGTCCGGCAACGCGGTGGGAATCGCAGTCGCATAGGGTTTGAATCCGTCCGTGCTGATTTGGAACCGGCCCGACGTGGCAGCGGCCAGCTTCTCCGCGAAGTAGCGGGTATCTTCGGCTGAGCGAGTTCCGAGGTGCCAAGCAAGCATCATTTTCGTTTCGCGTTCGATGGCGGCGAAGCAGTAGGCGTCGCCCACTTCGGTGAGGGTCGGATGCTTCGCCAACCGCGTCTTTTCTTTTATGCCGACGAACCCCCAGATTTCATCGCATTGAACATCAACTACGGCCATTCCGTCGATCCGGCCTTCCAAGAGAACTTCGCACCGTTCACCCATCATCACCATAAGGTCGAGAATCGTTCCGCGATTGATGCCGGTGAGCCGAGCGGTCGCACGAACCGAGACGCCTTCCAACAAGTGGTGCAGGCAGCGAACGGCATCTTCCAGCGGGATACGCATATCACCTAACGGAGCGGGTTGGGCAAGGGAAAACGTCTTGCTGCATTCCGTGCATTGGAAACGCTGGTTGCCCTTGCGATCCTTCCCGAACTTGCGGGCCTCGGCTTGGCAGGTTGGACATTGCACGGCAGATACTCCGGTTGGCATCAACACAGTAGTATCCATTATTCCAGATCAGCTAAGCAATATCAACTCCATGAAGATGAAGTACCCAAAAAAAGTGGGATTTTTCCGGTGAACTGAACTTCGGGTTGACGTACTCTGTCGATTACATTCTTTTGCTCCCATTTTGGACTGCGTAGAATAGTTCGCCCCGTCTCCGGGTGTAATCTAAGTTTCATACAGAGTTCTTAGGGTCGGTGCATGATGAGCGACGAAGAAAAACCAAAACCTTCAAATCGCCTTAAACAGGGCGAAAAATTAACTCCGCTCGGCTATCACATGCGAGTTGGATTCCACCCCGAGATTCGTTTGGATCGCCGAAGAGGGCCAGAATTCACGAAGATGCTCGGAGAGATATTCGACCCTAGCGAGTCTAAACTGAACAGCGAAAGTTGGGAGTTTGTTGAGCCAAAAGGGCAGTCGCCAAATTGTTTCATTTCAGTCGTGGTCGAACAGACGAATTTTCAGTTTCACATATGTATGCCAGAACATGGCAAGGAGTGGTACGAGACACGATTCAAAATGCTCATGAAGCGGTTCCGGGAATTTTTCTCCCCGTCCCTTATCATGGAATCGTCTGTCATGATTAACGGATTACTTCCGGTAGACGGTGATGCCCGAACTTTTTTAGCGGGCCATGTAGCTCGCATTGGGGGCACAAGAGTTGCACCGTTTGGAAGGCCGATTCAGTTGTTTGGGATTCGGTTCTTTTTCCCTCCATTTGCAAGCAAGGGGAAGACGAAAAAGGCGAAGGACATAACTACCGATTGGTCTCTTGATCTAAAAATCGAATCGTACCTCGAAGACCCAACAAAGGCATACTTGCAGGCCGATGCAGCGTGGCCGAAGCCGACAAAGTGGGACAACGCAGCAGAAGAAAGGATTCTGAAGCAACTGGGAACGGTATCGGACTACCTTGATAAAAATATCATTTCATTCCTTCTCCAAAGTTCTGACGATAAACCGGGGAGTATATCATGACCACGTTAACTCGCATGCAAAACCAAAATACTTTCGTTTGGCCACTATTTGACGAAGATTCCTTGCACGGTTGGTTTACTCCTTGCCGCCCAGTTGAAAACGTGCAACTAGCGTCACATGGAATGCTCTCTTGGTATCGAAACATTGAGAGAATGAAATCAAAACCAAAAAGCGATGTGTGCCGAACACCGGATCAGGACATTCGTGATGGCCGAATAAATAAGTATTCGTCAATGGATGAAATGATTGCTGCCCTAGAAAAGGCGGGGTGAGCAACTTGGAGTTCCTCCATACCGAAGTGTTTCTGGCCTCATACTCCCGACTCAGCGCCAATAATCAAAAGCATATCACGAGCGCGATGAGAAAACTGGGGGCGAACCCTCACTCGCCATTCCCGAGGGGATTGAAAGTTCACATACTGAAAGGCGTCAAAGGGACGCCACTGAAGAAAGGTGGCAGAAAGCCACCAGTATGGGAATTACACGCCGGAGGGGGCAAGGGTGGCGGTGATATGCTAATTACTTTTCAATACGGCGAAAATTCAATTATTCTGCGCAATTGTGGATCACACGACGTGATTTCAAAAAACCCCTAACGCTTCATTCTTTTTGCTCCACCGAGCCGCAGCCGCCTTCTTGGCCGCAGTCGTTCGTTGCTTCTTTGTCATCTTCGCCGCCCTCGCCTTCCCGCCCTTCGCGCCACCAAGCCTGAAGAGTTCGACCGCCGCCGGATTCTTCTTCGGCTTATATTCGGCTTGCGGTGCCAGTGGCGGTTCGCCGGTGATGGCCTGGACGATGCCGAACGCGAACGTGTTCGGGTCGGGGAGACGTGGCTTCTTGGCGGGCTTGCTCATACCCTCAGTCTACATCGCGGGCCGGGAAGTTGGCGAGAGCGATTCGACCCCTGCCCGATGGATTCTCAACACACTGGCAGGCCACTACCCAATTGGGAAAGACCGTGGCACAGGAACTGTTGGCCCGGTCTTTGGTTCGCCAGTCGGCGGGGGCGGGGTTGTCGCCGGCGGTGTTGGCGAAGGTGGTGTATGCGGGGATGTCGGAATTCCTCAGCGAGACCCGCCCCCCCGAGGCGTACTGGATCGACCGCTGCCGAAAAACCACCGGCGAACGTCGCCAGAAAGCGACAATAGCCGTATCCGCTTAATTGCAAACCATGTCGCACACCACTTCGGCTACCTTCGCCCAACCAATTCGCTAGAATGCCCAATCGGTACCCGCGGCAGTTCTTCCCCCGAACCGGCCGTATCCGGATAGGATGCCCCCGAATCTCATGGCGAACACACTCAAGCTCAAGAGCGATGCGCCCGCCGCTCCGCAGTTCGATCCCGCGAACCCGCTGATCGTGCAGGCAGATCGTTCGATCCTCGTGGAAGTGGATAACCCGAAGTACGCCGAGGCGCGGGATGCCATCGCGCCGTTCGCGGAACTCGAAAAAAGCCCGGAACACATCCACACCTACCGCATCAGCAACCTTTCGCTTTGGAACGCGGCCGCCGCGGGCTTCACCGCCCAACAGATGGTGGACGTACTGCGGAAGTACACCAAGTTCCCGATCCCGAACAATCTCCCGTCGGATCTTATCGAAGCGGTGAGCCGGTACGGCAGGGTCAAGTTGGTTCGCACCGAAGCGGGCGGGTTGGAACTCGTCTGCGGCGATAAACCCCTCGTGGCGGAACTCACCCGGCACAAGAAACTCAAAGAGTTTCTCAACGATCGAATCGACGATACCCGCTTCGCCATTACTCCGATGCACCGGGGTGTGCTGAAACAGGCACTCATCACCGTCGGCTACCCGGCCGAGGATCTCGCGGGGTACACCGAAGGTGCCGACTTGCCGATGAACCTGCGAACGATCGCAGCGAGCGGCTTGCCCTTCAACGTCCGGGATTACCAGCGAGAATCGGCCGACGTGTTCTACGCCGGGGGGGATGTCCGCGGCGGTTCCGGGGTAATCGTGCTGCCTTGCGGTGCGGGCAAGACTATCGTGGGCATCTGCGCCATGTGCCTGTTGCAAAAGAGCACGCTCGTACTCACCACGAGCATTACGGCGGTGAAGCAGTGGGTGCGCGAGATCATCGATAAGAGCACGCTCACCGAAGCCGACGTGAAGGAATACACCGGCGACGTGAAACAGATCGGCGCCGTCACCGTGGCGACGTACCAGATCGTGACCTACCGGCCGGGCAAGAAACGGGCCAAGGGGGATGGCGAGGGATCACCCGAGGAAATGTCGGACGAAGAGTTCCCGGATGAAGCGTCCTTCGAGAAGGAAATGGCCCGGCTGTCGAAGATCAAGCAAAGCGCTCCGGAACCGATCCTCCCGAGCAAGGACGACCCCGCCGCGTACCCCCACTTCGGCCTGTTCGACAAAGGCGATTGGGGCCTCATCGTGTACGACGAAGTCCACTTGCTGCCCGCCCCGGTGTTCCGCGTGACGGCACAAATTCAGGCCCGTCGGCGGCTCGGCCTCACCGCCACGCTCATCCGCGAAGACGGCCGCGAAGGGGATGTGTTCACCCTGATCGGCCCGAAGAAGTACGACGTGCCGTGGCGGGAACTCGAAACCAAAGGTTGGATCGCTTCGGCGAGTTGCACCGAAATCCGCGTGGCCTTGCCGGACGACGCCATCCGCATGGAATACGCCGTGGCCGATTGGCGGCACAAGTACCGCATCGCCTCCGAGAACAAAGCGAAAGATGAAGTGGTCGCGGAGTTGTTGAAGCAGAATCAGGATCAACGGGTGATCGTGATCGGCCAATACCTCGATCAGTTGCGGGCCATCGCCAAGCGCTTCGATATTCCGCTCATCACGGGGAGCACGCCCAACAAGGAACGCGAAGAGTTGTACGGCAAGTTCCGCAGCGGCGAACTCCGGCACATCGTACTCAGCAAGGTCGGCAACTTCGCCATCGACCTGCCCGACGCCAACATTCTCATCCAAGTGAGCGGAACCTTCGGCAGCCGGCAGGAAGAAGCCCAACGCCTCGGCCGCATCCTACGGCCCAAAGGCGACGGTGGCACCGCCCACTTCTTCACGCTGGTCACCCGCGATACGCGCGAACTCGATTTCGCCCATCACCGCCAGATGTTCCTGACCGAGCAAGGCTACAGCTACGAAATTCTGGATGAACGCGAGGTACACTCGAAGCGCCCCGCCGAACCGGTGTGCGAACCCGCCAGCGAAGCGGCGTAGCATTTTCAATCCTCTCTCATGTATGGGAGAGGGTGGTGAAAATCCTCCGATACTCGGTGGGCTCACGCCCACCGCTCACCGGCGATCAATTCCCCTTCGGTTCGAAGCCGGGGCGAACCTTGCCATCCTTGTCGATGAGCGGCCTCGGATTCTTCACTTTGCCGAGTTCGCGGGAACCGGGCGCTTGGCCATCCGTGCCCAAATCGTCTTTCATCGCGGCGATCAACGCTTCGATCGTCTTGACCACTTCGGGATTGTCGGCGGCCACGTCCTTCGCTTCGCCGATGTCGTTCGCCAAGTTGTACAACTGATTCTTCGCCATCATTGCCGTGGGCAAGTGCAGCTTCCAATCCCCGTGGCGAACCGCTTCCAGTTTCAATCCCCTGTAGAAGAAGAACGTCTCGTGGGCGGGCTTCGCATCTTTCTCGCCAACGAGTTGGGGCCAGAGATTCGCCCCATCGATCTTGCGATCCGTTGGGGCTTTGCCCCCGGCGAGCGCCGCAAACGTCGGCAGAATGTCGAACATCCCCGCGATGGCGCCCGTCTCGGTGCCGGCGGGAATCTTGCCGGGCCACCATGCGATCGTGGGCACGCGCACTCCCCCTTCCCATGTGCTGGCCTTGAAGCCCCGCAGCGGTGCGTTGCTACTCCGTTGGGTTCCGCCGTTGTCGCTGGTGAAGATCACGAGCGTGTTCTTGTCGAGGCCTTGTGCCTTCAACGCATCGAAAATCTTGCCGACGCTCCAATCGACTTCTTCGACCCAATCGGAGAAGATGCCGTGGGGCGATTTGCCCGCGAACTGTTTGCCGGGGTAGATCGGAAAGTGAACCGCGTTGTGCGCGAGGTAGAGGAAGAACGGTTTGGCCTTGTTCTTCGCGATGAAGTCGGTGGCTTCTTGCGTGTAGATTTCTACGAGCGATTGTTGATCGTCCGGCAGCACACGCTTCACCACCGTGCCGTTTCGCAATAGGGGTAACGGGGGTTGGCCCCCTTTCGGTTTGGGCAGCGGCTTGCCGAGGTCGCTCTTCACGCCATCTTCCGCCGGGCCCATGTCGTTGGAATAGGGCAAGCCGAAGTGCAGATCGAACCCTTGTTTGTTCGGCAGAAACTCCGGCTGATCGCCGAGGTGCCACTTCCCGACGATGGCGGTGCCGTACCCGGCTTCCTTCAACACTTCCGCCACGGTGATTTCATTGGGCGAGAGGCCCGTATCGCTGGCCGGGAAGAGTACGTGGGGAATCGGCAGGCAACGTTTGGGGTAACACCCCGTCATCAGCGAGGCCCGCGACGGCGAACAAACCGGCGCCGCGTAGAAGGAGGTGAGCTTCCTCCCTTCTTTGGCCATCGCATCGAGCCGTGGCGTGCGGTTGATCTTGGAACCGAAGGGCCCGATGTCGGCGTAGCCGAGATCGTCGATGTTGATGACGACGAAATTCGGTGGGGCCGCGTACGCCGTGCCCAAGGAAGCGAGGCACAGAAGAGTGAGAATGTGCGAATGCATCGAAGTGGTACTCGGAGGGGGAACGTACTTTGTTTGTACGAATTCCCCCGAGCGGCGGGTGTCAACCCGCTGAGCACGAAAACCTCAGCGGGTTGACCCCCGCCGCTCGGAACAAAACTGCTGGCATTCGCTCCCCGAGGCTGAGTCGCATACATTCAACCGTGACCGGCGAAGGTTCAGCTCCCCCCATTTGTGAAGGGTTTCACATGCGCCTCATCCCGTGGATTGCGTTGCTCACGTTCATGGGAATTTCGCCCGCAATGGCTGCGGAAGCGCAACGCCCGAACATCCTCTTCGCGTTCGCGGACGATTGGGGGCGATTGGCCAGTGCATACGCCGCGCTCGATGGTGCGGGCACGCTCAGCGATTGCGTGCAGACGCCGAACTTCGATCGCGTCGCCAAAGAGGGAATCCTCTTCCGCAATGCGTTCGTGAACGCCCCTTCGTGTACGCCCTGCCGGAGTTCGATCCTATCGGGGCAATACTTCTGGCGCACGGGTCGCGCGGCGATCCTTCAAGGGGCCGTTTGGGATTCGACGATTCCCGCGTGGCCGTTGCTCTTGAAGGAGAGCGGCTACCACATGGGCAAGAGCTACAAAGTGTGGAGCCCCGGTACCCCCGCCGATGCCCCTTACGGCAAACAGGAATTCGCCTACCAGAAGGCGGGCGGTCGAATCAATCAGTTCTCGCAGAACGCCACGAAGATCGTCGCCTCGGGCAAGACCGTTGCGGAAGCCAAGGACGAGTTGCTCGGCGAAGTGCGGGAGAACTTTCGGCAGTTCCTCGCGGCCCAAAAACCGAATCAACCCTTTTGCTTCTGGTACGGGCCGACCAACGTCCACCGTTCGTGGACGGCCGGCTCCGGGAAGAAGCTCTGGGCCATCGACCCCGATACGCTGAAAGGGAAGGTGCCGCCGTTCCTGCCGGATGTCGCCGAGGTGCGCGAAGATTTGGCCGATTACTTGGGGGAAGTGGCCGCCTTCGATGCCCAACTCGGGGTGCTCTTCGAGGAGCTGAAGAAGGCAAAACAATACGAGAATACGTTGATCGCGATCAGCGGGGATCACGGCCCGCCCGGCTTCGCCCGCGGCAAATGCAACCTCTACGATTTCGGTACCCGCGTGCCGTTGGCCATTGCCGGGCCGGGGGTGAAGGGTGGGCGAACCGTGGATGATCTGGTGAGCCTGCCCGATTTGGCCCCGACCTTCCTCGAAGCTGCCGGGTTGAAAGTGCCCGACGTGATGACGGCGAAAAGCCTGAAAAACGTGTTGGAATCGAGCAAGAGCGGCTCCGTCGAGGCTTCGCGCGATGCGGTGTACGTCGGCCGGGAACGGCACGTGGAGATGGCGAGAGCGGAGTATCTGCCGTACCCGCAACGGGCGATCCGCACGCCCGAGTATCTCTACATTGTCAACTTTCACCCCGAACGCTACCCCATGGGCGAACACTACAACTTGGCCCCGACCGATAAAGCCCCCACGGAACAGCAACTGAAAAACACCACGTTCATCACGCTTCCAGATGAAGACTCCGGGCCGACGAAAGCGTGGATGGTGTTGAACCGGGATACGTCCCTCGGCAAGCCGCTCTTCGACGGCGCTTACGGAAAGCGACCCCGCGAAGAACTCTACGACGTGAAGAAGGATCCGTACCAAATGAAGAACTTGGCGGGCGATCCCGCCTTCGCCAAAACTGCCAAAGCGTTGGAAGAACGGTTATTCGCGGAACTCAAACGTTCCAAAGATCCCCGGATGATCGACAACGGCAAATACTTCGAATCTCCCCCGCTCGCCGGGCCACTGCCCGACGACGTTCCGCACCCGAAACGCAAGTAATTGTTCTACTTTCTTATCCCCCTCTCCCCGCTTCTCGCTCCGCTCGAAACGACTCTCTCCCTCAAGGGGAGAGGGTGAAATAGATTCACCCCACAACCCGGAACTTCCCATGCATCGTCGAAAGTTCTTCGCTTCCACCGTGGCGGTTGCTGCGGTTGCTGCAATTCCCCTCCGCGCGGAAGAAGCGCCGAAGCCCACACGAAAGCAACGCATCGGCGTTTCCACCTATTCCTTCTGGCAGTTCAAGAACAAGGATTTGCGCGACATCGAGAAGTGCATCGACCTCGCTGCGGAGTGGGGCTTCGACGCCGTGGAAATCCTCGCACGACAAATGGAAAACGAAGACAACGCCACGCTGCAGAAGTACAAGCAACGCGCCTTCAAGCACGGCATTTCCCTCAACGGCTTCTCCACGCACCAGAGCTTCATGTACCCGGATGCTGTGGAACGGAAGAAGAACGTCGAACTCGTGTGCAAGCAGATCGAACAGGCGTATGCGATGGGCATCCCCACCGTGCGCGTGAACACCGGCACTTGGAAGACGAGCAAGGATTTCGACGAGCTGATGAAGAACAAGGGGATCGAGCCGCCGATTAAAGGCTACACCGACGACGACGCCTTCCAATGGGTGGTGGATGGCTACAACGCCTGTTTGAAGACGGCCGAGAAGTGCGGCGTGGTACTCGGCCTCGAAAACCACTGGGGCTTGGGCCGCACCCCGGAAGGCTTGATGAAGATCGTGAACGCGATCGATTCGCCGTGGTTGCAAGTGACCATGGACACCGGCAATTTCTTCGACAGCCCGTATGACAAACTCGAACTGCTCGCACCGAAGACGTGCCTCGTGCAAACCAAAACGTACTACGGCGGCGGCCTCTGGTTCAGTGTCGATATCGATTACGCCAAGGTCGCGGCGCTCTTGCGCAAGCACAAGTACACCGGCTACCTCTCGCTCGAATTCGAAGGCAAAGACGACCCGATGACCGCCATCCCCAAGAGCTTGGCCATGTTGAAGAAGGCATTCGAGTGAAATTGGGATTCTCCTTCCCGGGGCAACGCCTTGATCGCCACTTCCCGCCTCGATTCGATAGAGCTGCGGGTGGCACCCAGAATGATGCCTAGCATGACAGTCTGTAAGCTATCCAAATCGAGATCGAGCCAAATCGTCATTCAGACCAGACCCACGGGAATTGCCTCATGAAATCGCTGGTGATTTCAGAAATATTCCCACCGCGGGTGGGTGGCAGTGGCCGCTTTCTTTGGGAACTTTATTCGCGGTTGCCGCCGGGAAAATTCGAATTCCTTGCCGGGGCGACGCCCGGCGATGTCTCCTTCGATACCGAGCACTACTCACATCGAATTGTTCGTTGGCCACTTTCGATGTTTACACCGGGAATCCGCAGCCTTCGCAACGCCCGTTTGTACTGGAAGTGGGTTCGTTCGATCCGGACAATGATTCGTGATCGTTCGTACCGATCTTTGCATTGTGCCCGCGTCCTGCCGGAAGGATTCACGGCATACCTGCTGAAAAAAATCGTTGGCACCCCCTACCTCGTTTTTGCTCATGGCGAAGACTTGAGCGGTGCCGCCACCAGCCGGGAACTCACATGGATGGCCCGTCGCGTGCTTTCGGGTGCAAGCGGTATCATCGCGAATAGCCTGAACACCGCCCGATTGGTGATCGAGGAGTGGAATGTTCCCTCCCGCAAGGTGAAGCTAGTACACCCCGGGGTCGATCTCTCCCGATATCGCCCGCAGGATCCCGAAGAATCCTGGCGATTGTCGCAAGGGTGGTCGGGACGCACCGTCATTCTCACAGTGAGCCGATTGCAGGCCCGCAAAGGGCAGGACATGATGATCCGGGCACTCAGCGCGATCCGGGCGAAGCTCCCCGAGGTGCTGTATGTGATTGCCGGGGATGGCGAAGAGGCCGAGCGCCTACGAAACTCCGCCCGTGAACAAGGCCAATCCGAGCATGTGCAATTTATGGGAGAAGTTTCCGAGGATGATAAGATCCGCCTGTATCAGCAGTGCGATCTCTTTGTCATGCCGAATCGTAAAGTGGGCGCCGATTTCGAAGGGTTCGGCATGGTGTTGCTGGAAGCCCAAGCGTGCGGGAAACCGGTGCTCGCGGGAGATAGCGGAGGAACCTCGGAAACCATGAAGATTCCTGACACCGGGCGAATCGCTGACTGCACCACCCCGGAAACGCTGGCGCAAGCGGTGATTGCACTCCTTTCGAATCCGGCGGAACTCCGATCGATGGGTTGCCGGGCGGCGGCTTGGGCGGAAGAGTTCGATTGGCCACGAACCGTAGAAAAGGCAACAGCGTCATTCCGCGAACTGTTTTCAGAACTGTAATGGAAGTACAGGCTTCGACAACAGGCAATTGAATGTCGGGTGTTCAATTTCAGTCACCCCCACCCGCTTCTCGGCGCGAAGCCACATCGGCGGGTGGGGGCGAAGTTCCAAGCCCGATGGTCAATAATGGCTTTGTCACTTACGGGGACGAAGAATCCCTCTATCGCGAAATGACCCAGCAAGATCCGTAAGAGCGTGCCACGGTGATTTTGCCAAGCAACGAGCGGTTACACTTGGAACTCATATTGTAACTCTGAGGCTAATTTTTATTTTAGTGTCGGTTGTACCAATCGACTCGCAAGCCAGCCAGGATCGGTGTATGTGCGGTATCGCTGGCGTTGCCTTTTCAGACGCCAATCGACCACCGGAGTCCGAACCCTTGCATCGCATGGCCCATGCTATCGCGCATCGCGGGCCGGATGGCGCCGGTGAGTTCCTCGCTCCAGGGCTCGGCCTTGTTCACCGTCGCTTGGCGATTATCGATCCCGCGGCGGGCCAACAACCCCTTGGCAACGAAGACGGAACAATCCAAATCGCGTTCAACGGCGAGATCTACAATTTCCCCGAACTCCGCCAGCGTCTGATTGCCAAGGGCCACCGGTTTCGAACGCACTCCGATACGGAAGTGATTGTTCACTTGTATGAAGAAGTCGGGGAAGATGTTGTCCGCGGATTGAATGGCATGTTTGCCTTTGCTCTTTGGGATTCCCGTCAGCGCAAGCTTCTCCTCGCTCGTGATCGCCTTGGCATCAAACCCTTGTATTTCCAAAGGAATACCGAGCGAATCCTTTTCGGGTCCGAGCCGCGTGCCATCCTGGCGTATGGCGACCATCCTCGGGCCGTGGATCCCTTCGCCTTGGATGACTACCTCGCATTCGGCATGGTCATCACGCCGAAATCGATCTACCAAGGCATCGAACAACTTCCGCCTGGGCATACGCTGGTTTATCATCCCGGTAATCGGAACGCTTCACCGAAATGTTACTGGAAGCTAGAGTTCCAGCCCGATCCTAGGCCGGAATCGGAGTGGATTTCTCAACTTAGTGCGGCGGTCGACGCCTCGGTGAAGTCGCATCTGATCGCAGATGTTCCGGTCGGTGCGTTTTTGTCGGGAGGTGTGGATTCGAGTGCGATTGTTGCCTCGGCGGCCCGGCAAACCAGCGAACCCCTGCGCACGTTCTCCATCGGATTCCGCGAGGAGAAATTCTCCGAGCTACCGTATGCTACTGTGATTGCCGAGCAGTACCGCACGATTCACCGGCAGGAAATTCTCACCGCAGATGCGGCTTCTTCTCTGGAAGCCCTCACCGCCGCCTTCGATGAGCCGTTCGCAGACGTTTCCGCGATTTCCATGCTGGCCGTATCCCGGTTCGCAGCGGAATCGGTGAAAGTGGTACTCTCGGGCGATGGTGGCGACGAGTGCTTCGGGGGGTATTTACGTTATGCCCACGATTTGAAGGAAGCCAGTATTCGTAGGCTCCTCCCGAAAGCCGTTCGAAAATCCATGTTCGGGACTCTCGGTCAATGGTGGCCCAGTTTCGAGTTCATGCCGCGGCCGTTGCGATGGAAAAACGCCTTGATCAACCTGGGCCTCGAAAATTCCTCGGCATACGCCAACACCCTCAAACAATGTCGGTCGCCACTGCGGGAGTTGCTGTTGAATCCGGAGATCCGCCGAGCTGTGGCCGGGTACGTCCCCAATTCGCGACTGGTGCAGGCCTATGAATCGGCACCGGCCCGGGATCCACTGTCCGGGATGATTGCGGCCGATTTCGCGGTCACGCTGCCCGATGATTATCTTGTGAAAGTGGATCGGGCGAGCATGGCCAACGGCTTGGAGGTGCGCCCCCCCTTGCTCGATCATCAACTCGTGGAACTGGCCGCCCGCATTCCCTCGCGTTTCAAGATTGCGAACGGGGAACTGAAGTCCATTTTCAAGAAGTCGCTGCGGGAGCGTATCCCGCGTGCTATCCTCGGCCGACCCAAGCAGGGGTTCGTGATCCCGGTCGAGGAATGGCTCCGGGGACCGCTCGCCCCCATGATGCGCGATACGATCCTGGGTTCCAACTCCCGATTGGACGGTTTAATCGATCGCCCAAAAGCGAAGGAACTATTAGAATCGCACATTGCTGGCCGAGGTCAACATGGGCGAGTACTGTGGTCCCTCATTGTGCTGGCCCGATGGGCCGAACACCATATGTCCGTGTGAAAGGTCCGCGGTGTTTAACGAGTTCACATCACCGATCCGCGTTGCGTTCGTCGTCCACAAGATGCAAGTGGCCGGGGCGGAAGTCCTTGTCCGGGAGACGATCCACCGGCTGGGCCGTTGCATCGAACCGACTATCTTTTGCCTCGATGCCATCGGTTCGATCGGCGAAGAGTTGCTGGCCGAGGGCGTTCCCGTGATCTGTTTGAACCGGATCGCCCAAGGCCGCGATCTGGGCGTATCCCGGCGAATGGCCCACGAAATCCGGGATCGGAAGATCCAAGTGGTTCATGCCCATCAGTACACTCCATTCTTTTACGCCGCGTTGGCCAAACCCCTCACCGGATTTTCCTTTCGATTGATTCTAACGGAGCATGGTCGGCACTACCCCGATACTGTTTCTCCCATTCGGCGTGCGGTCAACCGCTTGATCCTGGATCGGCTGGCGGATGCCGTGAATGCCTGTTGCCAATTCAGTGGTCGGGCACTGAGCCGCGTGGATGGCTTCCGAGGGAATCGCATCGAAGTGATCGACAACGGCATCGATTGGAACAGCGTGGCAACGAACCCCGATCGTGCGGCCTTGGGCCTGGATCCCACCCGGAAGTATGTGGCTTGCGTAGCCCGTTTCCACCCGGTGAAGGATCATAAAATGCTCCTGCGTGCATTTTCTTCAGTTGCGAGCGAAGTTCCCGACGCCGACCTTCTCTTAGCCGGGGAAGGCCCCGACCAGGGGTATCTTGAAGAACTCGCCCAATCGCTCGGGATCGCCGAGCGGGTGAAGTTCCTTGGGGTGCGCCATGATGTTCCACAAGTGCTCGCGGCTTGCGATGTGTTCGCACTCACGTCCATTTCGGAGGCCGCCTCGCTCACTCTCATGGAGGCAATGGCAGCGGGGCTTCCTTCGGTGGTCACAGATGTGGGAGGCAACCCGGAAGTTGTCCGCCGGGATGTCGACGGCTACTTGGTTCCTCGCGGAGATTCCAAAGCCTGTGCCCTGGCCCTGATACGATTGCTCACCGACAAACAACTCGCATATCGAATGGGATCATCGGCGAAAGCCCGCGCTCGGGAATGTTTCGATTTGAACCGCACCATTGCACGCTACTTTGGCCTTTATAAACACTACGTTTTGAGATAATGAACCTACGGTAGCACCCCGTTGATGAACGTAGCCGTTCTATCTGTGCGCAGGGTAAAGCGGCAATCGAATCTACCCTTTCTTGGGAACCTTCTTCGCCTTAATTTTTGTCACAGGGATTGGCTTTTTCTTGGCCGGCTTCGTGCGGGTTTTGGTCGCCCTCGGCGCGGGTGGTACGTCGCCGAATTCGATGCCGAAGATGGCCCCGAGGTCGTCCGCAGCGATCGTGTTGACGCCTCTCTTGGTACCGACCGGTGCGGTCGGGATCGCCTGTTCGATCAATTCCTTGTGATCGACGGCGCGGAGGAGAAACAGCAACTCCGGCGACGAATCGAGGCGGTTGCCGACGCCGTACATCACCGCGGCGATGTGCTTGCACATCCCGGCGTAATCCGGGCAACTGCACTGCATCTCAATCTCTTTCGGCTTCGGGAACAGCCCCCGATCCCGATTCGTCACCAATTCCATCACCGCTTTCGAGAGCTTGCCTTGCAGCAGTTCGACGAGAGTGCCGATTTTGCCCGCGCATTGTTCCTTCAAAGCCGACCAATTCTTTTTCGGTTGCGCACCAATGTCGATCTGGATTTCGTACAGCTGCGAACCGCTGACGAGTGCCTTGATTCGCCCCTTTTCGATCTTCAGATCGACCACCGAGCCGTTGCGAACGTAGGTTCGACCCCGCGGCAAGCGGTTCTCGAAATCGCTGTAACCTTCCAGATTGGTACACCACGCTTGGCCCCAGAAGGTGGACGCGATGGTTCGGCCTTCGAT
>Ga0105048_10009730_pt1 | contig 15248 bp, 13 predicted proteins | sample MAT05_FD_78382 | JGI IMG/M metagenome (GOLD analysis project Ga0105048, IMG submission 78382) | Freshwater microbial communities from Lake Fryxell liftoff mats and glacier meltwater in Antarctica - MAT-05 | ecosystem: Environmental > Aquatic > Freshwater > Ice > Liftoff microbial mat | place... | reverse complement strand
GCAGCGATTCCCGCGGTTCGACGACCAGCAAACCCGGCCACACGCCGGTCAATGTTCGTCCGCGAAAGGGCGCTTGTGGGACGCCACGAGCAACAGCCCATGACGAAGTAACTTGATACGATCCCGCAAAAAAAGTAGACATCGCGGGGCGTGCCTAGGAGAGGTCGAACCCTAGGTCGGACGAGTATAGCCACGCAGATTGTCCAAGCACGAAGAAGTTAGCTACGTCGGCATACGTACTTCACACGAACGTGCGGTAATCGAAGAAATAAATAGTACTGGTTAGTAAATTGATCGGTATTCGATGCGGTGTAAGGGTTGACATCCTTCAAGTGAACGCTCTGGATCGCCGACCCAGAACTCATTAGTATGAAGTGTGATACCTAATCAGGTTAACAACGTAGCATGATAAGCATGATAAGAGGAGCGTTCGATGAGCGATGATCTGCCTGCGATGGTGCGCAGAACAATTCGGTTTGACGTGATGTTTCGAGGTGACATTACGATCATGCCGTCGCATGTTGGACGAGTTCGCATATCGGGTTCCGCGCCGTTGCGTGATGCGATCATTGAGTCGGACATCGTAGACCTAAGCAACAACGGGCTTGGGTTTATAACAACGGTATTCATACCGAAGCGCACAATGGTCTTGATTCGCGCGGTTTCGCCCGATGGTGGCGGGGATGAACTCTTTTCAATTTCAGCGAGAGTGCAGCGAATTGTCATGACGGACCGTCGTCCGGCGTATCTCGTAGGCGTGTCGTTCGAAGATGTCACTCCTGAAGCAGTAACCGGGTTGCAAGCGGCGATAGAACGGCTCACAAATACCGGTTCGGCGTAAGGGTTGGCGTGCGCGACGCAGAATTGTGAATGGCACGGTTGATCGATGAATGCGATGGGTGCAGAGGAGGCTTCGTGCTCGATTCCAGGAACTTTGTCATACGCACGCTCATCGCAGATGGCGCGATCAAGGACGCCGACGTTAAGCGTGCGACCGAACACTCCATGGCGACGGGTGGCGATCTGGTCGAATCGCTGGTTGCCATGAATCTTGTGACTTCGAGGCGCGTTGCAATCGCGCGCGCGAAGCTGTGCGAGTATCCATTTGTGGACATCGCGCATTATGAAATCGACATCCACAACGCATCGTTCATGCCGCGTGCGGTCGCCGAACGACTGGTCGCGTTCCCGCTATTCGTCATCGACGGCACGGCCACTGTTGCCATGCTTGATCCGCTTAACCTTCAGGCCATCGACCAGATTCGGCAGATTTTAAAGATGGATGTTGAGCCCGTACTCTCGGACGTAGAGCAACTTCGCTCGCTGATTACGCGCGCATACAGCCTTAATCACGTCGATGAAGATTCGGTTTCGCAAGCCGAGGAACATCTCACGAGCGGCGAAGAGCCGATCGTGGCAGCTGTCAACCAAATCTTGTTCAACGCAATTGATACCGGCGCGAGCGATGTCCATCTCAATCCGCACGACAACGACCTGCATCTTCGCGTGCGGATCGATGGCAGTTTGCGTGTACTCCAAGGGCCATCTCGCTCAGCGCATGCCGCGATCGTGCAACGTTTGAAAGTCATGGCTAGACTTGATCTCACGCAGACACGCAGGCCTCAGGATGGCAAGTTCCGCTTTATCCGTGCTGGCGAAGCCGTCGATATTCGATTGTCCATCGTCCCCACGATCTATGGCGAGAATGTTGTCATGCGCATCCTGCGGAGCGCCAACAAACTCGGCACCATCGATGACCTCGGCATGCGTGAATTTGATGCAGCGGCCTTCAAAGACCTCATCGCGCACCCGCACGGGATGATCCTCGTCACCGGACCCACTGGCTCGGGCAAGACGACCACCCTCTACACCGCGCTCAACATGATCAACTCGCCAGCACGGAACATAATGACCATCGAGGACCCCGTCGAGATCCGCCTGCCCATGGTTCGCCAGATCCAGGTGAATCACGAGATCGGGGTTAACTTTTCGACCGCGCTGCGGGCCGTCTTGCGTCAAGATCCCGACGTGATCCTGGTTGGCGAGATCCGCGATGAGGAGACCGCAAAGATTACGGTGCAGAGCGCGCTCACCGGGCACTTGGTCTTATCCACGCTCCACACCAATGACGCTGTTGGCGCGCTGCCCCGGCTCCGCGACTTTGGAATCCCGCACTTTGGTATAAACGCGGCGTTGCTGGGCGTGGTTGCACAGCGGCTTGCGCGCTGTGTTTGCGAATCGTGTGCCCGTCCTGAATCGCTAGAGAACATCAAGAGCGTTGCAGGCGTCATCTCTGAGAACGCGACTTTCCGCATCGGCAAGGGGTGTTCCAACTGTGGCCAAACCGGAACCAAGGGCCGTGCAGGCATCTTCGAAATAATGCGGATGACTACGAGCATCCAGTCCTTGGTTGAAGGGGGAGCAGCGACGCAAGAGCTTCGCAGGGCTGCAAAGGAATCGGGTATGCGATCGCTATACGACGAAGGGATCGAGAAGGCCGCACGCGGTTTGATCCCGATCACCGAACTCACAAAGCTACGTTCGATTATTGATACTGACCAGAACGAACTGGAGATATCACGCGATGCGATGGCCGGAATTCATTCAAACACACAGATGGCAAGAGAGCGCGCCGCATGAGTACATATGCATTTCGGTACAGTGCGGTCAATGAGTTCGGCCAGCGAACCAGGGGCACAATCCGCGCCGAAGCACACCACGAAGCGTTTCGCAAACTCGTAGCGGCGGGCCTCACACCCGTGTCAATCGACGAGATAAAGGCACGCACGTCGGCATTCTCGCGTGGACGTGTGCGTGCGAGCGATGTTGCCGAACTGACTCGTGAGCTCGCCGTGCTCGTGGCGGCCAAGATCCCGCTTGATCGCGGCTTGGCATCGATTGCCGAGCATGAAGGCAAGCCAGCCGTTTCCGAGATGGTGCGCGACATTGCCACGCAGATCGAAGCAGGCTCGCCCATGACCCAAGCGTTGTCGCGGCATGCGCACGTCTTTGGTGACGTATACATCGAAACGGTCAAGTCGGCCGAACGTTCCGGCAATCTGGCATCGGTGATGGAGCATCTCGCCGACATGCTCGAGATGCAGATCGAGACCAAGCAATTACTCACCCGCGCGTTGACATACCCGATTATTGTTCTCATGGTTGTGATGCTCGCTGTTACGGTCATTGTCGTGTTTGTCGTGCCAAAGTTTGGCGCGACGTTTGCCTCGCAGGGGATCAAGCTGCCTTTGGTGACGCGAATGCTGCAAGCTACGGGGCAATCCGTGGGTGAATACTGGCCCATGTATGCAGCCGGACTGGTTGCCGTGATTTTGGTGCCAGTTCTTGCATGGAAAACAACGGGAGGCCGTTCACAAATTGAAGGTTTGATGCTTCGAACGCCATATGTATCTAGGGTCATCATTTCGGTGTGCACGGCTCGCTTTACGCGTGTGCTAGGAATCGGCCTCTCATCTGGCTTAGGCGTGATTGAGTCGCTCGAAATCGCGGGACGAAGCACGGGCCAATCCCGCTTTCGTGCCGAGACCGAGGTTGTCGCGAACCAACTTCGGCAAGGGCATTCGCTGGTTGACTCCGTTAGCGCAATGACCATGATCCCGAGCTTTGCAAAGCGCATGCTCGGTGCTGGCAAGGATTCAAAGGAAGTGTCGAGCGCGTGCAACGTGTTGTCGCGCCACTATGAACGTGAATCGAATCACTTGACTAAAAACGTCAGCAGCGTTATCGAGCCGATCTTGACAGTGGCAATGGCTGTGATTGTGCTACTTGTTGCATTGTCAGTCTTTCTTCCCATGTGGCAGATGGTCGGACAAAAGCATTAGTCCTATATCCAGCCTGCATAACACTACAATTAAGCGTGAAAACAGAAGAGATATATGGCGTATATCGATTGCAATACGCATTCTGTTCACCGATCAATCGCTAGGTACGTGGCAAACTGCCTAACGAACCGATCAATCCATCATGATCCAACGCATGGTCAGAAGTCCTAAGCGTGAATCGCAGCGTGCTTGATTGGTACGAGTACGCGATAGTTCTTCCCTGAGAGAAGGTATCGGGCAGTTGTTTCACGTTGTCGAAACAAGTCACACGCTCGGAGTGCACGGATGAAACAGCATCAATCAAGTTTACCAGCATGCACGCTTGCAACGCACCGCGCACGCACAACGATCGCGGCTGCCTGCCTTGTGCGTGCGTTCACATTCATCGAAGTGATGGTCGTTGTGATCATCATTGGCGTACTTGCCGCAATGGTCGTGCCACAGTTCAGTGGCGTGACCGAAGATGCCAAGTCAAGCGCCGCAGAAGGAGCAGTCGCGGGCGTTCGTAGCTCGATTGCCGGCTATCGTGCTAAGGCGATCATCTCCGGTGGTCCTTCATTTCCAACCTTGATCCAGCTTACGACTTCTGGTGTAGTTGTTCAAGGCGAGCTGCCGCTCAACCCGTACAACAAGCTACGCAACGTGCAAGCGGTTTCTACGAACGCCGCCACAGCACGCAATGTGAGTAATTCCGCAACCGTTGGATGGAACTACTTCGTCGATAATTCTTCGGGCAGGGCTAGGGCTGTCTTCTATCTCAATTCAAGCAACACGACGACGATCCCGACGGGTTCAGTCAACACATTCAAATCTGCGAATCAGCTCTGATTCGCATTCCAGGCACACGAAAGCACGATGGAATTACACTCTCAACTACGTACGAACCTCACCCATGCGTCCTCGCAAACGTGGCGTATTCGCAGATTAGCAAGCAGTTCGCGGCGGCTGCGCGCATTCACATTGATCGAAGTGCTCGTCGTTGTCAGTATCACGGCGATCCTCGCAGTATCAGTCGTGCCTGCATTCGCATCGATGGCGGACGCACGCAGGGCTGCCGCCGCACGCGAGATTGAACGACTTCTATTGCTCGCTCGCGCTCGTGCCATGGCCACAAGCACCCCGCACGCACTTCAGTTGAACACAACAAGCGGAGCATTCCAACTCGTTCGCTTGAACCGCACAACCTTGGCAGTAGAACCAGCTCTCGATGCGAGCGGTTCGCCTTGGCCAGCTACGACGCTGAATACGGCGTTTCCAGGCGTATCCGTCTCTTCAATTCAATCTCAGGCCGCTGGTGGATCTTCCACTTCCTTCTGGTTCTCGTTCAATGGCACTCCTGATCTTCGCAACTTGTCGGGTGAGCGCATCGGCTCGCCTACGACCGTTTCGCAGATCACGCTCACCGGCAACTTGATCATCCAAGTACATCCCAATACTGGCGCCGTCATGGTTGACTACGGCAACGGCAACGCCGGGAGCACGCCATGAATCCGAAACAAAGTCCCAGTATTGCAAGGCGTGCTCGCCGTGGCTTCTCTCTCATTGAAGCCGTTGTCGTCATCGTTGTGCTCGCAATCTCGGTGCCGCCGACGATTCTTTGGCTCGATTCATCCGTAAGCCGACAAGCCGACGCGATCAATGCGACGCGTGCAACTTTCATGGCGACCACGATCATCGAGAACATTCTTGCCGACAGTGCGAGCACGGCCACTGGCCTTGGATTCGAAGCGTTCGTGAACTCCGCATTGTACCTCGACACACCTGTGAACGGTTTACGCGCACGCCTCTCAACGCAATTTCAAGGCTTGACCACCATGGGCTTCACGTACACCGTAAATATCGGTGGCATCGTCGGTCCCAGTGGGGTTGTTGACGCTGACCCACTCCGCAACACGTATCGAATAATCACCGTCACAATCGCCGCTCCCAGCGCGAGTGGACCACCATTGTCAATCGCGGTGTCAGCCGTTATAGCTGCTCGATAATTGATGATTGCCGACAATCGCTTTGGCTCGCTTCGACACTCCATGCAACACCACACCAAACAATTTCTGACGCCATCCATGAGCACGAAAGCTACAAAGGCTACGTTGTCTCGTCGCGGCGTAACACTCATCGAAGTCGTCACTGCGGTTGTTGTGCTCGGCATTATCGGCGCGTCGTCGCTCCCTGTTATCATTGGTGTTTCCGAAACCTATGCACAAAGCACACGAAACCGCGCTAGCTTCGAACGAGCCGCATATGCGATGGACAGAATCGTCCGCTTCATCCGCGAAATTCCCAGCGGCCCAGCTCAAGGCACAGTAGCGATAACTTCTGCAGGTACCAATACGCTCAGGCTCACAAACACATCCGCAATTCAACTGAATGGCACGGATCTCTTGCTCGTTACAGCCAGTGGCCAATCCGCAGTGCTTGTTCGCAACGTCGACAATCTGCAGTTCACGTACCTCTCAAACACAGGCGTGACAAGTTCTGCATCACTGCCCGCGACCACGCAACGCATCAACGTATCGCTCACGGTCGAAGGCGTTGAACTTAATGTAACCGCGCTCATCCGATCACGATTGACCGAGCCATGAAACGCCGCGATATTCTCTTGAAGGATACTACTCATGACGATCAGACATACAACACCGGTCGCAAAAAGCCGTGCTTGTCGCGTGCATAGAAAAAAACGCGTTCGACGCGGGGCGGGAATCGCGGTTGTCGTGCTCTTGCTCGCGATACTGAATCTTGCGATACTTGGTGCTGTTGGTGCCAGTGGCGATGACCTTTCGCTCGCGGCTCTTCGTGTCGAAACAACGCGAGCTTTCTATGCAGCCGAAGGAGGCGGAATCATTGCTTCTCGACTCGTACGCGAAGGGCTCAGCGTTCCCGTTGTTGGCTCGTCGCTCATGCTGAGTAATGCCAGGATTACGTACGTCACAGTCCCTACAACCGCTACACCTGGCACGATCACGATCGAGGGCACCAGTGGCGATGCGAGCCGTCGCATATCGATTGTCCTCAGCGTGCCCTGATCTTCAATGAGCTTTATCAAACGTCCGCTCTTTTTGGGTGAAGATGTGGTTTAGGAAGCACGAAGTAGCCAATTGTAGTGGAAACTACTCGTTGCTTCGTCAAGTGTGGCAAAGGTCATGCCTTTGAACGTCGATATCTCCCATGTGTCTAATTATTGGAGAGAAGCGTTCGATGCAAAGTGTAATGCCAAAGACGCCTGTAGTGATCGCATTGCTCCCCAGCGGGTTGCGTGCTGCCACGATCGCCGCTGGAGGCGAAGTGATTCGCAGCAACCGGATCGCCTTTCCGCCTGGCTTCTTCGACACCGTATGGACCGACGGCTTTCGGGTGCTCGATCAGCCTCTGCGTGAACTCATCGCGTCATTGGGTATCACGCAAGGCACTCGCGTCACGCTTTCGTATGTTGGATCAAAGCTTCTCGCGGACGCTTTCGCATCGCCAGCTCGTGGTTCAACCGCCCTTCACGCTGGCACTCTTGCGTTGCGTGAAACGATCTCGGGCAAAGCTGAAGGTTGGACCATGCGCGTATGCCCATGGATTGAGAATCCTGCGAATCTGCGCGACCAACTCAAAGCAGCCTCGCAATTGGCCGTAGATCAAAATGATACTGCAACAGCGTCCCAATTCACTGGCGAGGCTCGCGTCATCGCTTCGCACATCTTTGCCTCGGCAGAACAGCAGGCCACAATCGATGCGCTCGGCATGTGGCTTCGCCGCTCTGGCCTCGTGCCGGTGGCCATCGTTCCTTCCAAGCTTGCGGTGATGGACGCCGCACTGCAAGCAGCCCTAGCCGCTTCTCAACGACACAGTGGTACGAGCGTGCTTCCTGTGCTTTATCTGGGCGAACACGCCATGGTTCTCATCGGTGTTACGCAGCAACGTGTTGAGTTCGTGCGTGCAATTGACATCGGGTATTCCCTCTTGGTCGAAGCGATGATCCGCGGAGCTACTGCTTCGGGAGTTGTCTTGCCCAACCTTGAGCACGCGTCGAAGCTTCTATTTGCGTGCGGCATTCCTAAGCGTGGCGATATGCTCGATCCTTCAATCACGTTTCGTGCCGATGCATTTCTTCCTTTGATGCAAGCCGTTGTCCAGCGATTCTGCGTCGAAACCAGGCAGACGCTGCGCTTTACCATCCCCGAAAGCGAACTACATCGCGTTTCGATCGTTCTTGCCGGACCAGGCGCACGCATCCGTGGCCTTGATAACGTCCTCACGAGCCATCTCGACATGCCGGTAGATGTTGGGGACAAATCTCTTCAGACCTCCGACGTCGAAGAGCCACTTGGTGATATGGCGGACTTGCTTCGCATGCGTTCTCGTTTCACGCCGTTCCTCCCGCAATGCGAGCAGCATGCCCGTGGCAATCGTCGCGCACGTGTTGCAACGCTCTGTGGCGGAGCCTTGGGGTTGTCCGCCGTGCTATTCGGGATATTTGGGTCGAATCAAAGCCGAGCCACAGTCGATCGAATCGAAGCAGAACAATTGCCAAAGGTTGTTGAACTCCAAGAGCAAGCGGCGTCGAGCATCGAAGCTGATACACTCGCGTTAGACCTCTCTCGCGTCGCCGCAGAAATCAACGAAGATCTCGGTATGCGCCCTGCTTGGGCATCAAAGCTTCGCGCTCTCTCGTTTGCGTCTGGCGAACACATCGCTATTCTTGAGATTCTTGGCGGATACTCCAATGTACAAGCCAAGAGCGCTGTAATCACAATTCGAGGAATGGCATCAACCAATCCGGCAAGTATCACAGATGATCAGCTCTCTGCCTTTATCAACAGGCTCGCCGTGCTTCCTGGTGTAGCTTCGGCAAGACTCACCTCAACTCGCGTCCTCCGCGATGGCTCAAATGTCGAACGAACACAGTTTGTCATTGCCTTAGCACTACAAACCACGCCACCTCTGATCGATGGAGTCGGTGTTGCAGTCGAAATCGCAACTGAAAGCGCGGCTCTCGATGAGTCTCCCGCAGGAGGCCGTTGACGCATGAATCATCCCCAAAGCAACCCGAATCTGCAACCTTTGAGTGTCACGTCCATGCGGGACCAGCGCGCCGCCATCGTGCGGATAGCTATTCTCTCGATCGTCTGTGCCGGTGCATGGTTCATCATCGTTACGCCAAAGCAGCAGGCTGTAGCAATCCGCCGGGATCAGATCGCACGCGTCGAAACACAGCTATCGCGAGGTATTACGCGACAAGCCGGATATGGTGATCCATGTGTGAAAGGTCAGGAGCTTCGTAAGGTCGCCGTATCGCTGCGCGATTTTACAAAGACGAGTGCCGATCCCGCCACCCTTTACGACACGTACAGAGCCTTCGCCGAGGAATATGGCGTACGAATCGATCGCGTCGAGCCACGCATTATTGATGGCCGACGCAACGAATCAATGACCAAGCGGATCGTCTACACCATCGATATCTCTGGCACATATGAGGCCGTCACCCGAATGCTTAACGCGGTTGAAACGCGAGTCGGTGCAACACGCATCATGTCCTTCCGAATGACACCATCGCCAAAGCCAAACGCGGATGAATCGGTCGGGCACGATTGGGTTAGCGCGAGCATCGAAACTCTGCACCTCGAACTCACGCTGCCCGATTCGATCTTGCGTGCGAACGCCTCGCCTTCTTCTTATACACCTTCTTCTGATGTACCTTCTTCTGATATGCCTCGTTCTGATTTGCCTTCAACTACTAAGCGCGATAGCACGCCTTCACCGTCCGCTTCGCCTTCAATCCCAACCGTGGTAGGAGAAGCAAAATGACACTCATGGCTTTGGGATTTCTAGCTCATACTTCCAAGTATATCTCTCGCTCCTGGTCCGGCTGGAATGGTGTGGCACTCCTTGCCTGCACGCTGCCCATCATCACTATCGGCATCGCGCACTATGGCCTCCCAATGGCTAGCCCACAATCCGCCTCCGCGCAGCACGCTGACACTATTGCTGTCAGCACGATCAACGCGTCTGAACCTCTCAAGTACGAGTTTCGTAAGCCTACCGATATCGATCGCATGATCAACGACGCTCGCACCACGCCGATGAGCGAACGCTTCGCTTCGACGCCGCTGACCAAGCTCCCCGGTGAACGTCGCGGCGTTCAACAACTCACGCTCAATCCAAATGATCCCATGCCAACCTTCACGCCCCCGGTTCTTCCTCTGACAAGTATTATGACCAGCGCCGGTCGGCCTATCGCTGTTGTCTCTGGCGCGCTTCGGCGTGTGGGCGATGTCGTCGCCCCAGGTTGGTCAATTGGAGCAATCGACGCCGACAAGGGCATCGTCGAGATCGTGCACGAAACCGGCGTAGAGCACATCCTTCGACTTCGGCAAAGCGCCGAGTTACCAAAGTGATACTTAACTCATCACGTCTTCCAACGACGAATCCAAGCTCGCGCCCTTGCTCTCAATGACCTTTTTGTACCACCTCGCCGAATCCTTAATCGTGCGTACGCCCGTGGTGTAATCGATGTGGATCAAGCCAAAGCGTTCCTTGAACGCGCTCTGCCACTCGTAGTTGTCCATCACGGACCAGTGCATGTACCCGCGAATGTCTGCGCCGTCTTCGCTGGCGCGCCGCAACTCACGCAAGTACCGCCGTGTGTAATCGATCCGCTGAGTATCTCGCACCCGACCATCCAGATCGACCCAGTCATGGCTCGCCATGCCATTTTCCGTCACGACAATCGGCACCTTGTACTTCTCGTACAAAAACTTGGGCCCGTAGTACAACGCCGTCGGCTCAACAAACCACCCAATCGAATTTCGCGCATGCCCAGGTGGAAACTCCACCTTCTTTGGCACGCCATCCTCGCCCATCGCCATCCGCTCCGCGTCATACACGTTGATCCCATAGAAATCAATCGGTTGGCAGATCGTCGCCAAGTCTTTCGCGTTCGTTAGCGCGCGATGCGTCTGCCCCATGTCCCCGGCGTTCACCAGATCCTTGTGATACAGCGCAAGCCCATCCTCGGGATAATGCCCAAGCACCACAGGGTCCGCGAGCCACGCGTTGTTCCAATAGTCCTTCGTCGTCACCGCGTGCGTCGCGATCCGTGCCGCCTCAATATCCTTGGGCGTGTTCGTCGCCGGCGTCTTGCATCGACCAATTGGAGCCCAGCCAACCTCACACACGCTAGGCGAAGCCTCGCGAATCGCCTTAACGCCCATTCCGTGCGCTCGTAGCGAATTGTGCGCGCTCCACAGCCGCTCAACATGGCTCTTCTTCGCGTTGCTCGTCTGCAACCCTTCTAGCTCGCTGGGCCCCAAGAAAATATGCGGCTCGTTCAGCGTCATCCACTTGGTCACACGCCCACCTAGCGCTCTGGTCATCGTGTCGGCGTACTTCGCAAACCACTCCGCAATGTCGCGGTTCAGCCACCCGCCCTTGTGATACGTCCATAAAGGCAAATCCCAGTGAAACAACGTCACCCAAGGCGTGATGCCATGATCCAACAATTCATCCACTAATCGCTTATAAAAATCAACCCCCGCCTGATTCACCTCGCCACTGGCATTGGGCTCAACCCTTGGCCAAGATACGCTGAAGCGATACGCCTTTAGCCCCATCTCCGCCATCATCGCCACATCTTCTTTGTACTTCGTGAAGTGGTCACACCCAACATCGCCGGTGTGCCCCATGTACGTATTCCCGGCTTCATGCGAAAATTGGTCCCAGATGCTGGGCCCTTTGCCATCGGCTTTCCATCCGCCTTCGACCTGATACGCCGACGACGCAGCTCCCCAGACGAATCCTTCGCGAAATGCCATTCCCTCTTCGCTCCTCTCGCTTCCATTGATCGCTCGAAACTATTCACGTGCTCCACCGCGGACAATCGACATGCACACAGCCCCAAGGCTTCGTAGCAAACCCAAACACTTACTCCGCCCGCTCAAATTCCACCTTCGACGGCAGCGAGAAGACTCGCGCGCCACCCTCAGCGTCAACCTTGCTCACCGACCCATTCACCCAAACCTTCACGTTCGCCGACGCACGACCCGCCTCGTCCATCGGCGACGCTACCACAATTCCCGCCTTCGGCTTGGCATCGCCGGAAAGTTCTACCACAAACCGATCTCTTCCTTCAAACTGTTTCACGCTCAGTCTCGCGCTCAACTTTCCAAACTCCGTTGGCATCCCCTCGAACAAAACCCCCTCTCGCGCCACTTCTTCCACGATCCCGCCAAACACCATCAGCGATTGATCCTTCTCATACACCAGCGTCGCTCGCACCGAATTCAAAAAGTCTGACCCGCACCAAGTATGTGGCATGTCCCCAATAAACCGTGGCGTGCTCGGCTCATTCCACACCACTTCCGCCCAATGATTCCACTCCAAAGGCCTCCTAAGCCCCATGAACCACGCCAAAACCTCCTGCCCATCTTCTCTTCGCCCCAGCCGTGCAAGTGCACCCACATGTCGCCACTCATAAGGCGTCAAACCTTCCCACACCTGCCCGCCATCGCGCCGTGCCCGGAAGAACGCCATGTACTTCTCGAACGTCGTCTCCAACATCGCACGCGTGTCCGACTTCAAATCATCCCCAGGCCACAGCGCAACCGTCGTTGATGTCGAATCAAAGTCTCCAAGCTCCACACACCCAGGCATGTAGCTAATCTCATGCGCCTTCATCGATGCTCGCATAGCGGCATAATGGCTCGTGCGAAACTCTTCCGCAAGCCCAGCAAACCGCTCTGATTCTGCTTGCTTCCCCAAGATCCTTGCGATCGCGCTCGCGTCGCGCAAGCCACGTAATGTAAAGAACCCATCCCAAAACGAGTGCATGGGCTTGGCGCTATACCCCTCATGCGAAATCGATTCAGGCATGATGCCATAGAACGCTTCCGCGGGCACCGCTGCCTTTCCAGGTTCTTGCCGCGCCGGTCCACCAACCTGAAACTCCGCGCTCATCCGCTTCATCCGCAACGACTGGATGTGATTCGCAACCAGATCAACTCGATTCCAATGCCGCTCAAGTATGCTCGTATCCTTCGTATATCGATACGCGTTCATTACCGCGAAAATGTACTGCCCATGGCTGTCGTGCTCGTCCACCGGATCAGCCCCGCGCTTGTCCACAACGCAAGGCACCTTCCCATCCGGATACACATACGCCCCATACCAATCGATAAACCTCACCGCGCGATCCATCAGCCCATACTCAAGAAGCGCAGCCGAAGTCATCGAACCATCGCGAATCCACGACCGCTCATAACACCTCGACCCAGGCTGGATCGATGGCCCATCCGCATTAATCAAGATGTACGCCAACGTCGAACGAATCGCGTCGTTCAACTGTTTGTCCGCAAAGCGGATCTTGACCTTATCAACTTCATTCGTCCATCGCGCCCGTTCTACTTCCAACGCCTTGGCAAACTCCTCAGGCGTTACCGGCGCGAGTGAATCACGCTCCGCGCCCAGCGCAACCGCCACGATCCATTCCTTTGTTTCGCCAGGTGAAAGCGTGAACAAGTGCTCGGTCGCGCCCGACACCATCCCCATGCTGTCCGTGATCGAATCCACTCGCGCCAATGACGAACCCGCCAAAGGCACGAGCGTCCCCATACCGCGTAGGCCCGCCATCACTTCACCGCCCGCAAACGTAGAACCCACCACACTCGATGGCGCAGGATTCACCAAAACACGCCTGCCATCCATCGCAAACCCATTCGCAACCGCGGCAACCTGCTTCGTCGGCGCCACGCCGCCCGTCGCCTTCAAGTCTTGCCACACTGGGTTGACCTGGAAAGGCCTCCCCGCAACGCTGAACCAGCCATTCGCTACTTTGTTGCCTGTATTGGTAATCGCATACCGCACCAAGATCGTCGATGCCCCGGGCATTCCCGTCGCCAGCGCCGTCACCATCGTCGCAAACCCTTCGGTTTCACCCTCAACGCTCGGTATCGGCATCCACCCGCCGTCCAGCGAAACCCTCTTCGCGCACGCCGACAACCGAATCATTCGACCATCGGTCATCGTGCCGCTTGCGCCGAGCGTGCGAATCACCCCGTCCAACGTGAACAAACCCTTGCCCACTTCAACCACGCCTTGTTCACTGATCAATGCCTCGGCGTCATCATCGGGCAATCCCACAACCGTCCAATACCGCTGCTTCCCAAAGAACATGTCTGGCCAATCAGGCAAGCCCGCCAAATCAGGCAAGCCAGCCAAATCAGTCTCTTGAGCAATCGTCGCCGCGAGCCGCGCGTCTCTCTGCGCGACATACGCCATCAACGAGTTTCGCGACGCGCCAATCTCAGGAGAGATCAACCGAACCTCAGCAATCGCCGCCGGCGCATCAGCATTGAACCCAAGTCGAATATGCCTTGCACTCGATTCTGGTGCCCACACAATCACGCGATTGGCACCAATCCCTTCGAGCTTGGCCAGCAACTTCCACGAGCCTGCGGTCGGCGTGGCTTCGCTCGACCCTTCGAGTTCGATCTCGCGCATGCCAACATCCGCGATTAATACTTCAACGCCACCAAACTCACGCTCTATTCCAAGGTCCATGTTGAGCAAGGGCATCTGTTCATTGCCCGAACTTCGCCACACCGTCGCATCATTCCCATCAAGTACGCTCGCGGGATTGGAGCCGCCCATACTCGACGACGCCGACGCCTCAACCGCAGGCGGCGTAGTGGGGGGCGCATCAATCTCGCGATACATCAAGTTGTCCAGCCAGATCGTTCCCTTGCCGCCTTCTATCGCCGCGATTGCAAACTCAATCTTGTCTACCTTTCGCGTGGGCGTGCCATGCGAAGGCCCCCAGGCAAAGGTCACGTGCCGTACGCGCGTCGTCAGCGTTTGCCAATCACGCATCGGCGTGAACGCCCGGCGCTGATGCCACCACACGTCGCTTCGATCCGCTTGCGCCCCGGCGTCCCCACGCGTGTCCAGCAACTTAAACTCAAGGTCGTTGGCAATCGCATCGCCTTTCGCGTCAAACGAAAACTCGTACGTCTTTCCCGTCGCCGGGTCGGGCAGCATGATTCCAAAATCCTTCTGCACAATGACGAATCCCGACCCTTTCGTAAAGTCATAGTCAACGCGCAGCGCATTGCCCGTCTTTCCAGCTTCGTTCGTAACCACAAGGCCGACGCCAGTCGCCGCGATTGCCTTCCATGTTCCCGCGTCCTCAAACCCATCAAGCAGATTTGTCTCCATCGCGTTCGCGCGCACCGACAAGCCGCACATCGCGAAAAGACACGCCTTGACACACAGCACCACGCCCAGATTCAGAATCTGCATTGGCTCATTCCCTTGCGAAATGAAGGTTCAAACATGGTATCAAATTCAATCACACACGGCTCGATACTGCGATCAACACCATGGCTGCAATCGCCGCCCTTTCACCAATCCATCACCAGCTCATCACCG
>Ga0105048_10009729_pt1 | contig 15248 bp, 7 predicted proteins | sample MAT05_FD_78382 | JGI IMG/M metagenome (GOLD analysis project Ga0105048, IMG submission 78382) | Freshwater microbial communities from Lake Fryxell liftoff mats and glacier meltwater in Antarctica - MAT-05 | ecosystem: Environmental > Aquatic > Freshwater > Ice > Liftoff microbial mat | place... | reverse complement strand
CTGACGGCAGGGGCATCGCCTCCATTTCGGCCAGCAGCTGCACCAGGCAACCGGCCAGATGTTCCAGCAAACGCTCGCCCTTGTCGGCGCTGGCGGCGCGGGCGTCGCCGCAGGCGCCGTGCGGGTTCAGGTCTTGCGTCATCCAGCCCATGCCCACCGGCTTTTCTGCGCCCAGCAGCCCGCCACGGCGGGCCAGCGTGGCGCCCAGGCTTTGAAAGTCGGCCAACGCAGGTGTTCGCACGAGGTCGGGGCGCAGGTGCATGACGAGCGACGTCTCGACCGCACCGCCGTGCAAACCGTGAGCCAGCTCGTCGGCTTCGAACAGCCCCGGCGGCACGCCGAACGAGAAGCTGTGCGCGCGCGCCACCAGCAGGCCGTGGGCCACGCGCAGCCGCAGCGCGGCCAGGTCGACATGCGCGCGCTGGCCGCCGTGGCTGTTGAAGATCACCAGCTTTCTCACGCCCGCCCGCGCGACACCCCGGCCCACCGAAAGCCACAGGCCCAGCAGCGCTTCCATGTCGGCGCTGAGGGTGCCGGGAAAGGCCGTGTGCTCCAGGCTGTCGCCGACATTCAGCGCGGGCAGCACCAACACCGATGCCGAAGCCGGCAGGTGCGCAAGCGCGCGTGAGACCACCGCCTGGTTGATCAAGGCGTCGGTGCACAGCGGCAGGTGCGGGCCATGCTGCTCGATGGCCGCCACCGGCAGCAGCGCGATGGTTCGCGCGGGGTCGACGCGGGCGAAGTCGGGCGTGGCCAGATCTTGCCAATAGCCACTGGCGAGTGAATCAGTGGGTAAAGCGCCGCTGGGGCGTGCGCTACTCGGCAAAGCCGGGGCTGCCGCTGCTGCGGCCGGGGAGTTCATCGCCATGAGGGTGTGAGGTAAGGGTCGTCGAGCACCGGTGCAGTGTCAGGCATGCCTTGGGTGGCGTTGGGGTCGGGCCAAACCACGACCTGCGTGACCGGCAGCGCGGCCAGCAAGCCTGCCAAAAATATCGCCCATGCCCAACGCCGCCGCCGCGCCTTGGCTGAGACGCACAGGCGCGACAACAAGGCGGGTAACAGGAACGCCAGCGCCACGATGGCCACCCGCAGCGCATGGCCTGCGGCGGGCGGCGGTGCACCCAGCACCCAGCCCCAGGCCAGCGTCAGCCAAGCCAGCCCGAAAGCAAGCCAGACCCAGGGCGCTGCGCCATTGACGGACAGCGGCCGCCAGCTTGCCCAGGCGCCGGCTGCGCCCGCGGTGGCGGCCAGCATCACGGCCAGTTGCGCGAGCAAGAGCGAGCCGCCCACAGCCGCCAGCCCGGCCAGCCCCAGCGCGGCGGCCACCATCACCACGGCCCAGACCGCAGCGCTTCCCGGTGCCGCATCGGGCAAGCGCCACAGCCGCTGCAACTGCAGCAGCACGCCCGCCACCAGAGCGGCGAGCACGATCCACGGCACTTTCAGGTGTCTGGCGTCGGCCGGCCAATGGAAGCCCGGCATCCAGGCCAGAGCACCCAGCAGCCCGAGCACCGCGCCCCACAGCGCAAAGCGTCCCTCCCGCCAGGCGCTCAGGGTTGCCATGGCTGCCATGGCCAGCAGAAGCGGCAGGGCCAGACTCTGGAACGCAGGGTGGTGCAACAAGTTGCTGGGTCCGAGGTGGGAGGTGGGTGAGCCGGAGCCGAAAAAATTCGGTCGTTCGCAACGCATTCTCGTTGGCCAGGGTGCCGCCTGCCGGCAGTCTGCAAGCAGCGCGGACCACATGCCCCACTTCAGTGTGCAGCCCGGCTGCCGATATCCCACGCAAGCAAGTTCGACGTGCCCCAAGCGCGCGCTGTCGGTGTTGCCCGGCCCCCAGACTGCGCCTGAAGCGCCCGAACAGGTTTCGCATGATGCAGAGCAGCCCTCACTCCCTGCTGGAAGCAGCCCACTTCGTTTGCTTCGCAAGGTTCGCAAGCGTCGTCAGCGCCGCAAGAGTCTTCAACATCAGCGCTGCCAGCGCCGCCAACCCATGACCGCCGCATGGCAGCGGCTGTTGCCGGCGCTGATTCTGGTCGTCGGCGCCTTGGTCTCGGCCGCGGGCGCGTGGTGGCTGCACCAACGCGCACAGGCCGAAGCCGAGGCCGAGTTCGGCCGCATCGTGCTGCGCAATTCCGAAAGCATCAATGACCGCTTCCGCCTGCCCGTCTACGGCCTGAATGGCGTGCGCGGCGTTTATGCCACCCATGTGCATGTCTCGCGCGAGACCTTCCGCCGCTACGTTTCCACGCGCGACCTGGCGAGAGAATTTCCGGGCGTGCGCGGCTTCGGCGTCATTCAACGCGTGGAGCGTGCCGACATGGACGCCTTCCTCGCTGCCCAGCGGGCCGACGACGCCCCTCGGTTCACGCTGCGCCAGCTCGAACTGCGCGACGAACCCGAACACTTCGTCGTCAGACTCATCGAGCCGGCCGCCGAGAACGCCGCTGCCGCAGGGCTGGACGTGGGCTCTGAACGCGTGCGCCGCGCCGGCGTGCAGCAAGCGCTGGTGACCGGGCAGCCCGCCACCTCGGGCATGGTCACGCTGGTGCAGGACGAAATGCGCAGGCCCGGCGTGCTGCTGTATGTGCCGGTGTATGGCGATGACGCCAGCGGTACGGTCAGCACTGCCTCGCACAAGAACGTCAGCGGCACCGCTGCGTCGACCGCAGGTTCGCCCTTGCGCGGGGTGTTGTTCGCGCCCATCGTCATCAGCGAGCTGCTCGCGGGCCTGAGCGACGTCGCCGCCGACCGTGTGCGGCTCGAGCTCTTCGACACCGCCAGCGGCCGGGCTTCGGGCCCGCTGCTGTTCGACTCGAACGCGGGCCAGGCCGGGCCGCGGGCCGGCGAACAGGCACCGGCTCGGTTCGAGGGCCTGCGCACCGTCGAATTGCCCGGGCGGCTGGTGACGCTGCGCGCGCGCAGCACGCCGGCCTTCGAGGCCGCCCACCCCGGTACCAGCGCCTGGCTGCTGGGCCTGGGCGGGCTGCTCACGAGCGCGCTGCTGGCGGCGCTGCTGCGCCAGCAGATCACCGGCCGCGCCCGTGCAGAACGGCACGCGGGGCAGATGACGGCCGACCTCGCCCGGCTGGCGCTGGTGGCGCGCCGCACGAGCAACGCGGTGGTCATCACCGACGCCCAGCGCCGCATCACCTGGGTCAACGAAGGCTTCGAGAGCATCACCGGCTACGGCGCAGCGGAGGCCATCGGTCTTTCGCCGGGCGCCCTTCTGCAGTGCAGCGCCACGGCCGCCGAGAGCGTGCAAGCCATGCGCGAGGCGCTGAACGCGGGCCAGGGCTTCCGCGGCGAGCTCATCAACCGGGCCAAGGACGGCCGCATCTATTGGAACGACATCGACATCCAGCCGTTGCATGACGAGCAAGGCACGCACACCGGCTTCATGGCCATCCAGACCGACATCACCGCGCGCAAGGAGGCTGAGCGCGGCCTGGCGCGTGAGCGTCAGAGCCTGCAAAACATCATCGAAGGCACCCAGGTCGGCACCTGGGAATGGAACGTCGAGACCGGCAAGACCGAGTTCAACGAGCGCTGGGCGCAGATCGTGGGCTACACGCTGGCCGAATTGGGCGAAACCAACATCCAGACCTGGGCCGATTTCGCACACCCTGACGATCAGCGGGTTTCTGCGCTCGCGCTGGAACGCCACTTCGACGGCCTGACCCCAGCCTACGAATGCGAAGCCCGCATGCGCCACCGCGACGGCCACTGGGTATGGGTGCTGGACCGCGGCAAGATCTTCAGCCGCTCGGCAGATGGCCGCCCGCGCTGGATGGCCGGCACGCACATGGACATCACCGGGCGCAAGCAGGCCGAGACCGCGATGCGCGCCAGCCAGGTGCTGCTGAGCCAGACCGGCAGCATCGGCGGCGTCGGCGGCTGGGAACTCGATGTCGCCACCCAGACCCTGGCCTGGACGGACGAGACCTGCCGCATCCACGACCTGCCGAAAGGCCACAAGCCGACGCTGGAAGAGGCGCTGGGCTACTACACGGCGCAAGCCAGGCCGCTGGTTTCGCGTGCCGTGGCGGAAAGCCTGGAATACGGCCAGCGCTGGGACCTGGAGCTGGCACTCGTGACCGCCAGCGGCCGCGAAATCTGGGTGCGTGCCGTGGGCGAAGCCGAGTTCGCCGACGGCAAGCCCGTGCGCCTGATCGGTGCTTTTCAGGACATCACCGCCCGCCGCGCGCTGGAGGCCGAACTGCGCGCGAAGAACGAACTCGTCAACAGCATCATCGAGAACCTGCCCTGCGGCGTGAGCGTGTTCGATGCCGACCTGAAACTCGTGGCCGCCAACCGCGAGTTCCGCCGCGTGCTCGACTTCCCCGACTCGCTCTTCGAAGCCGCCGAGGTGCACTTCGAGGACATCGTTCGCTTCAACGCGCTGCGCGGCGAGTACGGCAACGACCTCAGCATGGAAGGTATCGAAAGCGCCGTGCAGACCAGCGTCGAGCGCGCACGCCGGCCGGTGCAGCCGCACCACTTCGAACGCGTGCGGCCCGACGGCACGCCGCTGGAAGTACGCGGCGCGCCGATGCCCGCTGGCGGCTTCGTCACGACCTACACCGACGTCAGCGCACGCAAGGCCGCCGAGGCCGAGGTGCAGCGCAGCGCCACCCTGCTGCGCGGCGCCATCGATGCCATCGACGAGGCGTTCGTGCTCTACGACCCCGAGGGCATGCTCGTCTTCTGCAACGACAAGTACCGCGAGATGTACCCCCGCATGGCGCACCTGATGGTGCCCGGCGCCCATTTCGAGGCCATCATCCGCGCCGGCGCCGAGGCCGGCGAATACCTCGACGCGGTGGGGCGCACCGAGGCCTGGATCGAAGAACGGCTGGCCGCCCATCGCTCGGGCGACACGACACTCGTGCAGAAGCTGGAGAGCGGCCGCACGCTGCGCATCGTCGAGCGCAAGATGCCAGACGGCCACATCGTCGGCTTCCGCATCGATGTCACCGAACTCGCCCACGCGACCGAAGCCGCCGAGAAGGCTTCTCTGGCCAAGAGCCAGTTCCTGGCCAACATGAGCCACGAAATTCGCACGCCGATGAACGCCATTCTGGGAATGCTGACGCTGCTGCGCCGCACCGACCTGAACACGCGCCAGGCCGACTACGCCGTCAAGACCGAGGGCGCGGCGCGTTCACTCCTGGGCCTGCTCAACGACATCCTCGACTTCAGCAAGGTCGAGGCGGGCAAGATGACGCTGGACCCGCACCCGTTCCGCGTCGACCAGCTGATGCGCGACCTGGGGGTCGTGCTGTCGGCCAATGCCGGCGCCAAGCCGGTGGAGGTGCTGTTCGACATCGACCCCCGCCTGCCGCGCACGCTGGTGGGCGACGCGATGCGGCTGCGGCAGGTGCTGATCAACCTGGGCGGCAACGCCATCAAGTTCACCGCCGAGGGCGAGGTGGTGGTGTCGGTGCAGGTGGTGCAGCGCCAGGCCGACGCGGTGACGCTGCGCGTGGCCGTGCGCGACACCGGCATCGGCATTGCGCCGGAGAACCAGGCACGCATCTTCAGCGGCTTCACGCAGGCCGAGGCCAGCACCACGCGGCGCTTCGGCGGCACCGGCCTGGGCGTGGCCATCAGCCAGCGGCTGGTCGGGCTGATGGGCGGTGAACTGACCCTGGACAGCGCAGTCGGCCAGGGCAGCACGTTCCACTTCACGGTGACGATGCCGGTGGCCGAAGATGCCGAAGTGCCAGCGCCAACGTCGCCGATCTCGCCGACCGCGCCAGCCTCGCCGGCAAGGCTGCGCGCCCTGGTGGTGGACGACAACCCCACCGCGCGCGAACTGCTGCGCGACATGGCCGAGAGCCTGGGCTGGGTGGCCGAACTGGCTTCCAGCGGCGAAGAAGCACTGACGAAGCTGGCCGCCTGCCGCAGCGCAGGCGGGCGCTACGACGTCGTCTTCATGGACTGGCAGATGCCGGGCCTGGACGGGTGGGAGACCGCCAGCCGCATCCGCGAAGGCGGCCTCGTCGATGATGCGCCGGTGGTGGTGATGGTGACCGCGCACGGTCGCGAGAAGCTCGCGCAGCGCAGCAGCGAACAACAGGCCCACCTGGACGACTTTCTGGTCAAGCCGGTGACGGCTTCGATGCTGTTCGATGCCGTGGTCGACGCGCGGCAACGAAGGGCCTTGCCCACGCTTTCAGCCCCCCCACGTCAGGCGGCTCCGGGCACGGCACAGCGCCTGGCCGGCCTGCGGCTGCTGGTGACCGAAGACAACCTGAACAACCAGCAGGTGGCGCGCGAACTGCTGGAAGACGAAGGCGCCATCGTGCAGCTGGCCAACAACGGCCTCGAAGGCGTGGAGGCCGTGGCCGCCGCCGACCCGCCCTTCGACGTCGTGCTGATGGACCTGCAGATGCCGGTGATGGACGGCTTCACGGCCACGGCGCGCATTCGGCAGGACCTGGCGCGCACCCAGCTGCCCATCGTGGCGATGACCGCCAATGCGATGGCCAGCGACCGTGAAGCCTGCCTGGCGGCCGGCATGAACGATCACATCGGCAAGCCCTTCGACATCGACCATCTGGTGGCCGTGCTGCGCCGCCTGTGCGGCCGTGGCGCCGTCAGCGCCGTCAGCGCAGGCAGCGCAGGCAGCGCAGGCAGCGCAGTCGGCGCAGTCAGGGCAGTCGGCACTGTCACCGCGCCCGACGCAGCCGGGTCCGTGACCTCACTGCACGCAGCGGCTGGCGCCGCAGGTGTCGATCTGGCGGCCGCGCTGCAGCGCATGGGCGGCAAGCAGGCGGTCTACGCGCGCATGCTGCGTTCGGCGCTGAACGATTTCGACACGCTGGCGCAGGCGCTGCAAAAGCCGCTGGCCGATGCCGAGCTGGCCGACACCGCCCGCTCGCTGCACACGCTGAAGGGTCTGGCCGCGACGTTGGGCATCACTGCCCTGGCGGCGGCCGCGGGCAGTGCAGAGAAATTGCTGTCTGCGGGTGCCAGCACCGGCCTGACTGCGCACGAGGCCATGCCCGCCTGCGCTGCCGTCGGCGCCACGCTTTGCGCCGCGCTGCCCGCGCTGCGCATCCTGAGCGAGCAGCTGCTCGAAGGCGTTGCTGCCGTCGCGGCGGGCGCTTCGGCGGGCGCTACCCATGCGGCAGGCGCTGCCACCGCCGGCCCGCACGACGACCGCGCCGCGCTGCATCAGCGCCTGACCGAGCTGGCCGCGCTGCTGGGGCAGTCGGACATGCGCGCGACAGAACTCACGCCCGCCCTGCGCGAACAGGGCAACAGCCGGCTCGGGCCGCGCCTTGCCGAACTCGACGACGCCGTCAGCGCCCTCGACTTCGAACGCGCCACGCCCTTGTGCAGCGAACTGCTTCTGGAAACGCAGCCATGAACCTGAACGACCCACCGCCCCTGGAAATCGAACAGCGCCTGCCCAGACTGCTGGTGGTGGACGACCAGCCCGCCAACATCCAGGCCGTCTACCAGACCTTCAGCGCCGACCACCAGGTGTTGATGGCCACCGGTGGCGAACAGGCGCTGAAGGTGGCGGCCACGAAGCAGCCCGACCTCATCCTGCTCGACGTGGTGATGCCCGGCATGGACGGCCACGAGGTCTGCCGCCGGCTGAAGGCCGAGCCCGCCACGCGCGACATTCCGGTGATCTTCGTCACCGCGCACAGCGACGAGGCCGCAGAAACGCAGGGTCTGGCACTCGGCGCGGTGGACTTCATCAGCAAGCCCATCAACCCGGCCATCGTGCGGGCCCGCGTGAAGACCCACCTCACGCTGAAGGCGCAGGCGGACCTGCTGCGCCAGTGGGTCTATGTCGACGGGCTGACCGGCGTGCGCAACCGACGCAGCTTCGACGAACAACTGGCCAGCGAATGGGGCCGCGCCGTGCGCGAAGGCAGCGCCTTGAGCGTGCTGATGCTGGATGTCGACTTCTTCAAACGCTACAACGACCACTACGGCCACCAGGCCGGTGACGCCTGCCTGCATGCCGTGGCCGGCTACCTGCGCAGCGCGGTGAAGCGGCCCGGCGACCTGGTGGCGCGTTACGGCGGCGAGGAATTCGCCTGCCTGCTGCCGGGCACCACGCTGGAAGGCGCGCTGACTTTCGCGCGGCAGTTGGGCGCGGGGGTGGAGGCGCTGGGCCTGGCGCATGCAGCGTCGACGGTGAGCCCGGTGGTCACGGTGAGCGTGGGCGTCAGCGCCACTGACGGCAACGGCAACGGCAACGAGCCCGGCAGCGCCGAAGCCCTGCTGCGCGCCGCCGACAGCCAGCTCTACCGGGCCAAGGACCAGGGCCGCAACCGCAGCTGCGGCGCGGTGCTGCTGGCGGCGGCCGGCATGCCGGCCTAGCTTCCAGCCTGGCGCCTGTCGGACTTCTGCCGGCTCAGGTCGGCGTCGGCGTGCCCGACATGCGGTCGTGCTTCAGGAAGTACTTGCGTGCCATGGCCACGAGCTGCGCCTCAGTCGGGTGGTCGGTGGTCTCGTAGGCCACCACTTGCCTGGCGGTCTCGGGGCGGTGCTTCTTCGCGTAGTGCTCGAAGTCGCTGATGCCGGTGCCAGGCCCGGTGACCAGCACTTCGCTGATGCCGGCCAGCGCGTCGCACACCTCGCCGAAGAATTCGTGCTCGGTGCGCACGTTGCTGCCGCGCTGCTTGGTGTGGTGGGTGTGCGCCTTCACCTTCTGGGCGCGCACGTGCTCTTCGTCGAACTGCAGGATCTGCGCGGTTTGGTGGTCGATGGCAACGACGGCGTGGAACAGGGTCATGGGCAGGGTCCTCGTGGAGTGAGCGTGGAAGAAGTGAAGGTGCGAGAAGTCAAGGTCGGCTGGCTCAGGTCGCGATCTGGCCGCCGGCCGGCTGCGCTTCTCGGGCCGACTCGCAAGCCACGCAACGCAGCGCCCAGGGCTCGATCTTGAGCCTGTCGAAGGGGATGTCTTCTCTGCAGTCGACACAGACGCCGTAGCCGGCTTCATGCACCCGCTTCAACGCCAGGCTGACAGCGCCGAGTTCCTGCGTCTCGATGTCGGTGATGGCCAGGTCGGTGACGCGGGCGTTCTCGCGCTGCGGCGCGTCGTCACCGTCCTGCAGAAGCACCTTGCGGGCGTGCTCCACGCGCGACAGACCTTCATGGTGCGCGGACAGCCGGCGGTCGAGCTGGTGCTGGCGCTGCACGAGAGCAGCTTCGAGCCGGGCGCGCTGCCCTGCGGTGAGGTGGGATGTCATGGGCGCCTTTCGGGTGTGCTGCGGGGTCTTGGTCTGCGTGAACATCATGCGCCCAGCCGACCCGTCAACGATTGCGCCCGGTCAAGGGCCGTTGATCACAGCTCCCCAGCGAAGACCTGATGGAGATCGACCTGCGCGCGCAGCCTGGCGCACAGCATGAAGGTGCCGGCGAACTTGCGCTGCAGGAACAGCAGGTCGGGCGGTGGCGTGCGCGCGTAGCCGGCGCCGAAAAACTGCGCGCGGCCCTGCTCGAAGCTGCGCGCGAACAGCGTGGACGCGCCGAAGTCGTAGGCGCCGGCATGGCGCAGCGGCTCGCCGGCCAGGCGCATCAGATCGATGACGCCGCGGCGCTGGGCCGGCAAGTCGGCGGCGGCGGTGAAGCCGGCGTCGTCAGCGGCCGCTTCGATGCGTGCCACGTCGTCGGCACGCAGCGCGCGGCCGAGTTCGCGCAGCTGCTCCACGCGGCCGGGGGTGACGGCCTCGGTGGCGCCGAAGTCGATGAGTGCGATGCGGCCGCTGGCGGCATCGAACAGGTAATTGCCGAAGTTCGGGTCGGTCTGCACCAGCCGCATCTGGAAGAACTCGCGCACCGCCAAGCGGCTGAGTGCGGCCGCGACATGGTCGCGCTGCTGTTGCGATGCGCCGGCGTGGGCCAGCCGGTCGACCGGCACGCCCGGGGCGAAGTCGGTGGCGATGATGTGGTCGGTGCAGTGCTCTTCGGCCACCTCGGGCACCGTCAGCACCGGGTCGTGCCCCAGTCGTTCGCGGTATTCGCGCGCCGCGCGGGCCTCGGCGCGGTAATCGGTTTCGTGCTCCAGCTGCGCCTGCACCCGGGCCAGCAGCGCCGGTACCGCACGCGGGTCCAGCCCGGCTGGCACCACGCCGGGCGTGCGCGCCAGCAAGGCCAGGTTGGCCATGTCGCTGGCGATGCTGCGGCGCACGCCGGGGTACTGGATCTTCAGCGCCAGCACGCGGCCTTCGTGGGTTTCGGCGCGGTGCACCTGGCCGATGGACGCGGCGGCCACGGGCTCGAAGCTCAGGCGCTTGAAGCGCTTGTGCCACAGCGCGCCGTACTCGCGCTCGAGCACCTCGGCCAACTGGACCGCCGGCATGACATGGGCCTGGTCGCGCAGCCCGCCCAGCAGCTCTGCGAAGTGCGCCGGCAACATGCCGTGGCCGTCCATCGACAGCAACTGCCCCACCTTCATCACCGCCCCGCGCATCTGCGACAGGCGTTCGGCCAGGCGGCGCGCGTTGCCTGGCGTCAGCATCAGCTGCGCCAGATCGGGCCGCTCGCCCCGGGCGAGGCGGGTCACGCCTTCGACAGCCGCGCCAGCGGCCATCTCGGCCACGGCGCGGCCGAAGTGCAGCAAGCGGCGGGTGCGGCCTTCGGGCACGGCAGCGGCGCGCGGGGGGATGGGCAAGCGGTCAGGCGGAGGACTGGGCGGAGTGCTCATGCAGCGCTGCATTGAACCATCACAACGCCAAGGCCTTGCGTTTGCGTCTGCCCGACAAATGCCGACGGTTTCGAGACCGCAGAATCTGCAGCCTTCCTCCCGCACAAATCATGCCCGCCACCGAACAGTCTTTCCGCGTCGCCATCATCGGCGCTGGCCTGAGCGGCCTCTACGCTGCGCACCTGCTGCAGCAGGCCGGCATCGTCGACTGCATCGTTCTCGAAGCACGCGATGGACTCGGTGGGCGCATCCTGTCTTTGCCTGCGCCAGGTTTGTCACCCTCCGTCGGCACACCGCAGACCGCCGACCGTTTCGACCTGGGGCCAAGCTGGTTCTGGCCCGCCTACCAGCAAGAACTGGATCTTCTGGTCGACAGCCTGGGCCTGCAGCGCTTCGAACAGTTCGAGCAGGGCGACATGGTGGTGGAGCGCTCGCGCCACGAGCCGCCGCTGCGCACGCGCGGCTATCTGAGTTCACCCCCCTCGATGCGCTTGCTGGGCGGCATGGCGGCGCTGGTCGACGCCTTGCACTGCCGCTTGGATGCCACCCTCATCCTGACCGCCCACGCCGTGCGCCGGGCGCGCTGCACGGCAGGCGGCATCGAGCTGGACACGCTGTCACCTTGCGGCCAGATGACCACCTGGCAGGCTGAACATCTGCTGCTGGCGCTGCCGCCGCGATTGGCCGCCGAGTCGATAGCCTTCACGCCGCCCTTGCCGCCGGCGCTGCTGCAACAGTGGCGGGCAACGCCGACCTGGATGGCACCGCACGCCAAATACGTGGCCCTGTACGACACGCCGTTCTGGCGCGAGCAGGGCCTGTCGGGCGCAGCGCGCAGCGCGGTGGGCCCGCTCGGCGAGATTCACGATGCCTCGATGCCTGGCGGCAGCGCTGCGCTGTTCGGCTTCTTCGGCCTGCCGGCCCATATTCGACAGGGCTTGGAAGAGGACGTGCTGCGCAGCCATTGCCGCGCGCAGCTGGCGCGCTTGTTCGGCCCGCAGGCGGGAGCACCGAGGGCCGAGTTCATCAAGGACTGGGCATCCGACCCCTGCACCACCACCGAAGCCGACCTGGACGCCAGCGGTCAACATGCCCAGGCGCCCGCTGCAGCGCCGACCTCCGGCCTCTGGAGCGGGCGCTTGACCGGCATCGCCAGCGAATGGTCGCCGCAGTTCCCGGGCTATCTGGCCGGCGCCATCGAGGGCGCGCGCCTGGGCACCGCGGCGCTGGTGGCAGCGGCTGCAGCAAGGCCAGCGCAGGGGCGGTGAAGCGGGCCCGGTGAGCGCCTGGCCCGCTGCCTTCTACACCGTGATGGCCATGCCGCGGTAGATGCGCGAGCGGTAGCGTGAGTCCTCGGCATCGGGCAGCGGTGCGCCGGCCAGCAGCACGGCGCGGCCGAAGCGGCGCACTTCTTCCAGGTGCTCGGCCTGGTTGCGCGGCTCCTCGCTGCGCGCGCGGCGCGTGAGGTTGATCTGGTTCACCGGCACGTCGTGCACCAGCCGTTCGTTCTCTACCGCCAGCGTGGCAGTGAAGGCGTGCAGCGTGGTCTTGATGAAGTTGGCCATCGCAAAGCCGGCGCCCGTGGGGTCGGCACCGGCGGGCACGTCGGGCGACACCAGCACCAGTTGCGTGCCGTCGATGAGGCTGGCCTTGCGTGCCACGCGGAACTGGTGCGTGAGCTGGTCCTGCACCAGTTGACGGAACTCTGCGGCGTCCAGCGTGCTGGCGCCGTCGCCGCCCTGCAGCTTGGCGGGCAGCGGCGCGAAAGGCGTGCTGACGATGGTGGCCGGGTAGCCATGCTGGCGCAAGGCCGCATCGATGCCCGCTTCGAGATCGCCGCCCACCGCTGCGGTGTGCAGCAGGTCGGCCGGCACATCGCGCAGTGCGGCGCGCAGCGCAGCGCTGCCGGCTTCGGTCTGCGTCAGCAGCACGACGCGGCCGACATGGCACTCGGTGATGAGTTGCCGCGCCGCTTCGGCCATGTACTCCACCAGGTGCTCGCCGATGAGCCACACGGTGCGGCCGCGCATCATTTCCAGCCGCTCGCGCTTGGCGCTGCCGAAGAGCTCGCGTTCGGTGATCGAACGCTCCAGGCTCAGGCCGCCGGAGGGCATGAAGGTCTCGCCGCTGACGGCGCGGTCGGCCAGGAAGTAGACGGTGGCCAGAGCGACTTCGGTCTCGGTCGGCATCTTGCCCAGGTGCAGCAACGAAAGCACGCCATTGCGCACCTTGGCCGCTTCGTCCTGAATGCTCTTGGGCGGCAGGTAGGGCTTGTCGTCGGGCGGCAGGCGCTTGAGCCAGTCGTCATCGGCGCGCTGCTGCCATTCGGGCTCGTCGAGCAGCAAGCCGCCCAGACGCAGCCGCGCCAGCAGCCGGCGGCCGATGGCGGCGCTGACGATGAAGGTGCCCCAGGTGCACTGGTCGCTGCGCTCCTTGTGGCAGGCGGCACCCAGTTCGCGCAGTTCGGCCGGCGCTTCCGAATCCATGGCCAGCAGGGCCACGTCGTTGGCCGCCAGGCGTTCGAGCATCGCGCCCACGCGCTGCCCGCGGCGGTGCGACTTGACGACCGCGCTGTGCACGGTGTTCAAGCGCTTGTTTTCCAGGATCAGCCGACCCCGGCGTTCGAAGAGGCCGGGCCGCGAACCCACGCCCTTCAGCCGCTCGCCTTCCACCGGGCCGGGCGCGATGGCATTGATCTGCACCTCGGGGCCGAGGAAGCGTGCCAGGCTTTCCACCAGCGCGCGTTGCCCGGCCTTGCTGACGGCGTAGTCGCTGCGGTTCGGGTAGGCGACGGCCAGGTACTTCTCGCCGCCGAAGAAGCTGGACACGTTCAGGATGTAGCCGCTGCCTTGCGCCTTCATCAGCGGCAGCACCTCGTGCATCAGCGCGTAGTTGGAAACGAGGTTGGCGTCGAGCGTGGCGTTCCACGACTGCACGCTCATGTCCACCGCCATTTCTTCGGCGCCCGAGACGCCGGCGTTGTTGATCAGGTAGTCGATGCGTCCGTAGGCGGCAATCGTGGCCTTCACGGCCGGTGCCAGCGTGTCCAGCTGCCCGACGTCGACACCCGGCAGGATGCCCACGCGACGTTCTGCGCCTGAGTAGCCGATGTCTTCGAGCTCGCCGACGATGCGCGCACGGACGATCTGCAGCTCGCTTTCGCGGCGCGCGGCCAGCATGACCTTGGCGCCGCCCAAGGCAAGCAACCGCGCCACCGCGCCGCCGATGCCGGCCGAGCCGCCTGTGATGAGGGCCACCTTGCCGATGTGCAGGCCGGCCAGGTTTTCGGTGAAGCCGACCGTCGCGCGGCGCGCGCCGCTGGCCTCGACGATGCTGGCCGGCAGGTACAGGTTGACCTGGCGGATGCGCTGTTCCTTGAACAGCAGCCGCGCAGCATGGCCTGCGGTGAAGGGCAGGCCCTCGGCCTCGGTGTTGTCGTAGCGGACGATCTGGTTGCCCCACTCGCGGAAGACGCGGCGGCCGAGGTGCACGTCGACCTCGCTCTCGTCACGCCAGACGCGGATCAGCTCTTCGGTGCCTGAACGCAGCAGGTTGGCCCACGCATTGGCGCCGCCGTCGCTGCCGTTGGTGACGAAGACGAAACGCGGCTCCTGCACCAGATCTTTGCGGTCTTTCCAGTAGCGGCTGAGCTTGCGCGCCACGGCAATGGCGCCGCCGAGTTCCTCGTCGACGAAGGCCTCCATGTCGCCGTCGCTGGCACCGTGCAGGCTGCCGGTGAAGCGGTCGGCGCCGTTGGCAGGCAGGATCACCGCGCCGGTGATCGGGCCGCCATGGTCTTCGGCCAGTGCCGTATCCATGGTGGCGGGGGCGATGCGGTCAAAGAGGCGCACGTCGATGCGCTGGTCGGCGCGGTGGCCCACCAGGCGCTCGCGTGCCAGCGCACAGTCTGAATCGCGCGCCAGGCCCAGGATCACATGCGCGCCCACCTCGGCCAGCAGGCGCGCGATGCCCACCGCGTCGTCCACCTGGTCGCCGGCGGCCACCAGCACCGTCTGGCCGTGGGCGTCCACCGTTCGCATCGTCGGCCGGCTGACCCAGGTGCTGCGGCTTTCCTTGCGCACGCGCATGCCGTGCGTGACCTCGAAGTCGTGGCCGTTGAAGGCCGCAGACTCGTCGCTGCCCAGGAAGACGCAGGTGTTGGCCACGTCGCGCGGAACCGGAAAGTCTTTCTGCGGCGCTGCGTCGTCGAAAGGGCGCTGCAGCGTCATGAGGTCGAAGAACTCGGCGGCGGTAGCGCCGGGCTCGGCACCTTTCAGCTGGTCCATCGAAGCGAAGACGCTGCGGATGCGTTCGCTGCGGATGGGCCCGGGAAACACGGTGTTGACGCGGATGCCGCGCGCGCCCAGTTCTTCGGAAAGCTGGCGCGACAGCGCATTCAGCGCCGCCTTCGGCACCACGTAGGCCGTGCGGCCGTAGTACTGGGTGCGCGAAAAGATGGTCGAGACGTTGATCACCGACGCACCGGGCTGCAGCACCGGCGCGGCGGCGCGCAGCATGTTCCACGACACGCCCAGGATGTTGCGCGTGGCATCGGCGAGCGTTTCGGTGTCGG
>Ga0105048_10009728_pt1 | contig 15249 bp, 15 predicted proteins | sample MAT05_FD_78382 | JGI IMG/M metagenome (GOLD analysis project Ga0105048, IMG submission 78382) | Freshwater microbial communities from Lake Fryxell liftoff mats and glacier meltwater in Antarctica - MAT-05 | ecosystem: Environmental > Aquatic > Freshwater > Ice > Liftoff microbial mat | place... | reverse complement strand
GGCGTCTTCGCTCACGGTGCTGGCGCCGCTTTGCTGCCAAAACAGCTGCGCCCTCGATTCGACCTCGGCGGGGACGTATTTCTCGTTCATCGGCCGATTCTACGAAGCGGCCCTGGCGTTGACGGGCGGTGACGGGCGCCGAAGGGCGTTGAAGGGCGCCGACTGGCGTTGACGGCGTCTATCGGGCGCTGACGGCGCCGTGCGCGCTAGTTGGCAGGCGCGTCCGTCACCAGCGCAATGCGGCTCAGGCCCGCTGCCTGCACCCAGCCCATCACTTCGGCCACGCGGCCATAGGGCACGCGCTTGTCGGCACGCAGTTGCACCTCGGTGGCGGGGTCGCGCTGTGCGGCCTCGCGCGAGCCTTGCGTCACCAGCGCCTGTTCACGCGCCGCATCCAGCCGTTGTTCACCGAGGTACAGCACGCCCTGCTCGTCGATGGCCAGGGCCACGAAGGCCGGCGCGTTGCTGGGCCCGCCGGCCGCGCTGGTGGGCAGATCCAGCTTCAGGCTGCTGGTCATCAGCGGCGCGGTGATGATGAAGATCACCAGCAGCACGAGCATCACGTCGATCAGCGGCGTCATGTTGATCTCGCTCATCGGCCGCGCGCCGGGGTTGCGCTCCAGGCGTCCGAAAGCCATCTCAGCTTTCGCCGGCGCCGGCGCCGTGGCCTGGCAGCCAGCCCGGGGCCGGGTTTCCCGGACCGGGGTGAGCCCCCTCGGGGGGTGGCGAACGAAGTGAGCCTGGGGGCACCATCACTTCACGCAGGTCGTGGGCGAAGCCTTCCAGCTCGGCCTCGCAGGCCGCCACCTGCTTGCCGAACACGTTGTAGGCCAGCACTGCAGGCACGGCCACGGCGATGCCGGCGGCGGTCATGATCAGCGCCTCGCCGATCGGGCCGCTGACCTTGTCGATGCTGATGTTGCCGGCCGCGGCAATGCCCGCCAGCGCGTGGTAGATGCCCCAGACCGTGCCGAACAGGCCCACGAAGGGCGCCGTGCTGCCCACGCTGGCCAACACCACCTGGCCCCATTGCAGGTGCAAAAGGCCCCGGTGCAGCGCGTCGCGCAGGCGGCGTGTCAGTTGTGAAGCCAACTGCCCCGCGCCTTCCAGCGTGCCGGGGGCGGGGCGGTCCATCGCGGCGTCGAGCAAGGGCACCAGCAGCTTCTCGCGGTCCATCGCCACCAGGCGTGCGCGGCCGTCTTGCAAGGTGGCGGCGTCCCAGAAGGCGGGCACGGCGCGTGTGATGTCGCTCTGCGCGCGGCGCAGCAGCCAGCCTTTCCAGAAGATCAGCACCCAGGCCGCGACAGACATTGCCAGCAGCAGCAGGGCCACGGCGCGGCCCACGGTGTCGCTGGCGTTCCAGAGGGTGGCCAAGCTGTCCATCTGCGGCCGCGGCTAGGCCAGACCCAGCACGTCGGCCATGCCGAACAGACCCGTGCGCCCGGCCGGCAGCGCGGCCAGGAACCGCGCGGCGCGCAGGCTGCCGTCGGCGTAGTTGGCGCGGCTGCTGCTCTTGTGCGCGATCTCGATGCGTTCACCCGCGCCGCAGAAGAGCACCGTGTGCTCGCCGACGATGTCACCACCGCGCACGCTGGCAAAACCGATGCTGCCCGGCGCACGTTCGCCGGTGTGGCCATGGCGCGTGAACACGCCGTCGGCCTGCAGCGTGGTGCCGCGCGCTGCGGCCAGCACCTCGCCCATGGCCAGCGCGGTGCCGCTGGGCGCGTCGACCTTGTGCTTGTGATGGGCTTCCACCAGTTCGATGTCGTAGCCCGGGCCCAGCGCCAGCGCGGCTTCGCGCAGCAGGCGCAGCATCACGTTCACGCCCACGCTCATGTTGGCCGAGAAGACCGTGGCCTGCTGATCGGCATGGCCTGCGATCTGCGCCTTCTGCTCGGGCGTGAAACCTGTGGTGCCGATGACGGCGCGCACGCCCAGTTCGCGGCACACGGCCAGATGGGCCAGCGTGCCTTCTGGGCGAGTGAAGTCGATCAGCACCTGCGCACCTGCCAGCGCGGCGTGCAGGTCGGCGGTGATGACCACGCCTATGTGGCGGCCAGCGAACGCGCCAGAGAACGCGCCGGCATCGCTGCCCAAGGCGGGGCTGCCGGGCACGTCCAGCGCGCCGCTCAGGCGGCAGTCGGGGCTGGTGAGCACGGCGTCGATGAGCATGCGGCCCATGCGGCCCCCGGCGCCAGCAATGGCAAGCCGCAGCTCGGCCACGGCTCAGCTCTTGTCCAGCGGCGGGTAGTCGCGCACCGGGCCCATCGGCTCGGGCGCGGGCACTTCGCGCCTGACCGGCATCGGCAGCGCGGCGCGTTCGGCCTCGCTCAATTCGAGCTTGGGTGCGCGGATGTCCTTGAAGCGGCTGATGGAAGCCACGAACTCGCGTTCAGAAGGCAGCGGTGGCGCCTCGATCGACGTCACCACGTCGCCTTCGAAGAACACCACCACGCTGCGGCGCTGCGACTCGGCACCCGGGCGCCGCAGCGTGAAGATGTAGTCCCAGCGGTTGGCGTGGAAGGGGTCGGCCATCAGCGGCGTGCCCAGCACGTCGCGCACCTGCAGCCGGCTCAGGCCGGGCTTGATCTGCGCCGCCTGTTCCTGCGTGATGGCATTGCCCTGCACGATGTCGATGCGGTAGGGCGTGATGATGCCGAACAGGCTGTCGGTGCGCTGCAGCGATTCGCAGCCGCTCAGCAGGCCTGCGCCGAGCAAGGTGCACAGGAAAAGCATCGGGTGTCGCATGGGCGGAAGCGCTGCAGACGCAGGCGTGAGGAAAGAGGTGGGGGCCAGGGGTCACGCAGGCGGCGCTGGCAACGCGGCCCGGCTGGCTATGATCGGACGCATTCTAGCGAGGGGTGTGTCCTGCACAGGGGCCAGCCCGGGGTGGCCTGGGAGACGGTGATGACGCGAATGGAAGATCTGAAGAGCAGCGGCCTGAAGGCGACGCTGCCGCGCATCAAGATTCTGGAAGTGTTCCAGAACACCCAGCGCCGCCACATGACGGCCGAGGACGTGTTCAAGGCCTTGCTGGCCGAAGGGGCCGACATCGGCTTGGCCACCGTCTACCGCGTGCTGATGCAGTTCGAGCAGGCCGGCCTGCTGTCGCGCAGCAACTTCGAAAGCGGCAAGGCCGTCTTCGAGCTGAACGAAGGCGACCACCACGACCATCTGGTGTGCCTGGACTGCGGCCACGTCGAAGAGTTCTTCGACGCCGAGATCGAACAGCGCCAGCGCGCGGTGACCATCGCCCGCGGCTTCGAGCTGCAGGAGCATTCGCTGTCGCTCTATGCGCGCTGCACCAAGCCCGGCTGCGAACGCAGGCAAGCGCCGCACGCCCTCCCGCAACTCAAATAGCGGTCGCCGTCATTCCTGATCGGCCAGCCCCGGCGGGCCAGCCGCGGCACGCTTCAGTCGGTGCCGCCCTGCTCCATCGCCGCCTGGTGGCGCTTGATGAAGTCCTGGTAGGTGTCGATGCCGCGCAGCTGCAGCACGGTGTTGCGCACCGCGGCTTCCACCAGCACGGCCAGGTTGCGGCCGGCGTCCACCGCAATGACGACCTTGCGCACTGGCAGGCCCAGCACGTCTTCGTTGAGCGGCTCGTAGGGAATGCGCTCGAAGTCGCGCTCCATGGTTTCCTTGCGCACCAGGTGCACGATGACCTTCAGACGCATCTTTCGCCGCACCGCGGTCTCGCCGAAGATGGCCTTGATGTCCAGCAGCCCGATGCCGCGCACTTCCAGCAGGTTCTGCAGCAGCGCCGGGCAGCGGCCTTCCAGCGCCGTCTGGCTGATGCGGAAGATGTCCACCGCGTCGTCGGCCACCAGGCCGTGGCCGCGGCTGATGAGTTCCAGCCCGAGTTCACTCTTGCCCAGACCGCTTTCACCGGTGAGCAGCACGCCCAGGCCCAGAATGTCCATGAAAACGCCGTGGCGCGAGGTGCGTTCGGCGAAGTGCTGCCCGAGGTAGCCGCGCACCACGTCGATGACGTGGCCGGCCGATTCACGCGTGACGAAAAGCGGGATCTGCGCGCGGTCGCACATGGCCACCAGGCGGTCGGGCGGCACCTGCTCGTCGGCGACGATGAGCACTGGCGGCTCCAGCGCGACGATGCGCGAGATGCGCCTTTCCTGGGCTTCTGGCGCACTCGCCAACAGGTAGGCCACCTCACGCCGGCCGACGATCTGCACCCGGTAGGGGTGGATGTAGTTCAGGTAGCCCACGAGGTCGGCTGAACTGCGCGCATTCAGCACGGCAGCGTCGTCGAAGCGGCGTTCGGGGTGGGCATGCCCGGCTATCCATTCCCAGCGCAAGGTTTCGCGGTGGGCTTCGAACAGCGCTTCGGCGCTGATCGATGTCGGCTTCATGCGTCTTTGCCCGCTGCCGTACCTGCGCCTGCGGCCGGCAGGGTCAGGCGACGGATTTGAGCGGTTCCCAATCGGAAATCAGCTTGTGCACGCCCGCAGCGTCGGGTTCGGCCTTCAGGCGTTCGCGCAATTCGCGGTCGCTCAGCATTTCTGCGATCTCGGACAAGATCTCCAGATGCCGCTGCGTCGCTGCTTCGGGCACCAGCAGGAATATCAGCAGCGCAACCGCCTCGTCGTCAGGGGCGTCGAACGGAATCGGCTGCTGCACACGCAGCACGGCGGCCAGCGGGTTCTTCAAGCCCTTGATGCGCCCGTGCGGAATGGCCACGGCATGACCCAGGCCGGTGGAGCCCAGGCGTTCACGTGCGAAGAGGTTGTCGGTGACGGTGCTGCGCGCGATGGCATGCTGGTTTTCGAACAGCAGGCCAGCGTGCTCGAAGACGCGCTTCTTGCTGGTCGCATCCACATTCACCAGCACATTGCTGGCAGGCAGGATTGCAGCGAGACGGTTCATCGGGCCGGTCCTCGTTGCCGCGTCCACGGGGTGGCGAAGCGAACGGGATGTTGCGAAAGGAGGGCGATCATAGACCTCGACCCACAAGCCCTGACAAGGAAGAGGACCCTGAATCGGGTGGATGCCACACGAATGCGGCGCCGCAGCAACACAGAGCTCGGCATGCAAAAACGGCCCCTCGCTTTCGTGAAGAGCCGTTCAGGAATGCAGGCCCCGGGCGGGGCCGTGCTGCGCGCCATCAGACCGCAGGAATGTCCAGCCGCTTGGCGGTGGCGTGGTGGTGGTCTTGCACGCGGTCCTTGTGGCGCACGACCTGGCGGTCGAGCTTGTCCATCAGCTGGTCGATGGCGGCATACAGGTCTTCGCTCGACTGCTCACAGAAGATGTCCCGGCCCTTCACGTGCAGGGTCACTTCGGCCTTCTGCCGCCGTTCCTTTTCTTTCAACTTCTCCACGGTCAGCAACACGGTCACGTCCACGACCTGGTCGAAATGCCGGGTGACACGCTCCAATTTAGTAAGTACGTACTCACGTAGAGCAGGGGTAACTTCCAGGTGATGGCCGCTGATCGTCAAGTTCATCTCGGAACCTCCTTTGCGAGGGTGGGGAAGATGCCGGCAGCTGGCTGCCGGCGCGGGGAGACGCAGGCCCGGTAATCGGAAGCCTGGGACTGGGAAAGGAGACAGTGCGAAGCAAGGGGAGCGGGGGGATGGGTGCTGCGCTGCGGTGCGAAGGTGCGCGACTGTCGACCTGGCTGCAGGTTCAGTGTGCGCCTGTTGCGCGGGCCTGACAAGACAGGCCAGAGTCCGGAATGGCGCGACAAGTGGCCACTCTTTCACAGGCTCGAACCGGCAGGCCCCGTCGCTAGAATGACTTCGACCCGAGGGGGAATCGGGAAAAAGCGGCACAGGCAACAGCGCACAGCGCGGCACACCATGAAACTCATAGGTTCACTGACCAGCCCTTACGTGCGCAAAGTGCGCGTGGTGATGGCCGAGAAGAAGCTCGAATGCGAGCTGGTGCTGGAGGACGTCTGGGCCAACGAGGCCATCCTCAAGAGCAACCCGCTGGGCAAGGTGCCATGCCTGGTGCTGGACGGCGGCGAGGCCATCTTCGATTCGCGCGTCATCGTCGAATACCTCGAAACGCTGTCGCCCGTGGGCAAGCTGCTGCCTCCCAGCGGCCGTGAGCGCACCGAGGTGCGTACCTGGGAAGCGCTGGCCGACGGTCTGCTCGACGCGTCCATCCTGGCGCGCCTGGAAGCGACATGGTCCGGCCGCAGCGAGGCGCAGCGTTCGCAGCCCTGGATCGACCGCCAGATGCGCACCGTGCACCACGCGCTGAAAGCGATGAGCCAGGGCCTGGGCGAGAAGCCATTTTGCGCCGGCAACCTGCTCAGCCTGGCCGATGTGGCGGTCGGTTGCGCCTTGGGCTACCTCGATTTCCGTTTCCCCGCCATCGACTGGCGCGGCAGCCACCCCAACCTGCACAAGCTTCACGAAAAGCTCTCCACCCGGGCGAGCTTCATCGACTCGGCACCACCGACGGCCTGAATGTCCCTGCCGCCGCAGGGCGACTTCCACAGCTACGAGCCGCGCACCGGCCACGGGCTGCCGCATGACCCCTTCAACGCCATCGTCGGGCCGCGGCCCATCGGCTGGGTGAGCACGCGCGCAGCCGACGGCACGCTGAACCTGGCGCCCTACAGCTTCTTCAACGCCTTCAACTACACGCCGCCGCTCATCGGCTTCAGCAGCACGTCCGAGAAAGACACCCTGCGCAACGCCCGCGCCACCGGCGAGTTCGTCTGGAACCTGGTCACGCGCCCTTTGGCCGAAGCGATGAACGCCACCTGCGCCGCCGTGCCGCCCGAGGTCGACGAATTCCAGCTCGCCGGCCTGACGCCGGTGGCATCAGAACTGGTGAGCGTGCCGCGAGTCGGCGAAAGCCCGGTGGCCTTCGAGTGCCGCGTGACGCAGGTCATCACGCTGCGAGGTGCCGACGGCGCTCCCGCTGGCGCCTGGCTGACTTTGGGCGAGGTGGTGAAGGTGCACATCGCGCGCCACCTGCTCATCGACGGCCTCTACGACACCGCTGCCGCGCAGCACGTTCTGCGTGGCGGTGGCCCGGCCGACTACTTCGAGGTCGGGCCGGCGCAGCTGTTCAGGATGCACAGGCCGCGCTGACTTCAAAGCCCGCACAGCCGGCGCTGGCGGGACCGGCCGCGCTGACCTCACGCGCGGCTCAGGCCGCGACGGGCTCGGGCCGCAGTTCTTCCTTCGTCGGCGCAAAACTGCCGCTGCGCGCCAATGGCCAGTACAGCGCGTAGACCTTGTGCGGCCACGGCGCCTGGCCAGCCATGGCCGCGAGCAGGGCGCCGGGTTTGACGAACGACAGCTCGTTGGCCAGCAGCCGCACGTCGTGGTCGGCGCGGCGGCGCACGATGTGGCTGGCGCTGATCTCGCGCGGGTGCTGCAGGCCGGCGGCCTGCACCAGCTCTTTCAGCGCTTCCAGCGTGTTGTGGTGGAAGCGGTAGACGCGCTCGGTCTTGTCGGGCACCACCAGCGCTTTCTGGCGCTGCGGGTCCTGCGTCGTCACGCCGGTGGGGCAGGCGCCGGTGTGGCAGGTCTGCGCCTGGATGCAGCCCAGCGCGAACATGAAGCCGCGCGCCGCATTGCACCAGTCGGCGCCCAGGGCCATCGCGCGCGCGATGTCGAAAGCGCCTATCACCTTGCCGGCGCAGCCAATCTTCACGCGGTGGCGCAGGTTCAGACCGGTAAGCGTGTTGTGCACCAGCAGCAGGCCTTCCTGCAGCGGCGCGCCCACGTGGTCGGTGAATTCGAGCGGCGCTGCGCCGGTGCCGCCCTCGGCGCCGTCGACCACGATGAAGTCGGGCACGATGCCGGTTTCCAGCATCGCCTTGCAGATGGCGAACCATTCCCAGGGGTGGCCGATGCAGAACTTGAAGCCTGTCGGCTTGCCGCCCGAGAGTGTGCGCAACCGCTCGATGAAACGCAGCATCTCGACGGGCGTGCCGAAGGCGCCGTGGCTGGCCGGGCTGACGCAGTCCACCCCCACCGGCACGCCGCGCGCCGCCGCGATCTCGGGTGTGACCTTCGGCCCCGGCAGCACGCCGCCATGGCCGGGCTTGGCGCCCTGGCTGAGCTTCAGCTCGATCATCTTCACCTGCACGTCGGTGGCGTTGGCGACGAACTTCTCTTCGTTGAAGCTGCCGTCGTCGTTGCGGCAGCCGAAGTAGCCGCTGCCGATTTCCCAGATCAGGTCACCGCCGTGCACGCGGTGGTGTTGGCTGATGCTGCCTTCACCGGTGTCGTGCGCGAAGCCGCCCTTCTTCGCGCCGCCGTTCAGCGCCAGGATGGCATTGGCGGAAAGCGCACCGAAGCTCATCGCCGAGATGTTGAAGATGCTGGCTTCGTAGGGCTGGGTGCATGAAGTGCCGCCCGTGCCGATGCTGATGCGAAAGTCATGCGTGGCCAGCACGGTCGGGCACATCGAATGGTTGATCCACTCGTAACCCGAAGCATGCACATCCAGCTGCGTGCCGAAAGGCCGTTTGTCGCCTTCGCCCTTGGCGCGCTGGTAGACCAGGCTGCGCTGCGTGCGCGAGAACGGCGTCGCTTCGTTGTCGCCTTCGATGAAGTACTGCCGCACCTCGAGCCGCACGAATTCCAGCAGAAACCGCAGATGGCCGATGACCGGATAGTTGCGCAGCACCGAGTGGCGGCGCTGGCGCGTGTCGCGCCAACCCAGGCCCACCAGAAACAGGCACAGCAGCGCCAGCAAGCCACCGCTTTCAAAAGCCACGAAAGTGAAGCTGAACAGCAGCAGCCCGACGGCGCAGAGCAGCCACGCCGTGTAGCGCACCGGAAAGTGCTGGTCGATCTTGTGCAGCCATGCGTGCATGCGCTGACCTCGTGGGTTGCCAGTGTGTCGGGGGATGCTAGCGATGCCAGAGCCCGATGAAGCCTTGAACAAGGCATTGATCGCCACCCAGCTGCAGCGCCTGTCGCATCTGTCTCAGCCCCTGTTTCAGCCCCTGATGCGGCCACCTCGGCTGGCTACAATCTCGACTTCCAGCGCCGATTTGTTCCAGATTGCGGGCGCTCAACAAATGCCGCTAAAGGGGACACCACCCGGTGCCCGCCTTGTGCGGCGCCGGGTTTTTGCTTCATGGCTTCCATCGGTATGGTCACCCCGCAGCAAATGCACTTCAGCGAGCCGCTGCCGCTGCAGAGCGGGGCCGTGCTGCCCGACTACCAGCTCACTTTCGAAACCTACGGCACGCTGAACGCCGAGCGCAGCAACGCCGTGCTGGTGTGCCATGCGCTGAACGCCAGCCACCACGTGGCCGGGCTGGACGCTGCGGGCGTGAAGGGCTGGTGGGACAACCTCGTGGGCCCCGGCAAGCCGCTGGACACGAACCACTTCTTCGTCATCGGCGTCAACAACCCGGGCTCCTGTTTCGGCAGCACAGGGCCCATGCACCTGAACACCACGCAGCCCGAAAGCGGGCGCGTGTGGGGCGCTGATTTTCCGGTGGTGACGGTGGAAGACTGGGTCGACGCGCAGGCGCGTCTGGTGCAGCGCCTGGGCATTACGCAGCTGGCGGCGGTGCTCGGCGGCAGCCTGGGCGGCATGCAGGCCATCGCATGGACGCTGCGCCACCCCGACATGCTGCGCCACTGCATCGCGGTGGCCACGGCGCCGAACCTGTCGGCGCAGAACATCGCCTTCAACGAGGTGGCGCGCCGCGCCATCGTCACCGACCCCGACTTTCACGGCGGCCACTTCTACGCGCACGGCGTGCTGCCCAAGCGCGGCCTGCGCGTGGCGCGCATGGTCGGCCACATCACGTATCTCGCCGAAGACGCGATGGAGACCAAGTTCGGCCGCGAATTGAAGGCTGCCGTGCTGCGTTACTCGACGCAGGAGATCGAATTCCAGATCGAGAGTTACCTGCGCCACCAGGGCGACAAGTTCGCCGAATATTTCGACGCCAACACTTACCTGCTGATCACGCGCGCACTCGACTATTTCGACCCCGCCGCCGCCCATGGCGGCGACCTGGCGCGCGCCTTCGCCGCGAACCCGGCCACGTGCGCCAATCTTTTTTTGCTGGTGAGCTTCACCACCGACTGGCGCTTCGCGCCCGAGCGCAGCCGCGAGATCGTCAAGGCCCTGGTCGACAACCGCATTGCCGTGAGTTACGCCGAGATCGACGCGCCGCACGGCCACGACGCCTTCCTGCTGGAAGACCCGCGCTACCACGCGGTGCTGCGCCACTACTTCGAGCGCATTGCGGCCGAGGTGTCGAACCAGGGGGCCGAGCGCCGGGCCGCTCCCAAGCCGGCCCCCCTCCCCCCGGGGGAGCGGCCGCTGTACCCAGCGGACGAGGGGCTCCAATGAGCGAGCGCAAGGACCTGGAGCTGATTGCCGACCTGGTGCCGGCCGGCAGCCGCGTGCTGGACCTGGGCTGCGGCAACGGCGAACTGCTGGCCTACCTGCGCGACCGCAAGGGCTGCACCGGCTACGGCATCGAAATTGCTGATGCCAACGTGCAGGCCTGCGTGCAGCGCGGCATCGATGTCATTCAGCTGAACCTGGAAGACGGCCTGGCACTCTTCGGCGACCGCAGCTTCGACGTCGTGCTGCAGCTCGACACGCTGCAGCACCTGCACCACACCGAACGCATGCTGCGCGAGACGGCGCGCGTGGGGCGCATCGGCATCGTCAGTTTCCCCAACTTCGCGCACTGGCCCAACCGGCTGCAGGTGCTGACCGGCCGCATGCCGGTGACGCGCGCGCTGCCCTACCAGTGGTTCGACACGCCCAACATCCGTGTCGGCACCTTCGCCGACTTCGGCGTGCTCGCGCGCCGCTGCGGGCTCTCCATCACCGACAGTTTCGGCCTGCAAAGCGGCCAGGTGGTGCGGCGCTGGCCGAACCTGCTGGCCAGCGTGGCCGTGTTTCGTTTCGAGCAGACCGGAGCGCCTGAACTGAGGTCTGAACCGAGGCCTCAACCGAGGCCTGAACCGAGGTATGAATCGTGATGTGAAGCGGCTCAGGCCGCCGGCAGGCTCAGGGTGAAGGTGGAGCCTTCGCCGGGTGCGCTTTCCACCTTGATGTGGCCGCCCATCGCCTGGGCCAGTTCGCGGCTCAGCGCCAGGCCGAGGCCGGTGCCCGCCACCTTGCCGTGCTGCGCACCCACGCGCTCGAAGGGCTGGAACAGGCGGGCCTGCTGCATCGCGTCCAGGCCCGGGCCACCGTCAGCGACGCTGATGTCGACCTGGCCGGCGTTCGCCTTCGCGCGCAGCCGCACCCAGCCTTGGGGCCGGTTGTACTTGATGGCGTTGCTGAGCAGGTTGCTCAGCACCTGCAGCAGACGCTTGCGGTCGGCGCGCACGGCCAGTGCTGCTTCGGTGCCCTCGGTTTCATCAAACACCGTCACCCCGGCGGCGGCAGCCTCGCCCGAAAGCATGACCAGCACCGCGTCGACAACGGGCTGCACCGGCAGCGTCTCGGTGGCCATGGCCAGCTGCCCGGTCTGCGCGCCGCTGAGGTCGAGCACGTCGTCCATCAGCGCCAGCAGGTGGCGCCCGGCCGTCAGCACCCGGCTGTTCCAGGTGCGCTGGCGCTCGCCGTCGCCGGGTTCCAGTTCCAGCAGCTGGCTGAAGCCGAGCACGGCGTTCAGCGGTGTGCGCAGCTCGTGGCTGACGCGGCTCAGGAACTGCGACTTCGCCAGGTCGGCGGCAGCCGCGCGGTCGCGTTCGTCGCGCAAGGTCTCGGCCTGCTTGCGGCCGGTGATGTCGGTATGGGTGCCGATCATGCGCAGCGGCCGGCCGGCATCGTCACGCGCCAGCACCATGCCGCGCGAGAGGATCCACTTCCAGCTGCCGTCCTTGCACTGCACGCGGTGCTCGTTGACGTAGAACGGCGCGCGCCCGGCGAAGTGGGCCTCACGCGCCAGGCGCATGCCGGGCCTGTCGTCGGGGTGGGTGCGGGCGTCCAGCGCGTCGGGGGTGTCGGGCAACTCGTCAGGCGCAAACCCATACAGCGCCCTGCATGCTGACGAAAGCACCTCGCGGCCCTCTTGCACATGCCAGTCCCAGACGCCGTCGCCGGTGCTCTCGAGGGCGCGCTTCCAGAGTTCGCCATTGGCCTGCAGCGCCAGTTCGGCGCGCTTGCGCTCGCTGATGTCGGTGATCACGCCGATGCGCAGCTGCTCGCCTGTGTCATCGTCACCGCTTGCCACCGATGTCTGCTGCAGCCACTTTTCCGTACCGTCGGCCAGCACCACGCGGTACTCGATGGTCAGCGGCGCGCGGCTGACGGAAGCAGCGACGAGGGCTGCGTCGACGCCCGCGCGGTCTTCGGCGTGGCGAAACTGCGCCAGCAGACTGCTGTTGTGCACGGCCTCATCAGCGCCGACGCCGAAGAGCTGGCGCACGCCGTCGCTGACGAAATCGATGTCGCGCGTGCCGTTGGCCTTCAGTACCACGCGGTAGACCATGCCCGGCACCTGGCGCGTGATCTCGCGCAAGCCGTGTTCGCTGCGCTCCAGCGCGGCGCGGGCCTGCACGCGGTCGGTGATTTCTTCCACCGTGCCTTCGTAGAAAAGCACTCGGCCTTTTGCGTCGCACACGGTGTGGGCGTTCTCACTGATCCAGATGCGTTCACGCGTCTTGTAGCGCCAGACCTCGGACTCGAAACCGATGATGTGACCGTCGCGTTCCATCTGCTTTTGCAGCAGCGCTCGGCGCCCGGGTTGCACGTACCAGCGCCCGGCGATGTCGGTGACGGCCAGCAGCTGCTCGGCCTCGCTGCCGAATCCGTTCATGCGCACCAGAGCCGGGTTGGCGCGCACCATCACGCCCTCGGGGCTGCTGCGGTAGGCACCGATGGGCAAGAACTCGAAGAGGGTCGAGAAGTCCTTGTCCAATTTGCGGCTCGGCCAGGGGCTGCGTTCAGTCGAGCGTGACTTCGGTATGCACCGTGCCCGCGCGGTCGGCCGTGGCTTTCAGCGCGATGCGCGTGCCTCGCGCGCCGTTGACCACCCACTCCACCACCGCGCGGTCGGCGGTGATCTCGCGCGTGGGCAGAAAGGCCTGCTGGCTGCTCTTCGGCGCATGGCCTTCGAGGTGGGCGCCCATCTCGCGTTCCTTGCCGCTGACCAGCGTCACCCCTGCCGGCAGGTGGATGCTGAAGACCGTGCCGCGTGCGGTCTTGCGCTCCAGCGCGCGTTGGCTCACGTAGCTGGGCAGGTAGCCGGCGTTGGCCACCGCGAAGCGCACGCGCCAGGTGTCGGGGCCGAGAGCGCGCACCTCGGTGCGCAGCACCTCCAGCTTCGGCAGCGAAAGCCCGAGTTGCATCAACCAGGCCGGGAAGCGCGCGGCCTCGCGTTCACGCAGCGCCGGCGGCGGGTTGCGCCAGAAGTTCATCTTGTCCCAGCCGCCGAGCTCCACCATGCCCAGCTGCGGGTGGCGGAAGGGCCGCCAGTCGACATGGGCCTGGCCGCCGCAGTGCTCGTCGCTCCACTTCAGCAGCTTCAGGTCGTCTTCCACCGGATGCTCGCGGTACCAGTCGATCCACTTGTAGTCGGTGATGCCGGCTTCCTTGTTCGGCGACCAGATCTCCACCGTCCAGAACAGCGCACCCATGTGCTCGTAGATCCAGTCCTGCGTACCGGTGATGACCTGCTTGGGGTGGTACTTGAAGTCGTGCCAGATGCTGATGGCCGGGTAGCCCGTGAGCTTGGCGCCGATGTCCGACATGCGCTTGTACATCCACAGGTCTTCGGGCGTCATGTCGTCGTCGCTCTGCATGCCCATGGGCCGCAGGATGACGCCGCTGTGGGTGTGGAAGCTGACCGCGGCGCCGATGTTGGGGTGGTGGGTAATGAAGTGCACCATGGCCCGCACCTCGGGCTCGCTGGTGGGGTAGGGGCCGGCGCCCACCTGCTCGAATTCCTGTCGCCAGTAGGCGGGGAAGTTGCGGTTGAAGTCGAGGCCTTCGCGGTCGGGGTTGGCGCTGATCTTCAGGCCGTCGAAGTTCTTCAGCGTGCCTTCGGGAATCAGGCGGTAGTAATCGCCGCCAAATTCACCGGGCTCGCGCGCCACCATCAGGCGCGGGTCGCCGTCGTGCTTCTTGTAGGTGCCGTGCGGGTCGGGCACGCGCATCTGCAGCACACGGCCGTCGCCGTCGATGTCTTCCACCGTCAGGCCTTCGACGCGCTCCTCATCGAACGGGTAGTGGCGCGTGCCGCTGCGAATGTGGCGCGGCTTGTCGGCCAGCGCCATCTCGGCGCCGTCGGGGTTCAGGCGCGGCACCATGTAGACCACGCGCGTATCCAGCAGGTGCCTGACCTGCACGTCGGTGTCGTAGTTCGTCAGCAGCTGGTTCAGCCAGTACAGGCAGGCCGTGCTGGCGGTCAGTTCGGCAGCGTGGATGTTGCCGTCCACCCAGAAGGCGGGCTTGTCGGTGTCGGCGCCAGTGCCGGTGTTCGTCAACGTCAACAGCCAGATGTCTCGGCCTTCATGGCTCTTGCCCAGGCTGCTGAGCTGCACCAGGTGCGGCGCGGCGTCGGCGTAGTCCTGCAGCAGCCGCGTGAGTTCGTCGTGGCGGTAGAACTGGTCGAAACGCGGTACGGGCAGCGCGGGCATGGTGCAGGGGTCGGGTGTGGGAACGCACCATGATATTGCGGCGGTGGCCGCAGCCCGGTCTCGGCCCGGTCTCAGCGAGCGCAGTCTCGAGACTGCGCTTACTGGCCCTTGAACAGCCCCTGGAAGTGGCGCGAGACCGGCAGCGTCTCGGGCCGCCCGCGCAGCGTCAGGTGCATGTGGCCCTCGTCCACGCGCACCGCGCTGGCCACATGGCGGTGGTTGACGATGACGCTGCGGTGCACCTGCCAGAACTGCTGCTCGTCGAGCTGGCCCAGCAGCTCCTTCAGCGGTGTGCGGATGAGCGCATCACCGCTGCCGGCGGGGCCATCAGGGCTTTCAAAAACGATGCGCGTGTAGCGACTGTCGCTCTCGAAGTAGATCACCTCGTCGGTGCGGATCAGCTTCACCTCGCGGCCCACGCTGGCCTGCAGCACGGCCAGCGGCGGGCGGCGGGTTTGTGCTGCCAGCTGGGCCAGCACGGCCTGCAGCGCTGCGGCGTCGGGCGGGGCCGGGAGCCGTCGATCGTTCAGCGGGTCGACCAGCCGGCCCTGCAGCCGCGTCACCGTCTGCGCCAGGCGTTCGGGGTCCACCGGCTTCATCAGATAGTCCACTGCGCCGGCGTCGAAGGCGGCCAGCGCGTGGTCGCCGTGGGCCGTGACGAAGACCACCGCGGCACGGCCGGCGAT
>Ga0105048_10009727_pt1 | contig 15249 bp, 9 predicted proteins | sample MAT05_FD_78382 | JGI IMG/M metagenome (GOLD analysis project Ga0105048, IMG submission 78382) | Freshwater microbial communities from Lake Fryxell liftoff mats and glacier meltwater in Antarctica - MAT-05 | ecosystem: Environmental > Aquatic > Freshwater > Ice > Liftoff microbial mat | place... | reverse complement strand
CAGTTATTACGACAGATGGATCGCCGCTGCGAACGAGGGCAAGACATGCTTCGATGGCTGCCGTTGTTCGCGATTCGGAGTGTGCCAGCTCTCGCCACGCTGTGATCGGTTGATGCTCGATTGCGACGCGGGCAGCGTTTCTAAGGTTCCAGTCTTGGGAGTCCATTTGCAACCATGCTAACTCGATATTGGAAGGGCTGTTTGCAGCGTGCATGGTTTCTAATTGAGAGCGAATTTGCTTGGCGATCAACGCGTGTGCCGCGCAATGTTGCTCGTGAAGCGAGGGTGAAGGCGCTGGCTCAGGTCCCCCAACGTACGCGATGCGGTACAAAACCGACTGCGTCTTTCTGCCTCCTGTTACAATGTAAACTGCTCCGTCTGGGCCGATCGCCAGGTCGGTGACGTTTAGCGGTCTGCCTTGCAAGAAAGTCTCGGCGTTGGCTCGATACCCTGCGCCTCTCGGCAGCAAGTGGACCGCCAAGATACGTCCGTAAGTCCAGTCGAGTATCAAGAGCGATCGGCGATATGTTTCTGGGAATTTGGTATCCTGCGCAAACAGAACAGAAGTTGGGGAGCCTTTGCCGATATCAAGTGTTGGCATCGCATTGTCGGGATGATCAGGAAAATACGGTGGCCATTTCCCAGTTACCGCTCGCCAGCCGTAATCCGCCCCCGACAGCAACTGCACAACGCGAGTAGGACGGTACCACGGCGACCCCATATCGAATTCTGCATCCGCATCGTACGTAAACCAATCGCCCTCCGGGTTTAACGCCAATCCAAACGGGTTCCGTAAACCAGAGCACAAGATCTCCCATTGCTTGCCCTCGGGGTCCGTTCTTACCACATGGCCTTGTCCGGTCCGTCTCCCCCAAAACGTATCGCGAAAGGGAGAAGTGCGATCGACCACATTGTCGGTCGGTACCTCAACGGAATCGCCATGGATCGAATAAATCCAACCGTCCTTTCCAAGCGACAAATCATTCCGGCCGTGCCCGACACCTCCGGGGAATTCTCTTAGGAGTTGAACTTCGTCGAGGGAATCGTCTCCGTCGGTATCTCGAAGTCGATATAGCCCTTTGGAATTGTTCGCGTTGACATACAGAGCATTGTGGGCATAAAGCAAACCCCGACATTCCAGCAACTGATCGTTGATCAACTCGACTTTCTCGATGGAACGGGAGTCTTTGTCCAGAGTCATTCGCAACAAGCCTTTCTCTTCGCGAGCGATCGTCAAACGTCCATTTGGGTCGAATGCCATGCTAACCCATGAGCCCTCCTCCGGAGTTGCGGTTCGAACGAGTGCTATTTCAAAACCGGGTACGGTCCAGAATCGGTTTTCGTCCATCGTTTTCCCTGCAACGGCCTGTCGCCACTGTTCGTAGTTTTCGGTCGGCTCGACTATGGAGGAGCGTCGACCGATCCCCCAAAGCTCGGGCTTTACGGTACCTAATGAAGTAACCGGCGTTTTCTTTGATTCGTCTACGGCGTTTGACCGAGACGTATAGGACCATGCACCGTCGGTTACTATCGTTTGAATACGAGGATCGTTGGCGATCCCGATGGAAAGACTGGATGCGATGGCGGATGGACCAGCACTGGCGGTGACCTCGATGCGAACGACGTTCTTACCAGTGATCATCGCATCGGTGATGTCCGCATCGATGGTTTGGCTGTAGGGTTCCACGGAGAAGAGTCTTCGATCATTAACGACAACAGTCGCATGGCAAAAGTCAGCAGCCAATCGAATGGTTGCCGTTCTGACCGGGAGCTTTAAGTCAAATGAGCGTTGAAAGACAAACGCGGGCGTGTCGGGAGTCTCTTCATTCGACGGCTTTATCTCATCCGTACTCCAGATCCAATGCGGTATGGGAGCATCCGACTCAATCTCCCTAGCGCGACTTGTTGGTCCGAAAACACCGAACAGAACGACGGCGATAATTTGGGCTAGGTGGAACCAAAAGTGAATCGACATGGCGAGCTAAAATCTGGCGAGGGAATTGGTAATCGCCCTATTCTACTCATTCTCGCATGCCATAATGTCGCCTTTCGCTCTGCGAAAGTGCGCCGCACTGTATCCTTCGCGCACGACTTGATACACCACAACGGCGACGGCACCATCGATGGAGTAGACTTTCCTGCTCGACTTAAAGACTGTCGGGGTATCAAAACATCGGAATGGAGGTTAAAAGGTTCCGAATTCAACGATTTTTTCGATTTCAGCCGGGTTTCGGGTAAGCTATCGTGCCCTTACCAAAGAACAACAGGTGGCGAAAGTGGCGTATCTACGTGGTTTTCCGCCTCGGAGGTTCGGACCTACAAAGCTAGCAAATCGAATGCGTTAGAATCTACTTTTTCGGCAAAGTCGATTCAAGCTGCGCCTCTTAACAGCCGATCAGATTTCTATGGCAACCGATCCGTTCCCAATCATGAACTCGACCTCAAATCGACTATTGAAGAATCTGCACCGAGTCATGTCGGCGTGGGGTTCGGTCGTTGTTCAAGGGATTTCAACGCTTGGGGATATCTCCTTGTTTGCCTTTCAAATGTTTGCATGGATGTTTCGTGCTCGGCCGAAGCGCGAGACGCTCATGCCCAACTTTTACGCGGTGGGAGTGTTGAGTCTGCCAGTTGTGGCATTGACCGGCACGTTCATTGGAATGGTCCTAGCTATTCAGAGTTACCACCAGTTCAAGAACATAGGACTGGAAACACGTCTTGGGGCTGTCATCAACATGTCGTTGGTCCGTGAGCTGGGGCCAGTGCTTGCCGCCACTATGCTGGCAGGGCGCGTAGGGAGCGCCATGGCTGCGGTCCTCGGCACCATGCGTGTGACGGAGCAGATTGATGCTCTGGTGAGCATGGGAGCCAATCCCATTCACTACTTGGTGGTGCCTCGCTTCTTGGCTTGTGTGCTATTGATACCTGCATTGACTGTCATGGCCGATTTTATGGGCATCGTAGGTGGATACTTTTACAGTGTGATCATCTTGGGAATCGACCACGCACAGTACCTGCGGAACAGTCGCGATTTTGTGGGTGGCTTCGATCTTTTCACCGGAGTTTTCAAGAGCATTTTCTTTGGCGCTACGATTGCCATCGTTAGTTGTTATCGCGGTTTTCATTGCCAGCCTGGTGCGGAAGGGGTTGGTCGAGCGGCCACAGCGGCCTTTGTTCAAAGCTTTGTGATGATCCTCGCATTGGACATCGTGCTCAATATATTCTTGGACGCAGTTTACTTTGCCATTTGGCCAACCGGGGCAAAGCTGTTTTGATGGACGAATCGATTCTCAATCAACTAGCGAGCGACAGTCCACCAGCGACTCGTCCGATTTTAGAGACGCGCGGGATGTCGTTGCAATTTGGTCGCCAGGTTGTGCTCAAGGATATATCGGTCAAGATCAGCAAAGGGGAGACCGTTGCGATTATTGGTGAAAGCGGGTGCGGTAAAACCATGTTTCTCAAGGCCCTCGTCGGCTTGCTCAATCCGACGGCGGGTAGCGTAATTTTTGATGGACAGGACATTCAGCAACTCAATGATCGGGACATGACGAACTTGCGGAAACGATTCGGCTTCGTTTTTCAAAATGCAGCGCTTTTTGACAGCATGACGATCAGCCAAAACATTGCTTTCCCACTTCGGCAGCATGGTGTTCCCAAAGGCAAACAGGCACAGAATCTTATTTCGGATCGTTTGTCGGAAGTTGGATTGCCGAGCAACGTTTTATCCAAACGTCCATCGCAACTATCGGGCGGGATGCGCAAACGGGTTGGACTCGCGCGGGCTTTGATTTTAGAACCGGATCTCCTATTGTACGATGAGCCAACGACGGGGTTGGACCCGATCATGAGCGACGTCATCAATGAATTGATGATGCGCACGCGAAAACGCTATCCAGTAACCAGTATCTTCGTAACGCACGACATGCATTCGGCTCGAAAAGTCGCAGACCGAGTCATCATGTTGTATCCTTATTCGAGGTTGGAAAACGGCGAGTCGCAAATTCTTTTCGATGGCCCACCCGAGCAACTCGACAACACACGTGACAAGCGAGTCAAACAATTTGTGAACGGTGAAGCAGGCGAGCGATTGATGGAAATGCTCGCATCGCGAAGCAAAAGACATCCGGACACACTCAATTTAGTCGATCCAAATCACAATGATGGAACGGACGAGGAATAAACATGGAAGAGAGCGGCTATCGTTTTGGGGTCGGAGTCTTGGTTTTGGCGTCCGCGATTATCGGGGTATTATTGATCGCGTTTTTCGGTGCCGTGCCCACCTTGTGGAGCGATCGCAATCGAGTCAGCGTCAACTTTCCTAGTGCCCCTCGCGTTGCCGTCGATACGCCCGTTCGAAAGAACGGCGTTCTAATAGGACGAGTTTCGAGCATTACACTTCGACCGGGCAGCGAGGGGGTCATCATTCAGATGGAACTCGATCGTAAGGTCGAGCTGCGAACGGGAGAAGTGCCGCGGATTGTAAGTGGCTCGATTATTACCGGAGACGCAGTCATCGAATTCGTCGAACCCACAACCGAATCGAATCTTCGTCGATTCGACGGGACGATGGGGACCCCTCGAGATGGCTTGCTGGATGCACGTGAAGTCGCAGCCATCAACGAGATTATCACAGACAAGTCCTTTTTGGATGGCGGAGAAGTGGCGACGGATCCTTTTGAGTCGTTGGCCCGGATGGAAAAAACCATGGGACCTATGATGTCCACGGTCGAGCGTGCACTCAATCGATTTGAATCGATTGGAGCGTCCGTCCAGGAAGTTGTCGGTCGAGATAATGGTCCAGTTCGCGAGCTTGTCACTTCCATCAAATCAACAGCGGAGGATGTTAGGACGACCGTCAATACGATTAATCGCGTTGCGACTCAGTTGGAAAATGCACAAATTCCCGAGGCTGTTGTCAACGGATTGACTATCCTGCCCGAACTGTTCAAGGAAGCCCAAGCGACACTCTCGCAAACGCAGCGAACCCTCAAGGGCTTCGAACAGTTCAGCTTGAGCCTCGAAGGTTTAGGCAAGGAGTTCGAGGGAATCGGAGAAACCATTCGCCAAGCGGTGAACAACGCCAACGTGGCGATCGAAAACATCGCCGAGATCACTGAGCCCGTCAGTCAAAACAGCGAGGCCCTAGTGGCCAACGCGGTCAATGCACTTGACAATTTGAACACACTCTCCGTCGACTTAAAGAAATTCACGAACCGTCTGAACAACAGCAATGGGACAATTGCCCAGTTGGTCGACAATCCTCAAATCGCGTACAAGGTGGATCAAACGCTTAGAAGCATTCAAGCCGCTTCTGGGAATGTGGAGATTCTGACTCAGAAATTGCAGCCGATTATAAACGACGTTCGTATCTTCACCGACAAAGTTGCAAGAGATCCTGGTCAGATCGGGGTTCGAGGTGCGTTGAGCGCTCGCCCCTTGGGGACCGGTCTCAAGTAAGATGCTGAATGCGCAAGTGGAACAACGGAAAGAAGATTGGCGAGAAGATTGGCGGACTCGATGCTACGATTGCTATCGCCCCATAGACCGTTGCTTTTGCGACAAAATTCCAACGATCAATAATCGGACCAACGTGCTGATATTTCAGCACATGCGGGAGCGATTCCATGCGTTCAACACCGCTCGCATTTTGCGCAAGTCTTTATTGAATTCAAGAATTGTTGTCGATCACATGGAAGGCCTTGCGAAAGCCTTCGCTCTGATGCCATTCTCGGTAGAGACTGGACTTTTGTACCCAGGCGATGGTGCTGAGTTGCTGGAAGAGTTGAGCCCTATCGAGATGCCGAAACAGCTTGTCGTTTTGGATGGTACTTGGCACCACACCAAGACACTGTTTCGCGACATTCCGCAGCTTCGAGGCTTGCGAAAAGTGCGATTGGCGCCAGCACAACCAAGTCGCTACGGTATTCGGCGGGAGCCGCATGTTTCGTTTCTATCCACCCTCGAGGCGACCGTTGCTGCGCTGCGTTGTTTGGAGCCTGAGACACAAGGCCTTGACCAACTTGAGGCTGCCTTTGATTCGATGGTTGAGAGCCAGTTAGCGCACCCCAGGTCGGTGGACAGCGTACGAAGGAAACACCGACCACGTGCACCCTTGAATATCCCCAAGGTGCTGAGAAACAACTTGCAAAACGTCGTTGTCGTATATGGAGAAACAGCTCCAGGCACGGGCGCCGCTGCTCAAGCGGGTCATGAAAACGGTCGTGGTCCGGTGTACTGGGTTGCTGAGAGGCTTGGCACGAGTGAACGATTTGAGCGAGCGATTCTACCGTCGAGTGTTTTGCCCGAATCGTTTCTTGGGCACTTAGCACTCGCCGAAAGCGCTTTCTCCGAGGCCGTTTCGATAGACACCTTTCGGAGAGAATGGGGTTCCTTTTTGCAGCCTACCGATACGCTGGCTTATTACTTTTCGAACTGTACGCGTCTTTTGGATGTCATCGGCGGCTCCTCGCACTTGAAAATTTATTTAAAGAGCATTCAGCTTCATCGAGGCAAGAAGAATGGCACGCTTGAGGAGTTGCTTGCGGCTCTGCAGGTTGTGCCAGGCGGTGCACATGGCCAGGGACGTGCAGGCAAACGACTGGCAAGTTCCATCGCATTGACACGGTATTTGAATTCTTGTGCGCTCGATTAAGTTATTTCTTTGCTCGCACGAAAATCGGATTCACTGGAGTTTCCTCCCAAGTGGATTCGTCCACCCGGGTCAACGTCATGGCTAGCTCCGCCCCTCCTGTGGCTTGATAGTATTGGATGGAAATAGGGTGTAACCCCGATTCAAATCGTACCAGCCGACTTGCGGGTTGAGGCGGGTGATTGAAATCGTTGTCGACCAGTAGTTGATCGTGCGCGAACAATCTGCTTCCGTCGTCAGAGATAATTGCCACCCGGTATAGCGCGGCGGTCTTGATATCTAGGAATCCCTCGAAGATCGCAGCAAAATTTTCGCGTCCCTTTTTGGCGGCCAGGGAAAGAAGGAATTGATCCACTGTTCCCTCTTGTTCCATGCTCATTGGAAGAAAATTGGGCATTCTCGTAAAGCTACCTGCATATATTCTGTATCGGAGACCAGGCTGAGGTTCTTCGACGATAACTGGTCTAAGTGGGAGTGCCGCTTGAGGAAGAAAGGATACCGACCGAGTTTCGTCAGTAGATCGAATCTCCATTTCCATTTTCGATTTGCCTGGGAGTGTTAGATCCATGGCGATAACCCAATCCAGAATCTGTCTTACCTTCATTCCGCCAACGCTTACGATGACGTCCCCCTTTTTCACGCCCGCTTCCCCAGCACTTGATTTTGCTTCAACACTTTCGACAACGCAACCATCGGCATTAGGATCGATGGTGATCCCAGTCCTTCGCTGGTGGCGAACTTCAGGTTCGATTAGGGCCATCGCAGACTTGCGGACCCGATCGATGGGGATAGCGTAGTTGACATTCTGTTCTTGAGAGAAACTGCCTGAAACGATTCCAATCAGTCGGCTTTCAAGGTCGATCAATGGTCCGCCACTGTTCCCTGGGTTGCTTGCCGCGTCAAACTGAATGTATTTGTCACGACCGTCGACTGGACTGAATTGAGTCATCACCAGCGCATTGCCTGCGTTGGTCATCATGCTTTTGTTGCTCACGATCCCAGCCGTGAACACGATGCCTCTACCCCCAGGATTTCCGGCGGTAACGACCGTTTCGCCATTCATCAGATCGTTGTTTCGGCCAACAATCGAATCCGGCCATGTGTGTTCTCCACTCAACTTAACCAGGGCTAAGTCTCGTTCCGGCAATCGCCCTACGACGCGGAATGGAATTGCCTTTCCCTCGTATACAGCGTAACCTTCTTTGCTTGGCACGACATGGTTATTGGTCAAGACATAACCATTCGGATTCACGATAGCACCAGAACCGGAAACCCAAGCGGACTTAGCAGCATCGATCGTGAACAGCCCAACCACGGTTTTTTCAGCATTTTCGATGACTTTGACGAGAGGCGTGCGACGGATTGAACCCTCGGTTAGCTGTGCGATGGCTTGCGACATGCAACTTGCGAAACCAATCGCAACCAAACCGAATGCAATCCGCAGAGTTTTACTTCTCATGCCCGTCATTACGTAATTCATCCTAGCTCAAGAATTAGGGTTCCCAACATCCAACATCACGCGGAGCGTGATGGGTACGTTCTCATCACGCTCCGCGTGATGGTTCCGAGCATTGTAATCCTAAAATTAGTGTTTGACGAACCACCCGGTCGAACTTAGGGAAGGGCTTACAGACTAATTGCAAGTGTTATTTACGAATCGCGTTGGCTTTGAGGAGAAATGCACGGGCATGCGTCAGGTAACTGAACGAACCGGCGTTGCGTTTGCGATGGTTGGTTACCGATGTGCAAATCGCCCTCAGGGCCAATACCCAGTCTTCATCGCCCACGCTTAATTGTTCTCGAGTTGCGGCCAATCGAGACGTGACAAAAGCCACCGCTTCGGTTTCGTTGGATGTAAAGCGAACCGCACAAGTTAGTGCTTGTTTGATGATTTCGTCGTCGACCTGAGATAAGTCCCTGGCGGATTGAACGAGGGCTGTCTCAATAGCCAGCAAAACGGTTGAGCAACGCTCGGTGACTTGGTTTAGTTCACGAGGTTTCAGGGTCAACGGTGTCAATTCGGCGATCACCGGTCGTGGCGGGAGCTTTTCACGTCGCCGTTTTTCCTTCATCACCTCTTGCAGTTTTTTTGCACTTAACGCCATAAACATACTCCTTATCGAGACGCCCAAAAAAACCTCTTTGCGCCTCTATTTCTAACCCATTCTTGGATTGCCAGCTAGGCGGCGTTGGACCTAATCGTTGCGAGAGTGTCTATACATTTTGCGAATGAATGTGCGGCGATTTGCGTTTCCTCGCTCAAGGGTTTTGAAGTTCCGCGATTTGGGGAGTAGATGGTTTACGGCCAAAGGCCTTGTTCAACATAGTGAGTTTCCAGGGGCGTTGCCCAACGCCGTGAAGGATTTTATGCAACGAAATTGTTGGGTTACGTGGGGGCTCGTCCCCCCGCAACCCTGTTTTGGTGTACTAGAACGTAGGACACCAAAACGGTGTCCGGTCGGGGCAAGCCCGAGCCGGACAATCAGACTCGAAAATGCTATTTCGACTTAGCCTTTACGCCATTTTTTCCTGGCCAAAAGTTTAGCCAATTGCCAGCCAAGGTCTTATCGGCAGGGGCCTTTTCACTCACATCGGTAGTGATGACTTCTGCACCGGCTAGCAGATCCGTCAACTGCTGTACGGCCAAAGTGATTGCAGCTTTGGGGGCTTGTTCGATGAGAGGCTGACCGTTGTTTCGCATTTCGACCATCGTTCGATAGTCATTAGGGATTTGAAAGAAGACTTCGCGACCGATGGTTTCTTTGGCTTTTTTGAGGCTGATTTGTCCGCTTTCAAGCCCCACTCGATTGACGACGACTTTGACTTTGTCTCGGATGTTGTCCATTTGCTGCAAGCTCATCAACAAACGAACCATGTTGCGCAGGCAAGGGAGATCGAGTTGGACGATCAATACGATTTCGTTGGACAGCTCCATGGCCGTCAGGTCGACTTGCGAGTACGATTTCGAGACGTCGATCACGATGTGGGAAAAGGAGGCCCTCAATAGGCCGCATACTTTTCTTAGGCTTTCCGGTGTGATCAACTCCAGGTCTTGCAATTGCACCGGGCGCGGCAAGAGGTAGAGCCCTGACGAATGCTTTGTCAATGATTTGCGAAGCAAATGAAAGTCGAGTCGGCCCACATTCTCCGTAACATCCACCAAGCTGTAATCGGGAATCGAGTCCAGGAAAACGTCCGCATCGCCCAACGCCAAATCCAAGTCTACGAGGGCTACTGAGTTTTCTGGCCGCATGGCTAGATTGCAACCGATGTTGACAGCGATCGAGGTACATCCGACTCCGCCCGTTGCTCCAGCGACAGCGATCATCCGGCAACCGCGAGCACGACCGTCGGTACCGCTTCCGTACTTGGATAGCATAACTCGTTCGAGAGCGACGTGAAGCTCCTCGACATCGATGGGCAAGGGCAAAAATTCTTTGGCGCCTGCGCGAATGGTTTTGAGGATGAGTTGTCCGTCGGTGCTTTTGGAGACCGCAAGGATCGCGCAATCGGGTGAACTGGTTCTCAATTTCTCCATCAAAACTAGTGCGCGATCAGGGCCGCCATCGAGCGAAATGACCGCTGCGTCAGGCTTGGACTGTTCGACCACGTCCGCGAAAAACTCATAGCGTGAGCATTCGGCATCGAGCCAAACGATATCCATCCCCATCAGCATCGCCTTCAGGCTTTCGCGCGACTGGTCGTTGGGATCGACGATGGCTGTTCTTAGTACGTTGCTCATTTAATTATGTTCAGTTCAAGCTAGCGTTGAAATCGATTCATGTGTCAACAAATCATCGTCAGATTAGCGACGTACAGGAACGTTTCGAGGGGCGGTCGGGCCACCTGGACCATTAGTTTGGGTTTTGGTCCCTGCGGAATAAACGGGAGGTACCGTGCCACGCGGTTGACCCTTTGTGGCCATACTGCCCGCTGCGGCTTGTTGCGGAGCGTAGGCGTTGTTGTAAAGGATCTGCGGCATCTCATTGGGAGGGCAGTTGCCTTGAGGCGCACATCCCGGTGGAACTTCGATGTAACCTTTGCCGTACAGTTCGTGTTCCAATGGGCTGTTGCTGTTGAAACCGGGGCCTCCAGGAGGAACTTCATTCGCATCCATTGCACCCGCAAAGTTCGGTGTGACCATGATCAAAAGCTCCACTTCGTTCTGGACTTCTCGATTGGCTCGGAACAAGGCCCCTAGGTAAGGAACGTCGGACAAAACAGGCAGTCCGACCGATTCCGCTTCCGTCCGAATTTGTAACAAACCTGCGAGAGCCAGTGTTTGGCCAGCTCGCAATTCGACGGCAGTATCAACGAACCGACTGCGAATGCCTGGGATGCTAGTTCCGTTGATGGTAACACTTCGGCCTGGATCGATTTCGCTGATGGTGGGTCGAACTTCAAGCCAAATGCGGCTATCGCCTCGAACCTTGGCCACGAAATCGAGTCTCGTTCCGAATTCCCGAAACTCAATTCCTACCTGACCAAGTCCTGCTGGGACAATAATTGGGAATTCACCGCCGGAGTTGAAACTTGCAGGGCGACCATCGATGGCCACAACCGTTGGATCGGCCATGACTTTGGCCAAGTTCTTTTGACGGAGCATTCGAAGCAAACCGAAGAAGGCATTTCCATTGTCAACGATACCAAACTTGAGCGATTCGTTCCCCGCGTTGATCAAGGATGAGGTTGTCGCGCCGGTACCAATGAGTCCACTCGCGGATTGCGTCACGAAGTCATTTCCGAAGCCCATCGACCAGTCGATACCAAGCTGTTGCAACTTGGTACGGGAGACCTCCATCACTTGCGTCTGCAACATGATGGTATGGACCCCGATGACTTCGATACGATTGATAACTGTCGGGTAGTATTGCTCGGCGATGGTGACAGCTTGTTCGACGTGTTCGTCGGCTGTCACTTGCCCAGATAGGATGACTGCTTGTTGGATTGGGCGTACATGGAGGGTGGCAGACGGGAACTCCTGAGCCAGGATAGCTTGAAGCTCACGAGCATCGCCGGTCACAACGACTTGAACGTTGTAGACTTGGTCATCGGCTCCCAAGAAGTCGATCTGTGCGACGCCCGTCGCGACCGCGGACACCAACACTTCGTTTCGGCCCGACGCTTGCACTTGAATGGCGGCGTCATTCTGAACGGTCGCTTTTAAGATGGGTTGCGGAAACGTAAGGTACTGCGAGGTTGTCACCACCATCTGCAGCGATTCCTGCGTCTTGGCAATTGCCAGCCGACCTGTCGGAATGATTTTATCGCCATCTCCACACAAGGCTCTAACAGGCGAAACCGCCAGGTTTAGCCATGTGGACATCGCAAGCATCAATGCGATTCGAGCGAGGTTGTACTTTGTCTGTCCCATCTCTGATTCACTTCCCTGTGAACATACTTTGGACTTACTGCACTAATTGAACAGTAGGTTGGTTCCAATCGTCAGTTTTCACCATCCATGGCTTGGTTGACGTGTGGGAGTTCCATTGCCAAATCGGCAAACGAACTACATCCAATCGCATTATTCGACACAAAAGTACTGGGACATCACTTTGTACTTGGGTAGGTTGCCTTAAATCCCCCAGATTGCCAGTTCCCACTGGCTGGATCCCATGTCAGGTTCGGTTGTACTGAATTGGCAGGGTTTACTGGCTCAACACCCTGGGAAGGGGTTGAGTCCAGAGACGTCATCGAATTCTTTTGGCCAGTCGAATTGTAATTGGAAGAGTATTTCGGGATTTTTTGGCTCTGTTCGTCACCTAGGGCAGGGTTCTCTATAGGAGCTGCTTGGTCCATGTCGATTTTCTGAGGCAACGATTTGCCTTCGCTAAAACGGTACATGGTGGACTTGCTTGGGGTGACGATGACCATCTCGTGTTTTTCCGGTTTTTCGGCTAAAGGTGCAGGCTCAAGAACCGCGGATTCGACAATGGACTTCTCGCTATTTGAGTTTTCGCTCTTGGTGGACTCAGAATCCTTCAACCACTGGATAAATTTTTCACCATCGTCTGTTTGGTTACCCGTTGCGGTGACTGGTGAAGGCGGACGCAAGGCCAGTCGCAGTTTTCCCAGATTCGAGGCAGTGTCAAGAACGATATACTGCGAATCTTTTACGAGCAGTTGTATCGTGCTCGACTTCTTCTGTTTGGTCGCTTCGGGATCGACGACGGCAACCCCATCGATCATAACGACTTCCAAATTCTCCATGACTTTGACGCTCTTGGCGGCTTTGACTCGAGGTCCTTTATCGAAATACCCGTAAACATCGACGTGATCGCCTGGCCCAATGTAACCACCACCTCCCGTCTCATCTTTGACCCCGATGTCGAAAGTACGGTATCCCTCGGGAACGATAAAGTCTCGGCCTTTCGAAGAAAGCTTGGCTTCGATGATCGGTTCACCGGGGTAGATGCGTTGCTTGGTGAATTTATTTTCGACCAGTTTCGGATCCGCGATTGCACCTAGGGGAACTCGATCCACAGGCCATTGTTCAATGCGAAAGCTATCGGGCGGAATCTTGGTCGCAGCGGAGATCTCCTTGGCGACAACCAGTATCGGAACGGTCTGAGTTACACCGCGGTTCTTCTGGTCGAGAACGACTTGGCTGACCGCAACGGACGCGACAACTCCGCACCCCAGTGCGATAACGAGTAATAGAATGGACTTTGTACGCATAACTGGACGCCTCGAAAGGTTTTGATTCAATCAACCCAGCGGTTGCTGAAATTCGATTAGGCGTCCATGCCGCAAAGAAAACATAGTTCATCAATCAGGATGATGAACCATTACGACTCAAGTTTCATCTTCGACGCCGGGCGTTTGGAAAATCAATGGATTCGCAATCGGCCTCTAGAATGCTTGCTACCAAAACAATCGAAACAATCCTTTCAATCGGGATTTGAGCATTGGCATTTTGAGCAATCCAAAATACCATTCAATACGGCAACAACTCCGACCATGGAATTTTCAGCAGACCAAGGCGCACACATGGCTTCGTTTCAATCGAACTCCCCGCGAAATCGCTTACTCGCTTGTCGAGATTCGAGAAAATGGTTTGGTCTCTTGCTCGCGATTGCGTGTCCCATTTTGGTTTCTGCTCGCGCGGACGACACGCCCAAACGTCCAAAGCCAGAAGTGCCGCAACTCGCCGAAAAGTCAGGCGAAGCAACCACCGCCATCGGCTCTTTCAAAATGCCTGCTGGTTTTACCTGCGAGCTTTTTGCTGCAGAGCCTATGGTCGGCAACCCAGTCGCATTTACAATCGATCATCGTGGACGAGTTGTTGTCTGTGAAAGTTATCGGCAAGAAACAGGGGTGACCGACAACCGAGGGCACGATGAGAAATGGCTTTCTGCCGACTTGGCCGCCGAAACCGTGGCTGACCGAATTCGCTACCATCGCGAACAACTGGGGGAAAAGGCTGCGGAGTACGAGACAAAGGACGATCTTCTTCGCATGCTGATCGACACAGACGGGGACTTTCACGCGGACAAAGCAACTGTCTTCGCATCCGGCTTCAACGGCATCGAAGAGGGGACGGGAGCAGGCGCATTAGTGCGGGGCGACCGTATTTACTACACGAACATACCCAAGCTCTGGGCGCTCGTAGACAAAAATGACGATGGCATTGCCGATGATCGCATTGTCCTTGCGGATGGATTCGGAGTTCGTGTTGCCTTCCGTGGCCACGACATGCACGGCCTGATCCTCGGACCGGACGGTCGCCTTTACTTTTCCATTGGGGATCGCGGATACCATGTTGAAACACCCAGTGGGCTCATCGCCAACCCCGAAAGCGGTGCAGTATTTCGTTGTGAACTGGATGGCTCCAAGCTGGAAGTTGTCGCCAGTGGTCTTCGCAATCCGCAAGAACTCGCGTTTGATGACTTTGGAAATCTGTTCACCGGCGACAATAACTCGGACTCCGGTGATAAAGCGCGTTGGGTCTTCGTGGTTCGAGGGGGCGACACGGGCTGGCGAATGATGTACCAGTACATCAGCGATCGCGGCCCGTTCAACCGGGAAAAGATTTGGTACCCATTTAGCGAGGACTCCCCGGCTTACACGGTACCGCCTATAGCAAACTTAGCGGACGGACCGTCGGGATTAACCTGCTATCCGGGGACTGGACTTGCCGCAAAGACCGGACTGCCAGACGAGTTTGCAAACGCCTTTTTCCTATGCGACTTCCGCGGTCAAGCCTCCAATAGCGGCGTTCGAATGATCAAAGTGAATCCCAAGGGTGCCTTCTTCGAACTCAAGAGCAACGATGAGTTTGTATGGAATATCTTAGCGACCGACGTGGAGTTTGGACCGGACGGGGGCATGTACGTCAGCGATTGGGTCAATGGCTGGAAGGGTGAAAACAAGGGCCGAATCTACCGATTTGCCGATCCACAAGCTCAGGCCAGCGACCTGGTAAAGGACACCCGGATCCTGCTACGCGACGGAATGAAGTCGCGTAGTGAAGCCGATTTAGCCTCCCTGCTGGACCATGCCGATCGCCGAGTTCGACTCGAAGCGCAATGGGAACTTGCAAGTCGAGGAAATCGAGACTTTTTCATTTCAACGCTTCAACAAACCGACGCATCGCT
>Ga0105048_10009725_pt1 | contig 15252 bp, 17 predicted proteins | sample MAT05_FD_78382 | JGI IMG/M metagenome (GOLD analysis project Ga0105048, IMG submission 78382) | Freshwater microbial communities from Lake Fryxell liftoff mats and glacier meltwater in Antarctica - MAT-05 | ecosystem: Environmental > Aquatic > Freshwater > Ice > Liftoff microbial mat | place... | reverse complement strand
GGCTTACAAACTAGCAACGGTCATCAATAAGTGCAAATATCGCAGCTGGCTAAAAAACTGCCGAAGACCCACTGGGCCGTAACAAGCGGGGCAACAACTGCAAGAATAACAGGCAAACACATTTCAATCTCATCACGGTTCCACCATCCCGTGCTAAAGCGCCATCAGGCCACCTCCCAGGACAATCGCATGAACATCATGCCAACCCGAGCAATTCGGCGCGATAGGCGTCGGAGGTGGCAGCAATAAGGCGTCGTGCCTTGATACCGCCCTTGCCTTTGACGGGATCGAGGCGGATGAGGTTGAAGGTGATGTGGGTTATGGGCGGCATGACCGGTACGAGCGCGCATCTGATCGTCCGCGAAGGCGACATCCATACAACAATGCAGCTTGTTTTCCAACGCCCAATGCGCGCGTACCGCTCGGGCCAGTCACTGGGCATTCGGCGGCAGGCTGCTGATGTAGAAGCCCGCTCAAGGGACGACTGCCCGTTGATGTGGCGTTCCGGCTCGATCACCGCGAAGGATTTCAGATCGGGCCATTGCTCGGGTTTGGCCAGGCAGTCCCATTGATTGAAAGCGAAGCAGCGGCGGGTCTCGATCCCACCATGATCCTTCTCAACCGTTTCGGCCAAGGCATGCGGCATGCGCTCCGGGGCCGCCTTGAATTGGGCAAAGAAGTCTCGCATCGAATCGGCCAAGGTCTGCTGATTGTCCTGCACCGCCAGCACGTAATCGGCGCCCCGATTCGGATGGCCTGGACAATGTTGGCCTGGGTGCCCATGGCATCAAGGGTGACGATACAGCCTTCCAGCGCCAGGGTGGCCAGAAGCTCGGGGATGGCGGTCTTCTCGTTCGACTGCTCCGCCGTCGCTCGTTGTCCCTGCACCAGGCCGGCGCCCGCCGCAAAGGCGCTGACCAGATGCAGCGGGGTGGCATCGACCTTGCCCAGCGTCGGCTGGTCTTGCCGTCAATCGCGACCACGGCATCCGGCCCCAAGGCCGGCAGTATCGATCCTACCCTGCGCCGAAACGCCGCTTTGAATTCCGCCGGATCGATCAGCCCGAACAGACGTCCGAAGGTGTCATGCGAGGGAATCCCCCTCTCAAGCGGGAGGCAGCGACGCAACCACTCCAACCTTTCTTGCGCCCACAATTCGATCTCAACGACAGTATCGGCGCCCACCAACACGCCATTGACCGCCACTACCAGCAGTTCAACCAGATCATGCTCCACCTTGCCCGCCTGTCTCGGGCCGGTGATCAATACAAATACATCGGCCAGGCGCAGCTTGCTTTCTGTCTCCATGGAATACCCCAAAAAGACAGAAAACTACACAAATCAACCCACTGTGAACAGCTCCCTCGCAACGCGTTGATCGTGAACCACTTTTTTAAGTGGTTCACGATATTGACATTGATGCGATTGCCCTGACGAAAACCTAAACAATCTTCACCGGAAAGGTTAAAATACAACCATGACATTAGCCTAACCGATTCGCGAAAGACTTTTCGCGCCTATAGAAGAGCGAAAACGCTCCATCGGCCAGCATTATCGACGAGTAAACAAGTACTTCAGGGAAGTAAAATGATTTTAGTAACAGGCGGTGCCGGCTTTATCGGTGCAAATTTTGTGTTGAACTGGTTGGCGCAGTCCAACGAAGCGGTCATCAACCTCGACGTACTATCTTACGCCGGCAATCTCGAAAACCTTGCCTCTCTGGCTGGGGATGAACGGCATCGTTTCGTGCAAGGTGACATCGGGGATTTCACCCTAGTGACCAGCCTACTCACTGAGCATCATCCCCGCGCCATCATCAACTTTGCAGCCGAAAGCCATGTGGACCGCTCTATCCACGGCCCGGAAGACTTCATCCGGACCAACATCGTCGGCACCTTCCGACTGTTGGAAGCCGTGCGTACCTACTGGCCCAACCTACTAGGCGAACCCAAGGGTAATTTTCGCTTCCTACACGTCTCCACCGATGAAGTTTATGGGTCTCTCGCGAAAGAGGAACCGGCTTTTACTGAAGCCCACCGCTACGAGCCCAACAGTCCATACTCGGCGAGCAAAGCCGCCAGTGACCACCTGGTGCGCGCGTATCACCACACCTATGGTTTGCCGGTACTCACGACCAATTGTTCCAACAACTACGGCCCGTATCACTTCCCGGAAAAGCTCATACCGCTGATGATCGTCAATGCGCTCGCCGGCAAGCCTCTACCCGTGTATGGCGACGGACAGCAAATTCGCGACTGGCTCTACGTAAAGGACCATTGCAGTGCTATTTGTCGTGTCCTGGAAGCCGGCACAGTCGGTGAGGTCTACAATATCGGCGGCTGGAACGAGATGCCCAACATCGACATTGTCCACGCGGTTTGCGCCCTGCTCGATGAGTTCTGTACCCGAATAGATGGCGAGAGCTATCGCGAACAAATTTCCTATGTCGCCGATAGGCCCGGCCATGATCGTCGTTACGCCATGGATGCAAGCAAAATCGAACGCGAACTGAACTGGAAACCTGCCGAGACATTTGAAACTGGCCTCCGTAAAACGGTGCAGTGGTATTTGGATAACCAAAACTGGGTCGCCCATGTACAATCCGGCGCCTATCGAGAATGGGTTAAAACAAACTACGAAAGGCGCACAGCGTGACGATGTTCAGGCGGAATCTACGTCAGCATGCGTTAGACGTGAACGTTCGGAACCTCATAGAATCGTGTCCTCGCACGCGTTCGCCAAAGCTCGTGGAACGAAACGGAATTAGTAAATACATCGGCCTGAATTTGCCTCGCCGGCAAAGCCAGCACCTTCAAATGTCTCCTAAGATCTCTGAGAATCGACCATGATCCAACGCAAAGGCATCATTCTCGCTGGTGGCTCCGGCACACGTTTATATCCTGTTACCAAAGTGGTCTCCAAGCAACTACTCCCCATTTACGACAAGCCGATGATCTACTATCCGCTTAGTACCCTGATGCTAGCGGACATTCGAGACATCCTCATTATCTCCACCCCACAAGACGTGCCGCGATTCGAGCAGCTGCTTAGCGACGGTAGCGCATGGGGGCTTAACCTCCAATATGCAGTGCAACCCAGCCCAGACGGCCTTGCCCAAGCCTTTATCATCGGTAAAGATTTTATCGGTACAGCTCCGAGCGCTCTTGTGCTTGGAGACAATATTTTCTATGGCAACGACCTCCATACCCAGCTTGAACGAGCGATGACGCGCAAGCAAGGTGCGACCGTATTCGCCTATCGTGTGCAAGACCCAGAGCGTTACGGCGTGGTTTCCTTCGACGCCAAAGGCCGCGCTACCAGCTTGGAAGAAAAGCCCGCGAGCCCGAAGAGCAACTATGCTGTCACCGGCCTGTATTTCTACGACAACCAGGTCATCGACATTGTTGCTAACCTCAAGCCATCTGCTAGGGGCGAGTTGGAAATTACCGACCTGAATCGAATTTATCTAGAACGCGACCAACTCAATGTGGAAATCATGGGCCGGGGCTATGCCTGGCTCGATACGGGCACCCACGAAAGCCTCATAGAAGCCAGCAATTTTATCCAGACCATCGAACACCGGCAGGGCTTGAAAGTGGCTTGCCCGGAAGAGATTGCCTACCGAAAAGGTTTCATCGATGCCAAGCGTCTAGAAAAGCTTGCTCAGCCACTTGCCAAGAGCGCCTATGGCCAATACCTGTTGAATATGCTCCAGGAAGCAGAGCTTCGATGAAGGCCAACGCCCGCTCATTTTTTAGAGAGCTATATGACAGCCGCAATGTGCTATTGCAACTTGTTTCCCAGCAACTGATACTGCGTTACAGGCGCACAGCCCTGGGGTATTTATGGACACTCATCAACCCGCTGCTGATGATGTCAGTCATGGCCTTGGTGTTCGCCACGCTCTTTAAGGCCGATCTAAAAACTTTTGCTGTTTTTCTGTTTGCAGGGATGATCCCGTGGAATTTTTTTAGCGCGGTAGTGACGCAGTGTGGCGCTTCTTTCATTAATAACGAAGGGCTGATCAAGAAAATTTACCTGCCAAAGGTCATTTTCCCATTGAGTATCACCTTTGCGCTTTTGATAGACAGCGCTCTCTCATTCCTGGCGCTAATTACCATCATTATCGTCATTGGCGGTTCGCTGTCATGGGCTGTGCTGTTCATTCCAATCGCTTACATATTGCTATTTTTCTTTGCATTGGGGATTGGTTTAATCACTTCCGTGGCAACGGTGTTTTTCCGCGACCTGCAGCACGTCATCTTGATTGCCATGCAGGGACTATTTTTCTTGACACCGATCCTTTACAAGCACGATGCACTCGCGGGCAAGGTAGCCTGGTTAATTGGTTTAAACCCCATCGTGCCATTCATCGAACTTTTCCGTGCCCCTCTTTATCAATCCAGCTTGCCGAACGTAAGCATCATCGTTCAAGGATTGCTACTATCCCTGTCCGCCATGTCCATTGGCGCTTTAGTTTTTCTCCGTCACGAGAAAACAATAGTTTTCAGGCTGTGAGCTGACATGTCGAGAATTCGTGTTGAAAATCTCTCGATCAAGTTCCGCATCTATCATGATAGATCGCCATCTTTAAAGGGCTATTTCGCAGATATCTTCAAACGGCAGAGCCGGAATGCTTATTCCGACTTTTGGGCGGTCAAGGATGTTTCTTTTGAGATCGGCGCGGGCGATCGAGTGGGCGTCATTGGCCACAACGGAGCGGGCAAAAGTACTTTGCTTAAAGCCTTGTGCCGGGTGTACGAATCCTCCGACGGAAAAATTGCTGTTGATGGTCGGATCGCACCTCTGCTAGAGATTGGAGCTGGTTTTCACCCCGAGTTTACTGGCAGAGAGAATATTTACCTGAACGGAGCGATTCTTGGATACAGCAAACAGCAACTCAGTTTAATCGAGCCAGAAGTCATTACCTTTGCCGAGCTGGAAGAATTCATTGACACACCGGTCAAGTACTATTCGACTGGAATGTATATGCGATTGGCTTTTTCGCTCGCAACGGCAATGCATCCCGACATACTTGTACTGGATGAAATATTTGCTGGCGGCGATGCTTCCTTTCTGGCAAAAGCAAGGGCGAGAATGCATGCTTTGATCGACAAAGCCAATATCATGATCATGGTTTCTCACGACCACGAGTTAGTGAAATCACTTTGCAATCGTGTTATTTGGATGGATCACGGCAAGGTGGTGGCAGATGGCGCACCGGAGGATATTGTCGAACGTTACCTGACTGGCAAGCTCAATGGATAAGACGCCTCCTGCAATAGCCTCTGAGGAAGTTCTCAACTTGATTCGCCAGCTACGCGCGGATGTGACGCGTCACGAACAACAGATAGAAATGATGCTGCTGCGCCTCAACCATCTGTCTGGGAGCGCGATCAAGCATATCCCAACCTCCGAAAATATCAGGAAGGTTGAGGCCCATCAAACCAACGCACAAGACATCGCTAGTAAATTGCGCGCAACATGGTTAGGGCGGTTATATAAAAAGCATTTGAAGCAGTATGGTGTTATCCGTTATATCGTGCAGTGGATTTGGCGCAACGGATACCCCGTCTATGTGAATCACATTGCAACACGTCTTCACCATGGGAAAGCGAAACGATGGCTTCCACTTGCCAAGTTGGGCGAGTATTCAAAAAAAAACGGCATACCGACCTACAAACTAGCGGATGCAACCCTTGTTGAAACTCCGGAGCCAAAAGTTTTTCCGACTTGTGATCGTGGCTATCTGGTAACGCCCCATGAAAAATATCAATTCCCCGAGATCTTTGTAGCGACCATAAACAACGCGATTACATACGGGGGAACGAACCTCATTCTGGCTGGCGGCGAGGTTGTCTGCCATGACTTGTATGACTTTGATCTTGATTATACTAGCGAAGAACTTCATGGCCGCACACTGGTTGACCCAAAATTTAAGCGCATCCGGTGGTTGCTACACGACGAAGCACCGGAACCAATCTCCGTTGCCGCCACATTTGTTGACGCCTGTGCACCAAACTATGCACACTGGCTGACTGAGGTGCTACCACGCATCGCCCTATTTTGTGCGGAAGCGAAATTTTATGGCGTCCCCATTGTGGTCAACGACGGACTCCACAAAAACATCATGGAATCACTATTTCTGGTGGCGGGTACCGAACGTGAAATTATCACTCTCCCCGTCGGTCGGGCGCTGGCTGTCAATAGACTTTATCTAACATCAGTAACTGGGTATGTGCCATTTGAACCTCGATCACCTAAATTTGCAGTCCGTTCACATGGCAGATTTAGTGCTTGGGCATTCAATGCACTACGAGACAGATTTGTTCCAACTCGACAAGAAGTACAAGCCGGATGGCCGGAAAAGATATATGTGCGTAGAAATTCCGGTGCAAGAAGAGTCATCAATGGCGTTGAAGTCGAGAAACTGTTGGTTAGCTTTGGTTATGTGATTGTTGAACCTGAGAAGCTATCGTTCTCCGATCAAGTTCAACTCTTTCGTAATGCTAAAGTTGTCGTGGCTTCGACGGGTGCTGCATTAGCAAATATAATCTTCAGCCCCGCGGACGCAAAGATATACATTCTTATTTTTAAATACCCGCATGCCAACTACTGGTACTGGCAAAACATCGCGTGTGCATCGGGAAATAAGGTTATTTATTTATTTGGCGAAGTGAACGCCTTGGACCCCAGTGGAATTCACGCCGATTTTAGGATTGAACTACAGAATCTCCTGCTCGAAGAAGATTTCTCTTTATGACCGGCATTGCTTCTCAAGTTGAAAAATTCAGGAGGATTTCAATCCAAGGTGCTTGCATCGATCTCGTACCCTATGTACCGGATTATGCCTTGACTGTTGTGCGGTTGAGAAACCTGCCCGACGTCCGCTATTTTTTGAATCAAGAAATTGAATCAACACTTGATTTGCAGGAGACTTGGTACGAAAACTATGCCAAGCGTGACGATGACATCTTCTGGGTATTGAAAGATAAATCCGGCATCGTGGTCGGCTGCAATCGCATTTACGACATGTATCCTAAAGTACTTGAAAAAGGCAGCCTGATCGTGGACCCTGATTTTGGCCGGTCGCTGCCCATCGCCCTAGAAGCAGATTTGCTGGCCTTGCAGTTCGCTTTTTTCGAAATTGGGGTGGGTACAGTCATTACCCGAACGCGGGATGACAACATCAAAATGCAATCCATAAATTCCCGTTTCGGGTTCAAGGAAACTGGCCAAGAAATCCTCCGCGGAGTTCCTTACCTCGTTTACAGTCTGACGAAGGAGGATTTCAGTCCCGAACCCTTCGAAAGTATCATTAAGCATTGGAGTAGGCGCAATGAGCGTAGAAAAACTTAAGCAGGTGTTCGCCGTGTCACTCGACGTCCCACTGAACAAAATTGTGGATGAGTTTCGCTACAATGCTGTTCCACAATGGGATTCTATCGCCCATATGGCCCTGATTGCTGCAATCGAGGAAACTTTCGATATCTTGATCGAAACGGAAGATGTAATTGACATGAGTAGTTTTGCTAAGGCTAGGGAAATCATTGCCAAGTACGGGATCACAATCTGATGCTGGGTGGTAAGGTTGTTTGGGTAACAGGTGCCTCTCGTGGAATAGGCCAGGCTATTGCGCTCGCCTGTGCCGCCGGTGGAGCCACAACGGTGCTGGTTGCACGTACGGCGGGACATTTGGCAGATACACGGGACAAGATGTCCGCAGGAGGATTTCCAACTCCGATAGTATTAGACTATGACATTACCGATTCTGTTGCTGTTGGCCATGCTTTTCAGGAAGTTTACAAGACAACCAAGCGCATAGACGGCTTGGTGAATAACGCCGGGATAATGCGCGACGCCCTGCTGGGGATGATCTCTACTGCAGATATTGAGCAATCCTTCTCAGTGAACGTTTTTGCGGCACTTCACCACCTACAGTTCGCTTCTCGTCTAATGCGGAAGATTGGTGGGGGTTCCATTGTGAACGTGAGTTCTATCATGGGGCATCGCGGTAGCGCAGGGCAGACCGTATACAGCGCAACAAAGGCAGCACTTATCGGCGCAACATTGGCGGCATCCAAGGAACTTGCACCATTCAATATTCGTGTCAACGCTGTCGCGCCCGGCGTAATCCAGACTTCTCTACTGGATGGTCTTTCGCCAGAAAAACTTGATGGACGTGTGCAATCGATCGCAATGGGGCGTATTGGCACCCCCGAAGATGTAGCGTCGGTAGTTGCTTTTCTGATCTCGAGTCAATCCGCTTATGTCACGGGGCAGGTGCTCGGGATTGATGGTGGCATGACCGCATGAGTTTTTGGATGCTGTCCACTCCTGAAGCGACGCCTGCTCTGTTTTTCGGCTCGCATGCCGTTAACTCAGGCACCGTTACTTACGGCGAGTTGGCTCGTCATGCCGATGAGTTCATAGAACTATTGGGGATTCCGACTCAGAAAAGGCTGGGCGTTATCGTGTGTCGGAACGCGACAGCTGCAATCTACGGTTATATCGGAGCGTTGCGCAGCGGCGACGCCATCATTTTACTCAATGAAGAAACTAACTCTGGATTGTTCCAGGCGCTTCTCGACGCTTACGACCCGGATTGGATACTCCGACCTGCTCGGGATCAATTGCCAGAAGGTTATTCCTCTCACGCATATGAGGACTCTTGGCAACTCCTGCGCAGAGAGGCAAATGAGCAGGGCGGTCCAGTGCATCCGGATATAGCGGTCTTGTTGTCCACCTCCGGTACCACTGGGAGCCCCAAAATGGTGAAGCTTTCCTACCGGAACATCGCAGCCAATGCAAAAGACATAGCGGATTATCTATCTATTGGCCCTGAAGATCGGGCCGTGACGACACTACCGTTCAACTATTCCTATGGTATGTCAGTTATAAATAGTCACCTCACAGCGGGCGCATCGCTGGTATTGACAGAGTCGAGTCTGCTCACACGTGAGTTTTGGGACACTATCACTTATCATCACGTAACCTCGCTGGCGGGAGTTCCTTACACCTACCAGATGCTGCACAGGCTGGATCCGCGAAGGCTGACGCTGGACAGTCTCCGCACGCTGACCCAGGCGGGTGGCCGCTTGTCGCCGCGGCTGGTGGACTACTTTTGCGAACTATCCAAGGAAAGGGGCTGGCAATTTTTTGTGATGTACGGCCAAACGGAGGCATCACCGCGCATCAGTTATGTTCCACCGGCCATGCTCGCAGCCAAGAGCGGAGCCATCGGTATAGCTGTGCCGAGCGGACGTTTATCACTCTCCGAGCAGGGCGAGTTGATCTTCCAAGGACCCAACGTCATGATGGGCTATGCTGAATGCCGCGACGACCTCGCACGCGGTGACGAACTTGGTGGCCTTTTGGCAACAGGTGACCTGGCAAGCATGGATGCCGATGGCTACTTTTATTTGCACGGGCGCCTAAGACGTTTCGTGAAAATCCACGGCAACAGGGTTAGCTTGGACGATATTGAGCAAAGACTGGAAGCTGAATTTCATCTGCCGGTAGCCGTGGTAGGTAAGGATGACAAGCTGGCGATTTATCTGACAGAGGACATCGATCCATCAGCTGCCAAGGACGTGCTTACCAGCACCTATAATCTGCATCCAACCACGTTTAGCATTATTCAGATTGAGACCATTCCGCACACACCTTCTGGCAAGAAGGATTATGCGGGGCTTGCGTAATGACCAACACGCTTCCATCCATTGAATTTTCAGATCCTTTCGCCCCCTTGCAGGCAGATAGGGAGTTAGCCCTGGTTAAGGGGCTTAACGTACTAACGTTGTGGCACCGCGAATATTGTAGCGGCTACGCGAACATGCTCGATGGCGTCTATGGTGCATCTAGCGAAGCAACCTGCCTGGCCGACGTCCCTTACTTACCGGTACGCGTCTTTAAACATTTCGAGCTTAAAAGCGTCCCGAACGAGGTGATAGTACGAAAGCTCACATCCAGCGGTACCACAGGTCAGCAAGTCTCGCGTATTTTTCTCGACGCCGAAACTTCCGCCTTACAGGTACGTGCACTCGCTTCCATCGTCCAAGGGTTTATCGGACGACAACGGTTACCTATGTTGATACTGGACCAGGAGGAAGTCGTCAAGAGTAAGGCCGCGTTCAGTGCCAGAGCTGCCGGTGTCCTGGGCTTTTCAAACTTTGGCCGTCATCACTTTTATGCACTTGATGAACAGATGCAACCCAAATGGCAGCAGATACGTCAGTTCCTGGAAAAACACCAAGGCACACCCATTCTGCTTTTTGGGTTCACCTACGTGGTGTGGCAAAGCTTTCTCCAGGCGGCCATCGCGGCGGGCCAGCATTTCGATTTCGGACCGGATAGCATCCTTGTACATGGGGGAGGTTGGAAGAAGCTGGTCGACCAAAGCATAGACAACCTGGCATTTAAGGGGCTGTTGGCAAAGCATTTCGGCATTCGACGCGTCAGCAACTACTATGGCATGGTGGAACAGGTGGGATCCATATTCATGGAGTGCGAGGCGGGCCACTTTCACGCTCCTTCCTTCGCTGACGTTTTGATGCGTGATCCAATTTCCTTTGAACCCGCTGCCAGTGGGGCAGTGGCCGTATACAGCTTGCTGCCTCGCAGCTACCCTGGCCACGCTATTCTCACCGAGGATATTGGCACCATCTTGGGTTGCGACGACTGTCTCTGCGGACGAAAAGGCAAGTACTTTCATATCCACGGTCGCATTCCGAAAGCGGAGATGCGCGGCTGTAGCGATGTACGCGCCAACTAAAATGATCGACACTCTCCTTCCCAGATCTGTTGGTTCTGACTTGGACTCACTACTGGTTCAGCTTACCGCTGTCCGGGGTAATATGCCCTTCAACGATCAGGTGATGGACTTTGTCGGCACGCTTTCTCGCACGGTCCTTGTAGATCGTAATTTTCGGGAACATCCGGAACTGATGGCGATGGCGCATTGGTTCAGGCCCGCCAGTCTACGTGAGCTGCGCGCCAACTTTTTAGCAGGCAACGAAGCCCGGCAGGACGTATTTGTGCCACGTGGCGTGGTGTTTCATATCGCTCCTTCGAATGTCGATTCGGTATTCATATATTCTTGGCTGTTGTCGCTGCTCTGTGGCAATGCAAATATTGCCCGGGTTTCCCGGCGGCGCTCTCCGCAGATGCGTGCCTTCTTTGACGTCACTGCTGCTATCCTAGAGCGTAACGAATATCGCAGTCTCCGCGAAGCTAACCTAGCGCTAAGCTACGACCACGACGCGGCCTTGACCGAAAGGCTCTCGACGCATTGTCATTTACGAGTCATATGGGGTGGCGACAGTACCATCAGACAAATAAGAATTGTGCCACTACCGCCTTTGGCTACCGAACTTGTTTTTGCCAATCGTTTCTCACTTGCGATCATCAATGCCGAAGCCTTACTCGAGCTGGATGGGGAAGGGCTAGAGGCTCTTGCCCACGGCTTCTATAATGACGCCTTCTGGTTCAATCAGCAGGCGTGTTCTTCCCCACGCACGGTCGTGTGGGTCGGTGAAGTAGGCTCTACGCAACGAGCCAGGACCGTTTTCTGGCCTGTGGTGTCGGAGCAAGTAAGACGAAGGCAACCGGAGAACTTACCGGCCCAAGTGATGGACCGCACCACGAGTCTTTTTCGCCTAGCGCACGATCATGTGCATGCCCGCGCCGAAACGTTACCCGGCTCACTGCCTAGTCGGATATTGGTGCCAAAACTGAAGGAAGAGGATAGAGACACCCACGATGGAAACGGCCTCTTCATAGAGGTTGACACGCCGTCGCTTGACGAACTTGTGCCCATGTTGGCATCACGCGATCAGACCATCGCATATTTCGGTTTTGAGCGAAAGGACTGGTTGTCCTTATTGCATCGACTTCCGCCACACGCAGCTGACCGAATTGTACCTATCGGAAGTGCCTTGGCATTTAGCCCCGTGTGGGACGGTGTCAATCTGCTGCGCTCCTTCACCAGAGAATTGAATATTTCCTAAGAGGATTTTGACGTGAATAGTTACATAGAAAAGTTGGAGTCCATCGCCGATGTTCACATCAACCACGATCCCGCACAGGCGCTCGATAGCAAAGCGCAGGCTCTCGATATGGAGAAAGTGCTCCCGTATGTTGTCGGCCCGGCAGTACTCGAATTGGGTTACGGAGATGGCATGTGGACCCGACGCATTATCGAATTGCACGATAAAACTCATTTGGTTGATGCCTCGGCGAAACTACTCAATCATGCGCGCAGTGTGCATGGGGATCAGGTAACGACGTTCAATGCCTTGTTCGAGACATTTGTGCCACCGGACGATCTACGGTTCAATACAATCGTTGCCACTCATATTCTTGAGCACGTCGACGATCCAGTCGTTGTGCTTGAACGCGCGAAAAGTTGGCTCGCTCCAGGGGGCAAGGTCGTCATTATTGTTCCGAATGCAACCTCGCTGCATCGAAAATTAGCGGTGATCATGGGTATTCAGTCGACCGTTTATGACTTTAGCCCACGTGATCACGTGGTAGGTCACCAGCGCGTCTACGATCTGCCGACATTGCGCGCTGATGCCATGAAAGCGGGATACAACATCGAGTTCGAACGAGGGCTGTTCCTGAAAACCCTTCCCAATTCAATGATGACTGATTTTTCCGACGAGTTACTCAAGGCTCTGGTAGATATTTCGGATGAGATGCCAGCCGAAATGATGGCAAATCTGGCGCTTGTTATATCTCCAAAAAACTAAATCTGCACTTTTTGGACATCGGGCCAGCGATTTCTACAAGAAAGGAAACAAAATGAGCCACGACGAAAAATCACATCTCGACCGACTCTCCGCCGAGTCTCTCTACGCTGTTGGGGCGAACGGGGCCAGTGTGAGATATTCATTCGAGATAGCCAAGCGTCATTTGGTTGGCGAAACGCTCCTAGAGATGGGCCCTGCTGAGGGAGTGATGACCGAGCTACTGGTCACAACCGGAAAAAAAATGACTCTTTTAGAGGGGTCCGGAGTATTTTGCGAAAACCTGCGGAAGCGCTTTCCGGACGTCAATCTCGTCCACTCCTTATTTGAAGAATTCCAGACCGATACGCTGTTCGACAACATTATCCTTGGCCACGTACTCGAACATGTGCAAGATGCCGTAGAGATCGTGAGATTGGCCGGTCGCTGGTTGAAACCCGGCAGCGGGCGGATGTTCGCTGCCGTGCCGAATGCGCGATCTCTACACAGACAGGCAGCGGTCATGATGGGTCTGTTACACCAAGAAGATGAACTGAATGAGATGGATATACATCATGGCCACCGGCGGGTCCTCAACCCAGAGTCATTTCGGAATGCCTTTTACCAGGCCGGGCTAAAGATCGAAATATTTGGTGGCTATTGGATGAAGCCCGTTTCAAACAGGCAGATTGAAGAAACCTGGACAATAGAAATGTTGGATGCTTTCATGCGTCTGGGAGAACGCTACCCTGATATAGCGGGAGAAATTTATGTTGTGGCCTCCCGCCCAGCTGCGGTCAAGGACTGAATCATGGCTTTGGCTGACTGCCGCCTGCTTGATTTACCTAAAATCCTGGACCCTCGGGGAAGCCTTACCTTCGTTGAGAGCGAAAAACATATTCCCTTCGCGATCAAAAGGGTTTATTACTTATATGACGTTCCTGGCGGCGCGGAGCGAGGTGGTCATGCCCATAAGGCGCTTCACCAATTGATTATCGCTATGTCAGGGTCATTTGATATCCACCTTGATGATGGAAGTGAGAAAAAAACTATGCACATGAACCGTAGCTACTACGGCCTTTATGTGTGCCCAATGATATGGCGCGAAATCGACAACTTTTCATCCGGTGCAGTGTGTATGGTTTTGGCGTCCCAGTACTACGACGAACAGGATTACTTCCGGGACTACGATCAATTTATCAGCAGTTCGCTTAGGCTCGATAAGTGAACTCGGTCCCGTTTCTCGATCTTGCCCGACTACACCAGTTAATCCGGGAGCCTCTTGATGCCGCCTACTCCCGAGTGGTTGATTCGGGGTGGTTCATCATGGGGCCCGAATTGGAGGCCTTTGAGGCCGAGTTTTCGCAGTATTGCGACGTTAAGCACTGTATTGGTGTGGGCAACGGTCTGGAAGCGCTCCACCTGCTGTTGCGTGCCTATGGCATTGGCTTTGGCGATGAGGTCATTGTTCCCTCCAATACTTTCATCGCCACTTGGCTGGCAGTTACCCAATGCGGGGCCATTCCAGTTCCGGTGGAGCCGGATCCTGACACATACAACATCAACCCAGCGCAAATTGTTGGCGCCATTACCAATCGCACCCGCGCCATTATCCCCGTGCATCTGTATGGCCAGCCTGCAGATATGGATCCGATCAACGAGGTGGCGAATAAACGTGGGCTTGTTGTGATTGAAGACGCTGCTCAGGCACAGGGTGCTCGATACAAAGGGAGACGCGTCGGTTCGTTGGCACATTCTGCTGCCACAAGCTTCTACCCTGGCAAGAACCTGGGGGCCCTCGGAGATGGTGGTGCCGTTCTCACTAACGACGATGCAATTGCCGGGAAAGTCAAGCAGCTACGCAATTACGGTTCAAAAGTGAAGTATCAGCATGACATCGCTGGCTATAACAGCCGCCTCGACGAGATGCAGGCGGCGTTTCTCCGTGCGAAGCTTAATGTTCTTGATGAATGGAACGCACGCCGCATGGAAGTCGCACGTCGTTATTCAGCCTTGTTAGCGAATACAGACGTATACCTGCCTAACGTGCCTGATTTCGCCGATCCCGTTTGGCACCTGTACGTCATTCGCAGTGAACGAAGGAATGCGTTAAAAATACATCTAGAACAACAAGGGGTGTCCACCGTTATTCACTACCCAATCCCTCCACATCGACAAGGCTGTTACCCGAATTTTATGAATCGCGAGCTACCCCTTGCTGAAAGGATGGCGAAGGATGTGTTGAGTTTGCCAATGTCTCCAATCATGAGCGCTGAGGAAATTGAACTCGTTGTTAAAGCAATCGGTGAGTTCCAATTGCTCTAGTTCGCATCAAACAATATTCATGGAAGAAAAGCAGGAGATTCTCTCTCTGACCGGACTTCGCTTTGTCGCCGCGTTCTACGTCTTTCTGTTCCACATTCAGATCCGATGGCCCATCGTCGATCACTGGTTCGCAAAGAACGTGCTAGAGCACGGGGCATTGGGCATTGGGCATTGGGCATTGGGCATTGGGCATTGGGCAT
>Ga0105048_10009724_pt1 | contig 15253 bp, 15 predicted proteins | sample MAT05_FD_78382 | JGI IMG/M metagenome (GOLD analysis project Ga0105048, IMG submission 78382) | Freshwater microbial communities from Lake Fryxell liftoff mats and glacier meltwater in Antarctica - MAT-05 | ecosystem: Environmental > Aquatic > Freshwater > Ice > Liftoff microbial mat | place... | reverse complement strand
TATTCGGGCGCCTCGTCGTCGGCGTCGATCGGTACGGGCATGGACACGACAGTAGACCTCCCTGAGTTTCCGGCAATGCCGGATCTGGTACGACAGGGGAAGTCGCTGCTCGCACCATATCGGTACGAGCGACGGGCAGGACATCGGGGCGACGGTGGTGCGCGTGCGAGGCTGGGGGAGATGGACATTCCGATCAGTGGTCACTGCGACGAACGCTTCAGCGCAGTGCGCGACGCCTTCGCCAGCACCGGCACCGCATTCGGGTACGTGATGAACCACGTCAACCCCTCCTGGCCGAGCACCCGCAACCGAGCGCTCATCGACGCCGTGTACGCCTCGCCGTGACCCGGTTACCGTGCACCCGATGAGTGCGGTCACTTCAGGCATGGTGTGCAGTCACCACCACCTCTATTCGGCGCTCGCCCGCGGCATGCCTGCGCCGCCGCAGCAGCCCACCAAGTTCATCGAGATCCTGGAGCAGGTGTGGTGGCGGCTCGACGTCGTACTCGACGAGGAGATGATTCGTTGGTCGGCCATGCTCGGTGCGGTCGAGGCGTTGCAGTGCGGCACCACGGCCATCGTCGACCACCACGAGTCGCCGTCGGCGATCGAGGGCAGCCTGACCATCATCGCCGACGCCTGTGCCGAGGTGGGCGTGCGCACCAACCTCGCCTACGGCGTGACGGACCGACATGGTAGCGATGGTGCACGCCGGGGTCTGGCGGAGAACGAACGGTTCCTCCGTGCCGGTGGGCGTGGGATGGTGGGTGTGCACGCCGCGTTCACGTGCTGCGACGACACGCTCGCCAGTGCCGCTGCGCTGGCCGCGGACCTGGGTGTGGGCGTGCACATCCACGTCGCCGAGGGGCCGGACGACGCCGATGCAGGCCTGCGGCTGCAAGCGCTCGCCCGCGACGACTGGCACCTCGTGCACTGCGTCTACCTGGATCGCGACCTGCCGGGCACCATCGCTCACAACCCGCGCAGCAACATGAACAACTCGGTGGGCTACGCGCGGCCCGCAGCCCGCCCGAATCGCATCGTGTTGGGCACCGACGGCATCGGTGCCGACATGCTCGAGGAAGCGCGGCTGGCATACGCCCGTCTTCGTGAAGACGACGTGCTGGCCTCGCCCGACACGGTGTGGGAATGGCTGGACAACGGCTACGAGCTGTTCCCCGAAGCCCGCCACGATCGCGTCACCTGGAACTACGACCACGCAAACAGCCCGTGGCATGCGGCGTTCACACCGGGCGTGCGTGCGCTCGACATCGTGAACGCAGACGGCGAACTGCTGCTGCACGACGGCCAGCCCACTCGTGTCGACGGGGCAGAAGTCCGCGCCAAGGCCGCCGAGCAAGCGCACCGCCTCTTCGCCCGTCTGTAACCCTTTACAAATCGTCGAGCAACTATCGTGTCCGCCATGAGCACACCGATGGCTGTCTACCTGCAGGATGCGCACCCGATTCGCGAGGGCATGGCGATCGCGCAGTACGCCGAGGCCAAGGGGTTTCACGCCGTATGGCAGGCGGAGAGTCGGCTCGTGCGCGAAGCCACCGTTCCAATGGCAGCGTTCGCCAGCGTGACGGAACACATCAAGGTCGGCTCCGGCGTAGTCGACTGCTGGAGCCGCAACCCGGCACGCTTGGCAGCCACGTTCAGCACGCTCGATGACCTTGCGCCCGGCCGCATCATCCTCGGCATCGGTGCCTGGTGGGACCCGTTGGCCGCCAAGGTCGGTATCGAGCGCGCCCGCCCGCTCACCGTGATGCGCGAGATCGTCACCGTCGTGCGCGCACTGCTGCACAACGAGACGGTCACGTTCGACGGAGCGTACGTGCACCTCGACGGCGTCGAACTGGACTACGTGTACCAGGAACGTCGTGCGAAGGATGTGCCCATCTACATCGGCGCCACCGGCATGCAGATGATGGAACTCACCGGCGAGATCGCCGACGGTGCAGTGCTCAATTACCTCGTGTCGCCCGACTACAACGAGCGTGCAATGGAAGCGCTGGCCACCGGTGCAGCCAAGGCCGGCCGCAGCCTCGACGACATCGACCGCCCGCAGTTGGTGGTGTGCAGCGTGCACGAGGACCGTGAGACCGCGCTCGACATGGCCCGCATGATGGTGACGCAGTACCTCGGTCAGCAGCCGCACATCATGAAGGCGTCGGGCGTGCCGCAGAGCCTGCTGGACAAGGTCGGTGAGGTGCTCACCTGGCCCGCCACCCACGAGCAGGTGGAAGCCGCGAGCAAGCTGGTGCCCGACGAGATCGTGCAGATGCTCACTGCCAGCGGCACGCCGGCAGAGGCCAAGGCCAAGGTGCAGGAGTACATCGATCACGGCTGTACGTGCCCGATCCTGTACCCACTGGGCGACGTGCATGCAATGATCGACGCGTTCGCCGATTGACGCACGCTGAGTGGGCGGTGTGACCGGCGACATACCTATGCGGTAGACGGCAGATCGCGGGGGGATATACGTCGTTCGGCGGATGTGGCGGAGGGTGCCAGCGGCGCATGCTGAAGGAGCCAAAGACGACGAAGGACTCCTGTCATGTACTCCAGCTTCACCCTCAACTCAGAGATCGCCAGGCAGCGCCAGACGGTGTTGATGGCCCGCTCGGCCCGCTACCGCGCCACGCGCCCCTCGGCACCGATTGTTCCCGAGACCTGTGGCTCGCTGATCGAGCTGCCCGCAGTACGGGTGCACACGACAACCTTCGACTGCCTCGTTGCCTGAAGGTCTCGCGCCGGGTTCGGTGGGTGGAAACTCTCCGGGCCCACCCGCGTCCGGCAGTAGCGTGCATGCCATGCTGCGAGGGCGCACCGGCCTGTCGCCGGTCATGATCGGCCGACACACGGCGCTCAGTCGACTGCTCGGCCTTGTCGAGGCGGCAGAGGTGCACAGCGGCGACGGCCCCGAGATCGCGCTGGTGTCTGGCGAAGCGGGCATCGGTAAGACCCGCTTGCTGCGTGAGTTGGTCGAGGCGATGCCCTCGGACGTCACGGTGCTGAGCGCGCAAGCGCGTCCCGGGTCGATGGGCCGACCATTCGACGTCATCGGTCAGCTGGGGCCTCCCGGCGACAATTCGGCCGCGACCGCACGATCGATCCTTGATGGTGCAGTTGCCGGCGGTCGCACGCTGCTGATCGTGGAGGACCTGCACTGGGCAGACGCGGACAGCGTGCACTTCATCGAACAGGTCTGTATGCAGCCGTGGCCGCAATTGGTGATCGTCGGCACGTACCGCGGCAACGACCTCTCGCGCAAGGCTCCCGGTGGCGAACTGGTGCTGCGCCTCGAGCGACAGCACAACGTCGAGCAGGTGCGGCTGGAGCGGCTCGATCGGGCGGAGGTCGCAGGACTGCTTGCGGCCATTGGCAGAGCGCCCCCGTCGTCCGGCGCTGTCGAAGCCGTCTACCGGCGCAGCGGCGGCATCCCGTTCGTGGTCGAAGAACTCGTTCGGTGTTGCGGGCCCGACGCGTGTATCGATGATCTGAAGACGGCTCAGCTGCCGTGGTCGCTGGATGAAGCGGTACGCCAGCAGCTCGGCGGCCTTCCACCCGAGGAACGGCGAGTGATCGACGCCCTCGCGGTCTTCGGCGACCCAGCAGCGTTCGAGATCCTCCGCGAGGTGTGCGAGCTCAGCGACAGCCACCTGCTGCCTGCGTTACGAAGTCTGGCCATCCAGGGAATTGTCGTCGAGCCAGACGACGACATGTTCTGGTTCGGTCACGCGCTCGTCGCGGACGCGGTTCAGCAGCAGTTGTTGGGCCGCGAGCGGCGTCGCTTGCACGAACGGTCTCTTGCCGCGCTGAGAGCGCAGGCCGAGCCCGATCACGCGGCGCTCGCCCGTCACGCGCTCGGCGCCGGACAGTACGAGCTGATCCCTGCGATAGCGCGCGAGGGCGCACGTCGCTACCTCGACCGCGGCGCCTCGTTCCAGGCGCTCCGCCTCGCCAGCGAAGCGCTCGCGGAGGCACCCAACGACCCCGAGTTGTTGGCGGTTGCCACCGATGCGGCGTGGCGGCTGGAGTTTGCACGTGAAGCACTGGCGTACGCACAGCAGTGGAACTCCAACGCAATCACCGACCTCGACCGGGTGGAGTCGCTGCGCTTCATCGCCCGTCTGCACCACGAGTTGCTCGACGTGGCGCAATGCGACGTCATCGTCGACGTGCTGGAGAAGATGGCCGATTCGCTGCCCCATGGCATGGCGCGCGGTCGCTGCGTTGGTGCAGTTGCGCAGCTCCACATGTTGGCCGGCCGGGGCGAGGCTGCCGTTCGGTGGGCAGACCGCGCCCTCGAAGATGCGCGCCTCGGTGGCGATCAGTGGCTGGAGGCGCAGGCCTCGGTCGAGCGTGCATCGGCGCTCGCGCACTTGGCACCACACGCCGACAGCGAGCAGGCGTTGCTCCATGCGCGGGATCTTGCGCGGCAGGTCGGCGACAGCGTGTTGGAGTGCCGCGCGCTGAACAATCTCATGGGGGTCGTAGCACCCCACGGTGCCGAAGGTGCATTGGCGCGTGCTGAGTTACGTGATGCCTCGGCCCGGTGCGGGTTGGACAAACTGGGTGCCGGAATGCTGGCGTTGTGGGAGGCCGAAGCGGCGTTGGCCAGCGGCGACATGCACGCGATGCGTCAAGCGGTCGCCGAGGCCAGCCAGCATTGGGGCCCCGACAACCGTGAGTACCTTCACCACCGGTGGCACTTGGCCAACCTGCGGATTGAAGAGGGCCTGGTCGCCGAGGCGCTGGCCGCTGTCGCCGAGATGGAGGCGGCGCTCGGTTGTAGCCGGGAACTGGACGCCACCGAACGCCGTGTCCTCCTTGCGGCAGCTGCCCTGGACGGCCGCCGTTCAGACGTCGAGAGTGTGTTCGATGCCATTGTCGCCTCGCCCCGTGTAGCCGACCAGTCGAACGCGCTGTGGTACATGTTGGAGACCGTGCAAGTTGCGCTGCAGGCAGGAATTCCGGCGGCTCGCGTGCGCGCTGAGTTCGTGGACGGTTGGGCCAAATCCCACACCTCGCACGACTTCCTCGTTCGTCACGCGGAAGGGATGCTGCTGCTGGCCGAAGGCGATCACGCGGGTGCGGCAGCGACGCTGGGTGCCGTGCTGCGCGAGCCCGACCCGATGCTCTACGTGCCGAGTATCGGCTCGCTGCGCACGATGCAGGCAAGCGCACTGTTGGCGACCGGCGATCGAACCGGTGCGCTCACCGTGGCTCGCCGGGCGGTCGCCGACCTCAAGGGTTGGCCGGGCTGGCGTCGCGACCGGGCCGAGGCGCTGGTGCGCCGCCTGGAAGGCAGCGGTGCGCGCTCAGCTGGTGAGCTGACTGCTCGCGAGCGTGAAGTTGCCGCGCTCATTGCTGAGGGCCTGACCAACAGTCAGCTGGCCGAGCGTCTGTTCATCTCCCCGAAGACGGCGGCGGTGCACGTGTCCAACATCTTGATGAAGCTCGGCTTGTCCAGCCGGGCGGAAGTGGCTGCGTGGGCGGTGCGTCACGGCGTAGTCCTGCAACCCGGCTGAGCGCGACCCGTCGGGTCACAGCCAGTCGCGGTGTTTGAAGATTCGATAGAGCACGACGCTCATCACGACCATGCTGCCCAACGCGAACGGGTAGCCCCAGATCCAGCCGAGTTCGGGCATGTGCTGAAAGTTCATCCCGTAGATACCGGCGATGAGTGTGGCGCCAAAGACGATCGAGCCCCAGGCAGTCAGCTTCTTCATGACCAGGTTCATCTGGTTGCTCATCACTGCGAGGTGGGCGTCGACGGCGTTGCCCACGAGCTCGCGTAGTTCATCGACGATGTCGACCGCTCGCAACAACTTGTCGAACGTGTCGCGCAGCACGATCAGCGCCTCGCCGTCGACCCACTGCACTTCCTTGCGCAGCAACGCCGACAGGACCTCGCGCAATGGGATGACTGCTCGCCGCAACTCGAGGAGCTTTCGTCGAACGCCGAACAGGTCTTGCTGGACGTCTCGTTCGGCTTGCGGCTGGTCGCTGAAGATGCGATCCTCGATGGCTTCCAGCTGGTCTTCCAGGATGTCGAGCGAGTCGAAGTATCCATCGACCAGCTCCTCGATCACCATGGCCAGCATCATTCCGGCGGGCACATCCGGTGCCAGTCGTTGGATGCGACCGAGCGCGACGGCGGAGTCCCATTCGCGACCGTCGTCGTCGTGTAGTCGGACAGTGACGAACCACTTGTCACCCACGTACATGTCGACTTCGCCGAGCGTGCCGCTGAACGCGACGACATACGCATGGTCGGTGAACCGTTGCATCGTTGGCCGCGCGGAACGGCGGCGAGCCTCGTCGAACGTGCGGTCACCGAGACCGAACTGCTGGTCGAGCGACTCCAGCTCCTCTGTGGTGGGGTCGACAACATCCCACCAGCAGGTGTCGCCGAACTCGTGCTGGGTGATCATCACCGGCGAGCGTACGGCCCTTCTCGTCGCAGCGGTGGCACTCGCACTACGCTGGCGCCACTATGGGTCAACAGATCGGTGTCATCGAAAAGGCCAGCTCGAATCCAGGAATGGTTCGCTTCGAGGCGAACCGCAACCTGACGGGCATGGGGCACGAGGTGTTTCACACCGCCGCCGACGCCGTTGGCCCGCGGCCGGCCGCCGCACTGGCCCGCAATCTGCTCTCCACCGGGCAGGTGGCCGCGGTGCACGTGTACGGCAACATGATCACGCTCGACCTGGCGAAGGGCGCGACCAGCGACGGTCTCGGCGATGTCATCCGCGATCTGTACCAGTACTGGAAGCCGGGCATGGAGATGCCGGTCTTCGAAGATGTTGCTCCGGCTGAGAGCGCCGCACCTGCCGCTGCTGCGGCAGATGGGGTCAGCGGTCCCGAGGCCGCGTACATGTCATTGGTTCCCGCCACGCTGGTCGAGCGCAGCCGCGCTGCGCTCGCCAAGTGGAAGGCCAGCCACTGAGAATCCGGCTGTGAAAGACTGGTCACCCAGAATCTGGCCCGCTGCGTTACGCACTGGCCAAGGCTCGGCCGTACGGTGACATCGGTGACCGCCGCCGTCCTCACGCTGAACGAAGCAGCAGAGCTGCTGGGCGTGCATTACATGACGGCGTATCGGTACGTGCGTCTCGGCTTGCTGCCCGCCACCAAAGTTGGAGGCACGTGGCAGGTCGCTCAGTCGGATCTCGACGCGTACCGTGCGGCTTCGAAACCTGCGGTGGCTGTTGGGCGTGATCGTGCGGACGGCAGTAGTCGTACTCGCGCGCCGTGGGCGGCACGGCTGGAGTCGCGCCTCGTCGCCGGTGACACTCGCGGTGCATGGGGTGTGGTAGAAGCAGCGTTGGCGGCGGGTACCGAGGTCGACGAGATCTACCTCGACCTGATCAGCCCGGCGATGGAGTCGATCGGCACCCGCTGGGCCACCGGCGAACTCGACGTCTCGGTCGAGCATCGGGCGACGGGTATCGCGTTTCGATTGATTGGTCGCCTTGGCCCCCGCTTCGCTCGACGAGGTCGAACCCGCGGGGTGGTGCTGCTGGGGTCACCCGAAGGTGAACGGCACTCGCTGCCGATCGCATTGCTGGCAGATCTGCTCCGTGGTGAAGGTTGGGATGTCTCTGACATGGGCGCCGACATGCCGCTGGACTCGTTCGTGAACGCCGCCCGGAGGACAACGGATCTGGTGGCAATCGGAGTGTCGGTGACCTCGGTGGACTGCCTCGATGCGGCCTCACGGCTGCTGGCAACGCTGCGCGCGCAGATGGATAGCAACGTCTATCTGGCCGTTGGTGGGCTGGCAGTGCAGGACGGTGATCACGCCGTTGCATTGGGAGCCGACGGTTGGGCGCACTCGGCGCGCGAGTTCGCCGCACAGATCGGCCAACATGTCGCCGGCTAGAAATCCGGCCTAGCAAAGCGTACATACGTTCGATAATGTGGCCGGATGAGTTCTCGGCCCACATCACTTGCGCAGCTGGCCGGCAGCGGGTTGTTGTCGGGGGCGGCGGCGCAACAACGCACCATCGCAATGCTGCCGGCCTTCGAGGAACTGCTGCCCCAGGCGGTGATGCAGCGCGGCAGCGTGGTCGAGTGTGTGGGTTCCGCGTCGGTGTCGCTGGCTCTCGCACTGGCTGCTGGGCCGTCGCTGGCAGGTGCGTGGGTGGGTGTCGCCGGCCTACCGCACGTGGGGGTCGCGGCGGCAGTCGAGCTGGGGGTGGCACCCGAGCGGTTGGTGATGGTCACCGAGCCGACGCAGCGGTTCGATGATGGGCAGTGGGCCGAGGTACTGGCGGCAATGATCGACGGGTTCGATGTGCTGCTCCTCGGCCCAGGTGCGCACGCGGTGAAGGCCGTCACCGCCCGTCGGCTGGTGGCCCGGTTGCAGTCGCGTGGTGCGGTGCTGTTGTCCGTCAGTGGCCTGTCGTCGGGTGGCACGCCCGGTGTGTTCGGGGCCGACCTGCGGTTCGAGGCAACGGATGCCGTCTGGCAGGGGCTTGGCGACGGCCACGGGGTGGCTCGCGGGCGTCGTGCCAGCGTGCAGCTCAGCGGCCGTCGCGTGCCACGACCGCGGCGCGCTGACATGTGGTTACCCACCGCCGATGGCGCGGTCGAGGCCGTTGTGTCGATTGCGGTTGCCGCGCCATCCACTGATACGGCCGCACTGCGGCGCACGGGGTAGGCAGCGGTGCCGCGCCTTGGGGTGCTGTGGTGCCCGCACTGGCCAGTCGTTGCCGCCGGCTCGGCTGCTGGGTCGGCCGGTGAACCCGTTGTGGTGCTGCACGCGAACCGGGTGGTCGCTCATTCGGTAGCGGCAGGTGCGGAGGGCGTTGCCGTCGGTCAGCGCCGTCGCGATGCACAGGCGCGCTGTCCGTCGGTGCGCATCGAGCTGTGCGATCCTGCTCGCGACGCTCGCGCGTTCGAGCCAGTGGCGCGCGCGGTCGGGGCGATGGTGCCGCGGATAGAAATCACCGAGGCCGGCACGCTCACGTTCGTCTCGCGCGGGCCGTCGCGCTACTTCGGCGGCGATGTTGCCATGGCCACATCGGTGGCCGCCACCGCCACCGACGCTGCTACCGGCGCCGCCCAGTTGTCGCTGGCCGCCGTTGGTTCGTTCGGCATCGGTGTGGCCGACGGCCGCTTTGCCGCAGGAATCGCCGCGCGTCGTTCGGCGCGTCGCGGCGAACCGGTGGTCATCGATGCCGGTTCGCAGGCAACGGCTGCCTTCCTCGCCCCGCTGCCGGTGCGCCTGCTGTCGGTGGTGGCAGGTGTGTCGCCCGAGTTCGTGCACCTTCTCAACCGGCTGGGTGTGCATCACCTCGGCCCGCTGGCAGAGCTACCCGAGGCCGATGTGGTGGCTCGCTTCGGCCCGCTCGGTCGGTTCGCTCACCGGCTCGCGGGCGGCGGCGACGATCGGCTGCCCGGCACTCACGACCCGCCTGCAGGCCTGCAGGTGCAGCGCGTGTTCGAGCAGCCGGTGTTCCACTCCGATGCGTTGGTGTTCGTGGCGCGGCAGTTGGCGGAAGAACTCGTCGGCATCTTGGCTGCCGACGGTCGTGTGTGCACGCGTCTGGTGGTCACCGCCGAGACCGAGCATGGTGAGCAGAGCGAACGCCTCTGGTACCGCAGCAGCGGGCTCAGCGCGGCCGCAATGGTCGAGCGTGTGCGCTGGCAGCTGGACGCGTGGGCGCAGCACGGGGCCATCACCGCTGGCGTGGCGCTGCTGCGGCTGGACCCGGCCGAGGTGCGCAGCGACGATGGCGTGCAGCTGGGTCTGTGGGGCGGCCGCACGCAAGCCGACGAGTGGGCGGTGCGTGCCGTGGCCCGCCTGGTGGCCGTTGCCGGCGAGCAGCAGGTGTTGGTGCCCGCGGCCCAGGGTGGTCGCCAGCCGCACGATGCGTACACCTGGACGCCGGCGGTCACCGCCGACCTGTTGGAGCCTGCCGAGCGTCTTGCCGTGCCCAACCATCCATGGCCCGGTCGGCTACCAACGCCGTCGCCGGCGGTGGTGCACCATCCACCGCTGTCCGTTTCGGTGCTCGACATCACTGGCGCCGCGGTGAAGGTCACCGGTCGCGGTGCCGTCAGCGCCTCGCCGTACGCCGTGCAATCGGGTGGGTCGCTCGACGCCATCCAGTCGTGGGCAGGCCCGTGGCCGGTGGAGGAACGCTGGTGGGACGCCGCCCGCCATCGCCGCCTCGCCCGCTTCCAAGTCCTCACCCAGTCAGGCGCGCTCCTACTGCTCACCGTCGAGCGCGGCCAATGGTGGCTCGCCGCCGAATACTCCTAACGGCGTAGGGCGTTGATGACAGCGGTGACGGCGGGGGATTGGCTCATGCTGCGGCGGTGCAACGCAGTGATCTCGCGGGTGGGGACCGGGTTGTGAACCGCAACGGCGATCGCGCCGTGCGGGAGGGGTGCTCGACCCAATCGCGGCACCAGCGCGATACCGAGGCCAGCGGCCACCAGCGCGATGTGGGTCTCGAACTCGACGGACTGATGCGTGATCCGTGGCGGGCGAGGCATGCCGTCGTGCATCCGCTGCAGCCACTCGCGACAGATCGTGCCCTCGGGTGTGGCAATCCATGCCTCGTCGATGAGGTCCTTCGGCGACACTCGGGTGCGGCCGGCCAGGCGGTGGCTCGCGGGCACCAGCACATCGGCCACGTCGTACGCCAGCACGACAGCCTGCACGTGCTCGGGGATGGCCAGTGGCGTCGTGCCCCAACTGTGCACGAGGCCGACCTCGCAGTGGCCGGCTGCCACCAGGTCGATCGTGTCCCACGGCTCGCGCTCGGTGAGGCTGACCTGCAGTTCTGGGTGCGCCTCCAGGAGCGTCGGCAGTGCCGGTGCCACCAGCCCGCGCATCGCCGTCGAGAACGCAGCGAGGCGCAGCGGCCCGGCCACGGTGTTGGCACTGCGGTGAAGGCTGGCCTCGATCTCCTCCAGGTCGGTGAGCAGGCGCGCACCCTGGTCGACCAGGTGACGGCCCTGCTCGGTCAGCATCACCCCGCGCCCGACTCGCTCAAGCAGCGCGACGCTCGCCTGCCGTTCCAACCGTTTCACCTGCTGCGACACAGCGCTGGGAGTGAACCCCAATGCGGCCGCTGCGGCAACGACCGACCCGTGAGTATCGACGGCTCGCAGCGACACCAAACCCTCGAGATCAATCATGAAGCAACGCTACATGAAAAGGTGCAGAACCATTCGCTGGTTGTTCATCGACGTGCATGCGACTGTGTCCGCATGATTCGTCGAGATTCGCTCCTTGCCGCACTGGTCGCCGCCATCTGGGGCTTCAATTTTGTGGTCATCAGTTGGGGAATGGACGGCGTACCACCGCTGCTGTTCGCCGCGATTCGCTTCACGCTGGTCGTTGTGCCGGCGGTGTTCTTTCTGCGCCGCCCAGATGCACCGTGGCGGAAAATGGCCACCGTTGGCCTGTTCATGTCGCTCGGTCAGTTCGCCCTGCTGTACTCCGCGATGCATGCGGGTATGCCGCCGGGGCTGGCGGCGCTGGTGTTGCAGTCGCAGGTAATCTTCACCATCGTGATCGCGGCAGTTCGACTTCATGAACTGCCAACCCGCCGCCAAGTGGTCGGCGTCGCGGTCGGCGCAGTCGGGCTGATCGTGGTCGCCGTCGGCCGCGGTGGGCACGTGCCACCGGTTGCGTTGGTGCTGTGTCTGCTCGGCGGGCTTTCGTGGGGTGTCGGCAACGTCGTCGCGCGCTCGTCGGGCATTCAGGGCGGCCTCTCGCTGACTGTGTGGTCGGCGTTGGTCGTACCGATTCCGCTGTTCGCCTTGTCGCTGCTGCTCGATGGCCCCCACGCCGTGGGTACTGCGCTCGCCGACTTCTCGTTGAAGGCGGCCGTCTCCAGCCTGTACACCGCCGGTTTGGCCTCACTGGTCGGCTACGCGGTGTTCAACACGCTGCTCTCGCGTTATGCGGCAGCCGCTGTGGTGCCGTGGGTACTGCTGGCTCCAGTGGTCGCGATGGCCTCGGCGTGGCTACTGCTGAGCCAGACCCCCAATGCGGCCGAGATCTGTGGCGGCCTGCTGCTGCTCGCGGGTGTCATGGTCGCCCTCCGTCCGCAGGGATCCGAGTGCGTACTCGCACCCCGGGATGTGAGTACTCGCTCGATTGGTGTCGTAGCACGCGGAGAGGTGTCATAGCACTCGCACCGACGGCATTTCACTCGGATTGCTTTGCGCTGACTCGGCGAGGCGGGTCAGGCGCAGGATGTTGTCGTCGCGCGTCATTGGCTTGTCGTCGCGTTCGGCTGTCCAGGTGACCACGGTCTTGGTGTCGATGCGCCACATCGGCGTCGTGAGATCGAGTTGTAGATCTGCCATGACTTCATCGGTCGTGGGTAGTTGCATGTGGTCGTGGCCAGACCCAGCCGGAAAGCCTGCGTGGCCGACGATCAGCAACGTGCCCCCGGGTGAGACGGCTGCTGCGGCGCGGCCAAGGATCTCCGACCGCGGTAACTCGACGGGCGAGTGCAGGTACGCGGCGATGATGAGGTCGTAGTTGGCGGCGGGGAAGGTCTCGGCGAGGTCGTGCTGCTGCCAGACGATGGTATCGACGCCGGCCGCTTCGGCGCGCTCGGCGGCGCGCTCGAGTGCAGCGTCGGCCACGTCGACGCCCGTGACGGTCCACCCGCGCAGCGCCAGCCAGATCGCGTCGTCGCCTTGGCCGCAGCCGAGGTCGAGGGCGGTGCCGGGTGCGAGATGCTCCGCCTCTTGCACCACGAGCGGGTTCGGGTTGCCGCTCCATTGCGCCGTACCGCTGCGATAGAAGTCGTCCCAGAACTCGGGCGCGCTCTGTCCGTCGTGATCGTGTCCGTCGTGCTGGCTCATCCGTGGTTCCCTTCGGTGGCGAGACTCATCACCATCATTGCGGCGGCGAAGTTGCCCGCAGCGACCGCGTTGGCGACTGTCGGCATCGACCCTGCGACGTCGCCCGCCGCGAACGCGCCTGGTGCGGTTGTGCTGAACATGGTGTCGATCTCGATGGCATCGGCGGCGAGATCTCCGGGCGCAGCGGCGACTGCACCCAGTTGTTCGGCCAGCGTCGACCGTTGGTGCAGCACCACCGGCACGAGCAGGCCTGCACAGGCGAGTTGGCTGCCGTCCGCAAAAGTGACGAACTCGAGCGAGCCGTCGGCGCCACCGACGGAGGCGACCTGCCGTTCGTCGACCGTCACGCCAGCCGAATGCAGTGCCTGCATCTGCTCCGCGTCGAGTTCGGCGGTGCCGTTGCTGAGCAGGGTCACGTTGTCGCTCCACATGCCCAGCAGCACTGCGCGATGCACGCCGGTGGCGCCGTTGTCCAACACGGCTAGGGCCTGATCGCGCACCTCCCAACCGTGGCAGAAGGGGCAGTGGAACACGGACTCTCCCCAGCGCTCAGCGACACCGGGAAGGTTCGGGAGGCGGTAGTCCATGCCGGTGGTGAGCATCACGCGACGGGTCGTCACGGAGGTCCCGTCGCCAAGGATGAGCGTGAACCGAGGGGAGCCACTGCTATCGGTGCTGCCGCTGACGACTGTGCCGTTGCGCAATGCGACCGTTGGGTACTTGGCGAGTTCGCTGCGACCGATGGCGTAGAACTCGGCGGGCGGGCGGCCATCATGCCCCAGCAACCCGCCGATTCCGTGGGCGACATTGTTGCTCTGCCCGCCGGCGTCGATCACCAGTGTGCGCTGTCGGGCGCGGCCCAACACGAGCGCAGCGCTCAGCCCGGCGGCACCGCCACCGACCACGACGCAATCCCACGAAGTCTCCATGCATCGAGTGTGACAAGCGCACCTCGATCTGACAACATGCTTTGCCATGCAGGCAAATGACGGAGATGACTCGGTCGATGCACGAGTGCGTCGGCGGCTGCGGCAACTGCGCACGGAGCAGGGGCTCACACTGCAGCAGGTCAGCGAACGCGCCTTCGTCGATGTGTCCACCCTCAGCCGACTCGAGGCTGGCAAGAGGCGCTTGGCGTTGGACCACATTCCCGCGCTCGCTGCCGCACTTGGCGTCAGCGCGGATGACCTACTGGGTGGCCGGCCCGATCCAGACCCGCGGGTGTACAGCAAGCCGCAGACTCGCGACGGTCTCACCATGTGGCCACTGACCAATCGTGGTCCGGCCGGCGGCCTGCACGCCTACAAGATTCGTATCAGCACGCGGCGGCGCAAACCACCGGCCACGCTGCCTGTACACGATGGTCACGACTGGATGTACGTGCTCGATGGTCGCATGCGACTGATACTCGGCGAGCAGGACCTGATCATCGAGCCGGGCGGCGCAGTGGAGTTCAGTACCTGGACGCCGCACTGGTTCGGAGTCGTCGATGAGCCCGTCGAGATGATTGCATTGCTGGGCGCGCATGGCGAAAAGATTCACCTGCACGAATCGCCGTGACGCAACCAGTGCTTCTGACCCCCGTTGTTCGCGCGCTGGTCGGGCGGTGCGGGGCCTTGTCGAGCGGTGGGGAGATCGGGGTGCTGTGCATTGGCAGGCGACCGGAGCGACCGAAGTTTCTGGGTGTGTTGCGTCTCGGACTGCGGAACTGACGACACCCAGAACCAACTGTGGAACCACAGGTGCCCAGAAAGTCCTTGCGCGCACAAATGGGTGCATTTCGGCTCGCTGGGCGGACTTGGCGTTCGTCGGTCGGAGATTCGCAACGCCTACCATGCGAACGTTTGTGGTCAGAGCACTAGGCGGAGATCAACTCGCGGTCGGTCTCGGTCTCGTCATCGTGACCCGGGCCGGTCAGCACTGGTTCGCTGATGAGCGGCTCGTCGACGATCGGCGCGTCGACCGCACGCAGCAGGTCGTTGCTGAGGCGGAAGCCAACGCCGCGGACGGTATGGATGAAGCGCAGCTCGGGTGCCCGCTGCTGCAGCTTGCGGCGCAGGTTGCTGAGATGCACGTCGACGACATGTGTGTCGCCCACCCAGTTCGGGCCCCACACCTCTTCGAGCAGCTCCGAACGCGAGCACACCTCGGCGGGGCGTCGGCACAGTTGCTCGAACAGGGCGAACTCGATGCGGGTGACAGCAACGTCGGTGGCGTTCACGCGAATCTCTTTGCGACCGACATCGACCGTCAGCGCACCCAGGGTGATGACCGACGCCTGCAACGGATCCCACCGGGCGTGCAGCTGCCGAGGTCGACGCAGTAGCGCCTGGCAGCGCGCCGCCAACTCGTCGGGGTTCAATGTGGCGGCGACGACATCGTCGGCGCCGGCTCGAAG
>Ga0105048_10009723_pt1 | contig 15253 bp, 14 predicted proteins | sample MAT05_FD_78382 | JGI IMG/M metagenome (GOLD analysis project Ga0105048, IMG submission 78382) | Freshwater microbial communities from Lake Fryxell liftoff mats and glacier meltwater in Antarctica - MAT-05 | ecosystem: Environmental > Aquatic > Freshwater > Ice > Liftoff microbial mat | place... | reverse complement strand
TAAAGAATGTAATCTGCCCACTTTTTTTCATGGTGGGCGAAATCATCCATTCGGCCAGGTCGTTTTTATTGCTGGATTCCAGGGTTACATTGATCATTCCCCCTTTTGGCTTGCCATTGGGTTTGCCTTGTTGATCCACCGGCTGTACAATATCGTAATCAATAGCGATGATGTTAAACTCGGAACTGCCCAGTACCAGCTTTGCTAAAAATGACATGGCTCGTAATTTTTATGGGGGTGTTATTTATTATTTTTTAATTCGGCTATCATACCCTGGATGGAATCTAATAAGGCCTTTTTGGCTTCAGGGTCAGTAAGGGCTGCTTTAAGTATTTTGTTCGATTTCAATTGCTTGATAATTTTAAAATACTCCTCTTTCTGGTTGGCGTTATCTTTTAAAAAATCACTTTGTTCTGTAATCCCTTTCACGCCAAAATCGCCGAGGTTCGTAAAATGGAGCGACTCCTTTTTTGTAACGCCATCGGCATCTTCAAAGTCCACATCTACCGTTGGTTTATATCTTGCAAAAACCTGCTCTACCGTTTGAAGCCCATGAACGATTTCGGGTTTCATGGGTGCATCTTTGGTCAATTTTTCAGCCATCAAAGTTCGGTTCTGGGGTATATCGGCAAATGCTTCGCTGGCATCTGATGCTACTTCGTTGCCGCCTATTCCGTAATTGTCTGCCATAGTTGGGGGTTTTAGTTGATTAATTGATTGGTTAATTGTTTGATTGGTTGATTCAATAATAACTGTCTGTTTTCTCTTAGCTACTCCTTATTTACCACTCGCTATTTTAGTTTCCCAAATTAGTTCTTTATTCTCATTCAGTTTTGCCGTTACAATACTTCCTTTCGAAATTTCGCTATTGACTATCATACGGCTTAATGGTTTGCGAAGTGCAGTCCTGATAACGCCCTTTAGTGGCCTCACCCCATACTTGGGTGTAAAACCTAAATTAGCCAGGTGTTCTTCTGCTTCGGGGGTAACACTAAAACCAATTCCCATTTGCTCCAACTGCTTTACCAATGGTTTTAGATGGATGTTGAAAATACGCACTACGTTCTCTTTGCTCACCGGGGCAAAGGGAACAATTTCGGTAACCCTTGCCAAAAATTCTGGGCGGAAATAACGGCTCATAATGTCGAGCATGTCTTCCGATTTGGGAACAATGCCGTCGTTAAAACTGGTGATGATATGCTCCGATCCAATGTTGGATGTAAAGAGAATTACGGCATTTGAAAAGTCGCCTTCTTTGCCCAGCCGGTCGTGCATTTTTCCTTCGTCCAATATTTGCAGGAAAATGTCGAACACAGATGGGTGGGCTTTCTCGATCTCGTCAAACAGCACGATGGCATACGGTTGCTGGCGTATTTTATTTACCAGCATACCACCTTCTTCGTAACCTACGTAGCCGGGAGGCGCACCGTACAAAAGTGCTGCTGAATGTTCTTCTTTAAATTCGCTCATATCAAAACGGATGATGGAGTTTTCATCCTGGAATAAAAATTCGGCCAGCGATTTGGCCAGCTCCGTTTTACCGGTACCGGTAGGACCGAGAAAAAAGAAAGAAGCGATTGGCTGCCCGGCTTTATTCAACCCCGACCGGGATTCGAGTATGGCGTCGGCTACCGTTTTTAGTGCATGATCCTGCCCGATAACACGTTGCCGTAAATGGTTCTCCATATTGATGAGCCGCTGCTGTTCCTTGGTTTGGATTTTACCCAACGGGATGCCAGTTACATTGGCCACCACAGCACTCAGGTCGGTAGCATCTATTTCTTTTTTCTCAACGCCTGCAATGGCAGAAAGGCTTTCGAGCGTAGCCACAATGTGGGCTTTCTTTTCTGCTGCGGTAATTATTTTTTTAAATTCTTTTTCTTCATTGTGCCTTGCAAGCAATACCGGACTTAGGCTGGTTTGCATTTCGTGATACAGCCAGTTAAGGGGTTCGTCGCCGGGGTCTTCACCCATCTCGGTAAGCTTCACAGTAAAATTGCCCACGTCCTGCAGGGAAGTGTCGGCACTCATGCGGCTTACTGCCATGGTTCTGTCCAGCAAGTCTATGGCGCTGTCGGGTAGTTTGCGGTCTTTGATAAAACGTTTGGCGAGCCGGATGGCTTCCGAAAAAACACTATCGGAAATAGAGAGGTTGTGGTGCCCTTCGTAGTTGACCGCCTGGTTACGAAGCATTTTTTCGGCAATGGTGCTGTCTGGTTCTTCCAGTTTTACAGTTTCAAAACGGCGGCTGAATGTTTCGTCTTTCTCGATGCTTTTGCGGTATTCGTCTAAAGTGGTAGTGCCAATAACGGTGAGGATGCCTTTGGCAAGTTCAGCTTTTAAAATGCTGGTGGCACCGCCATTAGGATTATTCTTGTCTATGAGACCGTGTATTTCATCAATAAATAATACGGGCTTTTCCAGGTTGGCCAGTTCTACGGTTATTTTACGAATACGGTCTTCTATTTCACCTTTGTACGAGGCACCTGCAAGCAGGGCGCCGTTGTCTATTTCGTAAATAGAAATATTGCTAAGGTGCTGTGGCACACGACCTTCTGCTACTGCAAGGGCAAAGCCGTTGAGCAGGGCGGTTTTGCCCACGCCGCTTTCGCCGGTGATAATTACATTGCTTTTACTTTTTCGGCTAATGATTTCGCAGATCTGTCTTATTTCTTTATCCCTGCCGATAACAGTAAGCAACTTGCCACTTGTGGCTTGTTCCAGTTTATTGATGCAGTATTTTCCCAATGCCTCGTAGCTGGCGTTGGCCGCAGGCTGAAAAGAACCGTTTCCGTTAGAAGATGGAGTTACCGGAGCGGTACCTGTGGCAGCACCCTCGTACCACTGCAATGCCTGCGCTGATGACAGTGGATAGGTTTTTAATTGCTCATAAGCAAATGAAACGCCGGGAGTGCTTAATGCTATCATCAAACATTCAGGCTCTACCTGGTTGTAGCGCAACTTTAGTTTCAGGTGATCGGCCTCGTTAAACAATGCTTCACAGCTTTCATCCGGCGTGGGTTCGCCTGCGGCTTTGCCACTGCGTGGATATTGCTCTATCCGAATTTCTGCCCACTCTTCCAGGTAATACACATCAACACCTTTTGCCTCTAAAAATTTAAGCAGGGGCAGGTCTTTGTGCAGCAAAGCTTTAAGCAAATGCGCCCCACCAAAACTGCTGTGCATATTTTCTTTAGCCAGTTGGGCGGCTATGTGCAGGGCTTGCTGCGAAGTGGCTGAAAAAGGGTAGGTGGTAATGGCCATATAAGGTTGTTTAGTGGTTTAAAACTTTTTTACTTTTTCGTAATAATCATTTTTTTTTAACCATATATAAATGTTCAATTCTTTATACTTTTAAGATGCTATTATATTAATATCTACGCCTGGCAAAACCAACCCAAATTGCGCATCGCCTATAATGGCGAAACAGTATGCTTCAGAAAAAATATCGTGGCAATAGCCTAATAAATCGCCCATGTAGGTTACTACATTTACAGGGTTATTAAAACCTCCGGATATTAAAAACTGGCCCATGGCTGCTTGGGTAAATCTTGCCCACAACGAAGGAAAGCGCCCCACTAATAAAAGATTTACACCTGCACCTGCAATACAGCCACCGCTCAGTTGAAGCACACAATAATTCATGCGTCCTATTGCACTTACATCGAGTTCTAATGTGTTATTACCATTTAGGCCATGCAACGCTCCACCGTCGAACATATTTAAAAAACCGCCACTTGTACCTACCGTGCCTCCACTTGAAACAGCCGAAGCAACATCTTCTATAGCACTGGATACTAACCGAATAGCTCTTGCTGCTACAAAACTTGTAAACCGTCGTACTAAAAACCTGGCCGAAGAAATTGCTGCATATTCGACCGTGCGGGCAAGGCTGCCTACAGGCCCACCAACGCTTAAACCAATTGCTAGGCCATACACATTTTTACTAAAAGACCGCATTGGAAGCTGTATTCGTTCCCGGCTTCTTCTATCGAGACGGCAGTACTGTATCCACGCCTCTTCAGGATTATTTGTAATGTCTGCAAAATGGCCAGTACTCCTTAATGTTTCTGGCGAAAGATCTAAAGCCGACACACACAAATTGCAGCTACCCCATGCCACACCACCTATCAAAGCCAACGAAGTAATATCGGAAAACGTTTGACCCGCCGGAAAGTCAAGAACAATGGGTGATGGCATAATGTTGTTAATTTCTCCTGGTAAAACTTATTTAGTTTGGTTTGTCATTGCTTTGATAACCGGATAATACACGGCCCTTATTTTTTCGTCGCTGTCAATCATTATTTTATCCATCTGCATGGCTTTTTTCTTATCCGGTTCTGATGCGTACTTCCATTTAAGCATTGCATCTTCCATCATTTTTTCCAGCTTTTTTTCCGCTTCTTTGTTGTTACCTTTTTTATGGGCTGTGCCTTCGGGAAAATTTATTTTGGCAGTTAGACCCTGCATTTTGTAAGCATAAAGCAGCAGAGCAATGTCTTTAGAAAATCGTTTCAGGTTTTCTGCTGTTTCTCTAACAATTGCCGCTGCCTTATCTGCAAGGTATTTGGCCGTTTTTTCATCCATAAAATTGTGTTTATCCTATCATTACTGTGGGCACACCCATTATAATGCTACCGCCATGTGCTGTACTGCTGCCCATTTGTGCGGCTGGTTTGCCGCCAATTAATACCGTCATACTGCCCATTAACACTGTATCTGGTGGCCCTACGCACATGCACATATCACCTACACAAGCTGCTGGCATTCCACCAATTATTACGGTGGGGCAGCCAGGCGATAATATAGGCCCTCCTACATGCGGAATGGGTGGCAAACCTGGTGTTACCATTGGGCATACATGCATGCTGGTTAGTGTTGCTGCTGGTGGCATAGTAGCTTTTATTTTTTTTCATTTAAGTATTGGTATTAGTTTATCATAACGATACTGCCTCTTACCGTTGTCATGCCGGAGGCCGAAATTTCAGCTGCCATATCCCCTGCAACTTTTACCATGGAACCCTTTACATCTACTTGCGCAGTACCCTCTATTTTTACAGTTGTGTCGGCTTTCGCTTCTATTGTCATTCCTTTAATTTTAACCCCCTGTGTTCCCTTAATCTTCACTTCCATCATCGCCTCAATCTCTATGTTTTCCTGGCTGGTCATTTTGATGCCCCTTTCTCCATTTATTTCTATTTTACCAGTAGAGTGTATCGTTACTTTTCCGCCATCGGCGCTGGTTGCATCTAAAATAATTTCAGCTACCAGCATATTGTTACGTGTAATACCAAGGTTGATGGTATCCTGGTTTTTAAGAATAATCACTGAGGCGTTTTCCGGGTCTTGCAAACTTTGTATGGTAATAAAAGTATCATCGTCCTTTCGTTTTAGAGCAATGGTGTTTGCTTGGTCTATATCCGGATCCTTATCGCTGAATTTAAACATGCCCGTATCGTCATTGATTTCCATCCGCCTTTGTGTGCGGGATCCAATGAGTTTAATATGATTGCCAGTTTCTTCCAAATTAGATTTATGTGTATTGTCAAAAACAGCACCCAGTGCTACAGGGCGGTCAACATTGTCATCCAGAAAGCCCACCATTACGGTTTCATCTATTTCCGGCAACCATCTGAAACCTTTATCTGCCCCTGTATGCGGGGTCATCATTCTGATCCATTGGGTTGTTTGAACTGTGCTCATCCATGGAAACCAAACTTTAACCCGATCCAGTTTGTCGGGGTCGGCATTATCTTTAACTACTGCGTTTTGAGTACTGGCACTTCTAAAGATCCAGGGGTTAGAATATGGCGGAACTTCTGACTCAGCTGGTATAGCTGTTATATGGTTTGAATAGCCCTGTGTGTTGTTTGCGGAATGTTGCGCCTCAGTAATGATAAACTGCTTGCCAGATGTATCCTGGCTGTCTGTTATAGTGATAACCGAGCCTACTGTCAGTTTGCTATTGTCGGTGCTGCCACTAATAAAAACCGAGTTAGCAGTTACTGCCTGCTGCTGCAACCGGTTAAAAGCATCCAACGCAGCCTGGGAGAGACTGCTTGGAGAAAACGATCCGGTTCCGCAACTGGTGAACACATTGGCCCCCGCGTTGCCCGCGGTAGAAAGAAGGCCAGAGCCGGCAGGCACCCGGGCCACAGTAGAAGCGGTGGTTGGCTCCGCTGCTCTTGCATCGTATCCTGTGGCTGTGTTGGTTGCGTCAGCGGCATGCGAGTCGATACTGATACTGTCAATATCAGTTCCAGCGACCAGTTGGATGGCTGCGCCAGATGGCTTACCCCCGAACACAAGTTCGCCTCCTTTGTAATACATCCACTCGCCATACCGGGTAGCCATAAATTTCATAAAACCAAACGCGGTCTGGTTATATTGAGCGGTGTAATAAACTTCTCCGCTGGTTGCAGGCGTGCCCGAAATTGTAGTGCCGCTGGAAGTGTTGAGTTCCGTGAGGATGGTAGAAATAGATTTTCTCAGGAATGCATTGCAACCGAGCCTGCCATCTAATTTACAAAACAGACCTTTGCCAGACAGACGGTAGGTATTGTGCAGGTCATCGTTGTTAGAACTATTAACACTCAGGATAATACCTTTGAACAAATGGTTCTCTTCACCGTTTTCGTCTTGAAATTTTATTTGGACTTCTTTTCCAAGATGGGCTTCTTTAAATGCAATAATAGCCGAAAGGGTAGCTTCGGTACCTTCTTCCGGTGCTGCCGAATATGAAAAATGATTTACATCCAGCATTCTTTCAGTCAGCGTAAGGCTCCTGAAATTTACTGGGGTGTTGTTACCAACAATCGTTATAACGGTTTCTGTCATTTTCGTGGGCTATTTGAAAAATGGTTTTATAGTTCATTAACACAACTACACGCAGAATCCGACTTAGAAAGAATCCCTCCTGTAGCTGGTCTGAGCAGCTTATACCCACTCATTTTTATGCGTACCACTGCCCATGCTTATTTCATTTGCCGATAGCTTAAACACCGTTCTCAGCGGCTGGTTATCGGCGGCATTAAAAAGTTCACTATGTTCTATTACATAGGCTTTTTTAAATTTCAGTTCTTTAAGCGTGGCGTCGGAGTCTCTTTTTATATATACCACGCTGCCATCTTTTTGCTCAAAGTTGTTGCACATCCACTCGAACAGTTCCGTGCCTGCAGTGCTTTCTACGGTAAGGGTAATTTGTCCACCACGTGTAATAGATGATGGGCGACCTGTTGGGTCCACTTCTTGTTTGAGGGAATAAGCACAATCTAATACGTTGTACTCTTTACCTCCTACTTTTAATTTGGCCTTAAAGCTCATGGTTTTGTTTTTTATTGGTGAAAAAAAAGTTGCTTAGTCGGGTGAAGCTGTCGTTATTAATCATTTATCCGGTGACAATGATTTTTGTTACCAAGATTGGCATTTTTTTGTTCTAATCAAATAAAAAAAGATCTTTTCAAATATATCTACTCAGGGGTATTGTAAAGCCCCCATTTAGCAGATGGGTGCTTTCGGTTAGGTGAATGTATTTTTTCTATACTTTTCGGCAATCATCAATAATCACCTATTCAAAGCTTCTGGTAATTCGCGTAGAAATTCTTGTCCCAAAAATCTGTTGCAGCAGTATGCAAATTTGTTTTTATTGAAACCCAGGTTTTTGCATTCGGCTTTATAATTGTGCTTTGTCCCTTTTCATTGATAAACCGGATAGGCATTTGAAAACCTCTTATACAATTACTCCATTTTGCAGCAAGTGTGCCGTTTTCAAATTTCCATTGTAGTACAGGTATTTGTGTCGTTCTAAGGTATTGGTCAAAAATTTTGGAGAGACCAATGCCGCTTTGTTTGCTAATAAAAACCTCAACCTGTTTGGTAGTTACGGTTTGTTGGTAAAATGTTTTGTTGAGTCCTCGCAGTATGCCTCTGAATTTTTCATCGTTGTTAATCAGCTGTCGGATGGTATGTATAAGGTTGGCTCCTTTGTTGTAAATATCGGCACCCTCTTTATTAACGCCATAGGGGCCAATCATTGGAGCCTTGTTAGCAATACCCCGGCGCTGTGCCTGCAAGTACTTATTGGCACTGTCTTTACCAAACCAATACTCAAGGTAAATGGTTTCGCTGTAGCAGGTAAAGCTTTCGTGTACCCACATGTCGGCAATGTCTTTGGTGGTAATATTATTGGCAAACCATTCGTGGCCGCTTTCGTGTACAATAATATAATCGAATAACATGGCCGTGGAAGAACCCCGCCCCTGGCGGCCATTTAAAAAATAGTTTCCGTAGGCCACGGCACTTTGGTGTTCCATGCCCAAGTGTGGACTCTCTACCAATTTGTAACCATCTTTATAGAAAGGGTAGGGGCCAAACCAATGTTCAAAAGCCTTTAACATTTTTGGCACCTGTTTAAACTGTTCCTGTGCTTTACCGAGGTTGTAATCCAGCACCCAATAGTCGCAGTCGAGCTTACCCTTTTCTCCTTTATAGGCTTCGCCAAAATGGACATATTTACCAATGTAGGGGATGATATTGTAATTATTAATGGGGCTGTTTACCTCCCAGGTATAGCTGGCCATACCATCTGATTTGGAAGAATGGTTGAGCCTGCCGTTGGCTACCGCCACCAGGCTATCGGGAACGTTGATGGTTAGCGAAGCACCATTATCCGGCTCATCGCTTTGATGATCTTTGCAGGGGTACCAAACGCTGGCGCCGGTGCCCTGGCAGGCTACGCTCATCCATGGGCGGCCTTGCGTATCTTTTTTCCATATCCAGCCGCCGTCCCAGGGTGGGCGAATGGCTTCCTGAGGTTTGCCGTGGTAGAAAATTTTAAGTTTACAAATACCTGTTTTATTAAAATTTCTTCTCGCTGTGTTTAATAGATAGACATTGCCATTTCGCTGAAATGTAACAGGGGAAAGTGTAGGTTGTTTTTCATCATTAGGATTTTTTTGCAAATAGTTTAATTCGATGTAAACATCACTAATTGCTAACCCTTCCTGCAGGTCAATTTGCATTGCCTGGCCACCATTTTTTACGCTTGTAAATAAGATCACAGTTTCGCCTTTAATCGTCTTGCTTTCATAATCTGGTGTCACAGTAATATCATACCGCTGAACATCCCACCAGGTTCGGTTTTCATTAAGGCTGCCCCGTAAGGTATCGGCTTGGGTAAAGGTTTCAGTTTTGCCCGAAAGTAATTGGGCGTTTGAGAAAATCGCACCCCAGCAGCAAACAAAAGTAGCTGCCACCATTTTAGACCCAAACGATGACCTGAATTTGCCAGCGATCAGCATAGCAGGAGTATTGAATGGAGATATACTCATTTGACCGTTTTTAGTTGATCTGGCTAAAGTAGTTTTTTAGGATGAAGTATTGGCTTCCGCTTATAATTTTCCTAACGGGTAAAATAACTATTGACCTGATTATTGCCTCAGAAATACGAAAATTACTAACGGCCTTCTACCATGGGCACAAACCTGAATAGGTCGAATATGTCTTCCTCTGTGGTTCCATCGGCCTGTTTGGTAAGGCGCATCATGCGTTGCGCATCACCTTCATCTATGGGGATGACTAAAAAACCGCCGGGCTTTAGTTGTTGCAACAAGGCCGTAGGCACATAGGGGGCGGCGGCGGTAACCAATATTTTGTCAAACGGGGCTTCGTGGGGCAAGCCTGCAAACCCGTCGCCAAAATAAAAATGGATATTGGGGTAGCGGCTTTTAAAAATGTAATTTTTATTTCTATTGAACAATTCCTGTTGTCTTTCAATGGTATATACTTGTGCCTTTAGCGCTGCTAAAACGGTGGCCTGATAAGTGCTTCCGGTGCCAATCTCCAATATTTTGTCATGCTGCTTCACCTTTAATAGTTCTGTTTGGTAGGCCACTGTATATGGCTGCGAAATAGTTTGGCCTGCTCCTATGGGAAAAGCTCTGTCTTCGTAAGCGATATTGTCAAGTGCCGGATCCATAAAATAGTGCCGGGGAATATTGATAATGGCATCCAGCACTTTTTGGTCTTTGATGCCTTTTTCTTTTAAGGTTGCTATTAGCTTTTTACGCAGCCCCTTGTGGCGGTATGTGTCCTTTAATTGAATCATTTGCGGTGCTGCAAAATAAAGAGGAGCGGCTAGAAGTTTGTAGATTTTTTTGGGTTAATGGATGACTGCCTTTGATAATGAACGGCAGTTGTTATAAATCGGCGGTAGTTTGCCGCTCCGCTACCGTTTTATTGTTATACCGCTTCCAATCTTCCTCTGTATCAATATCCGAAAGAACGGGTAATACAGCACACGACTTTTTACTATTGGATATGTTAGCCATTGTGTCTGTTAATACACTATCCGTGCTCCATTCTTTCTCCTCGAAAATTCCCTGAATTATTTGATTCATCCCCAATAAATAATAGCCACCATCTAGGGATGGTCCAATGACGGTATCATGTGTTTGCAGGTGTTCAAATGCTGTATGTAAAAGGTTAGTAGTGAGTGCTACGCAATCGCTTCCTACAATGCAAATACGTTTGTAACCAAGGCAAAACAAATGGTTAAAAGCATTACCCATCCTTTCTCCAAGGTTATCCCCATGCTGTACTTGCTTTTTATACAAGTCGTTTTCCCACAAGTCGTTTTCATTTTTTTCATCAGCATAAAAAATAAATTTTTGGCAGGCAATATTTTGGGTAATGCTATGCGTGTGGGTCAATAATTGCTGGTAAATATTCAGGGCTGTTTCATTGCCCATAGTGGCGGCCAGTCTGGTTTTCACCTTGCCTAAAACTGCGTTGCGCACAAAGATGATGAGGGCAGCTTTGTCTTCGTCTTTTTTTAAATTTTTCAAGGTTGGTAAGTTTGTTCTTTGTGGCCAATCTAAGCAATACACTGCACAAAACATTTTAGCCATATAAAATGTAGAGCATAGCCAAAGATGTAGTTTTATGGCGTAAAAATTTTAATCAGCTATACTATGGATAACATGCTTACAAAGGTTTCGGAAGCCGCCGATTATTTAAGACAGAGAGGTTTTACTGATGCCAAAGCTGGTATTGTGTTAGGCACCGGCCTTGGTTCTTTTGTGCATTTAATGCAGGTTGAACACACGATTGCTTACCATGAAATCCCATACTTTCCAGTGGCCACGGTTGAGTTTCATAAAGGGCAGCTATTAATTGGAAGTGTAGGCGCAACAAGGGTAATTGCCATGCAGGGCAGGTTTCATTATTACGAAGGATATAGCATGCAGCAGATAACCTTCCCCGTAAGGGTAATGAACGCCCTTGGCATACAATACCTGCTGCTGAGCAATGCCGCCGGTGGCATGAACCCCGGCTATAAAAAAGGAGATTTGGTGCTGATAGATGACCACATAAACCTGCAACCGGAGAACCCGCTGCGTGGCCTTAACGACGCAGCTTTTGGCAACCGGTTTGTAGATATGAGCCAACCGTACAATGCCGCACTTAACCAACGGTTAGCCACAGCAGCCCATGATGTAGATGTGGAACTGAAAAAAGGCGTTTATGTGGCTGTGCCCGGCCCCAACCTCGAAACCCGGGCTGAGTACCGCCATCTCCGCAGCATTGGTGCCGATATGGTAGGCATGAGTACTGTGCCGGAGGTGATAGTGGCCAACCATATCGGTCTGGCCTGTGCCGCCATCAGCGTCATCACCGACGAATGCGACCCCGACAATTTACAACCGGTGCATATAGCTGAAATAATAGCCGTGGCTGGCAAAGCCGATGGACAATTGAGCAAAGTTTTCGAGGCGTTATTTAAAAGTTTATGAGTGATGCTGCCGTTTATAATCATCAACATTAATCGTACCCCCAGGTAAGGCTACCCCAATAGCTTTGCCAGTCGGCTTTAGGGTCTCCTTTAAGCACCTCCATTTTTACTAAACTAATCATCCAGTCCCCGTTAGGCACTATAGTAGTTTCCAACAGCCCTTTAGTTACCTGCACAATTTTTATTTCTGTTTTGCCATTTACTTTATGCCACACCCTTACCAATCCATCCCTGAGTGGCTTGTTCATATAATAGATATTGAACTGCATAGGTGCGGCCTGTTTTAAATTATAGGGATTGTCTAACGGTACAATATCTAATACAAGGCCGGTGGGGCTGGCAATAAATGAGCTCTTCATAAAATCGCTCTTTTTCATGGTGCTTTTTATACGAACCAAAGTTTTGGCACATCGTTGATAGTACTCTTTGCCCCTGGCTGTGTCTTTATTATTTTCCTTTCGCCACAGCATTGCATTAGCCAGGCCATCTTCGGCGAGGTAAGTATTAAATGTGTCGGCAGTGGTTTCTATAAAAGAGTTAGTTCCCTGGTAAGCAATGGTATAATTGCCGGCATAAACAATAGTGTCAAGCTTTACAGAGTCGCCTTTATTCATATTCATAAAGGGTTGCAGATTGTACTGATAATTATTGCTGAAAGCCCTTAAAAATACCGCCTTGTCTTTGGTGCCGCCCCAGTTTTCACCTGTAAAATTTTCCCCCACCTGCCACCTGAGATAAAATTTTTCTCCTGCCTGGTAGGAAAATTTTTGTGGAGCCAGCCAAAATTCGTGGGCTGTGGCTGTTTGATGCAGCAGCATTACAGATAAAAAGAAAAAAAAATTTTTCACCGGTGCTTCATTTTTGTAAAGATGGGTGTTTTAACTTTTTTGTAAGCAACAGATGTGGCTATTATTGCAGTCAATTCACCAAACATAACAACATGAAAAAAATCAACATTTTTATGGCGTTTGCATTCGCCGCTTCGCTGCACTCAAATGCACAAACTGTATCTCCTACAGAAAAAGGAAACCGGATGTATGGCGTTGGTATTTTACTTACCGATAGTGATTTGTATGGTGCTTATACCGATATCTCTTACTCAAAAGACGATAAGAGTGCTGGGCTAAACATTGCCCCGGATTATGGATGGTTTGTACAGCGAAACTGGCTGATAGGTACACAGTTAAATATTGGCTACCATAAAAGTAAAAGCGAGTACAACCACGGAAGCCCCTCGAATATGCAGTTCGGAAAGAACGAGCATTCGTACTTAAATTACGGCCTTGCACCCTTTACCCGATATTATGTGGACCTAGGAAAAAGAGACAGGGTAAAATTGTTTGCTTCGGCTGCCATCGCCTTCTTTAATGAAAATTATAAGTATAATGGCGAAACCACCTACAGCCAACCCGGGGGTGGATTGGTCACTAGTAAAATCAGCATTAACGAAAATAATTTTAATATCCGTGGCAGTATTGGTTTTGGTGTGGCATTATTTGGCCGTGCCGGTAATATTGATTTACACGTAAGCAATGCAGGTCTTTATGTAGGCTTTCATAAAACCATTTTTGGTCGCAAATGATGTGTTTTTGCTTTTTGGTATTAAATCCCGAACCAGTCAGGTTTGGGATTTTTTGTATTAAAGTGGGCAGTTAAAGCATCCTTATTTAGTTTCACTACAAGCCACCATTATAAAATTTCATTTGTGGGGGGTCAGGATGAATATTCTACTTTCGCCCCTCTAAAATTTACCAATTTAAAAGTCAAGCGAATATGCCATTGCAATCCATCAATCCCCATAATAATAAACTGATAAAAACTTACAAAGAAGATTCTACGAGGCAGATAGAGAACAAACTAACGGCTATGCAAGTAGGTTTTGCAAACTGGCGGCAGAGCAGTTTTGCCCAGCGGGCAGCCCTATTAAATGCTGTGGCTGCAGCACTGCTGCAACAAAAAGATGCACTGGCAAAACTGATGGCCCTGGAAATGGGAAAGCCCCTAAGTAAGGGTACAATAGAACTGGAAAAATGCGCATGGGTGTGTAAGTATTATGCTAAAAATGGTAAGCAAATGCTGGCCGACACCATTATAGAAACGGATTACAGTAAAAGCTTTGTTACGCACAATCCGCTGGGAACTGTGCTGGCTATTATGCCATGGAATTATCCCTTTTGGCAAGTGTTTCGCTGCCTGGCACCCAACCTGATGGCTGGCAATACCATGATACTAAAACATGCTGCCAATGTAAGTGGCTGTGCCCTTGCCATGAAAAAAATCTTTGAAACGGTGCAGGCACCAGCCGGCGTGTTCGATGTATTAATGGTGGATTCTGACGTTATCGGTAAAGTGATAGAACATAAAGCCATCGCTGCTGTAACCCTTACTGGCAGCACCAAGGCGGGGAAAGCCGTAGCTGCTAAAGCAGGTAGTATGCTTAAAAAATCGGTAATGGAACTGGGCGGTGCGGATGCCTATGTAGTGCTAAAAGATGCCGATGTGGAACTGGCCGCTAAAGAGTGTGCAGCAAGCCGGCTAAAGAATGGTGGCCAAAGCTGCATATCTGCCAAGCGGTTTATTGTAGATAAAGCCATCATTGCAAAGTTTACCGAAGCCATGGTGGGCAACATGGAAAAAGTTACGATGGGTAATCCTTTGATCGGTGGTTTTGAGTTAGGCCCCTTGGCCCGAAGGGACCTGCGCAATAGCCTGCACGAACAGGTGCTGCGCACCGAAATGAAAGGAGCCCGAATATATTGGGGTGGCAGTGTAAACGAAGTGAATGGGGCTTACTATCCTTGTACCATTTTAACCAATGTTACCCCCGGCATGCCAGCCTTTGATGAAGAATTGTTTGGCCCTGTAGCGGCCATCATTGAAGCCAAAGATGAAGCCCATGCCATTCAGTTAGCCAACCAAAGTAACTACGGATTGGGTGGGGCAATATTTACAAAAAATAATAAGAAAGGCGAAAAAATAGCTGCCACTTTAATTGAAGCTGGTAGCGTATTTGTGAACATACAAGTAAACAGCGACCCACGATTGCCTTTTGGCGGCATTAAGGAGAGTGGGTATGGAAGGGAGTTGGGTGTTTTTGGGATAAAGGAGTTTATGAATGTGAAGAGTGTGGCGGTTAGGTAAATACTACTTATTTCAATGCAAGTTTTGGAACAGGCTTCAGTCCTTGTTGAATAATTTCTCTATATTGACTAGAACCTGGAAGGATTTTGAAAAATAAAATTGAATGCAAACGTATAATTCATATATCGATGTAGTCAGCTTTGCCTTACGGTATACTGTAGTTTAGTGTCCCTACAGTAGAACCTCCATAGCAGTCTCTATTTTTTGGCCGGAGGTTATGCCTTCCAAAGTTTTTTTTTGCGTTATAGGGATATAAAAAATCGGCACTTAAATCCATATCGTATCCCCAATTTAAATAGCCATTGTTAAGGGTAAAGTTTT
>Ga0105048_10009722_pt1 | contig 15254 bp, 17 predicted proteins | sample MAT05_FD_78382 | JGI IMG/M metagenome (GOLD analysis project Ga0105048, IMG submission 78382) | Freshwater microbial communities from Lake Fryxell liftoff mats and glacier meltwater in Antarctica - MAT-05 | ecosystem: Environmental > Aquatic > Freshwater > Ice > Liftoff microbial mat | place... | reverse complement strand
GCCACCTGCTCGATCAGACCGGTCTCAAGGCGGACCAAGCCGACAGCGGCGCGGTCACGCTGATCCAGCGATTTGGGTCTGCGGCCAATCACCATATTCGCCTGCATTGCCTGGTGCTGGACGACGTGTACCGGCGCACGGACGGCGAGCCGGTGTTTGTCGATGAGCACACCGCGGCACGTCAGCAGCTTCAGCGTCGGCCAGATAGATCGATCCCTCGCCCTCCTCTTCGCTCGCTAGGTCATCCAAGCTGCCGGAAGATCGTCTCGACAATGACTGGTTTCCGAGTGAAGCCGCCATAGGCCAACAGCGGCTCAAAGGGGCGCCTCGACCTTCGTGATCGTTGAGCGCGTCGCCAGGGTCTGCTGTTCACAGGTCAGGCGGCCACCCGGGCCTCGAACACTAGCATCGGCTCGGCTCCTGCGCTGCGATCCTCAATCGCGCGCAGGTATTCGACCGCCGGAATGCCGCGCTCCTGAAGCGTGGATGCCAGTTCCGGCAGCGACGACAGCCTCTCGAGCGATTCGGTGCGCACGTGGGTCAGTGCCTTGACCTTTGCCGATCGATCGGCCGCACTGATGACCAGGTCCACGCCCAGGTCCCGATCTCCTTGCTGTGCCAGTTCGAAAAGTTCTGACGGCGTTCGCCAGCCGATGTCCTCGAGCACCTCCTTCTGACGACGCCACCTCTCCCCGATCAGGCGGACGTCGCTGCCCAGCAGGAACTCGGCGAAGAGTTCGGCCTCGGATGCGGCGATGAGCCGCTCGTGGGTGTCCAGCAATGCGAGCAGGTTGTCGGTGCCCAGGGAGCAGAACTGAACATCCGCAAGTAGGGCCGCGTAGTAGTGACGCAGCGTGGCCAGCTCCGCGATCGATCGCTGCAGCGATTCGCGTCGACGCGTGGGTTCGTAATAACAGGCCATGCCAACAGCCTCTAGTTCCGAGCGCAGCCGTGCCAAGGGCATCGCGTCGAGCTTCACGTGGACACGTTCGGCCATTTGCCGAACCTTGGCTGATTCGGACAGGAGCCGGTCGAGCTTTGCATCCATGCGCTTCAACTTTGAGAGCACGAGAGCGAAGCCTGCAATGCTTACGCCAAGGGACGCGACGCTCGCCACCGCCCCGACCGTGGCAAGGGTCTGCACCGTATCGAGCGTCTGCTGAATCTTCACCAGCTGCCCCACCTGCACGGCATCCGTGACCATCTGAAGCGGGTTACCGCCAGGCACCGGTAGATGGCGCAGCAAACCCCAGCCGCTCGCCTCCTGCAGGTGGCCAACGATCTGCCCCGTGGCCCTATCCTTGATCAACGCGCCGAAGCGCTCGAAGACCAGCGGGTTCGCGAACTCGGATGGCACTTTGAAGGTGATGGGCATTATCAAAGGCGCTCCAGTTCACCGCGTGCAGCGGCGTTCTCACGGATCTTGATCAGTCGATACACCGCAGGGATAGTCTTCGAGTAGCTCGGCGCCGAAACTACGGCGATGCCGGCAATCAGGATGCTGACGGGCCCCCCGACGATTAGCCCGCTGACCAGAAGTTGCGCCAGCGAGAACCCGAAGATTGCGGACCACACGCTACCGTACAAGAGCGCCGCAACTGCGGGGCCGAGGGCGACCCCGGTGAACGTACCGCTGGCGATCATCGCGATAGTCGATCGAATCGACTCCTCAGGGATCTTTTTGGAGCGAAGGTCCTTGGCCAACTCATCCTGCAACTTCTTCTTGTCGACTTCGCTCATCTTCTTCAGGTTTTCAACGACCCTCTCCCGAATGCGACCGTCGATATAAGCTTCGATCTGCACTTCTGTAGCCGGCCCAGACGCCTTAAAGCCCGACCGTCCCCGGATGCCTGGTGCCAACTTGTCTGCCACGTCGACCAGGATCTGCTTGTAGGAGAACTCGTGGTTTTTCCTCCTGAGCATTACGTTCATCAGAGAGTTCCCCGCCGCAGAGCGCAACTCGGAATTGATCTTTTCGATCAGCTCCGCATCAGTCTTGCCATAGTGCTGGTATCGATGCAACTTCAGGTCGCCGAGCAGCGCTTCCAGGTCCGAGTGCTTTGCCATCTCGAGACGCTTGAGTAACTCATCACCAGTCGACACCAAGAGTCTCCTTGTATGCAGGTCTGAACGATTCAAAGAGACATCGTACATCCATGCTCCACGGCCGCTGTCGTCGTCGCCGACTTTCTCTACGAAGTTGGTGAATGTCAAGTTCCAAGGTAGCCTGAGCCTTTGCAGGGAAAATCGTCGCCGGCTCCTTTGGGTTCGATGCGGGTGCAGAGGCTGCCCGACCATTCGTCTGCTCCCTGCCATGTCCGGCCGTTGACGACGGTCAACAATGCGGCGAAGCAGCCTTTTGAAAGCGGGGTGGCTGCTGGTTGCGATGGGTCGGAAATGTCAGTTCGTTGCAGGCCAGAGCAGTCGCTGGATAGGCCTCGTTTCTGGTTGGGCAACTCGCAATCTGCGGGTCGGCGCTGAGCATCTGCTTGAGGTGTCAGCGGACCTCCGCCCCAAATGGCGGCCAACGTCAGGTATCGGTTGCCGCACTCGTTCAGGACCCGAATCTGACCTACCGCACCCAGTCTTTACAGCCTTTGCCAAGAGGCTGCGCAAGCATAAGTATGCAGGCAGGCGTACCCTGCGAGGGGATCGCCCGCCGGTAGCTCCGCCGTTCGCCATGGTGCGATAAAGCGGAGGAAGAGGGTGGACATGGCTGCAGTCCGACAACTAATGGTCCGGTACGGAGTACGCGCCGAATACGAGTAACGCGTGGAACTTCAATACCAACAATGGCAACCAGAACAACAACAATAAGAACAATGGTTTCTATGCCATGGCTGTGCGCTCCGGAGGATGATGCCCCGTGACCGAGGAGTCGCTGTTTTCACTGGCGAACCTGCACCAGCAGTACATCGCCTGCCGCCGCAACAAGCGCAATACGGTCAACGCTTTGCGCTTCGAGGCGCGCCAGGAGCTGAACCTGCTGGAATTGCGCGCTGCGCTGGTTGACCGCAGTTACTAGCCAAACCGTTCTGTCTGTTTCTTTGTGCGCCGCCCCCAGCTGCGCGAAGTGTTTGCGGCCGCTTTTTCGTGACCGGGTAGTGCACCACGTGCTGGTGGGCCATCTGGAGAAAAGATGGGAGCCGATCTTCATCCATGACTCCTATGCCTGCCGCAAGGGCAAAGGCGTGCATGTGGGTGTGGTACGTTTGCAAAGCTTCTTGCGCCAGGCCACGGCGAATGGCACGCGGGAAGCGTTTTACCTGCAGCTCGACATTCGCAACTACTTCATGCGCATCGACATGCAGCGCCTGTTTGCCGTGCTCGATGCCAAGCTCAACCCAGCAAAACCCGACGACGGTGCGGCGCGCTGGTTGTGCCACAAGCTGGTGTTTCATGACTGCACGGTGAACCCGGTGATGAAGGGTGCCCCGCTGCTGGCCGACCAGTTGCCGCCGCACAAGACCTTGTTTCACGGGCCACCCGGCAAGGGTCTGCCGATTGGCAACCTGAACAGCCGGTTCTTTGCCAATGTGTACCCGAACGCACGGAACCCGTTCGTCAAGCACGAGTTGAAATGCCGCTGGGGGAACAGGAAATTCAAACGGCATGTTTTCGGATCCACTGGGACGGACTCGCCCGCTCAGAGCGATCTGCTGGGGGCAGTTTTGAGGTCAGGCGGCGGGGCTGCGGCTGCCCGGTGTGCGATTGGCCATGCCACTGCTCCCCCAAAACTTCCCAGCAGATCAGCCCAGTGCGGGCGAGCCCGTCCCGGTGGGCACGAAAAAGTGCCGTTTGATTGTCCTATCACCTCTTTTGCGACACAGATCAAGTGATCTTGCTTGGTCTTATCGGAACGGTTGAGGAGGCGGCCACGCATCGATGCCGCGACGTTGGCGAACCAGCCGCGTCAGTGCGCGACCAACGACGTTCAAGCAGTCGGGCGAACCTGGGACCGCCAGAGAGCTGCCTGCCGCCAGCGTCGGAAAATGGCTGGTTGTGTGAATGGACTCTTACCAATCGATGGGCAACTATCGCAGCAAACCGGCTGTACGAATAGCCAAGAAGAATACCCGCAACGCTACCGCCGTTCCAGTGTCGTATCTGGCAAACGCTTGGCGATCGCTGCCCACTTGCTGCTGGTGAGCGTGCCCTCAAAGCCATCGAGCAGCCGGTCGAACAGCTTCGCCTGTCGCTTGTTCAGCGGTACAGAACCGGGCGCGATGCGCTGGAGCGCGTGTCTTGAGAAGCTGCACCACCCCATCCAATGCGGGGCCACCAACACGGCGTGACCGAGCCACCAGTTGCTCGTGTTCGCCACACGGTGGCAAATAGCCTAGCTCTCTTCGTCAACGAGCAGGCCCTGCACGTGTGCGATCTCTCCATCACTGGCTTCAATGGGGTGCCCAAGCACTGCCTTGCAAGTGCGCAAATGTGGATCGTTGTCGCGCTGGCGGGCTTCGGTTCGCGCCTGGGCGGCGTCCACCTCTGCCCGAGCGGATGTGGCGGAGCCGTAGTCGGCGTATCGTGGCAGCAGCATGTTTGGATACCCGCAATGACCCCACAAATCCAAGCCGCCCCATGGTAGGGATAGCAGTAGTAATCGAGATAGTCGGTCTCGTGCCGCCGAGTCACGTCCGGCGGCGCGGCTCGGTGTCTGTGCGTCAGCGCACAGCGTGTCGCTGTTCGAGAAGTTACGCTACACCGATCTTTCAGTGCCAACATGAGCGTTTCGTTCGAGGCTCAAGAATTGAAGGGCGGCCTTTTGAAAACACTGCTGCTGAAGTATTGGGATCGCCTTCGATCCAGTTTCTGGTTCGTACCAGCGGCCATGGCGTGTATGGCTGCGGCACTGGCCGTCGGCGTCGTCGAAATCGACCAGGCCATCGCTGAGGGCTCGCTGCAGGGCATGGGCTGGATCTATTCCGGTGGCGCCGAAGGTGCAAGCCTGCTGCTGGGCACCGTGGCCGGGTCGATGATCGCCATTGCCGGGACTGTTTTCTCGATGACGCTGGTGGCGCTGTCGCTCGCCTCGTCTCAGTTGGGGCCCCGCCTGCTGCGCAACTTCATGCGCGACACCGCCAACCAGGTGGTGCTGGGCACCTTCGTGGCCACGTTCGTTTACTGCCTGCTCGTGCTGCGCACCATCCGGCGCGCCGACGAGGTGGCCTTCGTGCCCCATCTGTCCGTCAGCACCGGCGTGTTGCTGGCCATGGTTAGCATCGGGGTGCTGATTTACTTCATCCATCATGTCTCGGTCTCGATCCAGGCGGATGAGGTCGTAGCACGGGTCGGACGGGAACTGGAGGTCGGGATCCACAGGCTGTTTCCCGGCCACCTTGGAAAGCCTGGATCCGAAATCTCAAAAGCGCCGGGCGACGCCGACCTGCCGGGCGCGTTCGCAAGCGAGGCTCGTCCGGTGGGGGCCCTCGAAGACGGCTATCTCCAGCGGATCGATACCGACGCCCTGATGGTGTTGGCCGCCAAGGAGGATCTGCTGCTTCGCCTGGAGCGCCGGCCCGGGCACTACCTCATCAAGGGTCGGGCGGTGGTGATGGTCTGGCCTGGGGATCGTGTCACTGAAGCCCTGGTCGACAAGCTGAACGCGGCCTTCGTGCTCGGCAACCAGCGCACCGCCGCCCAGGATGTCGAGTTCTCATTTCACCAATTGGTCGAGATCGCCGTGCGGGCGCTGTCCCCGGGCATCAACGACCCGTTCACTGCGATCGCCTGCGTGGATCGACTGGGATCGGGACTGTGCCGCCTGGCCCGGTGCGACGTGCCGTCCGCCCTGCGGTTCGACCCTCACGGACAGCTGCGGCTGGTGGCACCGGGGCCTTCGTTTGCAGGGATCGTGGATACGGCCTTCAACCAGATAAGGCAAAGCGCCCGTTCGAACCCTGCAGTGGCGATCCGCATGCTCGATGCTATCGCCCAGATCGCTGGTCACGTAAAACACTTGCCGGACGCGGCCTGCCTGCAGCGCCACGCCGACATGATCATCAGAGGGTCGCGAGAAACTGTGCCGGAACCGGGCGATTTGCTGGCCGTCGAGGCGGCGTTTACGACTGCGGCACAGGCACTGAGCGAGCTTAACGGCTGACGCAGAGACGGGTTTCGCATTCAACCACCCAGTGCGGTCCGTTCGCCTGCAGCGGCTCCAATCCCTTGCGCCGCTCGGCATTTGGCCATCCGTGCACCAGCGAACAGACAACCACCTTCAGTGGGCGCAAGGTAACGACACGCGAGCACGCGACGCCCGGTCGACGCCCTGGGACAAGCGCACTGGGTATCCCCGGCCACCACGCCCAGCAATGAAGGAGCCAAGCTATGTTGCGAACCCCTGAAGAACTTCACGACCACACCATCGGTGCCGACGACGGTGTCATTGGACACGTCGAGGACTTGTTCTTGGACGACGACGCTTGGGTCGTACGCTCCCTGGTCGTCGATACCGGCAGCTGGCTCTTCGGCAAAAAAGTGCCGATCTCGCCGATGGCGATCGGAAAACTCAATTCGTCGGGGCGGCTGCTGCCGGTTTCGATCACCAAGGAGCAGGTCAACGGCAGCCCCGACGTGGATAGCGGCGGCTACTGGGGCGGTGGCATGTACCCCGGCATGATGCTGCCCGGCACTGGGGGTTTTGGAAGCCCGCAGGCCATTCGGGAGGGGACCCAGCACGCTCGTGCACGCGCCGAACAGGCCCGTGACGCCCATTTCGACCCGCGCCTGCGCAGCTGCAAGGCGATCACCGGCTGCCACATCCACGCCAGCGACGGTGATATAGGCCACGTCAGTGGCCTGTTGATCGACGACGAAGCCTGGGCTGTGCGCTGCCTCATGGTCGACACCAGCAACTGGTGGGTCGGTCATGCGATGCTCATTGCACCGCGGTGGATCGAAGGCGTGAGCTGGGCAGAGGACACCGTTTCGATCAAGCTGACGCGACAGGGCGTGAAGGATGCGCCCGCCTTCGATCCCGCCGGCCCGTTGGAACGCGAGGATGAAGCGTGTTTGCACGAGCACCATGGCCGCAGCGCGTACTGGGCATCTGAGGCCAAGCCCGTCACCGAAGCAACCCACGTTTGACGCCTTCGCGCGGCATCTTGTTCGGCGCAGATCGATTTGCATCATCTGGAGAACACCATGAAGGCAAACCCCCAACCAATCCGCTGCAGCGCCAAGCGGTCGTCGCCTCGCCAGTCGGCGAAGTCGCGTCGTCACCGATCAGCTCAGATGAGCGCCATTGCCGGGGGCCCACGGCGCCAGACTTTTCGGGAACGGCATCGGGCTTGTCAGGCGCCATTCACGATGATCGTCGCCCCCCAAAAGTGGCGGCGCTGGATGTGGCGTCCATCGGTCTTTATTCAACACAGGAGTACTACATGCCTAGTCCCAAAGACAATACCAAGATGACCGGAGACACCCATCTGGCCGAGATCGAGTCGGACCAGCTCGTCGAAAAGGGTTCGCCAATCGGCCTTGGCACCATGGGCATGCAAAGCGGCCTCGTTGGCGATGCCGTCAAGCAGGCCGGGGTGATTGGCGATGGAGAGGAGCGTCTCGCTCCCGTCGCCTTGCGGCATGGCTGAATCCAAGATCGCAGTCTATGGCGCCATCGCCGCTAACGTGGCGATCGCGGTGACGAAGTTCGTCGCGGCGAGTTTCAGCGGCAACTCGGCGATGCTCTCCGAAGGCATCCACTCGGGTGTCGATGCCGGCAACGGTGGATTGCTGCTCGTTGGCCTGCACATGTCGAAGGAGCCGGCGACGCCGGAACACCCATTCGGCCGTGGCAAGGAGCTGTACTTCTGGAGCCTGATCGTCGCGGTACTGGTCTTCGGCTTAGGCGGCGGGATGTCGATCTACGAAGGCGTGATGCACATGCGTAGACCCGAACCGCTGACCGACCCGGCCTGGAGCTATGTCGTGCTGGCCATGGCGGCGTTGTTCGAGGGCGCCAGCTTTCTGGTCGCCTCGCACCAGTTCCGCAGCCAGTCGGCAGGACGACCCTTCTGGGCCTCTCTGCATGGCAGCAAGGACCCCGCCATCTATACCGTGCTGGCCGAGGACGGTGCCGCATTGGCCGGCCTGGCGGTGGCCGCCGCCGGCGTCTGGGCCAGCCACAGCCTGAACATGCCCGAGCTCGACGGCGCGGCTTCTGTCGTCATTGGCTGCATCCTGGCGGGCGTGGCGGTCCTTCTGATTCGCGAATCGCGTGGCCTGCTCGTCGGCGAGGGCGTACGACCTGACACTGCTGCCGCCATCCGCGCCATCGCGCAGCGGCAGCCGCAGCTGCAGCAGGCAGGCCTGCCGCTGACAATGTACGTCGGCGCCGACGACGTGCTGCTGACACTTGACGTCGTATTCGCCGACGGCCTGGTAACCGATGATGCGGCCGCCACAGTCGAACGCATGGAGCGCGAGATCCGCGAGCGCTTCCCGAAGATCACGCGCATCTATATCGAGTCGCGCAATCGCATCGATCTGTCGGCCGTCGCAGAAGCAGACGAGCTCGTCGCTGCACGGACCGAGTGACGGGCCGCTCCCGCCTGCACTGACCGAAACTATTGCAGCGCCACCACAGGCCCACCGATGCTCGACATTGCCGCCGCCTGTCTCGTCCTGACTGCGCTGCTTGCGTACCTGAACTATCGCTTCGTGCATCTGCCGACGGCCATCGGGGTGATGGTCATCGCGCTGGGTCTTTCGCTGGTGATAGTCGCGCTCGACGTCGTCGGTGTGTCGCACGCCCTGCGCACCTACGAGGAATCGCTGCTGCGTTCGATCGACTTCTCCGACGTGCTCATGCAGGGCATGCTGTCGCTGTTGCTGTTTGCCGCCGCGCTGCATGTGGACTTGAGCGAATTGAAGGCGCTGCGCTGGCCCGTGGCTTCGCTGGCGTTGATCGGTACCCTGGTGTCCACGCTGACCGTCGGCTACGGCATCTGGGCAGCGTTGCCCTGGGTGGGCCTGGAATTGCCGTTGCTGTACTGCCTGCTGTTCGGCGCGTTGATATCGCCCACCGATCCGATCGCGGTGATGGGCATCGTCAAGTCGGCCGGTGCGCCGAAGAATCTTGAAAACGTCATCGCCGGCGAATCCTTGTTCAACGACGGAGTGGGCATCGTCATCTTCACCCTGCTGCTCGGCATGCTGGTCAGCGGCAGCGAGCCCACCGCCGGCTCGGCACTGGCGCTGCTGGCGCGCGAAGCGGGCGGCGGCATCGCCTTCGGCCTGGTGCTGGGCTACGTCACCTACCGCATGCTGAAGAGCGTCGACGAATACCAGGTCGAGGTGCTGTTGACCCTGGCCGCCGTGACTGGCGGCTACGCGTTGGCCAGGTACCTGCACATCTCCGGGCCGTTGGCGATGGTGGTCACCGGCCTGATCATTGGCAACCAGGGCCGCGCGCTGGCCATGAGCGGCACCACACGCCGCTACCTCGACATGTTCTGGGAGTTGCTGGACGAAATCCTTAACGCGGTGCTGTTTGTGCTGATCGGCATGGAAGTGCTGCTCATCAGCTTTTCGGTGCCGGTGCTGGTTGCGGGTGCGGTGGCCATCGTCGTCACTTTGCTCGCGCGATGCCTGGCCGTGGGCCTGCCAGTGGCCGGGCTGGGCGACCGCTTCGGGTTACCGACCGGCTCCTGGCGCGTTCTGACGTGGGGCGGATTGCGCGGAGGCATCTCGGTGGCACTGGCGCTGTCGCTGCCGGTCGGCCCGTACCGCGACACCGTGCTTGCGCTAACCTACTGTGTGGTGGTGTTTTCGATCCTGGTGCAGGGCCTGACCATCGGTCGGGTGGTGCGAGCATCATGATGAGCCGTCTCGGGCCACTCGTCAGGGCGTCTACAACTTCGTCAGATGCCCCGAGAACAGCATCCACATCGCGGTTGCGCCGAGCACAACGACCGTCAACGCAACGGCCGTCTCGATCTTCGTGAACATCGCCTCACCCGGTGCGTGCTACCTGCGCGCCCACATGAAGACCAGGTTGCCCAGGGCGAAGAAGACCGCACCGGCAATCATGTACACGACCCCAGCCGCCCACAATGAAAGTGGTGCCGCCCCGTTGGGATCGAACCGCCAGAGTTCTTGTACCGTCCGTGCATCGAGCGAGATGAGAATGTTCAATGCCGAACACAAACAGAGACGATTGCCAATCTTCAGCGGAGTGGTTTCTGGTGTGTATTTTCCTTTGCCAGCGCCAGAGGGCGAGTCCGCAGTGTGGGCTACCCAGGCGCGCTGGAATCCCCCAACATTGTCGGGCGTGATCTGGTCCAGCCGGGAGAAGCGCCGACCCGCGTGCGTTCCGCCCCAGGCAGGCCAGTCGGTACCGGTGGCCTGCTTCAGTCCGGCGAGGCTTCTATCTGGATAAGAACCGCGGACAGTATGGGGGCGGATATCGCCGCGCCGAATAGCGCCACAACCAAGACCGCAATCGTACCCGTAGCAGCCCCGAAGGCGAGCGGCCAGCTTGTCCGACGGATCAGAAAAGGGGCAGCCAGTGCAACCAGGGCGAGCAAAATCATATGCGCTACCAGCCGCGGAAGCAAAGCCCAGGTCAGGACGTTATGAGGCGATCCGTCAATCAACGCAAGCCAGATGCCGCCAGGCAACAATGCTGAGCCGAACAGCATCAGCACGCCTGCCAGTACGGAAGTCAAGAGGTTGCGTAGCGCTCCCGAAGGAGCTGCTGCGTCCCGTTCAAGGTCGTTTTCAGCGTTCCTCGGTGGTGTTATTCAGAGCCTCCCTTTTGGTAGAAGCCAGCGGGGTAGAACCGAGCCAACTTTGAGTAGGACCACGCGAGTGCATACATGGATTGTCCCGATCGGTACGTACGGGTCAGTTCGATACCGAACATACAAAGCCGCACGAGTCGTGCAGACTTCGGGTTTGCGGCGACAAGCTACCCAAGGAGACGACATGAAGACTACTCGTACGCCAGACACACTCACTCAGGCAAGCCCGATGGCGCTCAGTTTAGACAAGGTGCAGCTCTTTGAAGGCGATCGCACTGCGCTCGATGCCGTGGTGCCAGCAGCTGGCGCACCACAAACGATGGCCGTGGCACTGGGCGGCAAGAAGGATGAAATCGACAGCGACGCCGAGCGCTACTTCCGTGCGGTGGATCGTGCCGTGCTGGATCACCACGCGCGCCCCTCAGGCCTGCCCTCGATGCTGGCGGCATTGCCCGAACACAACCACCTGTTCCACAAGGTCAGGCACAACCCGCTCATGACGACTGGAGGCCTGATGATCGATCCTCGAGGCCTGACGCATGACGACTTGCGACAGCGTACATGGGATGAAATAGCGCCGCAATTTGAGGCCCAGCAAGCAGTATGGAGCGACAACTACGCCGTCGCCGTCGCCAAGGGCTTGGGTGGCGAGGACCGGTCACAAGTCGCACAAGCCGCCGTGGCCGGTCGCGTGGCGACGCTTTTGATCGAGGCCGAGCGGCAGGTGGCCAGGCGGATCGATGGGACAACTGGTCGTATTGATCCAGCCGATCTCGACACCCCGCGCATGGACGACGTGCTTAAAGACCTAGGCGCACGGGTCGAAAGCATGGGTGGGGAGGTCCATGTGCTGTCGGTCCGTCGCATGCCGTCTCCTACCGGCGTGGAGGCGAGCTTTCGTCACTGACCTGTCTGTCCATACGCCGTAAGGAATGCCATGAAACCGTACGTCCGCTTCGGCGCAATGATCGCTACGTCGACGCTCGTGATGTTCGGGCTGATGTACCTGAACACCGATGCGCTCGATCATCTCTTCTTCAGTGAGACGCGCGCCTATATGGCCGTCATGATGGGTGCCACGATGGCGGTGGTCATGCTGGCCTTCCTGTGGCGTATGTACGAGAACGCCACTGTCAATACCGGCATCCTGGCTGTCGGTGCGCTGATCTTCGCCGTGTCGCTTTGGTTGGTTCGCTCGCAGGAAACCGTCGAAGACGCGTCTTGGATGCGCGCGATGATCCCGCACCATTCCATCGCGATCCTCGTCGATGTGGCGATCATGTTATCTGTCAACCAACCCGAAAGAACCCATGAAGATCCAACTTAACACCGACGTCCACATCGTCGGCACCGAGGCCCTGGCCGCCCAGGTGAGTGCCACGGTCGAGCAAGCACTGGAGCATTTCCGCGAACATATCACCCGGGTGGAAGTTCATCTCAGCGACGAAAACGGAGGCAAAGGTGGGCAGCGAGACCAGCGCTGCATGCTGGAAGCCCGTCTCGAAGGTAGACAGCCGGTGGCGGTGACACACCACGCAGCGACGCTGGATCAGGCGGTACATGGCGCAGCGCAGAAGTTGGCGCATTTGCTGAACAGTGCGCTCGGGCGGCTGTCCGACCATCGCGAGAAGACGTCCGGCCTGCCGTTGTCCGGGACGGAGCCCGTACAGCGCTGATGGTCGCCACACAACTCACCGCTGGGTGGGGTCTTGTCAAGCAGATCGCGACTGCATGGAGCGACGACTACGTGCCCAGCATGGGAGCAGCGCTGATTTACTACGCAATGTTCTCGCTGGCGCCGCTGCTGCTGATTGTGGTGTCGGTTTCCGGGCTTGTGTTCGGTGAGGACGCCGCGCCGGCGCGCCAGCAGGAAAGCTGAAAGACCGTAGAGCACTAGGCTCGATGCGACGTGTCCACTCGGGAATGAGAGGGCGTCTACGCCGTCGTACATGGCCATCGGCCGCGCACGCTCCAGTGCCACATTCAAGACCCAGACCAGCGCCGGTGCAAAACCGACGGCCGTCAACCAGTACGCCAGCGCACGAGCAGCGCTTACACGCAAGTACCACCAATACTGAGGCAATGATGGCGATCGACACCCTGGTGCTGCCGAACTCGGTGGCCGCGATCATCATTTCGTCGACCCATTCGGTGCGTAGCTTCTGCAGGCCAATGAACACAAAGTCGACCTGCAACAATGGAGTGCTAGCCACCACGGCTTAGAGGATACACCTGGGGTTGGAGGCCCGGACACCGCCCCGGGTGCCGGCGCGCACAGACTTTGGGCAGGCGGCGTGATCGCGGCCCGGTCCCCCGGGCTGCGGGGAAGGGCTGCGCCTGGCGCCGGCAGCGCCCGGCGAGGGGCCACGAAGCGCGCGGGTTTACCCGATGCCCTGGCGGCTTTCGGGCCAGGCTGCGGGGCTGCAGCGGCCCAGCGGGCGATTGGCCAGGCCATCACTCCCCAGCAGATCAGCCCTGAGCGGGCGAGTCCTTCCCACTGGACCCGAAAACATGCCCTTTGAATTTTCTATTCCCCGAGCGCCTTTGCATGGGCGCTTCGCCACCCTGCGGCGAGCCCGCGCAAACCGGTTGACCCAGCGAGGCGTTCCTGCGCGCAGACGACCCGACTGGTGGTTGCGCACCCCTGTCATTGCCTTGACAATATTGGCAGGAACTCTGGATTGACCGATTTTTCGTCGCTTCGCAAGGCGCTTGCGCAGCTTCAGGAGGCGGTGGCATTCTGGAAGGCGCAGCCAGACGGGCATGCCCTCAAGCCGCACTTGCGCTCGGCAGTTATCCAATCTTTCGAGTTCGCATATGAATTGTCGATCCGTATGCTCCGGCGGGTATTGATGGAACGGGCGGAATCTGCGGATCGTGTCGCTGATCTCTCGTTTAATGAATTGATGCGCAAAGGAGCAGATGTCGGCCTCCTGGAGGATCCTCTTGCATGGAGACAGTGGCGGGAACTGCGCAATGCAACCAGTTACACCTACGATGAGACGCTTGCGAATGAGGTCGCCACCGGTGCCACAGGCTTTGGTCCGGTTGCGACCGCGCTCCTGGCTGCATTGACTCTAGCGGGGAAAAGAATGCTGCTCAGTGCTGCTGAATTGCGGATCGTCCGTCAGACACTGGACGCCGTAGTGCCCGGTGCCGAGATTTGGGTCTTTGGTTCCCGGGCGATCGGGCGAGCGAGACCGCACTCGGATCTGGACTTGCTCATTACGCGCCCGACCCGATTGAGTTGGTCAGAACGTTTGGCCTTGCGAGATGCGTTTGATGAAGGCGATCCCCCCTTCAGCGCGGATGTGGTTGAGGCGTCCGCGCTTGCGCCCGGATTTGCTGAGCGCGTTTACCGGGAGCGTCTGCCGCTCTAACCAATACGACGGTCATCGTGACCGCAGTGCCCGCCGTGTCTACGCCACTGGCACCAGCGCACCATCCACCTACAGGCGCATCTTGTCCAGCTCCACGCGTTTGCATCCGTCAGGCACACCCCATTGCGGCCAGGCCAAGACTCCCCCGAAAGCTCTCTGACGCACCTCCCGATGAATGGGAGATGTCAGAGGGTTTGCCGGGGCCCATCGATGTAGTCACTATCCATGCTGGCATGGCCTGCGCGGCCATGCGCGGCAGACTTCGGGCTCGGTACCTCCAATCCTCGCTGTTCCCGGGGTCGAGATCAGCAGTAATAGCAGGAACAGGTCACCGGATCGCCCATGTCCGCTCACGCGGGTGCCGTCGCCGGCCTCATCTCCTGAAACTCGGCAGCCGAGAGGCGTGGAGATACTCGTCGGGGATGGGGCCATGGGGAAATGGCGCAACCCGATGGACCGACTTGCAATAGCGAATTGCCATCGGCGCCAGCCTGAAAAGCTGCACCACCCCAGACTCCCCGCGCCCATCACGTGCAAGCCAACGCCTGCCCGACCAGCAGGGCGCACTGCGATGGCGCCCCGGTGCACGACGAGCGCCACCGACCTGAGCAGACCACGCTGTACCGCCAGGTGCAGCAACACGCCCAGAGCTTTTTCGCTCAGACCGAGGAAGCTACTGGCGCTGGCCTGCCGCAATTCGGCAAAGACGAGTTCGACGCGTACCTCGAATGCGGAATTCTGGCGCACGGTGGTCCGCGCCTGCGCTGCGCCGACCGCGGGCACGACCAGCTCTTGGCGTTCAGTTGCAAGCGGCGCGGGTTCTGCCCCTCGTGCGGGGCGCGGCGCATGTCGCAGACCGCCGCGCACCTGGTCGAGCACGTTATCCCGCGCGGGCCGGTGTACCAGTGGGTGCTGTCACTGCCCATTCCGCTGCGCCTGCTGCTGGCCGCACAACCGGTGCTGGTCACGCCGCTGCTGCAGGTGGTGCACCGCGTGATCACGCGCCACCTGCTCGATCAGACCGGTCTCAAGGCGGACCAAGCCGACAGCGGCGCGGTCACGCTGATCCAGCGATTTGGGTCTGCGGCCAATCACCATATTCGCCTGCATTGCCTGGTGCTGGACG
>Ga0105048_10009719_pt1 | contig 15255 bp, 11 predicted proteins | sample MAT05_FD_78382 | JGI IMG/M metagenome (GOLD analysis project Ga0105048, IMG submission 78382) | Freshwater microbial communities from Lake Fryxell liftoff mats and glacier meltwater in Antarctica - MAT-05 | ecosystem: Environmental > Aquatic > Freshwater > Ice > Liftoff microbial mat | place... | reverse complement strand
TATGAATATTGGCATAGTTGGCTTGGGCTTGATTGGCGGTTCGCTAGGTTTAGATATCCTTGCGCTACAGCAAGATAATTATGTGTGGGGACTCAGCCGCAATCCTGCAACCTGCAAACAAGCTGTAAAGATTAAAGCTGTAAATATAGCGAGTACAGATATTGTCGAAATCCCCGATCGCGATCGCACCGATATCATCGTAATTTGTACGCCGATCGCAGCCATTTTACCCACGATCGCCACTCTTGCACCCCAGCTTCCAGCAAATGTGATCTTTACGGATGTTGGTTCAGTCAAAGCTGCGATCGTAGAGCCTGCATCAAAGATTTGTGAGCGATTTGTCGGTAGCCACCCAATGGCTGGCACTGCATTTCAAGGTATCTTAGCTGCCGAACGGAATCTATTTAAAAACCGCCCGTGTGTGATTACGCCTAGCACCGATGTTGAAGCAGTTGAAAAAGTGCGATCGCTCTGGCAATCAGTGGGGATGAATATACATGAATGCAGTCCTGAAGAACATGATCGCGCTGTAGCATCGATCAGTCATTTGCCCGTGATGATTAGCGCCAGTTTGATCGATGCTTGTCAGCAAGAAGAAGATAAGAGCGTTCTCAAATTAGCGCAAAACTTAGCTAGTTCTGGGTTTCGTGATACCAGTCGCGTTGGCGGTGGCAATCCTGAACTAGGTCGGCTGATGGCGGAATATAATCAATCAGCATTATTGCGATCGCTCTATACCTATCAGCAATCTTTGCAAGAAGTAATCAATTTAATTGAGAACAAACAATGGAAAGAACTAGAAGCTTTATTCGCTAATACTCAACGCGATCGCATATTTTATGTAGATTAATAAGAGACTAAAACCACTATCCATCAAGCATCTTAAGGTAGTTTTTTGATTAAGCGCCTCTTGTAACTCATACTGAAACCTAGTTTTTTGCTTCAGTATCTGCTTTTACTGAAATTTGGTAGCCTTCATCTACTTGCACATCATAGAATTGAAACTTCATTTTCTGTTGATCGGTTTCAAACAAACAAGTCATTCTCTGACCAATAAATCCCAATTCTTTTCTGTGCTTATAAATTTCTATCTTGTCAAAGGGAACACTATTCATCTCAATTCTTGCCTCACCAGAAAGCTCTATATTTTCTAATGGAACTTTAAATTCGCCAAACTCCATGAACATTAATCCAGTTATTTCAATGTCAGGAGGACAGGTAATATCAATAGATTTAGATTTCCCAGGAGCTATATCTTTATATATTGCGTTTTTATCATCGAAGCAAAGGTTTTGAAATAATTGTCTTGGAAGTAGACGAGCATCTATTTTTTCAAAAGATATGATTATTTCGTCTGGATTAGGCGGCATATTTTCTACAATATTTTTGATGTGACTTTGCTCTAATTCTCTATTGAGTATGTTTACTTTGCATTTATTAAAAGTACCTGTTCTATTCAGAAAAGTTATAGCTTCACATAGCCATCTTTCTGGCGCTTCTGCTTGGATAACTGTTCTTAATTCAATGTTTCCCTCATCTGCCCAATGTATTGCCCCAGGAGAAAAATCTGTCGTTGAGACAGCAATGACACGATCTAAATGGTGCAAAAATTTCCGACCAATAAGTTGTTCTACCCAGCTTCCAGGGGCTGCACCTTGAGAAGGACGGTCACGGCATTCAATCAGCCATTTGTGCTCACCTAGCTCTGATGAAAAAGTTATAGATATGTCAAATTCAGCTACTTGAACACCTTGATCGTTATAAAACCGTTTATTAACTTCTACAATTTTCCCTGCTTTCGCCACAATTTTCTCAATCTCAGCAACAAGTTCCTCAAGTCTTTTTCCGTTTTCTTTTGGCATTTTAAACTTTTATTCCAATATTGAGAGGAAATTACTATAGATTTCAAGTTTAGAACAATTGAGATTCTAATAAATGATTTATTTTTTAAAGGATTTGAATGGGAGATCGCTATATTTGATGATCAAGCAAAGGAGAATAGGCGATCGCATTAAAGATTAGTTTCTTAAAAGGGGTAATAGTTGATCGCATTTTTATATTTTAAATGTACACTTAGATGTACAGATGAATTTAAAAATAATGTTATCGAACATCCCTATTACCGAGGCAAGGCAAGAGCTAACCTCTTTACCTGAAAAGCTTACTCAACAAGGCGGTACACTTGCCATTACCCGCAGAGGTAAGCCCGTCTTAGCGGTAATGACATGGCAACACTACGAAGCAATACTTGAAACCTTAGAAATCTATGGTGATCCCAACCTTATGACTAACTTGCGTCAAGGTATTGCTGAGGCAAAATCAGAACAAGGAATAGATTGGGAATTAGCTAAACAAAACTTAGACCTGTAATGTATCGCATCGTTATTCAGCCTACAGCTTTCAAATTATTAAAAGAAATTAATGATCGCCGCATCTGTCAAAAAATTAGCGATCGCATCGACAAACTTAAAGAATCACCTGAAATGCAAGGAAAACCCTTGTTGGGTGAATTAGATGGTTATTACAGTGTACGAGCTGTCGGGCAAAGATATCGCATAATTTACGAGATCGAACAAGCTCAAGTCACTGTAATAGTTGTAGCTTTAGGTATTCGTAAAGATGGCAGTAAGCAAGACGTATATAGTCTCGCTAAAAAGTTATTGAGACTTGGACTTCTAGATAAAGATCAAAATGATGACGAGAATCTAGAATCGTAGAATGGAAAACTGAGCGAAATAACACTGAGCGAAATAAAAGATTGAGTGATCGGAATTAATCGCAAAGGTGATCGCTACAGAAGATTTTATTGTTCAGCAATGTTATCAATCTTCTCGCGGATCGATAGCTGGACTAGAGAGCGAATTAGCGAAAGTCCAGATAAACTCGCACAGACAAAGGCAGCGATCGCCCATCCTCCGTAAACGCCTGCTGTTCCGACTAATAGCACGGCTCCTGCTAATACTAAGAATCCTGTAAAACAAGCATAGATAAGAGCTTTGACGGCGATGTTAATCCGTTTGAGTGTGCGATCGCTTTCTGAGGACTTGACTTGAATCATTAATTCACCGCGTTCGATTCGTTCTTGCAAACGTTCCAGTAAAACCTCCATACGGCTGGGCTTATTGAGTTGATAAACCAAAAAATCCTTCGCTTGTTGAGCCAAAGCTCCTAATGTATTGCCGCGTCCTTTGGTTAACACAATACTTTTGACAAAAGGCTGGGCAGCAGTGGTGAAGTTGTATTCTGGATCGAGAATTCTAGCAATACCATCAAGGGTGGTTAAAGATTTGAGAAGATAAGTCATTTGTGGAGGTAGACGAAATGGTTGCTTCTCAAAGATTGCGACAACTTCTCCTTTAATTTGTTCAAATTCATAAACATTAACAGGTCTTTCAGTAAAGCGATCTAGGACAAATTTCAACATCCTTTTGATCGGACTCATATCCGCGACTGGTTCGATGAAGCCCATATCCATCAAAGCATCGACGACTTCGTTAGTATCTTTCCGCAACACAGCAAAGAAAGTTTTTACCATTTGATCCTTTGCCATCGTTTTTACTTCTGCCATCATGCCGTAATCGTAGAAAATTAGACTTCCATTAGGGCTAACTGCTAAATTGCCAGGATGAGGATCAGCATGAAAAAAGCCATCTTGCAAGAACTGTTTGAGATAACAACAAATTCCCAATTGATTAATTTCTTTCGGATTCAGTCCACAAGCTTCTAAAGCTTGGCGATCATCAATTTTGATGCCAGGGACATATTCTAAGGTCAAAACCGTAGAAGTGGAATATTCCCAATAGACTTTGGGTACGATTATGCGCGGATAACCTGTAAAGTTCTTGCGAAAGCGATCGGCATTGCTTGCTTCGATCGCATAGTCAATTTCTTGATAAAGAATCGTGAAAAATTCCTTGTAAATTCCTTCCAAATTATATTTGCGTGTCCAAGCAAAATAGTTCCGAAACACTTTGATCAGTTTGCCAACTGCAAGTAAATCCAGATCAAAAAGTCTTTTTAATCCTGGACGTTGAACTTTGACTACTACCTCTTCACCTGAGTAGAAGGTGGCGCGATGGACTTGTCCAAGGCTAGCAGCAGCAAGAGGAACTTCGTCAAAGTCCCGATAAATATTATAAATTGATTTTCCGAGTTCAAGTTCGATGATTTCTCGAGCTTCTTTTCCACTAAAAGCAGGCACTTTGTCTTGAAGCTGGGCGAGTGAACTAATATATTCAGGAGGCAGAAGATCAATGCGAGTCGATAGGGATTGACCGATTTTGATAAAAGTTGGTCCTAGCTCGAGCATATTGCGGACTAGCCAATCTGCTCTTTTATGGCGGGTAGGCGATGTGTTGTTTTGCCAAAACTTATCCCACCACATCAAAAACAAGAATGTAAATGCAACTGAAAATACTTCGCGTTGACGGGCAAGTGAAGAGCTTTTGTTCCTTTGCCAACGTAGCTGTTTTGGTGGTAATTGAGCGATCGCAGACATATTTTGCTAATAGTGAAAATGCTAACTAGCAGTGCTGTGCTTATCTTACCCAATTCCAGACGAAAAGTAGAGAGGATTGTTTTATACGTTTTTACTTTATAAGTATTGTGGGGCGCAAGCCTAATAATACGCCTTCTACATTGATTGCTGTACAGCAAGAAAGCCAAATTGACCCAAATTGACTAGGTTAAGTTTATTGACATTTGTGATCTGAGAATTAATATCTCTTAATCCCTCGCCGACTAACTTAAGGCGATTTCTTGGAAAGATTTTACCGTGGGTGTGCCGCGCGAAGCGCGGCACACCCACATTTTGGTTTTAATAATCGGGTACTTTTATTGTTAGATATCACCTAAGTACTTTATTTTAATAAAAACCTCATGTTGTATGACTTTTGTGACAAAATTTATAAGCACAATGTCAAAAAAGTTTTTCGTCTAGATAGCCATGCTCAAAGCTGGGATTGTCGGACTACCCAATGTGGGAAAGTCTACGTTATTTAATGCTCTAGTTGCCAATGCCAAGGCGGAAGCAGCCAACTTTCCCTTTTGTACGATCGAACCCAACGTTGGCTCAGTGTCCGTGCCTGACGATCGCCTAACTACCCTCGCCGAAGTCGGTAAGTCCGCGCAAACCGTACCCACTAGAGTCGAATTTGTCGATATTGCAGGACTGGTCAGAGGCGCAAGCAAGGGGGAAGGGCTAGGAAATCAGTTTTTAGGTAATATTCGCGTATGCGATGCGATTGTTCATGTTGTGAGATGTTTTGAGAATGAAGACATCATCCATGTTGAAACTTCAATCGACCCTGTTCGTGATATAGAGATCATTACTTTAGAACTTGCCTTATCAGACTTAGCCCAAGTTGATCGCCGTATTGAGCGCGCCCGCAAAGCTGCCCGCAGTAATGATGCTGAAGCTAAAGTCGAGGTGGCTGCCCTAGAAAAGGTGCGTGAAGTCCTAGATGCTGGCAAACCCGCCCGTTTAGCCAATCTTACTGAAGAAGAAAAAGAAGCGATCGCCGTATTGCAGTTGCTTACTCTCAAGCCCACAATTTATGCAGCAAATGTGTCTGAGGATGATCTGGCGACAGGTAATGCTTTTGTTGAAAAAGTGAGGGCGATCGCCACAACCGAAAATGCAGAAGTAACGATTGTCTCGGCACAAGTTGAAGCAGAACTAATTGAACTGCCAGACGATGAGCGTCAGGACTTCTTAGAATCTTTAGGAGTCAAAGAAGGCGGTTTAAAATCTTTAATTCGGGCAACCTATCACCTGTTAGGACTACGCACATATTTCACAGTTGGCCCCAAAGAGGCTCGCGCGTGGACGATTAATGCTGGTATGAAAGCACCTCAAGCCGCAGGGGTAATTCACTCTGATTTTGAAAAAGCTTTTATTCGTGCGGAAACTGTTGCATTCAAAGACCTGATCGAGTGTGGCTCGATGAGCGCGGCTCGTGCCAAGGGATTATTACGCAGTGAAGGCAAAGAATATATCGTTCAAGAAGGTGATGTAATTTTGTTCCTGACCAGTGCATAAAGTCATCAGAAGCGAAGTATTTTGTGATTTTCTTCTTACAGCGCTTTGCGATGAAACCAAACCCAGATTTTTGTAAAAGCCTCCCCAAGAAGCGACAAGTGCGGGGCTTTTACAAAAATATTGTGGTTTGTTTATTCGCGATTTGCTGTAATAACAAAAAGACCTAGCCAATGGCTAGGTCTTTTTGTTTCGGAATACTTAGGATCTTTAGGTCACAGTCAACTACTGGAAGGATCTCAGGCTTACTAGTAAATCAAACTAGCGAACTAGAGATAATGAACTAAATGCCTTACAGAACTGCCCCAGCGCATAGCTCGGAAATCTGAAGACCCACATGTTTACCGCTACTACTATCTGATTGCATGGGCATCACCTCCTGTTATCTAAATGTTTATTATCAAGTTTGTTTCGATGTCGAACATCGAAGGTTTATTCAACCTAATAACTAATATAGTCGATAAATTAAAATTTGACAATATCAAAATCCAGAAAAAAGATGCATTGATTAAGTCAATGATTTAAACGGGCTTCTTTACAGCGCTTTGCGCTGTCATAAAACCCAGAGAAATTTTGAAAGTGCCGCGAAGCAGCACTTTCAAAATTTCTCTGGACTCCTTAAAGCCTCAATAGACTGTATAGGGAAATAGCACAATTACCGTTGGCACATTAAGAACTGTATTTAGCTTTTAATCAAAAGTAAGTAGGCTGCACAAATTGCAACCTACTTACTTTTAGGTGAGAGTAGTTAACTCTGCAATTGGCGCGATCGCTTTTAGTTTTAGCTTGGGATGATCTGCTTCTACTTGGTTTAAGTTCCATTGATTCTTAAATAGAAGGACAGGTCGATTCAAGCTATCTTTGACCACCATTGTATTAAAAAGCCGACCAACCGCTTCGAGAGCATCCCAGCCATCTTCAACCCATCGCGCTACAGAGTAAGGCATTGATTCGAGAATAGTCTCAACACTATATTCACTTTGGAGGCGGTACTGAGCGACTTCAAATTGCAACTGTCCAACTGCGGCAAGAATCGGATCGCGTTTAGACTCGTCAACAGAATACATAATTTGAATTGCACCTTCCTCTTGCAGTTCCGATATGCCTTTACGAAATTGTTTAAACTTGGAAGGATTTGGATTGCGTAAAGTAGAGAATAGCTCTGGCGAGAAGCTAGGAATTCCTGCATATTGGCGTTTTTTACCAAAATAAATCGTGTCACCGATCGCAAACATCCCAGGGTTATTCAAGCCAATCACATCGCCCGCATAAGCAACATCAAGTGCCTCACGATCTTGTCCAAATAGTTTTTGAGCATGGGATAGACGAATGACCTTACCACTGCGTACGTGAGTCACGCTCATGTCTTTTTCAAACTTGCCAGAGCAAACACGCACAAAGGCAATGCGATCGCGATGGCGGGGATCCATATTTGCTTGGAGTTTAAACACAAAAGCTGAGAAGTCTTCGTCGGTAGGCGAGACCTCACCGCTTGAGCTATCGTGAACTGTAGGAGTCAATCCACATTCTAAGAAAGACTTCAAAAATAGCTCAACCCCAAAGTTAGTCATCGCACTGCCAAAGAAAATCGGCGTGAGTTTACCGCGATGCAAATCTTGAGTGTTCCATTCTGCACCCATAGATTCAATGACTTCCAAATCTTCTAAAAGTTGATCATAGAGGTTTTTGCCAATAAATTTAATCGCTTGCGGATCATCAAAGGGATAGATATTAACCTCAGCTTCACGCTGCCCGTGAGAACTACGCTTAAACAAATGCACAGTCTTGCTAGCGCGATCGTATACACCTTTAAACTGATCGCCCGTACCGATCGCCCAATTCATCACATAGGGAGTAATCCCTAATTCTTTCTCAATTTCATCGAGTAAATCAAGTGGCTCGCGAGTTGGACGATCCATCTTGTTAATGAAAGTAAAAATTGGCAGCGATCGCATCCGACAAACTTCAAATAATTTGCGCGTTTGTGGCTCTAATCCCTTTGCGCCGTCAACTAACATCACCGCATTATCAGCGGCAGCAAGAGTTCGATAAGTATCTTCACTAAAATCTTTGTGCCCTGGAGTATCGAGCAAATTAATGCAATAGCCCATATAGTCAAATTGCAACACGGTCGAAGTGATCGAAATTCCGCGTTGTTTTTCCAATTCCATCCAGTCTGATGTGGCATGGCGCTGAGCAGATCTAGCTTTTACTGCCCCCGCAAGGTGGATCGCACCTCCGTATAGCAATAACTTTTCCGTTAAGGTTGTTTTCCCCGCATCGGGGTGCGAAATAATTGCAAAGGTGCGTCGCCGTTCGACTTCGCGCTCTAACTCTTGCCACATTTGACTCATGGAAACTCTAAACAACTCTTTAAGTTTGATCGATACTGGATCTATTATGCTTGTTTTTTAGCCTAAACATAATCAAGCAATGCACGAAACATTTCAATTGACTGGTGAATATATCACTCTGTGTAATTTATTAAAGGTTTGTGGTGTAACTGATACTGGAGGTGGAGCTAAACTCATGGTCGCACAGGGGGATGTGGAGGTGGATGGTTTGATGGAGTTACGCAAAGCCTGCAAAATTCGCGCAGGTCAAAGGGTAACTGGTAATGGGTTTACGATTAATGTGATCTCAAATATAGTCACATAAATCCCAAAAAGCTGAGTGTATCTATTGCTCCATACTTAGCTTTTGGGCATAAGCTTTTGGGCATAAAGTCAGCAATTGTGCGAATTGACCACATGATTATTTTTGGTGCAATCTATTAGACATTATGTTTAAAATCTCATATATAGCCAAGTCTTTCAAAAATATACCGTTGACGGTTATTTTAGTAGTACCTTTTGTAGTCCAAATTTGTATAACAGTTGGGTTAGTAGGAGTATTTTCTTTTCGTAATAGCCAACAAGCAGTAGGTGAATTAGCATCACGTTTGGGTAGCGAAGTCAGCGATCGCATAAGTACTAAACTTGATAATTACTTACGAACGCCTCCGCAGATTAATCAAACTAATGTTGATGCGGTGAAATTAGGAATGCTGAATTTAAAGAATTTTCAGCAAACAGGTCAACTTTTTTGGTCACAAATGCGTTTATACGAAGTTGGTTATATCAACTTTGCTTTTAATAATCAAGAATTTATCGGTGTTGAGCGTAAAGATAATGGACAAATATTAATTAATGAAACAACTTTAGAGCGGGGAATCACAAAAATAGCGAATTTCTCAACTGATAGTGAAGGAAACCGCAAAAAATTAGAAGAAGTTATCGTAACGTCTAAAGATGTCCGTCAAGAAGCTTGGTATGCCGATGCGGTAAAGGCGGGCAAGTCAATATGGACCAGAATTTATCAAGGGGATAATCAACCTGAAGTTTTATCAATCTCCCATAGCTATCCGCTTTACGATCTTGATCGTAAATTGATTGGAGTATTTGGGGTCAATTATATTCTTACGCAGTTAAATACATTTCTCCAAGAGCTAAATTCTGACAAATCAAGTCGTATTTTTGTAATTGAGCGATCAGGATTAGTGATAGGGACTTCTAGTACTGAGCGAACTTTTCTCATTATAAATGGGAAGCCACAGCGCTTGAATATTCTTAATAGCAACGATCCTCTATCACGAGCTACAGCTCGCTATCTAGTTAATGAATTTGGGGGGTTTAATTCAATTAAGGGGAAAGAACAATTAGAACCAATTTTGGAAGGTGAAAAGCAGTTTATTCAGGTACAGTCTTGGCGCGATCGCGATGGATTAGATTGGTTGATTGTGATAGTTGTTCCAGAATCAAGCGTTATGGGGCAAATATCTGATCGCACGCAAGTAACGGCTTTATTTAGTCTAGCAGCATTGGCTTTAGCGATCTTGGTTGGGATGATGACAGCACGTTATATTAGTGCTCCATTGCTTAAACTAAGCGGTGCTTCTCAAGCGATCGCCAATGGCGAGTTAGGTTCTAGGGTGTCTGTAAAAGGGACAAGTGAAATTAAAGTTTTATCTGAATCATTTAATCGCATGGCAGAAATGGTAACAGAATCATTTAATCGCCTAGAAAAAGCAAATATTGAATTAGAATCGCGGGTTAGAGAAAGAACAAGTGAACTAGCGGATTCCCAGCTTTCATTACAACTGAGTAATTTTGGGTTGCAACGTCGCGAACAACAACTTCGTAGACAACAAAAAATCTTGATCGAGCTTACTAAAAATAAATCTCTCAATCTCGGTGATTTTATTATGGCAGTCCAACATATTACCGAAAAAGCAGCATTGTCTTTAGATGTTGAGCGCGTGAGTGTTTGGTTATTTGATACTACCAAAACAAAATTGCACTGCCTCGATCTTTATATAAAAAGTAAAAATATCCATACCGAGTCTGAGTTTTTAGGGGCAGATAATTTCCCTGCTTTTTTTGCTCTGATTCAAGAACAACGAAACTTAGCTATAGAAGATGTACACAATGAAGAGAACCTAAAAGAGTTACTTGAAACCTATCTCTATCCTTTAGGGATTATATCTCTATTGGTATCATCTTTTGATGTTGGGGGAGAAATTGTCGGCGTTTTGATGTTTGAGCAGACTGAAATAGCACGTTGTTGGATGATCGAAGAAATTAGCTTTGCTAGCTCTTTAGGAGATTTATTGTCTTTAGGGATGGAAGCTCAGGAACGCCGACATATAGAAGATAATTTGCGGGTTGAACAAATGCGATCGGAACGACTACTACTCAATGTTTTACCTAAGGCGATCGCCGAGCGTTTAAAATTGTCACAGATCTATACTCCCATCAATATCCCCCCAAATATTACTTCTAGCATTGCCATTAATATATCTTCTGAAACCTTAATAAATTCAATCTCACATACGATTCCAAAATTGAGACCGAATGGCGCAATTGTCGCCGATACTTTTGATGAAGTGACTGTTCTTTTTGGCGATATTGTCGGATTTACAGAATTTGCATCAGCAGTAACGGCAACCGAATTAGTACATATGCTCAATGAGATTTTTTCGGAGTTTGACCGCTTAGTCGATTTTTATGGTCTAGAAAAAATTAAAACGATTGGCGATTCTTATATGGCTGTAGGTGGTTTGCCTTTGCCAAGCTCTGATCACGCTGAAGCGATCGCTTCTTTAGCTTTGGAAATGCAACGGTCAATTCGCAAATTTATCCGTCATGATCGAAATCCCTTTGAGTTGCGAATTGGTATTCATACTGGTCAAGCTGTTGCAGGTGTGATTGGGAAGAAAAAGTTTATTTATGATCTGTGGGGAGACACTGTGAATATTGCCAGTCGGATGGAGTCTCATAGTATTGCAGGCTGCATTCAAGTAACTGAAGTAACCTATCAAATCTTAAAAAATAAATATCAATTCGATCCAAAAAGGTTAGTTGACATCAAGGGTAAAGGCGAAATGAGTACTTATTTTTTAACAGGAAAATTAGAAATATAGCGAAACCATTTCAGCGCCTTGCGCTGCTATAAAACCCAGATAATTTTTTGAAAGTGCCGCGAAGCGGCACTTTCAAAAAATTATCTGTATCAATCAAACCCTCAATGGGCTGTATATTGATTGAGAAGAGTAGATTTTTTATAGCAAATAGGCGATCGCACATAAACTCAAAGCTTCTGTCCATTCCACGATCGCGCCATAGGTATCGCCAGTCTGTCCACCGAGTTGACGATTTAGCCACGCACCGATGAGCCAAGCGAAACTGAATCCGATCACTGTTAAACAAACAGATAAATAAATTGATTGATAACTTGATTGATAACTTGTTTGATAGCTTGTTTTATAAAGGAAGCCGATCGCTAAATTCCCAATCGTTAATAAAATTACCACTAGCCAAACTTGCCAGTGATACAAATCTTCTTGATGAAATTTGCCTTTGCCAATTGCTTTGAGATAGGGATAAGCCATAATTGCGCGGAGTTGTCCCCATCGCGCCCAAGCCCAGATGCTAGTTAAGATCCAAAAGCGGTGCTCGCTGATCGCGGCAAGGGCGAAAACTTTTAATAACAAAACAATAATTCCTGCCATGGCCCCAAATGCGCCAGTGCTACTATCTGCCATTACTTCGAGACGGCGATTAGGATCGGTTACGGCTAGACCATCCGCAGTATCCATCGCACCATCAAGATGTAACCCGCCTGTGATTAGCAATCCTAATAAAATTGTCAGTAGCGATCGCAAGTAAATAAAGTCTGACGTGGGTTTTAGCAGTCCTAAGCAAAAGTCTAAAGAGGCGATCGCGCTGCCGATTAAAATGCCGATCAGTGGTGCATAGAGGGCAATTCCTCGAAAATCAAGTGTTTTTTGCGATCGCAACGGTAGACAAGTATAAAAAATTAGGGCTGCTTGAAATTTTCGCCAATGCTGCATTTAAGTTTCCAAAACCATAAAATATCAGTAAAGTAAAAGATTGCTTTACGCCATCTCTACTTTATCAAAGCAAGATTCGCTAGGATAGAGAAAATATTTTTATATAAAAAGTTTGCATAGAAAGCATGATAAAACATCGCCGTATTTGGTCTTGGTTAGTAATTGGTTTAGTGGCGATCGCCGTGCAGTTTTTCTGGGTTGGTGGGGTAAGTGCTGCGGTTACGGACTATTTACAAGAACAAAAATTTCTGACTAATGTATGGCAAATAGTCAACCGTTCCTATGTGGACGCTGGTTTTAATCATCAAAACTGGTACAAAGTACGCCGCCAGTTTGTCAATCGCAAATTTAATAATCGCGAAGATACCTATGCCGCTATTTCCCAAATGTTAGCGACTTTGGATGATCCCTTCACGCGACTGCTAGAGCCTGACAAGTTTAAGAGTATGCAAACTAGCACTGCGGGAGAGTTAACGGGTGTGGGCTTGCAAATCGCAGTGGATGAACCAGATAACAATGTTGTCGTGATTGCTCCAATCGAAGGCTCGCCTGCGGACATTGCAGGAGTGCGATCGCGCGATCGCATTATCGGCATTGATAACATTCCCACCAAGGGCTTGGGTCTTGATGAGTGTGCGACAAGGATGCGCGGCGCGATCGGTTCTGAAGTCAAACTGAGTCTAGAGCGTCCTGTTGCTGAAGGTTTTGAAAAGTTAGATGTGCTGATTAAACGCGATCGCATTGCAGTCACGCCAATTATTGCCAAGCTCAATCAAGAAGAGAATCATAAAGTTGGCTATATCCGTTTAAATCAATTCAATGGCAACGCATCGGCAGATATGGAAAAGACGCTCAAGAAGTTTGAGTCTGAAGGAGCTGATCGCTATGTTCTCGATCTACGCGGTAACCCTGGCGGGCTATTTGATGCAGGTTTACAGATTGCGCGGATGTGGATTCCTGAAGGAACTGTCGTTTATACAGTAGACCGTCACGGCATCCAAGAGGGTTTTGAAGCGAAAGGAAGTGCAATTACTACCGATCCATTAGTTGTGCTTACCGATGGCGGTAGTGCTAGCGCTAGCGAAATCCTTGCAGGAGCTTTGCAGGAGAATAATCGCGCCCAACTTGTTGGCACAAAGACCTATGGCAAAGGCTTAATTCAATCTCTTTATGAACTGGAAGATGGCGCAGGTTTAGCGGTGACGATCGCTAAATATGAAACTCCATTGCATCACAATATCCATAAGCGCGGCATCATTCCCAATGTGGAAGTTGCTCTTACAGAACCAATCACACGTAAACAACTTGGTACTAAAGAAGATCCGCAATATGTTGCAGCTCTAGCTGTTTTGGATGGAACTTACAAAAACATGGTAGCAAAATCTTAATTCCGCAAAAAAAGTAAGGGCAATTCATGAATTGCCCCTACTTTTTTCGCTCAACCGAATTTAGCTCAGCGCCATCAATTCAGGATCTTGGAATAAAGGCGTACTCAAGTAACGTTCGCCAAAACTAGGTTGAATCATCACAATCATTTTGCCAGCATTCTCAGGACGCTTAGCAATCTGGATCGCCGCATAGAGAGCTGCTCCACTGGAAATCCCTGATAGCAAACCTTCTTCTCGCGCCAATCTACGACCATAAGCGATCGACTGATCATCTGTCACAGGAATAATCTCATCAATCAGTTCTGTTTTCAAAACCTCTGGCACAAATCCCGCACCGATGCCTTGAATCTTGTGAGGACCTGGGCGACCACCAGATAATACAGGGCTATTTGCTGGCTCGACTGCGATCGCCTTAAATGATGGTTTGCGCGACTTAATCACTTCCGCAATCCCTGTAATCGTTCCTCCAGTACCAACTCCAGAAATTAGAAAATCAACCTGTCCATCGGTATCTTCCCAAATCTCTTCTGCTGTCGTTTTGCGATGAATAGAAGGATTGGAAGGATTACGAAATTGTTGCAACATATAAGCATCGGGTGTATTTTCAGTAATTTCCTTAGCTCGTCGGATTGCGCCGCCCATGCCTTCAGTTCCAGCCGTCAGTTCCAGCGTAGCTCCATAAGCGCGTAGCATTGATCGCCGTTCCATACTCATCGTTTCGGGCATGGTCAGGATCAATTTATAACCTTTCGCCGCCGCAACCATTGCCAAAGCAATCCCTGTATTACCTGAAGTTGGCTCTACCAAAATCGTCTTATTTGGCGATATCAAGCCCTGTTCTTCAGCTTCTTGGATCATGCTCACGCCGATGCGATCCTTGACGGATGCAGCGGGATTCATGCCTTCTAGTTTGACGATTATTCGCGCTACACATCCTTCAGCTTTGGGAATGCGCTGCAATTCGACTAGAGGGGTATGTCCGACTAATTCTGTAATATTATTAGCAATTTTCATAAATATATGTGCATAAATAGGCTTGTAGTCAACTTTAGAGCATTTTTGAGGGTTTGGTAAATTGGCGATCGCACTTTTTGCAACTCAAACGCGACATACACTAACCGTTTTCAGGTTTAATAAGGATATTGCGATCGCAAAAAAAATTTCACAACCCTAATCCCCAATTTAATTATGGCTGCTACTTTAAAAGATTTTTTAGAAGAATGTCACACTCTCGGCTTAGTCCGCCTGATCGTCACGAGTGATGCGGGTGTGCTGGAAGCAAGGGTAAATATCGAGAAGCTTTTTTATGCGGAACTTCCGAAGGGCAAGTATGCGAATATGCATTCGGAACATATCGAGTTTCACCTAAACATGGACAAAATCACCGATGTCCGTTTTGAGACTGGCGAAGCTAAGCGCGGCAATTTCACGACCTACGC
>Ga0105048_10009718_pt1 | contig 15257 bp, 12 predicted proteins | sample MAT05_FD_78382 | JGI IMG/M metagenome (GOLD analysis project Ga0105048, IMG submission 78382) | Freshwater microbial communities from Lake Fryxell liftoff mats and glacier meltwater in Antarctica - MAT-05 | ecosystem: Environmental > Aquatic > Freshwater > Ice > Liftoff microbial mat | place... | reverse complement strand
TGCCTGAAATTGAATGCGCGCGTGCCGACCAGACGCACGGCGGCGGGAAACTTCCCAGGTTGCCAACCCACCCTCTCCGGTTGGTCGGCGCCCGATTTCCAACCCGGGTCGGGTCAACTCAATCCACCGGCGGGATCCCGGTGCCCCGGCGTGGGCGGCGTCGCCCGCATCAATGATCAAGGCGTGCCTGCCCGCTAGAGGTTGCGAAGATTCGGCCTCCGTATGGAAGGTGTGTTCCTCAATGGGGGACCGGTTTCGAGCAGACATAACAAGAGTTCCCCAAACAAGGGGGCAAGTCATATGTGACTCATATGACCTCGGCTTGACAATGTCTAGCAGGGTAATTCCGCGATAAATATGCAAACCACTGAAATCACTAATGATTTGTCGAAAGCTCGAAGCCCTGCTGGCTTGGCCCAACTCTTGTAATGCCACCCAACGGAATAAAACTCGAAGAGGGGCGACATTTAGACATGAAAACTTATTTTGCGGTGGTTCGCGACGGTCAGGAGCAACCAGCGGCCGTGTTTCAACAGTTGCAAGACGCCATCGATTGGGGCGTCAGCGCCATTGGAGCCGACAAGTTCAGCATTCGGGGTGTGGCGGGGGCAGCAACGGAGTGGGCGGACGGGGCAGTGCCGGCTGGGGTCTTGCCGGCAAATTGACCGAACAGTGGTGGCCTAGGGCGCTGCGTCCGGAGTCGTTGCACGTTCGTTGGGTTTGGGGGTTGGTGTGGTGCGACGACTTCCGGAGGGCAGTCTTACGCGCGCACGGCTGAGCCAACTTGGATTGCGCCGCTGCTGCGCAGTGACCATGAGTTGCCAGACCAACATCGCACTGGCAGGGCGCAAGGCTGGATCATCGGCAAGGCACAGTCCGCAGATCTCAGTCAGCTCGCACACCGAAGGATCTTGGGAGTTCGTTCTGACAACGTAGCGGCCGCTTTTCCCTTCGGGGCGTTCGTAGGCAGGTCGTTCGCCGTTGAGGATCTCGAACATCACCAACCCCAATTGCCATACATCTGAGGCAAGCGTTGGTTTTTGTCCCATCACAACTTCAGGGGCCATATAGCCGGGCGTGCCGCCAACGAAAGTCATTGTTTCGTCTGGATCCATGGCCAAACCAAAATCCGCCACGGCCAATCGGCCATCGCTCATGCGCAAGATGTTTCGAGGTGTCACATCGCGGTGAACGATGCCTGCTGCGTGAATGGCCGTGAGCCCAGCAATCACTGCACGTGCATCAACCAAACGTTCTTCTTCGGGGCGCATGGTGTCGGCTTGGATCTGCCCGCGCAACGTTCCGCCTGTTGCCAATTGCATGGTCAAGAACGTGCCTGCCTCCGAGTGGCGAAAATCGATCACCTGGCAAACGTTAGGGTGAAGGATCTGGCGGGCCAACCGAAACTCACGCCCCAACCTTGCGATCCACTGGCGTTCTAGTGCTAGCTCAGGGCGCAGAAGCTTCACAGCGACGTTCAGTTCGGTTTCGCGGTCCAAGGCTCGAAACACGTATGCCATTCCACCGCGAGCCAACATTGCTTCAATGACGTAGCGATTGACCAACACCGTTCCCGGCACCGGCAGTCCGCCTGCTTCTGCCTCGAAACTGCGCTCTTCTGCTTCCGTGTTGGATTTGGCAAGTGCGGTTGGCTTTTGAAGTGCCGAACTTCGCGAAAATCCCAACTCTTCACTGGTGTGTTCCAAGAAGCGGGCTTCAGCGGCCTGTGCCACTTGATCTATTTCAGCAAGGTAACGGCCCTTGACGTCACGCGCTTGGCGCAAGCGAATAACCGATTTCCAACTGAAGACCGCAGCGACGCCGATGGCAGCGCCAACAACATTCCCCATCACTCCATAGGGCGTAAAAGAACTGAGCAGCGCACCAGCGACGGCGCCGGCTGGCAGAGGCCACCATGAAATGCGTTCAACCCAGTGAATGTGATAGAGGCAGCGATCGCCACCGCGTTGTTGGCATTCGGTTTCGTTGATGATTGCCGGCGGTAACCGCCACAACGTTGGAATCGCAGAGAGATAGGCGCGGCGAAGGTGGCAAAGGTAAGGCGACGCTTCATTGACCCGGTGGTTGGGTTGGCGCCATTCAAGAATGCCAAATCCACGCTTGATCTCATGAACCTTGATCTTGCTGACCTTGCTTAACAAGGCCGCAACCCGCGGCGTATAGGCGTAAGTCATGCGCGGCGATCCAAACGCACGCAGCAACGGCACCAAGAAACCTAGTGCCTTTTCGGAAACCGCCGCTTGCGTGGTGCGCTCTTCAACGAGGGCGAGTCCCACGCGCTCCACCACCCAACCTGTGAGTGCTTCGCAGAACCGCTGGGAAACCCAATTCGCTTGGTTGCGCAGGTACTCAAGATCCACTTGCCAATCGCTCAAAAAGCGCGCGAACTCCCCCCTGTCACATTCCGCCATTGCGATGTTCAGCAGCGTGTCGATGTATCGACAACTCAGCTCGAAAGCGATCGCAGGGGAAGGTGGCGTGTGGCCAGTCATAAAGAATAGTTCTAGTTCTTTGTCCCTCGCATCTTCCAACAAGGCAAGGACTTGCCGCGGAAGTTGACCGACAAACGTTTGCCGCGTTGTTGCTAGCCAACGCTCCGGTGCGTCGCGGCGTTTGATTTTCGGAAACCGCTACAGTGTGTGCATAATCCGAATGTGAAATTAATGGAAACTCTTCCCCTCCTGGCTGCCGTAAAAAGCGTGAGCGTGGCTTTGCTTGTGGGGTTGCTCATTGGGTTGGATCGCGAGCGTTCTGAGAAGAAGGATGTGTTGCGCCGTCTTGGGGGCGTTCGCACCTTTCCCTTAATCGCCTTGACGGGGGCGATGAGCAGCTTGTTGTATGGCGCGATGGGCATCTGGCCTTTGGTGTTGGCCTTCATGGCCGTTACCGCCGTGGTTGTGGTGGCGTATGCCCGTAACTCTGCCCACGACGTCGGTGCAACCACGGAAATGGCAGCGGTGGTGACTTTCGTTTTGGGCGTCTTTGCGGGCCAGGGCGCCCTGTTGTTGTCGGCGGCCGTTGGCGTGACCGTGGCGGTGCTTTTGGTCGCGAAAGTGAAGCTAGAAGCGTTCTCGCTCGCGCTCACGCAAGAAGAGATCAACGCCACCTTGGAGTTGGCAGTGATCTCCGCCATCATCTTACCCCTCCTTCCGAACCGAGGCTTTGGGCCTTACGAGGCGCTGAACCCTTTTAAGGTTTGGATGGTGGTCGTATTGGTTTCAAGTGTGTCTTTCGCGGGCTTCGTTGCCATGCGTTTGTGGGGCGCGCGCAAGGGTCTATTCGTGACGGCTCTGTTAGGTGCTTTGGTTTCAAGCACAGCCGTCACCATGGCCTTGGCGGCTCGATCTCGTGCTGAACCTGCGTCTTGCCGGGCGTTGGCTGCAGGCACAGTCATGGCGTCCACGGTGATGTGCGTTCGCGTTTTCATTTTGGCATCTGCCTTTGGTGGGCCACTGGCTGGTTATATTTGGCCAGCAATGTCAGCAATGACCGCAACAGGATTGGTCGCAACGGTTGTTCTACTTAGAGGCGCAGCTTCCGTTGCAACTGAAGCTGGCTCCAAGGTGGCGAATCCAACGAAGCTGCTTACGGCGTTGGGGTTCGGATTGGTTTATGGGACCGTTGGCTTGTTGGTTCTCATGGCCAAGGATCTGATGGGAGGCAAAGGGGTGATTGCGGTGGCAGCGATTTCTTCGGTGGTTGACGTGGACGCCATATCAATCGCTTTGGCCCAGCAAGCGCGCGAAAGCTTTTCTCCGGCCTTGGTGATTGGCCTAGTGGTGGCCGCTGTGACGAACACATGGATCAAGGGCGGCATCGCCATCGTTGCAGGGGCAGGACGCTTTCGTTCCCTGGTTGCCATTTCCCTGGGTGTGATGGGCATCGTCGGTCTTGTGACCGCGGCTGTGTCAGGCCTGTTGCACGCGTGAAACAAAGGGATCTTTGCGCCTTTGTGCGTCGTTGTGTTTTTTTGTGATGGATAAAGTTCGTTCTAGAACTAAGTCACTATGGCAAGCGGAAGTGATCAGAGGCGAGAGCCACGGGTGGCCTTTTCGGGCTTCGTGCGGCTGCGGGGTTTGGGTGAAGAAGAAAGCGTCGAAGCCGAGATTCGTAATCTCAGCTCGATGGGGATGTTCGTGGCTTCCAAAAATGTGCCGGAGCCCGGTGCCGCGGTCTTTTGCCGCGTCATTATCGGAAATGATCGTCGCATCATCAAAGGCAAAGTTGCGTGGGCTTCGCCCGGAAGTTTGGCTGAACCCAGTGGCGCTGGTATCGAGTTCATCGACATCAGCAAGAAGGACAGCGAAGTGTTGCGGCACGTGGTTGATTCAAACGTGCACGAAGCCAATGGCACGAGCCCTACGCCACCGGTCGTGTCGATTGTTGATTCTGACAACTTGGGCCGCGTGGAAGTTTCCTTTGAAGGTCTCGCAACGCCCGTGGTGGCGCGCGCAAGAATGACTCCTGAGGGCATGGTGCTCACCACGAAGCTACCGTTTCTTCGCGTGGGCTCAGAAGTTCGTGTCAGCTACGCGGTGGGTGATGCGGCCAATCATCCCAAGCAGGGGCGTCTGCAAGCCGTGTCGTTGGGGTCAACGGGTGCTGATGGGGTTCCCCGTCTCTTGGTTGAACTGACCGTGCCTCACAATGAGTCTGTGATGGTTGCAGCGCCTGTCTCAAGTGAACTTGCGCTTCACGATACGGAGCCAACGGGTCTCACGTTGCCAATGCCATCGTCTTCTCTTAGGGCGGAGCCAGCTGTGGTCGCGCAAGAGGTAGAGTTTATCGATATTGAATCAGCGCCTCAACAATCGATCGAAGTCAGTTTGACGCCAATGCCTGCGGTGCTGGCCCCATTGCTGTTGTCAAACGCCCCTGTAAGTGAGCCGACCATGCGTGTTGATCTGGCCGCAGGTTTTGATCTCCCTTCTGAATCGGCGACGGCTCTATCGGCGTTGCAGTCGTCGTGGAAGATCTTCGTTGTGGCAGCGTTGGCGGCAGCGGCAGCAGCCTTCCTGGCCTTTGGCGGAGACGACCTCGAAAAGTCTTCTCCTGTGGTGTCGGTCGCACCGACTGGCCCATTGCCTCAGCTTGCGGCCCCTGCAAACGAAGGTATCCGCATCGAACGCTTGCCCGAGGTTCCCCCTGCAAAAGTAGAGGTGGAAGCATCAGCCGTAGGTGAGGTGCCAGCATCGAAAGTTAAGAAGGTCGCCGATGCTTGGCGTCCGATTTCGGATCCCAGCTGGCCATTCACCGTTGTGGCCGAAGGCAGCACCACAACAATCTTTATACCCTTCGATGGCGAACAAACCGATAGCCGCGTTTACGACATCAATAAACCGAATGGCGTGGTCGCGTTGCTGCCCAATGGAACCATTCACGGTAACTTCGGCAAGTATCGGGTGCGGCAAGCGGGCATTGCGCAAGTCTGGGTGGAAGCCAGAGACAATGGTTTGCACGCACGTGTTCTGTTTGGAACAATTGTGCAAAGCCACATTGCGACTCTTGAAAAGGACGGGCTGCGCGTCGTGGCAACAGTGCGCAGCGAATAGGTTCTTAGTTAGACCTATTCGAATTGTGCGAGGTCGGTTTCAACCAACAGATAAAGAGTACGGAGGAAAGTAAGCAGTTCCTCTGTCTGTGTGAAATGGCTCATCCAATCGCGCAATGAGCGAGAGCCATCAAGGAAGTTCAGAACTTCACGAGGGGTTGGTCCTAAGCGAAACGCCTCTGGCGCAATTCGACCAAAAGGGTTGGCGCGTGGCCTGTAATCAAGAAAAGGCCGAAACTTTCGCTCAAGAAACTCGTAAGGCAAGGTCAGCAGACCTGCGCCCAGAATTTCAAAGGTGTCGAGGCCCAACGGGAACGCTTCTTGGGGGTTCCGTACGCCACGGTAGAAGCTAAAATAGCCCTGCACCCAGGAGAAGATCTCCATCACGCGCTCACGCACCTGTTGCGACAACAAACGGAAAACATCAAGCGGCCGCATCAGGCCCATACCCACCAAGGTATCTCCCAGTTTTCCCGAGAAGCGCGGTTGGTTTTGCAGAGCCACCTCCAAGTTGTACATGGTCAAAAAACCACGCGAAACCAAGTACTCGCCGAAACGTTCACTTTTAAGGCTTGAATTGACCGATTCGGGCGCGCCGCGAACCAGATAAACCTCTTTGACGTGAGGGGACATCTCGAAGCGCAGCAACCCCGTTTCGTTGCCTGCGGCAAGATCCGCAAACAGACGCATGGGAGAAATAATTGAAAGATCACCCGCTTTGTCTGGTGGTCGAGCACCGGTTGACAGCGGGCGGCTGAGATCGGTGGTTGGAGACGGCCCCACTGACGAAGAAGGCTGAGTGGAAAGTGTGCCCGTGCTGGGCGATCCCACGTGGGCACCGAAGGGTGAGCCATAGGGCGACGAAACCGAAATGGCACCGGACGAACCAGGTCGCATCGACCCTGAAGGCGCGAGACCATAACTTCCAGGCGGACCAGGATAAGGCATCGGACCCGTTTCATTTGAACCAGGTGCCAAGGACATAGGCACCCCTGAAGCGGGTGTTGGAGGCTCTTCGTAGGTGTCTAGATCAACGATGGCCAGCGGGCGATCCAACGCCCGGTTCATGGCGTCGTTCATGGCGCTGGCGCCAACGTCATCGTCTATTACAACATCAAGATCGTCGTTCGACGTTCGTATCGTATTGGGCGAGGGAACTTCAGGGCGGGTGACCTGTGAAGCCACTTGCGGCGGCGGGGTTTGATCGGTTGGCGCGTCTTCATTCGAGCGCTGCACGCGATTCTTGTTCACAGCGGTGGGCACGGCGGAGCTTCCGCGTGTCCGAGCGTCTTCTTTCATCTGCCACTTGCCCGCGTGCTCTTTGAGCTGCGATAGGCCTTCGGGCGATTGATCAAAGTAATCGGTGGAGATCTGGCCCAGATCACGGGGCGTAACGCGGAATCCTGCGCGGAACAACAGATCGCCTAAGGCGTCGCGGAATTCGCCAGCGGTTTGGAAACGATCGCCGACGCGCTTCTTAAGCGACTTGCGAACGATGGTTTCAAGCTCTGACGGGATGTCTTTGCAGTATTTATCTAGACGTTCCAAGCGGCCATCCCGCACCATCAGCAGAACGTCCAAGTCGGTGGGGGCCGTGAACAAGCGTCGGCCCATGAGCATCTCAGCCAGCACAATGCCGATGGCAAAGAGATCGCTGCGGGCGTCCAGGGGGGCGCCCACGACCTGCTCGGGCGACATATAACCGTATTTGCCCTTGAGCGTTCCAGCTTGGGTCTTGCTTTCGCGCTCTTGCGCGTGGGCAATACCGAAGTCGCCCAGCTTTACGTCGCCCCGACGAGAGATGAAAATATTGGAAGGCGAAATATCCCTGTGGACCAAGCGCATCGTCTTGCCACCGCCATCAATGGCGTTGTGGGCGTAATCCAGAGCGTCCAAAACTTCCATCATTACGAAGATGGTGATCGGCAGCGGAATACGCACTTGGCGCTGGGCGGAGGTTCGCAGCAGGGCCAAAGCGTCAAAGCCTTCGACGTACTCGAGAGCGATGAAATACTGGCCAGCAACCTCGCCGAAGTCGGTCACCTGCACGATCTTTGGGTGGATCAGCTGCGCGGTGAGCTTGGCTTCATCTATGAACATAGACACGAAGTTCCTGTCCGCAGCCAAGTGCGGAAGGATTCGTTTGATAACAAGCTGCTTTTCGAAGCCGTGCGCTGAAAGTATCTTCGCTTTGAAAACTTCCGCCATACCACCGGTGGCAAGTTTCTCTACGAGAGTGTAGCGCCCGAACTTCGAGGGAAGAGTGTCCTCTTTTCCCTCGTTTCCCATTCGCTACAGACTATATCACGCGTGACGTCTTCCCCAAGGATTCGCGAAATGAAGTGTATGTGGGGTGTAGTCGGTAAGATAAAAACGCCCGGGCGTTCCTGTACGCCGATTGTGGCCCGTAGTATCCTTGGGCAGCTCTATGCACGCGATATCCAGTGGCCTTTCCGACGTCGGCCGACGCCGGAAGAACAACGAAGACAGTTTCCTTTGTGACGATTCGCTCCAACTTTTCGTTGTGGCAGATGGCGTCGGCGGCAACGCCAAAGGAGAAGTTGCCAGCGCCGAATCGGTTGAACTGGTGCATTCTTGGGTGCGCAGGTGGCGTGGAACCATCGCCGAATTCAACGCGAACCCCACTGAAGACAATGCACTAACCGTGCGCCGTCTGATTGAAAATGCGGTTCAATCGGCCTGTTATATGGTTTTCAGCATGGGCCAACTGGATCCAAGGCAGCGGGGCATGTCCACCACCTTGTCGTCCTTGCTGGTGACCAAGCGGGTTGCATACATCGCTCAGGTGGGTGACAGCCGCGTTTACCTATATAGAGGCGGCCGCTCCGCCCAGCTCACGGAAGACCACACTCTCATCAATTTTCGCCTGAAATTGGGGCTGATCACCCCCGAAGAAGCAGTTAACGCTCCCGGCAAAAACGTGATCACCCGTGCCGTCGGCCACCAAGATTACGTTGAAGTCGATTGCATCGACATTGAAATTGAGCCTGGCGACCGATTCATGCTGTGCTCAGATGGCCTACATGGCTATCTAGACGAAGGCGAACTCGATAACCTAATGGGTGGAACCCGTGACGACGTGGCCAAGCGCTTGGTTGATCTGGCCAACGATCGCGGTGGAAAAGACAACACCACGGTTGTGGTGGTAGATATCGAAGCCTAAGCCCCTAGGGCTTGCGAAGCGACTTCGCCAAAAACTTGCGCACGAAGCCTGGGTCCTGAATTTCACCCAGCAGTTCGATCGTGCGGAACGACGCTCGGCGCGCACGGGCTTGGCTTTCCTCGGTTTTCGCCACGCCTAGCAAAGCCAAACGGCCCTCATGTACGTGTTCCTGTTCAGTTGCAGGCAAAGCGCTGCGTAACAAAGCAGCGCTTTCGTGGTCTCCAGCTATCTCGGCCCATCCCGCGAGCGATTCAAACCGCGCGAGGCTGAAGGCTCCGGCAGTTAAAGCGCCAGCCGCCGCCCGCTCTTCAACGGTTTGTAAGGAACGAAAGAACGCGAACAGCTTCGAGTATCCGAGGCAAAGTGGCGAAAAATCCGTGAGGTGAACACCCAAATCGCCCAAGCGCTGCTGCAACAGCGAGAACCTTTGGGCCGTAGCTCCGCAATACGAAGCCAACGCCACCTTAAAGGGCAGATCTTCGGTATCCGTTAGCCACATTGCGGAGGCTTCCATGGCCTCCAGGCAGGTTTTTACTTCGATACGAAGCAGGTCGGCCAACGACAGCTTTTCGGTTTCAACCATTTCCCTGTGATGGGCAAGCAGCCTATCGAAAGAGGTCTGGTTCTTGCCTTCAAGTTCTGTAACGTAGGATTCAACAGTGGTCATGGACGGCCAAGCGCCGATTGTGGCCGTCCGTGTGCCGGGGGTCAAGGAAGCGGTGCGGGAATCTCTGTCTCCGCCGGTTTGGGCGGGCAGGCCTTCAGGCTGGCTATCCACTGGCGGACCACGTCTGAAGTTGGATCCGTCACGGACACGCCAATTGGAGGCATACGGTCGAAGCCCGAACTAGAGATGCGCCGCCAAATTGCGGATCCCATGGGATCGCCGGGCTTCACGCGCGGGATGGTGGTGAGGTACTGGGTTCTTACGTTGCAGACGTTTGCCAATGGCAAAAGGCGGTCGTAGCGCAAATCCATGGTCAACAACGGAGGCGTCCACCCCCCGGGTTGGTGGCAATGCGAGCAATTGGCGTGCAACCAGCTGCGCGCCCTTGCCTCAAGCGGTTGCGATGCGTCCTTCGGATCAACCACCTGGAAGTCTGGCTTCTTCATGTTTTGTTTGTCGAACAAACCAAGTTCGCTTAGGGCTTCCAATTGGTTCTTGCGGACGTGGTCGTAAGAAACGTCCATGTAAAGCTGAGCGGGTGCGGGGCCGAAATACTGAGGGACGGTTGGTGAATGACAGGTGAGACAATCGCCGTTGCCCGGGAACAGGTAGTTCAGCGTTCGCGTATCCCCGGTGGTGCCTTTGATCTGCAAAGGCAGGTAGTGACCCGAAGGAACCACCGTGGCGTCGCTACCATCGGGCAGCCATTGGTAGCTGGCGAAGTCCCACCCGAATTGGTTCTTGCGCATGAAGCGCGTTTCAACTTGCACCACGCTGCCGGGATCAGCGTCGTTCAGTTGAACGGCAAACTCCTTGAGAAACACGGTTTCTTCGGGAAACTGCGGCCGACCTTCGCTGTCGAAAGAGACGCTTTTGCCAGGTGGGATCACCAAGAACCGGGCTTTGTGGGCACCGTCGGTCCACAGTGCCGAAGCAACTTCGTAAGGCACGAGATCGGGCGTGTGAACAAGCTTTGCTACGTTGGTGTAGCAACCCGTTTCGGAGATCTTTGCGGGGAATGGCAGCGTGAGCAAGCACGTTTGGGTGGCGGCGCGAACGGCCAGTTTTGACTGGGCGGGTGGCGGCAAAGCATCGGGGGTAGGCGGGGCGGTGTCGGGGGGGGTGGCGTCTGCCATCGCGTCTCGTGGGCCAGCGTCGCGCTGGGGCAACACGCTTGCATCGGATGACGCGGATGAATCGCCACAGGCAACCAGCGACAATAAGGTTTCACAACCGAGCCAGAGCAACGGTCTGAAAGGCCGCCAAATGGGTACCGTACTGACAGGAAGCGAAGACATGTGTTTCGAAACAAAGCAAGTCTCGTACCGGGGTGGAAACAGGGGCTGCAATTGCCGTTTTCGCGGGGAACAACGCGCATGAACGCTGGGTGACGCGACGCCAAGCTGCACAGTTTGCGGGGATCTGCTGATGTTTCGCAATGGGCGGGCTGCAGTGCGATAATGAAGCCGTGTTTATGAAAGCCAAACCGAACGGCAGCCGCAAGGGGCCGGTGCTTGTGCTGTTGGGCGGTGTGGCCGTGGGAATCATGGCGCTTTCGGTGGGGTTCAAACGCCGCCCTGCTGGGTTAGACAAAAAGGGTAAGTTTGAATCTGTAAGCGCGCCTTCTGGTGCCTTCGAGATCCGGATGCCGGCGTTCCTGCTTCACTACGGAAGCGCAAAGGCACTTGGTGCGCCCCATGTGATTGGCGCTCGCGTGGGAGATCCTGAACGCGGCAACTTCGTGGTGATGGCTATATCAAAGGCAGACGCAGCGCCCTTCGAAGGCGAAGGGTTTGAAGGCTGGCTGGCCGAATCGTATTTGGATTGTTTGGCAACGGGCGATTCCGGCACGGGACGCAACTGGTGGGCCGTGAAGGAAAACGTTGAGCTGCAATCGCAGCCCTACAAAATCAAGTACGCGGTGTCCAAGAACACCATTCCGTTGGTGTCGCGTTTGTGTTTGGCAGCCACCAACACGTTGGCAGATGTAAACGTGCGTTTTTTTGGCGCGCTTACCGGCGTTAACTACGACAACTTCGCCGCAGATCTGCGCACGATGGTCGAATCGCTGAGCATTGATGAAACGCGCACGAAGGAGCGGCTGGATATACGCGCAGTGGAGGCGCAGTGAATTGGTTACTCCCTGGCATAGCGATCATGGTATGTGTGCTTTGAAGTGGAAGCCGACCTTAGGTTTAGCCGCATATCCAAACAAGATGTTTCGCAGGAACTCCTGGCGGAGTGTGCGGAGTTGTTCAGTGCGCACTATGGAACCTGGTCCCATGATCACCCGAACAGTTTACTTCGGGGTAAGCCGATCCAGCTTTCGGCTGAACGTATCCGCACATACCTCACGCAAGATGGCTGGATAGCGATTGCGAGGGGTGCGGACGGTGAGCTTAGGGGATATGCGATTGCCGCCTGGATGAAATACCGTGGGACGACGACCATTAGTTGGGTCACTCAATTGGTGGTTCATACAGAGCACCGAAGGCGGTCTATAGGATTTAGATTGCTGACCTCTATATGGGGATTCTCAGATCATTTCGCCTGGGGTATTGCGTCCGCAAGCCCCTACGCGATTCGAACGCTTGAGAAGGCAACCAGGAGGTTGTGTCTCCCTCAAGAGATCCAAAAACACGAAGCAGCGCGGATTAAAGCCCTTGATACGATCGAGTATCTTCGAGGGAAAAAAGTACGAGTCTCGAAAGAGCAGTCGATAATTGATACCGAGTTTTGTCAGGACCTTGCAGGCATCGCAAAGCTTCTGGAACACGACAAGCAACCTTGGATGCTTGGGGATCTTCCCGCGTGCCATGAATGGCTTGGTATGACCTTCCGTTCGCAAAGACAATCAACGTGGAGTCAAAGCGATTTCCTTTCATTTATAGGTAGTTCGTCCGAAATTGCGGCTCAAGCCTATGATCGAATGTCCATTGCGGATCCTGAGTCGCGACATCCTTGGGCCAGCCCAGAACGTGCAGAACAGGAAATCGCATTTCTGGTAGATCGGATGAAACTTGCACTTGGTGCTCGAGTTCTCGATTTTGGTTGCGGATCAGGTCGCCATTGCTTCGCGCTAGCGCAAAGAGGGTTTGAAGTGGTTGGAGTGGATCGATCGAAGGTTGCACTCTCGCGTGCTTCAAAAAAGGCGTCCAATCTGCAAGGAGTAAAGCCACGTTTTGTCGACAATGAATCGCTCAAAAACGAACGTCGCTTTGACGCGGGCCTTTGTCTTTTCGACGTGATTGGATCCTATCCAAACGATCGGAGTAACGCGGATCTGCTAGACGAATTTATTTCAAACGTTCGTCCTGGTGGTGCGATTGCTCTCTCCGTAATGTCATTTGATTTCATTGAAGCTAAAGCAAAGTACGTATCAAATGGGAACGCCGAGTCGCTAATCGCGAATCTACCGCCGAGCAAAATTATGGAATCGAGCGGCGAAGTCTTTGACCCTGACGCGTTGATAGTCGACAAGAAACTTAGAATTGTCATTCGTAAGGAACAGTTCGACCACGGCGCCAATCTGCCCGAAGAAATCATGGTTGCCGATCGGCGGTATACTTTTGCTGATTTGCGCGAGTTATGTGAACCGCGTTTTGCAGTTGACACCATTGGATATGTCAGGGCGGGTAAGTTTCACCTGATAGACGAAGCGGCGTTCGAGCCGCTTAAGGAGATACTCGTGATCGGACGCAAACGGCTAGTTTGACTTTCGAACAGGTGGGCCCACACCCGCCTTACGGTCGGGTCAACAAGTAGCTGGTCTGCTCTGCACCCACCGATAGCTTTTGCACTTGGCGCAAATCGCCGCCTGCTTTTGCCAAGGCTTCTGCCACTGCTGAACGTACGGTTTCGCCCGCCAGCGGGGTTTCCGACCAAAGCGCGAAGACGCGTTCAAGACCTTTGTGTGCATCCAGTTCAATGGAACCCGGCAACGCCACTTGGGTTCCTGCAACAGCCGCCACGCTGGCAAGCGAAGCTTCGTCGTAGTAGGGAAAAATCTTTCCGGAATCATCTACGCTGAACACCATCACAAAACCTGGTTGCGATTGCGTGTACTCGAAGCGCAGCCTATCACCTTCGCGAACACTCTCGCCGTCAGCAATGGTGGACATTGAATCGCCGCGCTTGCACACGATGGTCAAAGCGAATGAACCTTTGGTACGCACAGACGTTGCTGCAACTTGTGCGCTTTCGTTCATCGCAACGGAAACGGCCGAATTGTTAGGTGTTCGATCGACGATTGCGAAGACGCCTACCAATGCGGCGGCTGGCAGCATGGCTACAGGCCACATCAGTTTCCAGTTCCACTTCCACCAGCTGCTTCGACGTTGTTCTGCCGCTTGCAGGATACTGCGTGCGGCGTTCAAACTTGCGCGTGAAGGATCGTCGCCTAACAGCATCTGTCGAGCTTCGCTTAGTTCTTCAAGATAGACACGGCAGCGGCCACAATCAGATACGTGTTGAGCCACGGAATCTGTGGGTTTTTCCTGTGACCGAGCGTGTTGAGCAGCCCAATGGGCCAGATCAAATTTAGATGGGCAAACTGTGTTCATAGCGTTCATGTCCCGAGCCCTTCCCCCTCGACTTTTGCTGCAACCCCGCGTGCACCCAACATCTCGTGCGCGAGACCTTCGATCTTCTTGAGGCGGTTAAAAACTGTTCGTCGCGTGATGCCAAGCGTTTTGGCAATTTCCACTTGCGACATTTCGTCGATATAAAACATCACGGCGATCGATGCGCCGGTATCGTCACATTTCTCTATCAGAGCGGCAGCGAATTGCCGATCTGCGTGGCCCGACTCTCCCGAACCACCACTTGAAGAACGCGCAACGATGGCGGGCGTGGCCCGGTCGTGAACGCGCTGCTCGCGAATTTGGTTTAAACACACATTTGTAGCCACACGGTAGACATAGCGCAATGCGTCTTCGCCCAGGAGAGCCTTTGGTCCTTTGGCAATGACCCTGACGAAGGCTTCCTGGGTGGCGTCGCGGGCTGCGGCGGCCGAACCGAGCATGCGACGGCAATGGGCGAAGATCGCCGGGGAATAGCGTTCGTAAATCTGGGCCAGGCCTGCTTCATCCATGGAGGAGTCCTCAGCCCGGCGGCGCACTTGGTCCACGGGACGAGGGGCTTGAGCATACGGCACACCCGCAACAATTCCGAAAACCGCATTCAAAACGCCTACCTGCGCAGTCATTCAGTACGCTCCTTGGCGGTCGCCTGGTGATTCAGTGATGGGTGGGTGGCAATAGCCATGAATTTGAACCTTCGTAGATATAAACAACCCATGACTTCCAGATGGGAAACGCCAATCTGAACGCCTTTGAAAACCACATGTAGCCGCTCTTGCGCGGTTCGGCCCCACGGGGTAAAGCATTAAGTCTCTTTCTGGGCGCGTAGCTCATCTGGATAGAGCACCGCCCTCCGAAGGCGGGGGTAGCAAGTTCGAACCTCGCCGCGCCCACCCAAATTCCTCCACGTAAGAAACATTTTCGACATTTCTGGATTGTTCGATTGGGGCCGCGTTGCTCGTCTCGGCAACCTGGCTTACAATTGATATGTGTCAGGCCACTCCTCTTCCCTCAGGAACGTCGCGGAGACGGAAACGTTGTCAGAACACTTCCGCCGAACAGATCCACGCTACGACCGACGCGTCGAAGTGGAGATAGTCACCGGCTCTGAGAAGCAAACGGCAATTACCAAGAACATCTCGCTAGGCGGGATGTACTTAGAAATGCTTGAGCCCTTGCCGATGCTCACGAAGGTTGTGGTCAAGTTCCGCGTTCCCACGCAGAACGAGGCCGTTGAAGTGTCCGGACAAGTGC
>Ga0105048_10009717_pt1 | contig 15258 bp, 13 predicted proteins | sample MAT05_FD_78382 | JGI IMG/M metagenome (GOLD analysis project Ga0105048, IMG submission 78382) | Freshwater microbial communities from Lake Fryxell liftoff mats and glacier meltwater in Antarctica - MAT-05 | ecosystem: Environmental > Aquatic > Freshwater > Ice > Liftoff microbial mat | place... | reverse complement strand
TTGATACGAACGGTAGTTGGCACCCACCAACACATCGGCAAACTTGATCTGGTTTTTGAAGTTATAAACCCCCTCGGCGTGGTACAGTGCGGTATTATCAGTGAAACCACCTCCCCCTTGTGCAATAGCTGTGTTACGTACCCTGTCTAAAAGCGTGGTATAGGCAGCCGTTCCCGGCAATGGACGACCCGCATCGGCAGCACCCCGAGCTGTCAGCTGAGCCGTTGCTTCGTCTTGTCCGGCTCCACGGGCAGCAGCATACGCCCCTACAAATTGCGGAAACCAGGTTGTACTTGGTTTCCAGCCTTCGTTCATGAATACAGCGGCCAGGCTAGAGGCATACGACTGTCCTGAATTCTCCTGGGTGGTATAAGCCCGCAGGTTGAAATTGTCGCCCCGCAACTCAAGTTTGGCCTGCATCAGGCTGAAATTACGTAAGGAGTACCGCCCAGTTGCCGTATAAACGGTGGTGCCGTTACCGTAGTTGATCTGGCCAATGGCTTCAATTTTCTCCGTTATCCGGTAGTGTAGAGCCGCGTTCAGTTTCAGGCTTTTGGTATTGTAATCGACCAAATCCTGCTCGCGCCATCCCGTGCGGCTCACACTGCTATTGGGAATAATGCCCCCATTCAACGCCGTTTGCAATTGCGTTCTAAGAGCGGCAGGCGTGGCCGTACTGCTGATCATACTCGACGTTACAGTCCTCATATTTTGCTGATTCTCATCGCCATACACGTTCATCCCGTCGTAGTTGAGTGCGGTACCTGCGCCCCGATCAGGATTTAACACACCCCCGTTACTACCGGTGGCATTCAGGTTGGTATAGTCCGTTGCCTGCCAGTCTTTTGCCTGTAGGTACGATGCATTCAGCTTGAAGGCCACCTTGTTATTAAAGGCTTTGGCATACCGGATGGTAGCATCGTAGAATGGCGTACTAACCACGCTCCGGTTGCTGGCGCTCATAATACCCGTTTTCACATTGGCACTAAGACCCTGATACAGAAACGGACTTTTCGAGTTCATCAGAATCAACCCCTGAATGGCGTTGGGGCCATACAGTGCCGAAGCCGCACCGGGCAGAATTTCGACGCTTTCTACATCTAATTCAGGAATACCGACGATGTTATCAACGGGAAAGTTAAGACCCGGTGCGGAGTTATCCATTCCGTCGATCATCTGGACCGTCCGGGGGTTACCCGTTGCGCCAAAACCCCGCATGTTCACTGACTTGAACAACAAACCCTGCGTGGCAATGTCGATGCCTTTCACGTTGGCAAGCGCGTCGTAGAAATTGGTAGCAGGCGTTTGCTGAATAGCCCGAATGTCCAGTTTTTCAACCGATGCGGGTGATTTCAGCACATCTTCGGCCACCCGGCTAGCCGATACAACTACCTCCTGACCTACCGTTATTTGTTCGGCCAGAACGATATTAAGGGTCGGTGAGTTGCCGTTGATGGTCAATTCCTGAGTCTGAAAACCGACCGACGAAACAACCACCTGAAAGGGAGGTGGCGTGTTTGTATTGAGCGAGAAGTTGCCCTTAGTATCGGTGATGGTTCCGATCACTTTACCTTTTACGGCGATACTAACTCCAGCCAGTGGTTCTCTGGAGTTGCTATCTGTCACCTTGCCTTCTAATTTTACCTGGGCAAAGGCATTGATAGTCAACAGACAAAGAATGAGGGGGAGTGCGTGTAGTAAATGAGTAATTGTTTTGCGCATAGCAGAATGCGATTAGTAGGTTAATTGTTTGTTTGTTTGTTGGCAATAAAAAGTCAAATTTAATCAATACAGTTGTTTTCGTGCTAAAAAATCTTGATTCATTAAAATTTAATCAAAATGAAATACATAATTTTATTACTAGTGTTGGGGATATGTTTCGCTACAGCAGCAAAGGCGCAAAAAGTACCTTACAAACTCTCTTCTCATTTCGATAAGCAGTCGGTTCTAGCAGCCCCCGATTACAACAACCCCGCCCATTGGGCCGCCCTCCCCGACCAGCGCGATGCGGCCGATTCGATACCGCGCAAAGCACCAGCCAGCGTTCGCGATGGGCAGTCTACCGCTCAGGCCGATGTATTTTTTATTCATCCGACCATCTACACCTACCAGCCCCAACCGGGCCAAAATCCGTGGAACGGCGACGTGTCGGATGAGACGTTGAACAGTCTGGTCGACGAATCAACGATTCTGAATCAGGCCAGCGTATTCAATGGCTCGTGCCGGGTGTTTGCGCCCCGGTACCGCCAGGCCCACTATTCAGCCTTCACCACCGATACCCCCTCCGACAAACAGCAGTCGCTCAATCTTGCTTATGAGGATGTTAAAGCCGCTTTCGAGTGGTATCTGACCAATAGAAACGTTGGAGCCGACGGAAAGCCTCGCCCCATTGTGATTGCCGCGCACAGTCAGGGTACCCTCCACGCAGGGCGGTTGCTAACCGATTTTTTTGATGGAAAACCACTACAGCAACAACTGGTAGTGGCTTATCTGGTGGGCATCGCTACGCCCCCCAATTATTTTAAAACTATACCCCCTGGCGAAACGCCCTCCCAAACCGGCTGTTTTGTGTCGTGGAATACGTTTGCGAGCGGTTTCACGCCCGACTATTACCAGAATGGTCTGAACCGGGCCATCTGCACCAACCCGCTCACCTGGTCGTCGGATTCAACGCTGGCTCCGCGTCAACGCAACCTCGGTGGCGTAGGCCAGAAGTTTACGTTTGTCGATTCGCCCGTTGATGCCCAGTCGCGCCGGGGCATGCTCTGGATCGGGAAGTTGCACATACCGGGGGCCTTTTTTGTCCGAAATGTCAACATATGGCATCAGGCCGACTATAATTTCTTCTGGATGAACGTGCGGGAAAACGCAGCCGCCCGAATTGCGGCCTTTCTGAGACTGCCATCCGGGCGGTAGGTTATTCAATACCAGGAACGCTTTACCAGGTGCGTTTGCTCATCATTTTATCCAGTTCGGGCCGGGTCATAGCGCCTAACTCGGGGTGCCCGCCCAGCCACTTCAAAAATCCGGTCTTTAGTTCGTCGGTCCACTGACTGTCGATCTGCCCGGTGGTGTAGCGACCCGTTTTGACCATCTCGAAGCCAAACTGATCTTTTCTAGTCACAAATTCACAGGTACTGATCACCTGCTCGGCCATGTGCGCTGGCACAAACAGAACACCTTCGCGCTGGGCAATTACCAGATCGCCGGGTAGCACCATGGCACTGCCTATCCGAATGGGAGTGTTTAGCCCCATCAGTACCATCTCTTCCAGAAACGACGGATGGAAATCGCGCACAAACGCATTGAACCCTTTAATGTTCTGGAGTTCCTGCAGGTCACGGGCGGCCCCATTGAAAACAACCCCGTTGCCTGTTTTGCTAAAAATGGCATTACCGAGCGTTGCTCCCATCAGCGTACCACCACTGATTTTGCCAAACGCATCGGCCACATAAACATCCCCCTTCGTCAACGTTTCGATGGGCCAGGCATTCGTATTTCCCTTACGGCCCTGCTGAGTGGTGCCACGCTGCTTGATAACTCGTTCCACATCGGGCCGACTGGGCATAAACATGGCCGTAACAGCCCGCCCAACCACCATTATGTCGTCTTTTATGAGTTTCCAGTTACCCTCAAACTGATTGGTATAGCCTTCGTTTTTCAGCACGGTCCAGGCATCATCAATACCAATAGCTCGGGCTCTCTCAACCAGCGCATCCGGGATTTTTGGCCGACCATCCGCAAAGCGGTCACCTTTCCACTCCGAGGTCAAAAAGATCAGTTCCTCTTTAGGAAGCGTCTGTGAAAGAACGGGTTCCCAGCCGCCCAGAACGGCAAACAGGAGCAGTAAATGTACAAGTCTGAATTGCATGGAATAAAAATTAGTGGCCTTCTTTGGCCAGATAAGCGTCAATATCTTTCTGGGTAATGGCTAGTTGTTTAGGGTATTTTCCGACCCAGGCCCTGAACTCATCCTTTATTTTGGGGGACCAGTCGCCATGAATCTCGCCGGATGGATATTTCCCGGCCTGTAGGAGTACTCGCTCAAACTCATCCCGCAGGCCGGTCATTTCGGAGGCCGCTACCAGTCCTTCGACTAAATAGGCCGGAATAAAAGCGACGCCGTATTCATTGGCAAACACAACATCGCCCGGAAACACGGTTACCTCCCCAATCCGAATGGGCGCGTTGATGGCCGTTGGCGTCATGTCTTTTATGTAGGAGGGGTCGTGCCCTTTCACCCAGGCATTGAACCCTTTGGTATCTTTCAGCTCCTGCATGTCTCGAACCGATCCGTAGAAGATGACGCCCTTACCCGTTTTACCATAGATGGCATTGCCAAGGCTGGAGCCAATCAGGGTGCCGTCTTTTATCTTGCCATAACCATCGGCCACGTAGATGTCTCCTTTGGTTAGCACATCGATGGGCCAGATGTTGATGCCGCCCTTTTGGGCACGCCCTTCGGCTTTGCCCTGCATCCGAACCAGGGTGTCGAGGTCGGGGCGGGTTGGCATAAACTGGGCCGTCAGCACGCGCCCGGTCATGGTTTCGCTGGGTTTCAGAATAACCCAGTTTTTTTCGATCTGATTGCGGTAACCCCGATTGTTCAGATAACCCCAAACTTGTTCCAGTGTACAGTTTTGCAGCCGGTCCAGCACAATATCGGCTACTTTTGGGCGTCCGTCGGCGAATCGTTCGCCTTTCCACCTCGACGTTAACGCCGTCACGTATTCGGGCGTTGAACCAATCCGTTGCGCCTGAGCCACATAGCTACTGGCCAGTATAACGGCTATTCCTACTAGGGTCCGCTTGATCATGGTAATAAAAAGGTTGAAGAGTTTATAAACGCACAACGTTTAAAAGTTGGGGGCAGGCGGTCTTATACTGAACTCGATTCCTGGTTTTTTCAATGAATTCTCCCGGCACCTTTATGAAAAGTATTCACAGCCTAAGAAAATGAACAGCTCGACCCCTTTTTGCTGTTACTTTACCAGCAACTCGCACAGACCTCTTTTTTGACTTTCGAATCGGGCTTGCGTCTAACTATTTATGAATCATACATACGTCATCATCATGGCGGGCGGGGTCGGAACGCGGTTCTGGCCATTTAGCCGCACCAACTACCCTAAGCAATTTCATGATGTTCTCGGCACGGGCCGAACCTTACTCCAGCAAACAGCCGACCGATTCGATGGCGTCTGCCCCCCTGAAAATATCTATATCGTCACCAGCGACAAGTATAAAGATCTCTGCCAGGAGCAGATTCCCAGCCTCTCCGACGATCAGGTGCTATGCGAACCCATTGCCCGCAACACGGCTCCTTGTGTCGCCTACGCCTGTTATAAAATTGCCCAGCGCGACCCCGAAGCCAACATAGTAGTGTCGCCCGCCGACCATATTATTCTGAAAGAAGACGAATTCCGACGCACCATCCGGGCTGCTTTGGATGCCACAGCCAATCAGGATATTCTGGTGACACTCGGTATTCAGCCCAGCCGCCCCGACACAGGGTATGGCTACATTCAATACATTCCAGAATCGGGTACGGTTGTCAAAAATCAGCGTCCACTGCGGGTAAAGACGTTCACCGAGAAGCCGCACCTCGAATTAGCGCAGCAGTTTCTGGATAGTGGCGAGTTTGTGTGGAACGCGGGCATATTTGTATTCAACGCACAGGCGATTACCAAAGCGTTTGAAAACTACCTGCCCGAAACCGCTGAGGTATTTGAGGAAGGTCGATTGATCTATTACACCGATAAAGAGCAGGCATTTATCAATAAGGCGTACTCAATGTGCAAAAGCATTTCAATTGATAATGGCGTGATGGAGAAGGCCGACAATGTCCACGTTGTTCTGAGCGACTTCGGCTGGTCGGATTTGGGAACCTGGAAATCGCTGTATGAGGCATCGGACAAAGACAAAAACGAAAACGTGGTCGACGCCCACACCATGCTTTACGATACGAAAAACTGCATTATTAAAGCCCCTAAAGACCGTCTTGTAGTGATTAATGGTCTTGATGGATTCATTGTGGCCGAGTACGCTAATGTGCTGATGATTTGCCGCAAAGACGACGAGCAGAAAGTAAAGCAGTTTGTAGCAGAAGCCAAAGAAGTAGGGGTGGGGTTTGTGTAGAGACGCAATATTTTTCGTCTCTACCCTCCCCAACCCTGCGCTTTCAAGGGTGTTTGCTGTCCGGCACGGGTGGCCAAAACGGTCTGAGTAGAGTCGGCAGTGAGGTAACCAATGGCTGTAATGCGCGGGTGATTCTTGAGTTTTTCGAATTCCTGGGGCCGAATGGTGAACAGCAATTCGTAATCTTCTCCCCCGTTTAATGCTGCCGTAACCGGGCTGATTCCAAACTCAGTAGCGGTCAGTTGGGCCTGATCATCAATCGGGATATTCTCATCGAAAATTACTGCGCCCGTTCCCGATTGGCGACACAAATGCAGCAATTCCGAGGCCAATCCGTCCGAAATATCGATCATGGCCGTCGGCAACACATCGAGGTCGCGGAGTTCGTGAACCATATCGGTGCGGGCATCGGGCCTGAGTTGACGCTGGATCAGGTAAGCCCGCTCTTCCGAAAGATTCGGCTGCATATCAGGGTTAGCCAAATATTCCTGTTTCTCCCGTTCGAGAAGTTGCAGACCCAGATAAGCCGAGCCAAGGTCGCCCGTTACACACACAATATCGTTGGGTTGGGCCGTGTTGCGATACGTAATTTTGTCTTTAGGAACTACCCCCAACACAGTCACCGAAATCACTAAGCCCGACCGTGACGATGTGGTATCACCCCCGACCAAATCGAGGTTGTAGGCTTCGCAGGCGGCCCGGATACCGGCGTAAAGTTCCTCAACGGCCTCTACGGTAAAACGGCTACTCAGCCCAATACCCACCGTAATTTGGGTTGGTAAGCCGTTCATGGCTGCAATATCCGACACATTTACGGCTACGGCTTTATAGCCCAAGTGTTTAAGCGGCACATAAGTCAGGTCGAAGTGGATACCTTCGAGCAGCATATCGGTAGCGATCAGGCCAAACTCGGTATCATTCAGGGAAAACACAGCGGCATCGTCGCCAATGCCGCGTACAGTGCCGGGTTGCACAAGCGGGGCAGCGCCCTTCTGAATCCGGTCGATGAGACCAAACTCGCCAATTGAATCTAAAGTCGTCATGAGTAGGTAATTAGGGTAATGGGGTAAAATGGTAATTGGGGCTGACTGAATGACCTATTTACCCCATTACCCTAATTACCCAATTTCCAAAGAAAAAGCCGTTCGGCTATGAGAAGCAGAACGGCTCGAAGGTAAAATAAGTTTGTGGCTTACGGATTCGTCAGCGTGTACACATTGACGGTTCCGCCCGTTTTCTGGCTGGCTGCCGTGCGGGTCAGTACCACTTCTGAATCGCTCAAATTCGTGATGGTGAACTCAATGGTGCCGTTCGAACCAGTTGGCTGGGGAGTCAGACCCGACAACACGAGTTTCGTATCGGTTGGTACTGACCATGTGCCGGTGAACCGATTGCCGTCCCATTCGACGTAGGTGGCACTGGTCTTCGAACTCAAATCGAGTCTGAAATTACTGTAGCCGGGCCGAACATTGGTAGCATTACCTTTAGTATAAACCGTAGTGCTGTTTTCATCGACTTTGCGGGCCGTCCAGGCTTTGGAAATTTTATCGGAAACAGGAACTACAGGAGTTCTCTTGCAGCCAACAAACAACGTAGTAAGGGCCAGTAAACAAAAAAGGGCTGAGAGGTAAGTCTTCTTCATAGTTGGATAAGCGTAAACCAAGTGGTTAAAGATACAGTAAATTTGTGGTTCAATACAAAACAGAAGTCATAAAACGTGCATCAAGTCGATTCAACGGCCAGTTTGCCTACTTACACTCGGTCTCAACTGGCTCTGCGCAATGGTTCGGATCGCGACGAAATCTGGTGCGCCTATCAGGGCCTAATCTACGACGTGTCGGCCTCCCGGTTATGGCGCAACGGCAAACACTACGAACACTGGGCTGGTCAGGACCTCACCGACGAACTTCCCGACGCTCCCCACGGCGAGTGGGTTTTCGGAAAATTTGCCGTAGTAGGACTGTTAACTTAGTTTCAAGTGTCAACAGAACCGCATTACTTATGAAACTAATCGCCGACAGTGGCTCCACCAAAACAGACTGGCGCGTTCTGACTCAAGGGCAAAATGCGTACCAGCTTATAACGAACGGTCTGAATCCATATTATCAGGATACAGACGCGATTTCGGAAACATTGACAACTCAGCTCCTACCCCACCTCACGGCTACCGATGTTCAGGCGGTACATTTCTACGGGGCCGGTTGCGCTAACCCCGAAGCCAACGCCATTGTTGAACGCGCCCTCCGACAACTCTTCCCGAACCTGAACACCGCCGAAGTCGACTCCGATATGCTGGGGGCCGCACGGGGAGCCTGCCAACACGAACCGGGCATTGTGTGTATTCTCGGCACGGGTTCCAACGCCTGTTGTTACAACGGGCAGCAGATTACGCGGGGCATTCAGTCGCTGGGGTTCTGGCTTGGCGACGAAGGAAGCGGGGGCTACCTCGGCAAAACCCTCGTCAGGGATTATTTCCAAAACTGCCTTCCCGATGACCTGCACGCGGCTTTTGCCCAGCGTTACCCCCAACTCGATAGGGCCACCCTGCTCGACAACGCCTACAAAAAGCCATTTCCCAATCGCTACTTTGCCAGTTTCACACCCTTTTTGTCCGAACACATCAACCATCCATACGCAAACAAGCTCGTTATTGATGCGTTCACCCTGTTTTTAATAACCTACGTAGTCCGGTTTTCTGAAGCAGCGCAGTGGCCTGTTCATTTTGTAGGGTCAGTAGCGCACCACTTTGCCCCTCAACTCCGACAGGCTATTCAAAATATTGGTTGCACTATGGGGCAGATTTTGCAAAGCCCCGGCGACGGACTAGCGAAATTTCATACTTAAAATTGTCATAAAGATGCAGGGTAGGTTGCCGAAGCTTAGCGCTCTTTGCGACAACTTTGCGTCTTTGCGGTTAGAAAAACCCGATATTTGCACCCAAATACAACCCCACAGAGGAATCAACCGCTTCGGCGGTCCGACAAATGGCTAATCGATATTTTTTGAAAGTAAAAGAAGTCATCCGTGAAACACCAGACGCGGTGACCATCCAGTTTTGGCATCCCATTAACCAGGAAATCCGTTACCAGCCGGGGCAGTTTCTGACCTTCGCGCTGAATCTCAACAACCAGAAACTCCGCCGGTCGTACTCCATGTCGAGTTCGCCCCATGTCGATGTTTCATTAGCGGTAACGATAAAGCGACTACCGGGGGGGCTGGTATCTAACTACCTCTGCGACCGAATCAAGAAAGACGATATTCTGGAAACGCTGGAGCCGATGGGCACGTTTGTTCCCAAACTTGACCCCACCAACCACCGGACGGTCGTGTTGATTGGTGCGGGCAGCGGTATTACGCCTTTGTTCTCGATGGCGAAATCGTTTCTGCACAGCGAACCAAACAGTAGGGTATGGCTCATTTACGGCAACCGTAATCAGCAATCGATTATTTTCAAATCGCATTTAGACGCGATGGAGCAGGCTTACGGCAGCAGCCGGTTCCACACGACCCACGTGCTGAGTCAGCCTACATTTGGCTATACTGGCCCCGAAGGTCGACTGAACGGGCATATGCTGACTAAACTGCTGGAAGAATTACCGACCTCCGAACGAGCCAATGCCAGTTTCTACCTCTGCGGCCCCGATGGCATGATGGACGAAGCCCGCAAAGCCCTTGCCCTGTTCAGCATCCCTACTGACCGCGTGTTCAAAGAAAGCTACACCACCGCTACCACCGAAGCCGCCGTGGGCGAGGTGGACGAAGACCCCGCTGCTGCCGATGCCGAGGGCGAGGTGACGGTGATTTACGAAGGCACCGAATACAAGTTTGCCGTAGCCCCGCATCAGACCATTCTGGAAGCGGCTCTGGAATTAGACATCGACCTGCCCTATTCCTGTCAGGCCGGGATGTGTACGGCCTGCTTGGGCAAATGTGTGTCGGGGCAGGTAAAATTAGACGAAGAAGATGCGCTCTCGGATACCGAACTAAAAGCCGGCTATGTGCTGACTTGTGTAGCGCATCCGGTTGGTAAAGGTGTCGTAATCGAGATCGATTAAGTGTTAAGTTTTTGCACTTTGGCATCATTTTCGCCTGTGTTGCGTTAGTTGTTTAATTAGCGGCTCCGTCTCGGACCCATTCTGCTGCCTGCCGCATTCACACGCCGGAGATTTTTTAATGACCAATGGGTAATGAAATTCGTTTCGTTATACATTATCTCTTCCCCCCGGCCCGTTTTATAAGTCAATGACTTTTAATGATTTAAACCTTATTGAGCCGATACTAAAGGCGCTCGATACGGAAGGTTACACCACGCCTACGCCCATTCAGCAACAGGCAATTCCCTATTTACTCGAAGAACGCGACCTGCTCGGCATTGCCCAAACCGGCACCGGAAAAACAGCCGCTTTCGCCATTCCGATCCTGCAAATGCTCGATCAGAACAAACTGAGCAACAAAGGCCCCCGGCCCATTCGCGCCCTGATTATGACCCCCACACGGGAGTTGGCTATCCAGATTGAAGAAAGTTTTGCCGCCTACGGACGGAATTTGAGCCTTCGCACCACGGTTATTTTTGGCGGTGTTTCGCAACATTCGCAAGTGAACGCGCTCCGCGCCGGAGTCGATATTCTGGTGGCTACGCCCGGTCGTTTGCTCGACCTGATGAATCAGGGCCACATCAACCTCCGCAACCTCGAACGGTTTGTTCTGGACGAAGCCGACCGGATGCTCGACATGGGTTTTATCCACGACGTGCGCAAGGTAATCGCCAAACTGCCCGCCAAACGGCAGTCGCTGTTTTTCTCGGCAACTATGCCCGACGATGTAGCCAAACTGGCCGACACGATCCTGAATCGCCCCGCCCGTGTTGAAGTGACTCCGGTTTCGTCAACTGTTGATAAGGTGGAGCAGGTGGTGTATTTCCTGAGTAAGAACGACAAGAAAAAATTGCTCGTCGATATTCTGGACGACGACTCGATTAAGTCGGTGCTGGTGTTTACCCGCACCAAACACGGTGCCGACCATGTTGTAAAAGATCTTCAGAAAGCTGGCATTCCAGCCGAAGCGATCCACGGAAACAAGTCGCAAAACGCTCGTCAGCGGGCGTTGGGTGGTTTCAAAAATGGTACACTTCGGATACTGATTGCAACAGATATTGCCGCACGGGGTATTGATGTAGACGAACTATCGTGCGTGATTAATTACGAAATTCCGAATATTCCCGAAACCTACGTTCACCGCATTGGCCGCACCGGTCGAGCTGGTCATGATGGCCGGGCTATGTCGTTCTGTGAAGAGGAAGAACAGGTTTATCTGCGCGATATTCAGAAGCTGATTGGTAAGCAGATCCCGGTTGAAACCAACCATCCGTATGCGATGCGGGGAGCCAGTGTTCCACTGACGGCCTCACGCCCTACCAACCAGCCTCGTCAGAAACAAGCTGCGGGAGGTGGCCGCATGGGTAGTAATAACGGTCAGTCGCCGAGCCAGTCGCGCCCGCCACGGCCCGCCGGTAGCAGCGGTCGCGGACAAGTGCTACAACGTAACAATAATGCCGGACCAGGCAATCAGGAACGCAACAATAACCTACCACGCCCCGGCAGTTCGTTCGATCGGGAGCGTGAACCCAGCAACGGGGGCGGGGGCGACCGGAACCGATTCCGGCGGTAGGAAAAGCAAGTTTTGTATAAAGACGCCAGATTGCCAGATGGTTTTTCACCTTTTCGGCAATCTGGCGTCTGTGTATCAAAGCGTTTACAAACTAATTTCTGCAAACATTCTCGGATTGGCCGTGTTTTTAAGTTTTGGGTTGCGAACCTATTAAACTACAAAAACACAACACGTTATGATTAAGAACGAAGAAATTGTTGAGTCGCTCAACGACCTCGTCAAGATTAACAACGACCGGATCATGGGCTATGAGAAAGCGGTCGAAGACACAGAAGATTCGCAATTAGACTCGCTGTTTCGGCACATGATTATCCAGAGCCAGAACTTCCGTAGTCAATTGGCCGATCACATCGTTCGGATTGATGGCACGGCGGTTTCGGATGTAACCTCAACCGACACAGGCAGCAAAATTCACCGCGCCTGGATCGACGTTAAAGCTGCATTCACGGGTAAAGACAAAGATGCGGTACTGAGTTCGGTTGAGTTCGGTGAGAATGCGGCCATTGAAGCCTACGAAGATGCTATGGAGGGACACCATATTCCGGCTTATATCAAAGAGCAGCTCCAAGGACAGTTGAGCGAGCTGAAAAGCGCCCTCGACAAGATCAAGACACTACATAAGGGTTAGAAAGAAGTAAGCAGAAAAGCCGGAGAGGAGAAAGGGATTTGTTATTATGGCTTTTCCCTTTCTCCTCTCCGGCTTTTCTGCTTACTTCTACTTCGGTAAGGGCATATCCAGCAAATCCTCGTCGGTCAGTTTGATTTCGGCAGCCGCTGTGTTCTCGTCTAAATGCGCCACCGACGATGTCCCCGGAATGAGCAGCATCATGGGCGATACCGCCAATAACCACGCCAAGGCAATCTGGAACTCACTCACGTTGGAGCCGTTGCTACGATGCCGCTCGGTCACCTGGTGCAGCGCTTCTTCAGAACCCAAATCGCCCCCACCCAACGGATACCACGGAATGAATGCAATGTCCTGCTCTTCGCAGTATTGGAGCGTCGGGTTCCATTTTTGCTGGCTAAAGCTGTACATGTTCTGCACCGACACTACCTCAAAATACTGTTGCGCTTCTTTGATCTGATCTACGTCTACTTCAGACAAACCAATGTGTTTGATCTTGCCCTGTTGCTGCGCTTCTTTCAAAAACCCCAGGTATTCTTCCGACGGCACTTTATCATCGAAACGGTGTAACTGATACAGATCGATCTGCTCCATTTTCAGTCGTTTCAGGCTTCCGTTCAGAGCTTCTTCAAGGTGTTTACGGCTTCCGTCAACGGGCCATTGGTTAGGGCCTGTGCGGAGCAGAGCACCTTTTGTTCCAATCACCAAATCGTCGGCGTAAGGGTGCAGCGCTTCGGCAATGAGTTCTTCCGATACATACGGGCCGTACGAATCGGCGGTGTCGATGAAGTTAATACCGAGGTCAAGACAGCGTTTCAGTACGCGGATGGCTTCGTCACGGTCGCGGGGAGGCCCCCAAATGCCCTGTCCGGTAATGCGCATGGCACCATATCCCAGTCGGTTCACGGTGAGGTCGCCCCCTAACTTGATGGTGCCCGACGCTAAAGCGGGTTTTTCAGTTTGCGTTTGCATACGTTTGTTTACTGTTGGTTTTCTGTAGTATCTACTATTTAAACCTCAGAACTGTTCGTATGTGACGCTTTGTTGTGTTAAAAACGACGCTTGTTACCTCAATCCACATATTCATAAACCGTGGCACTGCCCGAAACCATTGCCACGCACAAGAGCGCGTTTACCTTTGTGACCTCCGCCCGAATCAGGCGCCCTTTAACATCATACTGGAATGCCTGCTCCGAAATGCTTTCGGAGCGGTTGCCCATAAACTCCTCGGCTTTGGCCGTGCGGCCTTTGTAGGTGTACCGCAACGAGTTGCCCATCGTGTTGTTAGAGTTCAGGCTTACTTCGGCTACTAACCGATTGTATTCATAACGATAAACAGTCTCGCGCGATTTCTCAAACACCTTGTTGTTCATGTAATACGAAATCACCCGCGCTTTCCGTCCCTGCTCCATCGTGGTTTCCCAACGGCTTTGGGGAATCAGGGCTTTGGTCGTGAAATCAGTGTAATACTGCGTCTCACTGATCTGACCGTTGGTTGGGTAGTCGTATTTGCTGACTCCCTGCTGCGAAAATTCTCCCCTTTGATAACGTGAAAACCTCCGCATCTCAGTTAATTTACCCTCGTTTTCATAAACGTAGTCGTTGTACGAGTACACATCCATCCCACCGTCGGCATTGCGGCTTAAATGGTTAATTTTTGTTAACTGCCCTTGCTGATTGTACTCATATTTTTCTTCGCTGTAGACGGTTTTACCATCAGTACCACCAACATATAGTTTGCGGGCAATACGGGCGTTGGCATCCGGTACAATGGTATCACCATTGAGCCCAGGTTGCATCACGTTGATCTCGCAACTTGACAAAGCCAGTGAGACGAGGAGAAATAGGAAAAGTTGTTTCATGGCAGATTTAGATTTTATCAGAATTCCATCAAAAAGACCAATAAGCTTGTCATAGAGACCCTACAAACGCCGGAAAGGTTGGAATGGAAACCAACTTTTTTCCACCCCTAACAATGCCTCCCGCCAAAATAGGGTTTTCGCCCCCCTGCCCCTAATTTTGCATGGTAATAACGCCGGATCACAACTATTCACTGCTGGCTGCCGGTACGCCGGACCGTCATTGTTAACTGCAACATGATTATCCCCCTTGCTCACCGCGCTGGTCAAACACAGGAGTACTATTTTTCGGTTAAACTGGCCGAAGTTCGCCAGCTGATTGCCGCCGGTCACGACGTAATCAATATGGGCATCGGCAACCCCGATATGATGCCCTCGGCAAGTACCATCGAGGCTCTTTCTCAAGCGGCAAAACGCCCCGATGCGCACGGCTATCAACCGTATAAAGGTACGCCTGCACTTCGTCAGGCTATTGTCGATTTCTATGCCCACACGTACGGCGTAACACTAAACCCCGACACCGAGATTTTGCCTCTGATTGGCTCTAAAGAGGGAATTACGCATATTTCGATGACGTTTTTGAACGAGAGAGACGGCGTTCTCGTGCCCGAATTAGGCTACCCGGCCTACCGCGCCGTGAGCAAACTCGTAGGCGCCAACGTGCAGGAATACCCCTTGCAGGAAAACAACGGCTGGCAACCCGACTGGGAAGCAATGGCTGATCTCGTGAGTCAGCATGCTGTCAAAATAATGTGGCTGAATTATCCGCACATGCCAACCGGTGCCCCAGCTACGCCTGCCCTTTTCGAACGGGCTGTGCGGTTTGCCCACGACCACCGGATTCTGCTCTGCCACGATAATCCATATAGTCTCGTTCTGAACAAGAAACCCCCGGTCAGTCTCCTCTCCATTGACGGAGCGAAAGACGTGGCGCTGGAATTGAACTCCATGAGCAAGTCGCACAACATGGCC
>Ga0105048_10009716_pt1 | contig 15258 bp, 12 predicted proteins | sample MAT05_FD_78382 | JGI IMG/M metagenome (GOLD analysis project Ga0105048, IMG submission 78382) | Freshwater microbial communities from Lake Fryxell liftoff mats and glacier meltwater in Antarctica - MAT-05 | ecosystem: Environmental > Aquatic > Freshwater > Ice > Liftoff microbial mat | place... | reverse complement strand
TGGCGAATGATCATGTTCTACCTCCAAGGCTGGGCTGACGATGACGAACTCGACGCCGCCATCGCCAAGGCCCGAGAGCAACAAACGAGCCGAACAGGATAGGGGTAAACCCCGTGGCTCGCCCGATGCGCCCTTCTGAGTCAGTCCTTGGTTCTTCGACCGAAGCTCGCGCTCAAATTGCGGAAGCAGGCTCTGGCAGCAACAGCCGGATCGTATCCCGGCTTGTTGCTCACCATGCCGCTCACTTCGACGACAACTGGCCCGGCGTACTTCGCATTGCTCAGCAACTTCGCGTATTCCGGGTAGTTGGTCGTGCCCTCTCCTGGCAGGAGAAACTCGAACTTGTCTGCTGTTCCCTTCGCATCCTTGACGTGAACAAATGCGGAAAGAGGAACCAGTTCCGACACGGCATCCGCGAGTTTCACGTTGCGTAGCTCGAAGTGGCTGTAGTCGAACGCCAGCCGCACGAAGTCGCTGTTCACTTGCTTCAGCAGCCAGATTGCACCCGCGCTGGTGTGCAGCGCATTCGCGACATGCGGCTTGATGGCGAGCACGGTCTTTCCCGCTTTCCCGACAGCGGCCCAGTCCGCGAGCCGGCCGGCAAGTCGCTCCTTCACCTTCTCCCAATCCGCTGGCTTGCCACCCAGAACGGTCTCGATGGGTGGCGGCGACTCGGGCACGAGCACATTCGCGAGTTCGACTGCTGCCTTGAGGCGGCCGACATTCGCCTTGTGTGTCGCGTCGTCACCGAGTGCCGGGAGATTCTCCATCAAGCCGAGCACCGATAGCCCCGAATCCCGGAGACGGTTCCGAAGCTCTTTCATCTCGGCTGCGGTGAGCTTGGCAGTGTCCGCGTGGTATCCGGGCATCAGGGCGAGTTCGACGCCATCGTAGCCGCACTCGCGACAGACCTTGAGCGCGTCGGCGATCGTGAGCGACTTCATCCCGTAGAGACTGAAGCCGAGCGGTAACTTCACGGCTTCATTGGCCGAGGCCGCAACCGGGAGGCACCACGCCACAGCAGTGGAGAGCCATTCGCGACGAGTGAACTGGAACACGAGCACCTCACGGTTCGAAGCTGGAGTGTCGGCTCAAGCGAGGATCTCGCGGATCACATTTCCGCTCACGTCGGTCAGGCGGTAATCGCGGGCGTTGAATCGGTACGTCAGCTTCTCGTGATCGATCCCGAGGAGATGCAGAATCGTGGCGTGCAGGTCGTGAACGCTGGTTCGGTTCTCGACGGCCTTGTACCCGAACTCGTCGGTCGCTCCGTAGTGTGTGCCGCCTTTCACGCCACCGCCTGCCATCCACACGGTGAACGCATTCGGGTTGTGATCGCGGCCGAGCGACTCCTGCGAATCGGAGGTGCGGCCGAACTCTCCGCTCCAGACCACGAGCGTGTCTTCGAGCAACCCGCGTGCTTTCAGGTCGCCGAGCAGCGCGGCAATCGGTCGGTCGCACGCTCGACCGCAACTACGGTGGTTCGTCTCGATGTTGTTGTGGCCATCCCACGGCACATCCCCGACGCTGCCGTCGCCGCCGACGCCACGACCCGCGAAGATCTGCACGAAGCGTACGCCGCGTTCCACAAGCCGCCGGGCCGTGAGGCATTGCCGGCCGAACACATCAGCGTCTTTGTCGCCGATGGCGTACATGCCACGCACCTGATTCGATTCACGCGACAGATCGAACGCTTCCGGTGCCGAGGTCTGCATCCGATACGCCAGCTCGAACGACTCGACCCGTGCGGCCAACTCCGATTCCAGGGGGCGCGACTCGCGGTGATTCTGGTTCATCTCGCGAAGCAGATCGAGCGCGGCTCGCTGCTGTGGGTCGGTCACCCCGGCGGCGCGGTCGAGGTGCGCGATCGGTTTCGGCGTGCGGCCATCCATCGCGAGTGCCTGGAAGTTCTTGGGCAGGAACCCGGCGGACCAGATCGAGTCTTCGCCGCGCGGTTTCGTCTCGTGCATCACCACGAACGCGGGGAGGTTCCGGGCTTCGCTACCGAGTCCGTAGGTGACCCACGACCCCATGCAGGGCAACCCAGGCCGCGTGACACCGCACGAGATTTCGTAGGCTCCGGGAGCGTGGTTGTTCGCCCGCGTGTAGCACGAGTGAATGAACGCCATGTCATCGACATACGCGGCCGTCTTCTCGAACACGTCGGACACCCACGAACCGGACTTGCCGTACTGCTTCCACTGAAATGGCGACTTCAGGCACTTCCCGGATGTGGTGAAGAACCCCGTCTTCGGGTCGGCCCCGGCGAGCGGTTGACCGTGCCGTTTCTGCAACTCGGGCTTGTAGTCGAAGGTATCCACCTGCGACGGGCTACCGGTCATGAACAGCCAGATGACTGCCTTGGCCTTCGGCGCGAAATGCGGCTTCTTCGGCGCGAGCGGATCGACCGCGGCCGGCGTGGGTGCGGCGAGCAACCCCTCGGAGTGCAACAACTGCGTGAGGGCGAGCGACCCCGCACCCAGCCCAGCAGTGCGAAGGAACTGACGCCGCGACGGCACAATGGGTCCGAATCCAGGGTGTTCGTGTGGGTTCATGGTGATATCGCGTGTGGTGTAATGTCCTGTTTAGCTGTCGTCCCAACGGGGCGACATGCCTCAATCGACGTACACGAATTCGTTCGAGCAGAGTAGGGCGTGGCACAGGTCCGCGAAGGCTCGCGCCGTGGCGGGTTCGCCCTTGCCGTAGGTCTCGGCGAGTTTGTTCACGAACGCAGTGGCACGTTCCTTCTCCTGGGCGGTTGGCTTGCGACCAAAGGCCGTGCGGTACGCCGATTCCACTGCGGCAGGCAATTCCACCGACGCCGAGGGCCGCACATGCTTCGCCAGCAGGTCGGCTTGCCGACGCACGAATGGCGAGTTCATCAGCGTCAGCGCCTGCGTGGGCACGGTGGTCACTTGCCGTTCACCGATGCTCTGAATGGCTTCGGGCGAATCGAACAACTGCAGGATCGGCACCGGCTTGCTGCGCTTCACGGTGAGGTACACGCTGCGCCGCAGAGTTGCTTCGTCGAGCGTTCCGGGGCCATACATCTTGAGGTCGAGGTTGTTGCCGATCGCGAGGAGTGAATCGCGCACGGCTTCCGATTCCATGCGCCGGGGTGGGAGTCGCCACCACAGCTTGTTGTCCGGGTCGATGGCGCGGTTCGCGGGGATGTCATCGCCGGCTTGCTGATACACGGCACTCGCCATGATGAGTTTGTGAATCGGCTTCAGTCGCCAGCCGTGGCGGATGAGTTCGCTGGCGAGGTAATCGAGCAACCTCGGGTGCGTCGGGCGTTCACCCTGGATGCCGAAATCGTTTGTCGTGGCAACCAGTCCGCGACCCATGTGATGCTGCCAGAGGCGGTTCACGATAACGCGAGCGAGGAGATGCCCCGCACCCGTGTCGGCGTCGGTCATCCAGTTCGCGAGCGCCACTCGCGGCTCGACTGGCGGTTGCTTGTCCACGGGCTTCCCGACCCATTTCGCGTCCTGCTCGGCGTTGGACATCAGTACGCGGAAGAAACCCGGCGCGGGCTTACCGTTCTTGCGGCCGGTCTCGCCGCGAATCAGGAAGAAGACTTCGCCGCCCTGTTGCCCCGTGGCGAAGATCGGTTCGAGCTTCGGCTTTGGTTCCGCAGCAAGGTGAGCCAGCAGCGGCGCGTACGCCTTCTTCGCTTCGGGTTCGAACCAGCGTGCCAGCGCAGCCACTTCGGAGCGGTTCGCGTCGGTCAGTTTCCCCTCGCTCTTATGGAGGGTGTCGGCGAGTCTCCAGCCGACAACCGTGAGCGACCGGAACGGATGCCCCACGATCACCGTGTCGCGGTTCGTGGCCCACCACAACTCAAAGCTGGACGCGAACTGCGGCGTGCGAACGTATGCCTGCCATTCGGCTTCCCGCTTCGTGCGCTCGGCATCCCACTGTGCCTTCTCTTGCTTGAACACATCGGGGTTTGGATCGATGTTGGCCGTGGTCGAACCTGTTGTGGCAAGGCACGCCAGCAGGCGATAGTAATCCGACTGGGGTAGCGGGTCGTATTTGTGGTCGTGACAGCGGGCACAACCCACGGTCAGACCCAGGAAGGCCGTGCCCGTGGTCGACAGCATGTCATCAAGCTGATCGTAGCGAATCGGTTCGAGGGTCTTCTGCGTGGTCTGCCCGGGGTATGGGCCAGCCACGAGGAACCCCGTCGCGGACGTGGCCTGGAAATCGCCGGGCTTGAGCTTGTCGCCCGCCAACTGCCAGCGCACGAACTGATCGTAAGGCATGTCCTCGTTGAACGCCCGAATCACGAAGTCGCGGTAGTGGAACGCTCCCTTGCGTTCGCCATCGAACTCGTACCCGCCGCTCTCCGCGAACCGCACAACATCGAGCCAGTGGCGTGCCCAGCGTTCGCCGTAGCGTTCACTTGCGAGCAGCTTTTCCAGCAGGTTATTCCAGGCATCAGGAGAAGCGTCGTTCACGAAGGTATCGATCTCGGCCGGGGTTGGTGGCAACCCGGTGAGGTCGAAGTATGCCCGGCGAATGAGTTTCTCGCGGTTCGCGGTGGCGTTCGGCCGGAGCTTCTTCTCGGCGAGTCTCGCGAGGATGAACCGATCGATCTCGTTGCGGATTGCGGCTTGCGAATCAGCGATTGCCGGAACCTCGACCTTCGCCAGCGGCTGGAACGACCAGAACTTGCGGCCGGCTTCAATGTCGATCGTTTTCGCCTTGGCCGCTGTGCCCATGTCTTTCGGCAGCGGGGCACCCATCTTCACCCACTTGGTGAGATCGGCGATGGTGGCATCGGGTAGCTTCGCCTTGGGCGGCATCTTGAGTTGTTCGTCGCCGTGGCCAATGGCCTTGATGAGCAAGCTCGCTTCGGGCTTCCCCGGCACCACGGATGGCCCGCCATCACCACCTTTGAGAATCGCGGCAGTGCTGTCGAGTTCCAGGCCGCCCTTCGCCTTCTTCTCGGCGACGGAGTGACACGAGTAGCACTCCTTGATGAGCACCGGGCGCACTTTCGTCTCGAAGAACGCGAGACCGGGGTCGTCGGCCGCAGTGCCGGGAGAGGCACTGAACGCGAGCCAGGTTGTTACCGCTGCAAAGGCGATCTGGTTCGTTCGCATGAATCGCCACCTTTGGGAAACGTGAACGGTGTGTCGTTTTGGAAGGCGAGTCGGTGGGAAGGCACTACTTCAAGGCGTACTCAGTGGACCGCGGGCGGCTCGCCCGCAGCTGAACCTCGGCATACGCCTCAACAGGGAATCCGGAGCGAATCCATCACTACAGCTTGAGCGGGCGAGCCGCCCGCGGTCCACAGAACAAGACACCATCCCGCCACCGTTTCTCAGCTATTGAGTGCGGAGGGTGCGGGCCACTGGGCCAGGAACACTTCGTGTCGCATAGTCTCGGTGAAGCCTCGCTGGGTGTATAGCCGCAAGCCCGGTTCATTGCGTGCATCGACCGTGACCAGCAACCCCTTCACCCGCGAGAGCGTGGCTGCTGCGATCGCGAAATCCAGCAACTCGCCACCGTACCCACAGCGGCGGAATAGCGGCACCACGCCAAGGTATGATAGTTCCAGCACGTCGGGATCCGATCCTGCCGCGAACAGCACGACACCCAGCACAACATCGCGATCGACCGCCAGGAACCACTCGTTCCCCACGGCCCAGTCCGAGAACCCCGCGAGCAGTTCTTCCGCGGTTCGCTCCCCGTTCAGTTCCGGGCAATCCATGCTCCGCTCGTGCGTGGCGAGCAGTGCGTCGCGGAACTCGGTCGAGAACGGCGGACTTTCCGGAATGAACACAATCGGGTGCTTCGGTTCGGGAAGCACTTCATCCGCTTTTAGTTCGCGGCGAAGGAACACGAGCTCCGTGATGCGCTGGAAACCGTGGCGAACGAGCGGCGCGAGATCCTTCAGTTCATCCTGGGTCGCGAAGACCTGGCACACCTTCACGCCATTCGCACGCAGCCAGTCGGTGACCGCGACAACAAGCGCGTCTTCATTCTCGGCCGTGTCTGCTCGCGGCGGCCAGATCACCCCGAGGGCGCCCTGCAATGGCTGGGCGAGAATTGCCCCACACAGTTGTCCACTGTCGTCACGCGCCACAAACAACCCTTGCGGGTTGCGATCACCCGACGACAGCGCGGCGCAGTACGCCTCGACACGATCCGCACCTGGGCGGCCGCCGAACAACATCTGCAACGCGGGCCGCAACTCATCTGGCGCGGCAGGAGAGATTGTGGAAGCCATGGTTCAAGTCTAGCACAAACCAGCTTAATACCGAATCGGAAAGCCGGGCAGCATGGGAATGCGGCGGCTCACCTCACGGAAGAATGATTCCAGGCGACAGGCACACCCCTCTCTGGAACCATGTTACCTGTCCGGAAGAATCGATATCAGAGCGTCCGCATCTGGCATTGAGGTAAGTTTTTGCGACGGATTCATTGCCTCGCAGAAATCCAAGGCACCTCAGAATCATCCACATACTACCGGAGGAAATAGTATCAGAGCGTGACGCAAGTGCCGTTCTTGCGTCTGGGATTCGCCAAAAGCCAAGCGTTTTCCAGGCGAACCCGGAGTGTCAGCGACGGGGTGCGTCAGCACTGCCACGACACAATGTGAAACACCGGACTGCCCAGACCACATTCAAGGGCGTGTGAAGCTGGCCTTGTTCCGATTCGGGAAGCTTGGTATCCGCGTGCTTAGGATTCTCTCGTCAGGGGATGACACAATGCGAAACTTACTTGCTCTGATTGGATTGCTGGTCGTCGGATTCGCTGCCGTCGGCTGGTATTGCGGATGGTACAAACTCAATGTCGGGAAGGGGACGGACGGTAATCTCCAGATCGAAACCGAAGTGAAGACCAAGAAAGTCGTCGAAGATTCGTCGTCGTTCTTCGAGAAACTCACGAAGATCGCAACCGACCAGATGGATAAGAAGGGTCAGCAACCAACAAGCACGCCGGTAGGAATACCCGGTCCCGGGACGGCACCGACAGCCAAGGAGAAGGACACGTTCCAGGGTGGCTGGCTGCTCTCGCCCGAGAAGGTATCGCAACCGACCGCCGGGATTCGCTGAAACAACCACGTCAAGAAGCCAGAACAACGAAGCCCGGAGAGCATCTGCTCCCCGGGCTTTCGGCTTTGATCTTCCAACCACCCCGTGGGTGCTACGCTCACCAGATCAAATCACCACACATATGGCAGGAACGGGCTGTTGAACGCCGGTCGCGGGAACGCCGGGGAGTTCGGGTTCTCGATCCCTGAAACGCGGTAGACGGTTGTGCCATCGGCGAACGTCGTGCCGGTGATGGGCTGTACCACGGCTCCGGTCGTGTTGTTCACGAACGTGTTCGGTCCCTGGTAAACCAGCGTTCCCGGAGGATGTGCCGGTGCCGGGGGGGCGAACCCAACAACTGGGTTGATGAAGCCCGGCTGAGCGAACGGGTTCAGGCGAACGGGTTAACCGCGATCGGGTTGTTGAACGGGTTGTTGTTCACGAACGGGTTGTTGTTCACCAGCGGATTGTTGAACGGGTTATTGTTCACGAACGGGTTATTGTTCACGAACGGGTTATTGTTCACGAACGGGTTATTGTTCACGAACGGGTTATTGTTCACGAACGGGTTGTTGTTCACCAGCGGATTGTTGTTGATGAACGGATTGTTGTTGATCAGCGGGTTATTGTTCACGAACGGGTTGTTATTCACCAGCGGGTTGTTGAACGGGTTATTGTTGAACGGGTTATTGTTGAACGGGTTGTTAAATGGGTTGTTGAGTGGCCGGGGGCTTACGAACGCGGGGTTCGCGAATGGGTTGTTCAACGCTGGGTTCGGGTTCCACGGGTTGGCGGCCGGGTAGGTCGGGAAGCCGGGGAAGCTGTTCACCGCGGGCATCACACGAATCGGGTTCGCTCGCGGAGGTTGCGGAATGCCCGCCGGGTTCACCTTTGGGCCGGGCGGAATCACGATCTGATTTTTCCCCGTTTGAGGAAATCGCACCTGGGCCGAGGCGGATGTCGTGGCAAGTCCGAGGACGGCTATCGTGGCGACGGTGCAAAGCGACCACCGAGTACATACGAACATGGGCAGTTCCTTTTGATGCAACTCTTCCCGTCCACTTAACGGAATCGGGGGTGGTGCCGTTTGTAACAGATTGCCAGCCGCGAATTGCTGCGGTGCGAGTGCCCGGCAACTGTGGCTAACTTATTCCAGAATACGCGAGAGTTTCAGGAACTTGCGCGGAAAAAGTGATGGCAGCGCTGGAAAATGCCGACACGGGTGAACGGAGGAGTTTGGAATGAACGCAGACGAACCCGGCTTGGGGAAGGCCCCGCCGGGTGTCTGCGAACTCCGCATTCCGAATTTGCGATTACTCCGGATCGTCGGGCAACCGTTTGGGTAGTTTCAGCGTGAACGTCGAGCCTTTGCCGACAACGCTTTCGACCCGAATCCGGCCCTGATGCTGCTCGATGATCTGTCGGCACACGCTCAGACCCAGCCCGGTGCCGCCACGGCCGTACTCGTCCGGTTGCTTGGTCGTGAAGAATGGCTCGAAGATCTGCCGCATCTGTTCAGGCGGAATCCCCAGTCCCGTATCGGCAACTTTCACCTCGACGGTATCTCCCGCAGCGTTCTCGCGAACCTCGATCTTGAGTCTGCCGCCGTTGGGCATCGCTTGCCGGGCGTTCAGCACAAGGTTGACGAGGATTTGCTCGATCTGCCCCGGAACGGCCCATGCCCGGGGTCGCGAGATAAACTTGGTTTCGACGTGAATCCGGTGCTTCATCAGATCCTTCTCGGTGAGGATATTCACTTCCTCAACGAGTCGGGCGATGTCGCAATTCTGGCGATGGCTGCCGCTCTTGCGGGCGAATCCGAGCATTCCCCCGGCGATGACGGCGGCCCGTTGACCGGCCTTCACCACTCGCTCGAACGCGGATTGCTTGTCGCTCAGATCCGGGTTCCGCATCCCGAGTTTCGCCGAGTTGATGATGGTGGTCAGTATGTTGTTGAACTCATGGGCGATGCTCGAAGCCAGTTCGCCGACGCTACTGAGGCGTTGAGCCTGCAGTAGTTGTTGCCGGAGGGTCTCTGTCTCGCTCACCGGAGCCAGTACCTCTTCACCGGTCATGCACATTCCCCCTGCGAGAGGTCTGCCTCTGGCTTCGCCGGCATCGATCGCGTCGCGATCGAAGTCCCCCCGGCGATCAATCCCAAGCCAGCCGCAGCCCACTGCTCACAGCAGGTATCGACCACGCCGGGGCATCACTTCATCCGAACCGCATAATCGTCACCTTTGGGACCACGGAGTTCGAAATGCGGAATGCGGAGTTAATGAACGAAGCCAAAGAGGTCGAGAGCGGGATCTGGAAAACGCTTGCCTTTTGGCGAACCCGAAGCTTCAGCGACGGGGTGATGAAGAGGAAATCCAGGAGCGTCGTTGTCGGTCTTTAATTCCGCACTCCGCATTCCACATTTCTTCATTCAGGCTTCTGTCTTTCGCAGAGTTGGATCGAAGTTCGCCGCGTTAACGGCCGACACCTGCGGCGGCAGGATCAGCAATTGCTCGGCACGCCACATCGCGCCATCAGGCACAAGCTCACTCACTGCAAGATTGGGTATCTTGCCAATCTTCACCCAGTCCGCCACGCTGCGGCCGTGGAGGATGCTGAGCAGCAGAACCTTGCAGACCACGCCGTGGCAGACGATCACGATCCGCCCCCCGGGATGCGAACTCACCACGCGGTTGAACGCGGGCAACGTGCGATTCCGAAGCTCGTCGAACGATTCCATTCCCGGGTAGGCATACGCGGTCTCACCCTTGAGCCATCGTTCGATCGTGGTGTCCCAGACGACATCAGCTTCGGCCCGGGGCTTTCGTGAAAGTGGTCCGACCTTCCGCTCGTGAAGTTGCGGCTCGACGTGATGCATCACCCCGCATGCCGCCGCGATGGGTGCCGCGGTTTCGTGTGCCCGGATCATGGCCGACGAGATCACCGCGGTTGGCTTCCGTTCCGCGAACCACCCCGCTGCCGCGATCGCCTGCCGTTTCCCGTGTTCGCCAAGTTCCACATCCGACTCGGCACCGTGGAACATGGTCGGTGCGGCTGTTTCCGCATGACGGACAAGCCACACCACCGAGGGCAACTGAGGAGACTGCATCTGGAAGACCCGGTGTGGTTGGAGATGGCAAACACCCCTGGGTTGAGGCGAGCCACGGGGTTCATCCCCGTGGGTACTTGGAGATGTCGAACACCACGGGGGTCAACCCCATGGCTCACCTCAACCCAGTGCGAGCCACGGGGTTCATCCCCGTGTGCCTGGAGATGTCAAACACCACGGGGGTCAACCCTGTGGCTCGCTCACCCGATTCACTTCGTCGCGAGATCTTTCAGCAGAGCGTCGTCGTCCTTGGGGATTGCCCAGAGTGCGACCTCGAATGCACCCTTCCACGCTTCCTTCGGGGCGGGCAATCGCAGCATGACGAGGTAACCGCCGCCGGGCTTCGGAGTGAACCGCCACACCGAACCGGCCGGAGCGTCGAGCGCCTCCAGCACCACCGCGCGGTCGCCTTCCTGTGGCAGCACGATTCGCGTCGCGGCGGTCGTGATCGTCGGTTCTTCTGCCTTCAGGTCAAGCCCCGCGATCTTCTCGCCGATCGCGGACACGACACGCGGTTCCTTGCTCGACTGACCCGCGAGCAACCACGGCGTGTAACCGGCTGGCGTTTCGATGGCGAACTTGCGAGTGAACCCGGTTGCCACGGAGGGTTTCATCGGAATCGGCGTTTCCGCGATGGTCAGCGTCGCGTCCATCGGGTTCTCCGTGAGCCGATAGCGGAACGTCGGGCGGCCTTCCTTGTCGAGCGAGTAGCCGTCGAACTGAACGGCTTTCGGGCCGTCGTAGATTTGTGCGGGTTCCAGTGGCAGCGGTTGACCGAACGCCGGGTTGTTGGCGCGACCCACGAAATCTGGCGGAATGTGCGGGTTCGAGGTCAGCCCCCAGGGGTGCCCGTTGGTCGCGGACCAGAACTTCGGCCCGAGCAACTTCGCGGGAGCGCCGCCGCGGTTGGCCCACACGGGCGAGGCGTCGATGAAGTTGCCGGCCCATGAGTACGCGAGGCGACACTGATCGGCCGAGAACGCGAGGTTCACGCCACCGGGATATCCCACGGCGATGGCCTTGCTGCCCGCGTCCGACATGAACGTCCGCAGCACTTCGGGCCGATCCTTCACCGCGATGATTAGTCCCTTCGGCGGCTCCATTCCCTCGGGCAGTGGAAGCCCCATCCCGAGCGAAAGGTACGTCCACATCGCCTCGGCCTGGCCCTTCGGGTCGCCGTTGAGCACCGTGGAGAGGGTCGATTTCCCTTCCACGAAGGCTTGCGGCATTCGCGTGCCCGGTGCCATTCGCAGCGGCTGATGCATCCAGCGTTCGTACCACTCGTACCGCACGCGATCCTTGATCGTGGCGAGGTCTGGCCCACGAGTCCCCGTGTTGGCCACGCCGCCGATGTCGTGACACGAGATGCACCCAAGCCCGGCCTTGCCGACGATCTGCCGACCGAGCGCGATCTTCTTCGTGCCGATCTCGACCTTGTGAACCGAGTCGTCGGTCGCGGCACCTTCCAGCGCGGCGAGTGCTTCCGGCAGGAAGCCGACGTTCTGCTCGCCGTACTGCGGCATCCGAAGCCCCATCCACGGACGGGCACGGCCACCGGCGAGGAGCACGGACTTAAGCCATGATGTGCGGGTCTTGTGACCGACGCCCGTGAGCGTCGGCGGCCGCACATCGTCGACGTTCTCGACCTTTTCGAGCAACTTCGCTTCATTCGCGAGATCGACCGGGATACCGCCCGCACCGTCGCGATTGTGGCAGTTCAGGCAGTTGAATCGCTTGATCGCGACACGTGCGGAATACGCCAGAGCAGGGCTGCCTGCACCCGTGAGGCCATCCTTCACGAACGCGGCGAGTGCGGCCTTCCCGCTGGCGTCGAGCGTGTACACCGGCACCTTGGCGGCGTCGGGCTTCGCGGCGATGCAACCGGTCGCACCGGCAGCCTTCACCTTGTCGAGCGACGCGAACGCCTGCGGCTTGCCGGGCTTGTTCGCCGCGTCCATCGAGTGGCAGTTCACGCAGCCCTTCGCCTGAAACAGTTTTGCGCCGACGGCCGCCCATTGCTTGCCGACCGGCAACTTCTCGAACTCGTTGGCGGGCTTGTCGAGGTCGATTTCGGCGAGGTTCGCGAGGAGTTCCGCAGGCTTCGTCTTGGGTGCGGGTGGCATGTCGGTCGAGATGGCGTCGTCGGTGAGCCGGCACAGGTAGCGAGCGATGTCGGTCGCTTCCGCTGCGCTCAGGTTCATGTGCGGCATCCGACCGGCCGGGTTGGTCTTCAGTGGGTTCTGCAAGTACGCGGACAGCGGTTCGGGACGGGTCTTGCTGCCGATCGCGCCAAGTGCGTACTTCGTGATCGGCCCGAAGACCTGCTCCTCGGCCTTCAGCGGTTCGCGTTCGTCTTCCGGGTCTTTCGCAACTGCCTTCGCTTCCTGGTGGCACGCGGCACATCCGGCGACTGTGTATAGCGTCTTGCCGCGGCCGAAGCTCGTCTTCACGTCGTTCGGTGGGTTCAGCCCGGGTTGGTACGGGGCGAGTGGCGTGTTCACGGACGACATGAGGTACTGCGTCACCGCGTACCGTTCGGCCTTGCCGCGTTCGTCGTCGGTGAACATCTTCGGCATGGTGGTGTGCGGCCGAAGTTTCGCGGGGTCGGCGAGCCAGGCGTCGATCCACCCGGGGTAAACGCGCTTCGCGATGTCGGCGAGGTTCGGCCCCGTGCGATCAGCGAGCCCCTTTGCCATCTTGTCGTCTGCCGTCGGCTTGTGGCACTTGATGCAGGCCAGTTCTTCGAACAAGAATCGACCCTGTTCCTGCTCGAAGTTCTGCGAGAACGCCGGGGTCCGTTCCTTCGCGAGATGCCCGAGGAACTGGTGGGGCAACGGTTCACGCACGAACCCCGGACCGACCCAGAACAGTTCCACCTGAGCCGGTGTGCCATTGGAGGTGAATGTTGCCTCGAATGGTTGCACGCCGCCTTCGAGTTGCACTTCGGCATTACCCACCTCAGATAGAACGGCAATATCAACGATTCCTGTGAGCACTTCCTTGCCGCCCACCCTGACGCGGAGCGTGCCGTTTACGAGGTTCGCGGAGAACGTGTACTTCCCGGGCCGCGTGATGTTGACGTACCCGCTCCACTTGGCGGTAGTCACGCCCGACAGTTTCGGGTGCGGCGATTCGCCCGCCTTCAGCAAGAGGGCGACGGTTGGTTCCAGCCGCGTGACCGTGCCGCCGGTGCCCTGGAACGAAGCCACGAGACCGGGCTTCAGCTCGGACGGCTCAACGGCGAGGACAGCCGTGTTCAGGAGAAGCACCGCGCAAGCGGGGAGGAGGTATTTGTAGTGCATTGTGCAGCAGGTGGGTTCGTGCGGTAGGCAAGCGTGACAGAGTGATTATCCCGACCACAGCACATCCGGCAAGCAGAAACGGGAATCCTGCCGACTCGGGGTGCGGGGACCAGGGGTGTCAACCCCGGGAAACCTGCGTGAACGCTCGGCAGAGTATTGACCGTGCGTTCACGATGTGGCAATCTGTATCATCTGGACAGATTGCCACTCTCGGTACAAGGAGACGTCCCATGTCTGGCCAGAACTCCCAACCACCAAAACTCCTCGATCGTGTTCGCCAGGCTTGCCGCGTGCGCCACTACAGCATTCGCACTGAAGATGCCTACGCTGCATGGGCCGAACGCTTCATTCGCTTTCACAAGCTGTGCCACCCCGACACCATGGGCGAACCCCAGGTGAATGCCTTCCTCACGCACCTTGCGGTTGTACGCCAGGTGTCGGCGTCCACACAAACGCAGGCACTCTGCGCCTTGCTGTTTCTTTACGATGCCGTGCTTGGCAGGCCTCTCGACGAATTGAAGGTGATTCGCGCGTATCGACCTAAGCGACTCCCGGTCGTGCTGACCCGCGACGAGGTGAGATCGGTTCTCGCTTACCTTGACGACGTGAACGGCTTGATCGGCCGGCTACTTTACGGAACCGGAATGCGATTGCTTGAATGTTTGCGGCTTCGTGTGAAGGATCTTGACTTCGGGCTGAACCAAATTATCATCCGAGAGGGAAAAGGGGACAAGGATCGCCTGACAGTGTTCCCGGCGGCAGTGCAAGCAGCATTGCGGGAACATCTGGTTGGAGTGAAAGAGCTTCACGACGCGGACTTGGCGGCAGGTTTCGGACGTGTCTACATGCCGAAAGCCCTTGCGGTGAAGTACCCGAACGCTGCTGCCGAGTGGTGCTGGCAATATGTGTTTCCTTCCGTGAAGTTATCGGTTGATCCCCGGTCGAAGACCAAACGCCGTCATCATTTGAATGAGTCGGCGGTAAGTCGGACGGTGACGGAGGCCGTGCGAGCCGCGAAACTGACGAAGCCAGCGACGGCTCACACACTGCGGCACAGTTTCGCCACTCACTTGATTGAGGATGGCGTGGACATCCGAACCGTGCAGGAATTGTTGGGCCACGAGAGTGTGGAAACGACGATGATTTACACGCACGTCCTGGGCAAGGGCGGTCGTGGCGTCACAAGCCCGCTGGACAAAATGTGACCGGCGGCGCAAAGACGATGTTACCGTGTTATTTTGCGCCCCGCGCAAACCAACACGGGGAGTTCCCGGTGATGGTTTGCGCATCGCGCAATGAGCAGGTGTTCTGCTCGCGCAAACCAAACCCATGTTCGGCGGCGGAGGGCGCGCGGATGGGCGAGGTGCCCGACGGGTTCGATTGGCCCGCCGGCTGGAGGCCGCTCCCGCTGCCGGACGGGTGGCTCGGCTTGGCCGGGTCTGCCGAGATGGAGTTGGCCCGCGAGGTCAGTCCCGGCCACCCGCTGCACGGCGCGGCCTGCCGAGCAGTCGGGTTCCATGGCGACGACCCGAACGAGTTCCTGTTCGCCACCGATCGACCGGCCGCCCCGCTGGCGTTCGTCCACCTGACCTGGCAGGCGGAGCGCGATCCGGGCTGGCCGTACACCGTGAGTTACCCGGGGTGGGAGGCGTTCCAGTCCGCGTGGGCCGCACAAGACGCCGAACCGCTCTCATGGCCAACCGACTTAAATAAAAACGAAGATCCTGGGTCGGGCTGAACGCCCGTCCTGAAGCACTTTGAAGCCCAATCAACTCGCACTCGTTCACCACAGGTTACCCTC
>Ga0105048_10009715_pt1 | contig 15261 bp, 13 predicted proteins | sample MAT05_FD_78382 | JGI IMG/M metagenome (GOLD analysis project Ga0105048, IMG submission 78382) | Freshwater microbial communities from Lake Fryxell liftoff mats and glacier meltwater in Antarctica - MAT-05 | ecosystem: Environmental > Aquatic > Freshwater > Ice > Liftoff microbial mat | place... | reverse complement strand
CGGCGCCCGAACCGTCGTCGCCCGGCTCGGCCGAGCCCGGCACGACGTCACCCGGCGGTGACCAACCGGGTTCGAACGACGGCGGGTCGGCGGTGACGGCAGGGGCCGACGATGCGCTGCGGCTTCCGAAGGTGCCGGCCGCGCAGCCGAAGACGAGGAGCGACGCTGCCAGGGCTCCCGCCCCGGCCGCGAGACGGCGCTGGCGGCGCACCAGTCGCGGCAGCCCTGGCAGTTCTGTCAGGGGGAGGACGGCGGTGGCGTCGAGGCCGGCATCGGTGCCGGCGGGCTGGCGGGGGTGGAGGTGCTCGTGCATCGAAGGCTCCTGGGTCGGTGCCCGCCGTGGTGCGGACACCGTCAAGAGCGCGAGCCCCGCCCCGTCTTGCAGAAAGCTCGCAGAGTTCTCTCTTGGCCGCGATTCGGCCGGCGAGCAGACCGGTCGGACCGATCGGCGACATCCTCGACGTGCGTTGGGTCGGAGTCGTGGGCGAGGCTGTCGGGATGCGGTCGATGATGTTCTCGTTGGTGGCGGCGCTGGTCGTGTCAGCCGCGGTGGTGGGGTGTGGCGGTGACGACGGTTCGTCGATCTCCTCAGGCGAATCAGGCGGTGTCACGGTGGTGGCCGACGGGTTCGCGTCGCCCACGCAGATCACCGACGGACCCGATGGGCTGCTGATCGTGGCGCAACTCGCCGGCGACGAGGGGGCTGCGGAGGGCGAGGTGCTGGCACTCGATCTCGTCACCGGAGATCGAACGGTGATCCTCGACGGACTCGACAAGCCGACCGGCGTGCTCTGGCGCTCGGGCGAAGTGTGGGTGATGGTTCGGCGCGGACTCGTGCGTGCGTCGTGGGACGGCACCGGCACAGCCGGCCCGGTGGAGGTGATGCTCGACGACCTGCCGTTCAACGGCCGGAGTCAGGGCACGCTCACCGCTCTACCGGACGGGCGGATCCTCTACGAGACGAGCGGCTCGATCGCCAGCGGCGAGGTGGTGACCGGGAGTGGCGTGCTGTGGGCGTTCGACCCGAGCGACGGCTCGTCGACGGCGGTGGCCACCGGGGTGAAGAACGCCTACGCGCATGCACTGCTGCCGGACGGACAGGTACTCGTGACCGACATCGGCGACAACGTCGACCCGCAGCCGGTGGAGGAGCTGAACGTCGTCCCGATCGATGGGAACGGTGGCGGGCCCGTCGATCTGGGCTGGCCGGCCTGTGCCGGCGACGCGTCGTGCCCGGGCGTGATCGATCCGCTCGCGACGTTCGAACCGACCTCCACGCCGACCGGTGTGGCTGTGGTGGACGGCAACGCCTACGTGGCTCTGTTCGTCACCGGCGAACTGATCAGGGTGTCGCTCGCGACGGGCGCCAGCGAGGTGGTGCTCGGAGACAACGAAGGCCTGCACACGGTGCTCGCCCGCCCGGACGGCACGCTCTGGCTCACCGATCACCTGAGCGGCAGCATCCTGTCGTTCGACCCAGCCTGACCTGGGCTGACCTCACCTGACCTGACAGGGTCGCAGCTCACCGAGCGGCGACCGACGGGTCAGACCGGCAGGACGTCGTAGTGGCCGTCGGCGTAGTGACGCTCGGCCCGGATGACGATGCCCTTGGCATCGAACCCCTCCACCACAGTGACCTCGGCGGGCCGCTTGTCGGGGAAACGCGACAGCGGCAGGAAGGTCTCGTGGCTCTTCTCGATCGTCGGCACGCGAGCGATGGCGCTCGAGTTCTGCGAGCTGAGCTCGATGCTCGGGCGCATCGCGTCGAGCAGACGCTGCGTGGAGATGATCAGCACGTCCTGGGCGCCGCCGTCGCGAGCGATCTGCTTGGCGAGGAGCTTGTCCATCGGCACGCGGTTGGCATACAGGTAGACGCGCGCGTCGAGGAGTGCGACCCACGCGGCCACCATCTCTTCGTCACCGACGTACGAGGCGGGGTCGCGGCGCTTGCGCACATACGAGCCCTGGCTGGTCTCTACGACCTCGCCTGCGCCATCGCCGGCGGGCACGGCCACGCTCTGCAGTTGGGCTGCGGTCTTGAAGCCCTGCTCACGGATGAGCTCCCAGGTACCACCCGGGGCGACGTGCCACAGACCGGGGCACCACTTCTTGAACTGATCAGGCGTCATGCGAGCGGCACTCTCCTCGGCCGAAGCCATCTGGGATCCCTATCCTCCCACCTCCAGCGCCGTTCTCCACCAATCGGCGCTGATCTGCGCCGATGTGCAGGGGATCACCATTCCCGATCGCATGCCGAGATCACCCCCACTCATGACCACCGGAACACAGCTCCGCCACCTCACCCACCACCGGGAGTGCGGCGCGCCGCCTGGCACACTGAGCACGTGAGCACCTTGTCGAGCGTCGAGTCCATCAGCGAACGAGCACATGCGCTGCTGCGAGAGCGACCGCACACGCCCGGCGAGCTGGTCGAGACGTTGGCAGCCGAGGGCCTGCAGCTCGGCGCGGACCCGCACGACCTGCTGTTCGAACTGCTCGCCGACGACAACGTGCCCGTGGGCGACCGGTGGGTGAACCTGCCGTCGGCGCTGCACGGGTCGCGGTGGTGGATCGAGGTGCCGGCCGACTGCGGTGATTCGCTCGAGCTCGACCACGGCGTCGAAGTGATCACCTGCTGGCACTGGGACGAGACCGCACTGCTCGACGAGCAGGGCAACGTCGTCGGTGCCGTGCACCACGAGCTGAACGAGACGTGCGTGTGCCTCACCGGACCGAGTGGATGGCTCAGCACCATCGCAGGCGGGTCCGCTGTCTTCGAGTTCCGCCGTGAGGGGGTGTCGATCACGCAGACGACCGGCAGCCCGGCGGTCGATCCGGCGATGGCCGCAGCGTTCCGGGCAGCGTTCGACACCGAGGCGGAGGTGATCGACGATCCGCTCGATGGCGACGACGATGCCGATGCGCTGTGCATCGCCGAGCACGGCATGGTGTACGTGCAGGCATTCGCGGACCACGGCGAGGTGTTCCGCTCGGGCGTGATCGCGCCCATGCCGGCGTTGCTCGCCGAGGCTGGCCTCGGCCAGCACGGCGATTGGATCGGGCCGATCGGCACCGACTGGAACGAGGTGGCCGCAGCCCGCCGCTTCCACGAACTGCAGGCCCATCACGAGCTGTCCGACGACGACACGACCTCGGTGATGATGCTGCTCGGCGCCTGCACCGCCGTGCTCGACGGTCGACCGGATGCGCTCGGTGCCGAGGGCGAGCACGAGAGCAGCGCGTTCGTGCTCGCGATGGCGTTGAACAGTGCCGGCGTGTGCCGGGCGTTCGTGCACGAGGCGATCGAGCATGGCCGCAGCCCGGTCGATCTGCTCGGGTTCAGTGCCGTGTTGCTCGAGCACGTGGCCGACGGACCGGGATGCAGCGGCCCAGAGGTCGTGGCCGCGGAGTGCCTCGATCTCCTCGAGCGCACCGACGACGCGATCGCGGCACTGGAACGGGCAGCGCGGCACGATCCGCATCCCCGGGCCCACGCAATGCTCGCCGGGTACGCCGCCGACCGCGGCGATGCCCGTGAGGCTGCCCGGCTGTTGCGTGCCGGCAACGTGGGGCCCGACGACGAGTACCTCGGCGCCGCGGTGTGGGGCGAGATCGAGCCGTTCCTGCACCGACCTGCGTCGACAGTGGGGCGCAACGATCCGTGTCCGTGCGGTTCTGGCCGCAAGTACAAGACGTGCCACCTGGGCAATGAGCAGTACCCGCTGAGCGACCGCGCCGCCTGGCTGTACCGCAAGGGGTCGCGCTACGTGGGCGAGCACCTCGCCCACGAGCACGGCGAGCTGGCGATGGCGCTGGTCGACGCGGCCGGTGGCGGGCCGCAGCTGCTGTCACAGGTGATCGACAGCGAGCTGATCTACGACCTCACATTGGAAGAGTTGGGCGGCTTCCGCCGGTTCATCGATCGGCGCAAGAGCCTGCTCCCGAAGGACGAGCGCGAACTCGCGTCGCTGTGGCTGCTGGCCGACCGCTCGCTCTACCGCGTCGACGATCACGGTCCCGATTGGCTCGCGCTCACCGACGTCACGTCCGACGAGGAAGTGCGGATCACCTCGGTACGCGGCACTCGTGTGCAGAAGGGATCGCACGTGGTGGCTCGTCTGCTGCCGGTGGGCAGCGACCTCGTCTCGTACTTCGGCTACGTGCCCGTACCCGGTTCGTTGACCCAACAGGTGATCGACGTGTTGGCCGACGGCCAGGCACTCGACGTGGCCGACGTGTTGGGCATGTGCTTCGCCCCCGAGTTCCAGGACGACTTCGACCCCGACGCCTGACGCGCGCTCGTGCCGTACGATCCCCAGCCATGAGTCGAAGTGGTGTGGGGTCGAGCGGCGAGGTCACCTCGGGCGACGAGGTGCTGGCGGTACAGGTGATCTGGAGCCTCAGCCGGGAATGACGCTGCACGGGGCAGCCGCGGACCCGATGATCAGACGGTCTTCACGATGAGGACGCTGCACGGCGCACTGTGCACCACCTCGTTGCCCACGCTGCCCAGCACGCGTCCGATGCCCTGCATCCGCACGTTGCCGACAACGATCAGATCGGCGTTCACCGACGTTGCCACGCTCAGCAGCGCTCGCGCCGGCGACCCCTCGGCGGCGGTCACCGTGTAGGCGATGTCGGTGTCGAGCGACCGGACGAAACGTTCGACGCTCTCGCGGGCGAGGTCGAGGCTGTCGATCACGAACCGATCGGTGGCCACGCCCACCACGTTCTGCGTGGCCTTCTCGACGGCGGTCACGAAGTGCAGCCGAGCACCCGCCATCTTCGCCATCGCCACCGCGCGGCGCGCAGCGATGTGTGATGTCGGTGCATCGGAGATCCCGACGACGATCTCGCGCGGCTCGTCCGACGGCTCACTCGCTGACATGGGTCACCCATCCCTGCTCGACGGAACGGCAGATCTGCCGCCGCTCACCCTGCGGATGGTATCGAGTCCGCTCCACCGACATGGACGGCTCGTGCACCCCGCTGCGCCGGAGCGACATCGAGACGCGATCCGGCGGGTGGCGGCCGACGGACTCAGCCCTTCGGGGAGAGTGCTGTCGCGAGTCGGGCGGCGACGGCGCGGCAGGCGACTTCGTCGAGCGGGCCGGGTTCGCGTGCGAACTCGATCAGCTTCTTGGTCCACATCGCGCGCACCCCGTCGATCTCGATCGGCTTCGAGAACCAACGGCCCGACGAGCCGATGAACAGCAGAACGGGATGGATCGGCACATCGCCGAGGCCCATCGGATCGAGCGCCGCACGAACTGCGGCGGTCTGCCAGGTGAGGTTCTCGACGAGTTCGGTCTGGTCGCGCCCGTTCACGTACAGGCGATGGTCGACCGTGCGCCAGTTGCCCACGTCGCGCCGTTCGACCACACCCCAGTAGCTCTTCGCATCGACGATCCACACGCCCGACGATGCAACGATCACATGGTCGATGTCGCCACGTGTGTTGGGCGCCCTGCATCGATGGAGGAGGCACGCGCCGTCATCGAGCCCAGCCGCGAGTTCCCTGATGAGCAGGCTGTCGTCCTCGTCGCCCAGGCAAGGTGCCACCTCCGGCTGCACCTCGTCGGAGAGGGCGCGCCACTCACCGCCTGCCGAAGAGCCGGGATCGTCACTCGTGGCCGGGTCGTACATCGCAGCCGTCCTGGCACCCGTCTCGGTCGCCCACACGTTTGGTGATCTCGTGTGCTGCAACGTTTCTTGCTTCAGTGCCATGACCGAGTATCGGCACACGGCGACGACATCTTGAAGGGCCGAAGGTCGCTTCCCCAGCACCGACTGGATCGGCAACGGTCACCGGGTGGAAGACTCCCGGCATGCCGTCACAGACCCAGTTCCGGAACCCGCCGGTGCTCACGTTCGCCACCGAACCGGCGCGGGCGACCGGTGAGCTGATGGTGTTCACGGCGCTGACGCCGTTACTCACGCGGCTGCCCACCGGCGACGGACGGCCGGTGCTGGTGCTGCCGGGGTTCACGGCATCCGACCAGTCGACCGCCGCACTCCGCCACGTGCTCGCCCGGCTCGACTACTCGGTGCACGGCTGGCACCTCGGTCAGAACCTGGGCCCGTCGCAGCGCATCGTCGACGGCATGATCAACCGCTTCGACGAGATCCACCAGCGCCACGGCGGTCAGCCCGTGACGCTCATCGGGTGGAGCCTCGGCGGTCTCTACTCACGTGCCTTGGCAGCCAGGTTCCCCGAGCAGGTGCGCCATGTGATCACCCTCGGCAGCCCGTTCCGCCTCACCCGCGCCGAGGAGACCAACGTGGGTCGGTGGTTCGATCGCATGGCGCCGCTGCACGGCCTGCGTCGCCCGCACTCGGCGGATTTTCGCCGCGAGCCCTACACGGGGGTGCCGGCGGTGCCGTCGACCGCAGTGTTCACCAAGGCCGACGGTGTGGTGCCCTGGCGGTCGTGCGTCGACGTGCCCGGCCCGCACTCGGAGAACATCGAGGTGTACGGCAGTCATTGCGGTCTCGGCTACAACCCTGCAGTGCTCGGCATCGTGGCCGACCGCCTCCGCCTGCCGACGGATACCTGGGCCCCGTTCCGTCGCGCCTCGTGGCAGGTCGGGCCGTACCGCACGAGGGCCCACGTCGAACATACCCCCTGATCACCTTCGCACCCGGTTCACGGGTGGGTGGACGAGTCACTCGACCGTGCGTGAACGTTGTCGTCGACGACGCGTGAACGTAGTACTCGTTGATGTGTGAACGTGGTACTCGATGATGTGTGAACGTGGTACTGTGGGTCGTGTGAACGGGACGACGAACGACTATCGGTGGCGCCGAGTCGACGAGGTCCTCGACGAGGCCATCGGCGCGTTCGCAGCCGTGATGGTGGTCGGGCCGCGAGCCGTGGGGAAGACCACCACCGCCGCGCGTCGTGCTGCCCAGGTCGATCGGCTCGATGTGCCCGACACGGCAGCGCTCTACCGCGCCGACCCCGACGCCGCACTTCGCCGCTCACGTCGTCCGTTGCTGATCGACGAGTGGCAGGAGGTGCCCGAGGTACTTGCTGCGGTGAAGCGCGCGGTCGACGTCGATCGCACTCCCGGCCAGTTCATCCTCACCGGGAGCATCCGGGTCGACACCGACGTGTCCACCTGGGCCGGCACCGGCCGCGTGATCCGGGTACCCATGCATCCCCTCACCGAGGCAGAGGTCGATGGCCGTTCGGGGCCGGGCCTCCTGCACCGGTTGACCACGACATGGCTGGATCTGACGGCCCCGCCCGACGGTGGTATCGACGACTGCATCGGTCGTGCGCTTCGCAGCGGATTCCCCGACCTCGCGTATCCCGACCGGTCGACACGCCAGCGGAGCATGTGGCTCGCGAACTACCTCGACGATCTCGTGTCTCGAGATGTCACGTCGATCGGCGCATCTCGCGATCCGGTGCGACTCCGCCGATACGTCGACGTGCTCGCGCTCAACCTGGCGGGACAACCGAGCGATCAGGCCCTCCTGCGCGACGCAGACCTCAATGCCCGGACGGCTGCCGTGTACGAGCGGGCACTGTCGACGCTGGGCGTGATCGATCTCGTACCGGCATGGGTGACCAACCGGCTGAAACGGATCACCAAGGGTGCCAAGCGGTACTTCACCGACACCGGCCTTGCGGCAGCAGCTGCGGGGCTGACGACCAACGACGTTCTGCAGTCGTCGGATCTGCTCGGCCGATGGTTCGATGCGTTCGCCACGATGCAGCTCCGGGCCGAAGCAGCGACCATGTTCCCGTCACCGAAACTCCACCACCTCCGCGTGGAGGGCGGTCGGCACGAGATCGATCTCGTCCTCGACCTCGGCAACGGCAAGGTCTTCGGCGTCGAGTTCAAGGCGGGCACCGCACCGACGTTGGAAGATGCCAGACACCTCGTCTGGTTGCGCGACGAATACGGGAAGCGGTTCGTCGGTGGCGTGGTGGTGCATGCGGGACGAGCCGTCACCGAACTGAGCGATCGGATCGGGGCGGTGCCCATCAGCGCCAGCTAGTCCTGACCGACCCGGAGCGACTGGAGCGACCCGGAGCGACCGCCGGGGGCGCGTAGGCATCGGGGGGCGGGCTGTGACAGCATCCCGACGTGGGTCTCAACAACGACATCGCTCGCTCGCACCTCGAAACGCTCATCGAGCGTATCTCGGGCCTCGACAAGGCCAGTGCCGACGAGCAGGGCAACTACTTCATCAAGACCGAGAACGCCGGGTTCTTCGCCCGGGTGGATGGTGACGATGTACCGGTCATCCGCGTGTTCTCGGTGGTGGCGAAGGAGATCGAAAAGACACCCGAGCTGCTCGAGCAGCTGAACGAGATCAACGGCGCCCTGTCGTTCGTACGGACGAGTTGGATGGGCAACCAGGTACTGATCGGTGGCGAGTCGTTGGCGATGAGCACCGATGCCGACGAGTTCTCGCAGGTGTGCCGCACCGTGGCGATGGCGTCGGACCACTTCGGCCCACAGCTCGTGCAGGCCCACGGCGGCAAGCCGTTCTTCGAGCAGACCAAGGACGCCGAGTACGTCGCGCCCGATCCCGATCATCCCGGCTATCTCTGATTCAGCGAGGCTTCGACGAGTCGTTCTCGGCCGATTCGCGAAACGTTCGAGAAACTCTGGTGCATCAGGCCGGTGGCGCCACCACGGTGGGCGTGCGTTGCCTACCATCGGCCGCACACCCCCCTGTACGAAAGCTGGATCCCGACATGCAACCGATCTCACGCCGTTCCCTGTTCGCTCTCGCCGCCGCCGCTGCTGGCGGCGCAGCGCTGCTCGCCGCCTGTGGCGACGACACCGAGTCGAGTGAGGCCACCGATGCCGGCGGCTCGTCGGCCACCGACACCACCGCGGCGACCGGTTCCACCGCGGCGGCGGGCCCCATCACGGGCACCCTGAACCTGTTGAACTTCACCGGTTGGGCCGGCCCGACCACCTACGCCGACTTCGCCGCCCGCTACCCGGGTGCCACGGTGAACGAGATCGCCTGGGCGTCGAACGACGACACGATCTCGAAGGCGAAGGATCGCGCCGGTGACATCGATGTGGTGCTGGTCGATGGCAGCACGTTCCCACGCCTGACAGCACTTGGTGTGCTGGGCGAACTGGGCCAGCTGCCGAGCATGGCGTTCGTGGCCGACCAGTACAAGGGCAACAGCTGGGATCCCGACAACACCTACTTCGCTCCCACCGATCACGGTCGCACCGGCATCATCTACCGCAAGGACCTCGTCAGCACCCCGCCCACGTCGTGGGCCGACTTCTTCGCGATGGCGCCCGAGTACTCGGGCAAGATGGCCATGCTCGACTACCAGGGCAGCGTGATGGACAACGTGCTGGTGATGCTGGGCAAGCCGATCGGGTCGACCGAGCAGGCCGATCTCGACGAGGTGCTCGACGTGCTCACCACGGTGAAGCCGCACCTGTTGGCAATCAGCACCGAGGTGGGCAAGGCGGTTGCCGCGGGTGATGCGGTGATGGCCATCTGTGATGCCTACGACGCACAGCTGGCACTCACCACCAACCCCGACGTCGTGTTCGTGAACCCGACCGAGGGGCAGGTGGGCTACCTCGAGGGATTCGCCGTGCTCGACGGCCCGCGCAACGACCTGGCCCGCGTGTTCATCGACTTCTTCCTCGAGCAGGAGAACTACGCCTCGTTCATCAATGCCGTGGCCTCGCCGTACGTGCAGCCCGACAACCCGGGCATCGACGAGGCGCTGAAGGGCTCGCCGGTCATCAACCCGCCGGCAGACGTCGTGGCCAAGGTGGGCTACCACCTGTTCCTCGGTGAAGACCAGGCGAAGTGGGACACCACGTGGGACGCGTTCAAGGCGGCGTGAGCCGCCGCGACACTCGCCCCTACCGCATCAGGCTCGGGCCACTGGCTCTCCCCGACTGGGTGCTCATGGTGGCGGTGTGCCTGGTGCCCATCGTGTTCATGGTGGTGCGGTCGTTCGGCCGGGTGAACGCAGTCACCCTCGACGTGGAGATGAGCGGCACGATCGACGCGTACCGCACCCTGTTCTCGCCCACGTATCGACCGGTGTTCATGCGCTCGCTGGCGTTGGCGGGCCTCACGGTGGTGCTGTGCGTGATGGTGGGGTTGCCGGCGGCGTTGGCGATGAGCCGGCTGGGGCCTCGGGCACGTACGTGGGCGCTGGTGGCCGTGATGATGCCGTCGTTCGTGAGCTTCAGCGTGCGGATCTTCGCGTGGCAGGGAGTGCTGGCGACGGGCGGGCCGGTCGAGTCGCTCACCGGGCTACAGCTGCTGTACCGCCCGCCGGCGGTGCTGATCGGGATGATGACGGCCTACGTGCCGCTGTTCATCCTGCCCGCCTACGGTGCACTCAGCCGCGTGCCGCGCGAGGCGTTGGAGGCGGCGAGCGATCTGTATGCGCCACCGCGCCGCCAGTTGCTCACCGTGACGTTGCCGCTGGCGCTGCCCGGCATCGTGACGGGCGCAGTGCTGGTGGCGGTGCTGTCGATCGGTGAGTTCATCGTGCCGGCCGTGCTGGGCGGCGGCAAGGTGCTGCTGCTGGGCAACATCCTGGCCGAGCGCGGCGCGGGCCGCGACCAGCCGCTGGGTGGGGCGATCACGGTGACGATGCTGGTGACGTTCGTGCTGGCCGCGGCGATCGTCGGTGTCGTACGGCGTCGCACCGGGCATCATCACGCCAGGTCGGGCTCATGACCGGGCAGACGCCTGGGCAGGCGGCACCTGGGCACGCGCAGGGCCCGAGACGGCGGCGCGACATGGAGCGGGTGCGTCGCACTCCGGCCGCGGCCGTGCTGGCCGTGCTGGTGGTGGTGCTGTACGCGCCACTGCTGTTCATGGTGCTGTCGAGCGTGAACAGCAATCCCGACTCCACGACGTGGCAGGGGTTCACCTTCAGTTGGTATCGGGCGGCCTTCGACGACCAGGCGCTGCGCGACGCAGTGGTGGTGAGCGTTCAGGTGGCCCTCGGTGCCGCCACGTTGGCCGTCGTGACGGGCACCGCTGCGGCCATCGCCGCCCGTCACAGCCGCGTGATGCAGCGGTTGAACCTGGCGCTGGCGACCGCTCGTGTGGGCACGCCCGAGATCATCCTGGCCACCGGTCTCGGTGCGTTGCTCCCGACGATCGGCGTCGGCTTCGGCCGGGTGCCGATGCTGGTGGCGCACACGGCGTACCTGTCGGCATACGTGACGTTGATCGTGGGGGCGCGGGCGGCGGGAAGTGCCACGGTGATCGAGGAGTCGGCGCTCGATCTGGGGGCCACGCCCTGGCGGGTGATCCGCGACGTGATCCTGCCCGATCTGCTACCGGCCATCGCATCGGCCGGGCTACTGGCGTTGGCGTTCTCGTTCGACGACGTGGCGTTGTCGCTGGCGTTGCGCGGGGCCGATGACACCACCGTGCCGCTCTACATCTTCTCGGCCGTGCAACGTCGGGTGACGCCGTCGATCCATGCGATCGGGGCGATGATCATCGTGATCGGCATCGTCGTGTTCGCCGGCGCGTCACTGGTGAACCGCGCGATCACGGGCCAGGTGGCCGGCGGCGGCACCGCCGCTCGTCAGGAACGGCCGTAGAACCCGATCCGCTCCTGTGCGGTGAACACGACGTCGTCGGTCTCGGCGTAGGAGAAGACGGCGATCATCCGGTCGGTGGGGCCTTGCACGGGCGCGACCCGGTGCAGGATGTGGCGCCCGGTGAACACGTTGAGTGTGCCCGGCTCGACGTTGCGACGCTGCACGGCGTGGTCGGTGCCGGCGACCACCGCAGCGACGCCGTCGTGGTCGACATGGTCGGCCGAGCGCAGGCCGGGGCGCAGCTCGAACTCGCCGCCGACATCAGGTCGTTGCAACAACAACGTGTTGGTGAACGCGGCCCGATCGAAGTGCCAGTTGAGTGCTTCGCGGTTGCGGTACGACATCACGTTCGCGCAGGCGAGCGGGTCGGCCATCAGGTGCAGCGCGGGCACGCCAACTGTGGCGGCGATGAACCGGCGCAGCGGCTCCCATTGGTACGCGGCCAGAACGACCGTACCGACCATCTGATCGGCGCACACGGTGCGGTTCGACGTGTGCATCTCGGCCAGCGACGGGTGATCCGGGGCGACACCTTCGACGGCGTCGGCGGGCAGGAACCACACGTTGTGGGTTCGCCGGTGCAGGAACGACGCGTGGTCGATCAATGGTCGCATCTCGGTCACTGCGCGGGTGACCGCGTCGGGCCGTAGGAATCCGATGAGGTCGTACGTGCCCTGCTGGGCGAGTTGGGCACGGCACCGTTCCACCAACGCTGCGTACTCGGCGCTGTCGGGCCGGTGCAGCGGATACCGGTCGACGTCGACCAGCTCGATCGGATCGGGCCCGTTCGGATCGAGCCCGTTCGGATCGAGCCCGTTGGGATCAGACATGGCGGCGGGGGATCTCGTGGTGGAAGTGGCGTTCAGCGGCCAGTTCGTCGTGGTCGTAGCCAGCCAGGCGACCCGTGACGACGAAGGTGTCGGTCGTGCAGGTCATGGTGATGTCGGCCTCCACCCGCACGACCCAGTCGTCACGGCGGTAGGTCGCTCGGCTCACCACGGTGGCGCGTGCGCTGGTGGGATCGCCGTCGACGATCGAGTGGCTGCGCAGGCGGGTGAACGACTGCTCGGTGCCGACGTCGTCCAGCACGTACACGCCGTCGTCACGCGAGGCGACCACGTCGGTGCGGCGTTCGTCGAGATCGTGGTGGGTCCAGCGTCGTTCGGCGCCGGGGCGCACCACGGTGACGCTGCCAGCGCGGGCGTCCTGCGGCGGTTCGAACAGGTCGGTCGGCAGTTCGTGCAGGTCGGTGACGATCGGCAGCGACACGTGGCAGTGGGCGTCGTGCAGAGTGAGCATGGTTGGTTCGGGCGACGGCCAGATCATCGGCCAATAGCACGACGACACGGCCACGCGTAGCCGGTGCCCGGCGGGCAGGGTATGGGCGAGGCCCTTCAGCGCGATGGTGACCTCGACGGGTTCGCCGGGCACGAGCGCCGTGGGGTGCTCGTGGCTGTGGTGGTGGCACAGGTTGAACACGCCGTAGCTGATCCGCTCGGAGGTGCCGTCGGGGTGCACGTCACACACACGCACCGCGACCTGCGCTGATGGTCGGTCGGCGGCCACGCGCAGGGTGATCGATGGGCGGCCGGCCAGGTGGACCGCATCGGTCAGCGGTGTGGTGTCGAACACGGTGCTGCCGGCGTCGTCGTGGCGTTGGTCGACGGGCAACTCGGGCGCGATCTTGCCCAGCCCGTACGCGCACCATTGGCCGGCGCCCATGCCGGTGGTGACGGGTGATCGCACGATGGAGGTGTGCGCGTTGTCGACCGCCTCGGGGGTGATGCGACCGTCGCCGAGGTGCCAGACGGTGGGTTCGATGGGGCCGCCGGCGGGCCAGTCGGGGAAGCCGATCCAGCGGCCGGGGTGCAGGGGCACGTGGCCGATGGGGTCGATCGACTCCTCGAGCCACAGGCGCATGTCGGGGTCATCGGTGACGCCGGTGGCCTCACCGCGCAGCCAGTGGCCCCACCAGCGGGTGGCTTCCTGCAGGAAGCCGATGGCTGGGCCAGGGATGCCGTCCTGCGGGTACTTGTGGCCCCACGGTCCGATGATCGCCTTGCACGGGGTGCCGACGGAGCCGAGGCTTTCGACGAGGTCGAACACGGTGCCGGTGTATCCGTCGGCCCAGCCGCTCACCGCCAGCACGGGCACTTCGATCGCGCCGAGGTCTTCCACCACCGACCCGTGACGCCAGAAGTCGTCGCGGTGCTGGTGTTCCAACCAGATGGCGGGCGGCAGCACCGCGCGCTCGATGCGGTGCAGCCACATCTCCTTCCAGCGGTCGCCGACGATGGCGGGGTCGGGTGGGAAGGCGTGCATCGCGAAGAAGTAGCCGCCCCATTCGAGGTTCTCCTCGTTCACGCAACCGCCGGTGTAGTGCACGTCGCCGTGGTAGCGGTCGACGGTGGAGCACAGCGAGATCACGGCCCGAAGCGCCGGTGGCCGTCGGGCGGCGATCTGCAACCCGTTGAAGCCACCCCACGAGATGCCGATCATGCCGACCGCGCCCGTGCTCCACGGTTGGGCGGCCAGCCAGGCGATCACCTCCAGCCCGTCGTCCTGTTCGCGGAGCGCGTATTCGTCCTCCACCTCGCCGTCGGAGTCGCCCATACCGGCGATGTCGACCCGCACGCTGGCGTAACCGTTCGCGGCGAACCAGCGGTGCATACCCTCGTCGCCGAGGCGAGTGCCGTCGCGCCTGCGATACGGGATGTACTCGAGGATCACCGGCACGGGGTGCTCGTCGGCGGTGCGTGGCAGGAACAGCCGTGCGGCCAGCTGTCGCCCGTCGGCCATCGGAATCCAGGCGGTCTCCACCTCGGTGATCAGGTGGGCGACGTCGAGGTGCTCGATCGGGGCCGATGTGGGGTTGTCGGAGGACGCGCCGTGGGCCATCGGGTCAGTATTGCCGCTCGCCCCGGTTCGTGAGGCCACTCGGCCGAGCCAGTTCGTCCACGTTGCGGGTCGTCGATCGACGAAGGGTGTGACCAGCGATTCATCGACATTCGCAGCCGACCTGCGCGTGAGGTTGGCACAATCAGTGCATGGCCCTCCGACAGTCCCAACTCGACCGGCTCCGTGGTGGCAGCTTCGACGTCCTGGTGGTGGGGGGTGGCATCAACGGTGCCGTCACGTCGGCATCGCTCGCCGGCCGCGGTGCATCGGTGGCACTCATCGATCGGGGTGACTTCGGCAACTTCACCAGCCAGGAGTCGTCGAACCTGGTGTGGGGTGGGTTCAAGTACCTCGAGAACTACGAGTTCCTGCTGGTGTTCAAGCTGTGCCGGTCGCGCAACCGGCTGATGAAGGCGTACCCCGACAACATCAAGGAGATCAGCTTCCTCGCCAGCCTCGACCACTCGTCGCCGTTCCCGCCGTGGTTCGCGGCCATGGGTGCGCTCGGGTACTGGGGGATCGGGCAGTTCGGCACGCGTCACCCGCGGTTGCTGAGCGCCGAGAAGATCCGCGACGAGGAGCCGGTGGTCGACACCACCGACGTGCGCGGGGGCATCGAGTATCGCGACGCCTACCTGGTCGACAACGACTCGAGGTTCGTGTTCTCCTTCGTGCGCTCGGCGCTCGAGGCCGGGGCGACGGCGGCGAACTACGTCGAGCTGGTCAGCGCCGACCGTGTGGGCGATCATTGGGTGGCACAGCTCCGCGACACGGACACGGG
>Ga0105048_10009714_pt1 | contig 15262 bp, 14 predicted proteins | sample MAT05_FD_78382 | JGI IMG/M metagenome (GOLD analysis project Ga0105048, IMG submission 78382) | Freshwater microbial communities from Lake Fryxell liftoff mats and glacier meltwater in Antarctica - MAT-05 | ecosystem: Environmental > Aquatic > Freshwater > Ice > Liftoff microbial mat | place... | reverse complement strand
GGCGACGGAGGTGAGCCGTTCGTCCCACAGTTTCACCTCGCAGGAGGAGGCGGCGCGGAGTTGGTCGGCGAAGGCGCGGACCTTTTCCGCGGCGGGGCCGTAGGTGCCGTTCATATTGCGCGGGAGGCCGAGGATGATCGCGCCGATCCGCTCGCGCTCCACGATGCGGGTGATGTGCGCCACGGGGTCGGCCACGTCCTTCAGATGCAGCGTCTCCAGCGGGTGCGCGAGCATGCCGAGTTCGTCGGACATCGCGAGGCCGATGCGGGCTTCGCCGTGGTCGATCCCGAGCGCACGTTTCACTGCAACTCCGCCGGCACCTGGGCGACGAGGTGCTTGATCCGCTCGGCCTCGTGCTTGCTGCAGATCATCAGCGCATCGGCGGTCTGCACGATGATGAGGTCCTGCACGCCGAGGAGGGCGATGGTTTTTCCTTCGGTGGAATAGACGAGGTTGTTCCTCGATTCGAGCGTGGTCAGGCCGAGGTTGCCCACGTTGCCCGCGGCATCGCTTTCGAGATACTTCGCGATCGCCGTCCAGCTCCCGATGTCGTCCCAGTCGAAGCCGGCTTCCACCATCAGGACGCGGTGCGCTTTCTCCAGCACGGCGTAGTCGATCGAGATCTTCGGCAGCGTGGGAAAGACGTCGCGCAGCACGCCCACGAGATCCGGGCTGCTGTGGATCCGGCTGATGAATTCGCCGAGCTCGGGCACGTGCCGATTGAAGGCCGCGAGGATGGCGCGCACCGTCCAGATGAACATGCCGGCGTTCCAGCGGAAGTTTCCCTGCTTGAGAAAGCTCTCGGCCAGCTCCGCGCTGGGCTTTTCGCGGAAGCGCACCACTTCAAAGGCGTCCGGACCCGCCGGTTTCGCCGCCAGCGTGGCCTGGCCGCCCACTTCGATGTAGCCGAAGCCGGAGCAGGCCCAGGTGGGCATGATGCCGATGGTGACCAGCTCGCCGGTTTCCTCCGCCGCCGCCGCCGCGACCCGCAGCGTGCGCTGAAAACCCGCGCTGTCTTCGATCAGGTGATCCGCGGGCAGCACGACCATGGTGGCATCCGCGGCGCGTTGGGCGATCCAGCCGGCCCCGAGCGCGATGGCCGCGGCCGTATCGCGTTTCGCGGGTTCGGCCACGATGTTTTCCGCCGGGAGCTGCGGACATATCGCACGTACGGCGGCCTCCTGATCGGAGTTGGTGAGGATGAGGATGTTCTCGACGGGCACCAGGCCATCGAGCCGGCGGATCGTGGCCTCGAGCAGCGTTTCCTTGGAGAAAAGGGAGAGCAATTGCTTGGGCCGGTTCTTGCGGCTGAGTGGCCAAAAGCGTTCGCCGCTGCCGCCAGCGAGAATGAGGACGTAGAGGGGATGAGCTGACATCGGAGGGATGAAGTAGGCCATCGCGGGGCGAATGGAAAGCGTTCGCCGCGTTTCGGATTTCCTTTTTTGCCGCAGTCGGGCTACGTTGGCAGCTCCATGTCGAAAGCCTCCGATCCCGTCCAAACCAGTCTCCTCGCCATCACCCAGACCGCCGTGGGCTGCGGCATCGGGCTGCTCATCGCCGGCAAACTCGGCCGCCCGGCGCAGAAAACGACCGCGGCGACCATGATCTCGATCGGCGCTCTGCTCGCGCTGCCCGTGGTGGTGATGAGCGTGCTGCGGACCGTGAATCGGCCCACCTCGGAGCGGGGCATGCGGCGGCGCCTGGACTCGATCCGGCGCGATTCCGGATTCCCGGACGAAGCGGAAATTTTGTAACCAGACGGCCACCCGGCTGGGCATGGGCGATGCTAAGACAGTCTCCCATGAAAATTCTGCCCCAGATCGCCAAGGACAACCTGAATTCGCTCGGCTTCCGGACCTCGCTGGAGATCGCCACCGGGGGAGTGCTCACGGCGATGCTGATCCGCTGGATCACGCTCTGATTCTCCTCCGGGAATCCTGAAAAATTGCCGCGCTGCGGGTCGCGGGAATTTGCCGGTTGCCGCCGTGGATGGCGGACGCTACACCACGCCGCGCATGTTACATCAACTCAGCGATTGGCTCCACGGACTCGTCCCAATGTATCTCGGCTGGGTGGAAAGCTGGGGCTATCCCGGGGTGGTCATTCTTATGGCCATGGAGAGCTCGATCTTCCCAGTGCCGAGCGAGATCGTGATCCCTCCCGCGGCGATCATGGCCACGTCGGGCGGCAAGATGTCGATCCTCGGCGTCATCGCGGCGGGCACGTTCGGCTCGTGGCTGGGATCGGCGATCACCTACTGGGTGGCACTGAAGGTCGGTCGGGCGGTCATTTTCCGCTGGGGAAAATACTTCCTGATCCCGCCGGACAAACTCGAGCGCGCGGAGCGGTTCATGCGCCGCTATGAAGCCGGGGGCATCTTCTTCGCCCGCCTGCTGCCGGTCATGCGGCATCTCATTTCCATCCCGGCCGGCATCATCCGCATGGGCTTTTTGAAGTTCAGCATTCTGACCACCGTCGGCGCCGCCATCTGGTGCTCCGTGCTCGCCTGGCTCGGTGGCCGGGTGGGGGATAAACTGCGCCTCGCCGGCAAAGATCCGCTCGACCCGGTCGCTCTGGTCGATGCGGTGAAACACGAATCCCACTTCATCGTCGCCGCCGTCCTGCTCGTCTGCGTGCTCTACTTCGTCGGCATGAAAATGACCGCGCCGAAGCCGCCGCACCCGCACGCTGCGGCGTAACCGGGCTACAGATCGATCGCCACGCCCGGCGTGGGCGTGAGGATCTCGCTCTCGGGCAGATCGGCCTGCAAGGCGCCGCGGAACCACTCGATGGCCGCGCCGTCGCCGTGGACGAGGATGACCTTTTTCGGCCGCACCTTGTTGACGTAGGCGCGCAGCGTTTCCCGGCTGGCGTGGGCGCTGAAGTTGAACGCCCCGGTCTCGCAGCGCAGCTCCTGCGGCGGGAATTCCGGGCTGAGCTGGACGATGTCGCCCGCGGCGGCGCTGCGGATTTTTCCCGCCGGTGAAGCGGGGTCCGCGTAGCCGACGAAGAACAGCGCGTGCTGCGGGTCGCTCAGCACCTGCCGCGCGTAGGCATTCGAGAGGGTCTTCTCGGTCATCATACCGCTGGAGAGTGCGTAGAGCCGGCCGGGTTTGAGCGGCGTTTCCATCGCGGATTTTCCCGCCATGGTGAAAGGGGCGACGGCGTCGAGCAGTTGCAGGTCGGGTTTCAGCCGCGGGGTCTGGTACGCGAGTTTGTCGTAGATTTCGGTGAGCTTCGTGCCGAGGCCGCCGATATACACGGCGCCCTGCCTGAGCAGGCCGCGACGGCGGAACTCGTAGATCATGCCCAGCATTTCCTGGGTTTTCCCCAGCGCAAAGAGCGGGATGAGGATGCCCGCACCGCGGTCGAACGACGCCCGGATCGCATCGGCGAGTCGCTCCTCCTCGCCCCCGCGGGTGAAGCCGGGCGGCGTGGCCCGGTCGCCGCGCGTGGTCTCGATGATCAGCACGTCCAGCGGGTGCTCGGGAAAGCGCGCGGCCTGCGAGATGGTCTGATCGTCGAACTGCACGTCGCCGGTGTAGAAAATCGTCCGGCCCTCGGCGCGGATCAGCGTGCCGACGGAGCCGAGGATGTGACCGGCATCGAAGAACTCGAGCGACACGTCCGCTTCCTCATCCACGCGCAGCCGCTCGCCGGTGAGATCGAAGCGCTGGTGCAACGGCCGGGGCTGCCAACGGCGGCTCGCCACGTCCACCTCGCGATGGCCGAAAAGCGGGTAGCTCGTGATGCCTTCATCGCGCTTTTTCAGCATCACGTTCACCGAGTTGTGGAGCATCACGTCGCTGAGCTGTCGGGTGGCTTCCGTCATGAAGACGGGGGCGCGGAGCTGGCGGCGCATCACCACAGGGATCGAGCCGAGGTGATCCTGGTGCGCATGGGAAAGCACGATCGCGTCCACGGTATCGGGCTCCACGAGGTCGAGATTCGGCAGTGCCTCGGCGCCGTCGAAGCGTGGATGCAGGCCGCTATCGAGGATCACGCGTTTTCCAGCGAGTTCGAGAAGGTAGGAGTTCGCGCCGATTTCGACCTGGCGCGTGAGGTTGGTGAAGGTGATCCCCATGTGGCCTGCGGCGGAAGATGGGGAGCGCCTCCAGCGATGGCAATCGCTTTCGGCGTTCGGCTCAGAGAATGACGGGTTTCTTCGGCTTCGGCACGTGATCGGACGCCACGAAGCGGAACAGAACGAAGCAGGCGACGCAGCCGAGCGCGAGCACGCCGGGCAGCCAGATCAGGTGGTGATGAAAGACCGCCATGGAAATGAGCCCGTAAACGACGAGGGCAAAGAACCCCGCGCCGGCCGTCCCCCACTTGCTCCAGCGGGGAACGAGAAACGCGAGCGCGGCCAGGACGAGCAGTATCGTGCTCTCCGCCCAGACGGGCGCGCGGCGGATGAAGGAATGGGTCTGCATGGTGGCGATCGCCGCGGCGAAAAGTTCCCCCGGCGAACCGTGGCGCCGCGCGGCCAGTGGCACGGTCTGCGCCTTCGAGTCCGTGCGCGAGAGGAGCACGATGCGCCCTTTCAGCCGGCTGAGATTCACCACGGGCGGCCTGCCCGCCGCCGCCTGCTCGCTGGCAAAGAGCAGGTCGTCGAAACTGACCTGCCCGCGCGGCGCGGCGAAGTCCACCCGCATCCGCCCGCGCGCGTCGATCGGGATGCGGCGCTTGTGGCTGAGATCGATGTGGGAGCCGAGCACCACGCTCACTTCATCCGGCGTCAGGCGCGACCACATCATCATCGCCTGGAGCGGGAAGGACGGGACGACCTGCCCGTTCTGGCGAAAGAGCAGCGGCACCGAGTTGTAGCGCTCCTGGGTGGGCGGGAGATTGGTAAAGCCGATGGTGGCCGCGAGCCGGTATTCCTCGGTGGGCTGGCGCTCGACGATGGGAAACTCGGGCAGCTCGCGCAGGTCGCCCTGCACCTGGCGAAGCAGAGGCACCTCCTGCCAGGGCGGCGCCACCTGCGGGTCGTCAGGGAAGCCGAGTAACGAGCCGAGCAACATCCGCGGGGCACGGTGAATCTGGTCGAGGAGGATTTTCTCGTATTGCGGCAGCTTCTTCATCTGCGCGTCGGGCAGGAGGAAGCGATCCCAGTCCAGCACCTCATCCACGGCGAGCACGGCGGGATTGGTCGGGATCACGGCCTGGAAAAAGAGCGAGAAATCGAGCGGGCTCCACGGCCACGGATGCTCCTGCAGGCTGCCCTCGTCGATGGCCACGAGCGTCACCGGCGCCTCCGGTTGGGCCATGCGGCTGGTGGTGGCGAGGAAGTCCACCCAGCGATCATCCCAGCCGGCGAGCGGCTCCTGGCGGCTCTCGCGCATCAGGACGAGCCCGGCGAGGAGGACCAGGATCATCATTTGCACTCCGGTTTTGAACATTGGGGGGGAATTAGCCGCATTCCGGCCCGGCACTCCAAGAAAAATGCGGATCGAACACGGCGAAGGAACTCGCCGCGGGAAATGTATTGTCCTCCTCGCGGGGGCGGGCGATACGATGCCGCCGCATCTTTTTGGTGGCCTCGCGCGGAGTGGGGTTGCCGCTCCTTTTCCCGAAGAAAAAACCAATGAGTCAGAAAACCATGAAAGGCGTCGGCGTCGTCCCGAAGGATCAGCGACTCCTGCTGATCGATCACCCGGAGCCGATGATCACCGGTCCCACGGAGGTCAAGGTGCGCACCCTCCAGGTGGGCATCTGCGGCACGGACCGCGAGATCTGCACCTTCGCCTACGGCCAGCCGCCGGCGGGGGATGACTATCTGCTCCTCGGCCACGAATGTGTGGGCGAAGTGGTGGAGGTGGGGACGGGCGTGAAGAGCCTGAAGAAGGGCGACCTCGTGGTGCCGAGTGTGCGCCGCCCCTGTGGCGACCCGAAGTGTGGACCGTGCCGCGAGGGTCGGCAGGACTTTTGCGAGACATGGAATTTCACCGAGCGCGGGATCAATCAGCGCCACGGATACATGGCCGGATATTTTGTCGAAGAAGTGGCCTACCTCACCACCGTGCCGCCGGAACTCCGCGACGTGGCGGTGATGGCGGAACCGCTCACCGTGGCCGAAAAAGGTCTCGCCCAAGCCTGGCAGGTCCAGCACCGAGTGCCCGGCTGGGAGCACCACAATCGCGACGGCAAAGGCCGCGGCCACGGGCGTACCGCCGTAGTCTTGGGCGCCGGCCCCATCGGCCTGCTCGGGGCGATGAAACTGCTCATCGAAGGTTTCCGCGTTTTCGTTTATTCGCGTTCGCCGAAGCCAAACTTCAAAGCCGAAATCGCCGATGCGATCGGGGCCACCTACATTTCATCGGTGAAGATGGGGCCCGATGATTTCGGTCAGCTCGTCGGCAATATCGACCTCGTCTATGAAGCGGTGGGCGAGGCCCACGTCACTTTCGACCTCATGCGCGTGCTCGGTATCAATGGCGTTTACATCCTCACCGGCATCCCCGCGGTGCAGGGACCGATCCCCGTGTATGCCGATAGCCTGATGCGCAATATCGTGCTCAAGAACCAAGCCATCGTCGGCACCGTCAACGCCAGCCCACAGGCCTTCATCGACGCCATCCGCGATCTCGGGGAATTTAAAAAGCGCTGGCCGAAGGAACTCGCCGCGCTGATCACCGGCCGGCATTCGATCGACGCCCACCGCGAACTGCTCACCGGCAAGGCGCAGGGGATCAAGAACGTGATCGAGTTTGCGTAGCTGAATGGCACAGCGAAGGAGCAGAGGGGAGACGAGTTTTCCCTCCTGCCGGGCCTCCGCGTCTCCGCGCTCATTTTTTCCATCACCTTATGCCTAAAAAATCCACCTGGATCGATGTCTCCGTTCCCATCCTCAACGGTATGCACGGCTGGCCCGGCAATCCGCCGACCGTCGTGACCATGCACATCGGCACCGCCAAGGGCGACGTGGCCAATGTCTCCGCGATCAATTTCAACTCGCACACCGGCACGCACATGGATGCGCCGTTCCATTTTCTTCACGAGGGGAAAACGATGGACGATCTGCCCTGGGACGCCGTGATCGGGCCGGCTCGCCTCGTCGAGATCAAGGACAAGGAAGCGATCAAGCCTGCCGAGTTGAAGAAGCTGAAACCGCAGGCCGGCGAGCGGCTGCTTTTCAAGACCCGCAACTCCAAACACGGCTGGACGAAGCCCGAGTTTGACAAGGATTTCGTCTATATCGCCCAGGAGGGGGCGAAGTATCTCGTGGACTGCGGCGTGCAGACCGTCGGTATCGATTACCTCAGCGTCGGCGGATTCTACAAAGACGGCATCGAGACGCACCACATCCTGCTCGGCGCGGAGGTCTGGATCGTCGAGGGCCTCGATTTTTCCCGCGTGAAGCCCGGCAACTACGATCTGAATTGCCTGCCGATCCGCTTCGATAAAGGCGACGGCGCCCCGGCCCGCTGCCTCATTCGCCCGCGCTGAACGGAGAACTAAAACTCCTTTCGCCGACGCGGAAACCTCTTCCCAAAACGAAAAGCCGCCAGAGAGCTACAACAAGGGAGGTCGGACTGCCGTTGCTGCCTTCCGGCCCTGGCGGGGTTCGTCTGCCTTCCATTCGTAGTCCCTGGCGGAACGGGCACTATCGGCAAGATGTTCATGATGACAAACCATTTCCGGAAATTTCCGTGAAACCACTTGCCAACTTCGGGGTGGGCCGCTTTAAGAGGCGACACCGTTCCTTTCCAGGCCTGCTGGATTCAGGTTCAACCCCCAATTTCCCGATTTCCTAAGACATAATTATGGCAAAACTTTTCCTCGTACTTGCGATCGTCGTTTCCGTCGCTGCTGCCGCGCTCGGCCTCCTTGGGAAAGACAAAATCGACAAGCTGCAAGGCATCCTGAAGGAAACCCGCCAGACTCTGGCCCGGACCGAATCAAGCCTGAAGCGGACGGAAGGTGAACTCACCAAGACCAAGGAGGATCTCACCACCGCCAATACCAAGATCGAGACGCAGACCGGCGAGATCGCGACGTTGAAAAAGGAGAAGGAAGACACCGTGCTTAAGCTGGCCAGCGCCGAGATGGATCGCGACAAGGCCAAGGCGGATCTGGAGACGGCCAATACGAAGATCGCCGAGATGTCGAAAATGCCCGGAGCCCCGGCAGGCGAGACGGTCGATATCGTAAGCCTAAAAGCTGACCTCGATAAGGCGAAAAACGACCTCGCCGAGAAATCCCAGATGGTCGAGACGCTCACCCGCAACAAGGCTGAGTTCGATGAAAAGCTCGCCAACGCGAACAAGGAAATCGACCGCTACCGCGCTGGGGTCACCCGGCAGGGACTCACGGGCAAAGTTCTCGCCGTCAATCCCGGCTGGAACTTCGTCGTCCTCAGCGTCGGCGACCGTCAGGGTGCGGCGACTGGCGGCGTGATGATCGTCACCCGTGGCGGTGAAGCGATCGGTCGCTTGCGGATCACCTCCATCGAGCCTTCCACTTCCATTGCGGATATCGTTCCCGGCTCGGTCCGCCGCGGCGTCACTATCCAGCCCGGAGATGCGGTGGTTTACGAAGGCCCTCGGAACAAGCCAGTGGGTGGGAGCGGAGACAATCTCGCCGCACCGCTGCCCCCCGCCGCAGCCGTGGTTCAGTAAAGAACGGATTTTTCCCGCCTTCTCCGTGTCTCGCGTAACCCGCCTCTTTGCCTGCTGCGCGCTCCTGGCGCTTTCTTTTCTGCTTTCGGCGTGCGCCTCCCCTGAGAATGAGGACCCGAACCACGTGAGCACCATTCCATGGAACCGTCCCGAGAGGTGGGAGGGTCAGGGCCCGCTCGGGGGCATGGGCATGGGGAGTAATTGACCGCTGCCGGTCCTGATGTGACCGGCCCGGATCTCGCCCGAGTTTTTCTTGAAACCCCGCCTGCTCGTCATCCGCGGCGGTGCCATCGGCGACTTCATCCTCACGCTGCCGGCGATCCGCCTGCTGCGGGAAGCCTTCCCCGGCGCCCACCTCGAGATCCTCGGCTACCGCCACATCGTCGCCGTGGCCGAGGGCCGTTTCTACGCCGATGCCAGCCGCTCCATCGAATACAGCGCCATGGCCGGCTTCTTCATCCCGCGCTCCGAACTCGCGCCCGACCTCGTCGAATACTTCGCCAGCTTTCAGCAAGTCATTAGTTACCTCTTCGACCCGGATGGCTTCTTCGAGGCCAACCTCCGCCGTGCGGGCGTGAAAAACTTCCTCCCCGCCTATACAAAGATAGACGACTCCGAGCACGCCGCGAAACAGCTCGCCCGGCCGCTCCAGTCCCTCGCTCTCTTCCTCGACGATGCGGCTGCGACCCTGCATCCCACCGAGCCGGACCGCGCTGCAGCCGCGACCTTCCTTCACGGAATCGGCAGCCGCCCCGTGGCCATCCACCCCGGCAGCGGTAGCCCGCGCAAAAACTGGCCGCTCCACCGCTGGCGCGACCTCGGCCTCCGCCTCCTCGACGCCGGCCACACGCTCCTCCTCATCGGTGGTGAAGCCGATCAGCCCCAGCTCGCCGACCTGCGCGCGGCGTGGGCCGGGCGCGCCTTTCGCGAAGCGATCGACCTCCCGCTCCCCCTGCTCGCCGCCGTGCTCGAACGCTGCCGCCTCTTCCTCGGCCACGATAGCGGTATCTCCCACCTCGCCGCCGCCGCCGGCTGCCGCTGCGTGCTCCTTTTCGGCCCTACCGATCCCGTCGTCTGGGCGCCCGCGAATCGTCACGTCACGCTCCTCGAAGCCCGCGCCGGCGACTTCGCGCAGATCAGCGTGGAGGCAGTGGAAGCGGCGGCGCGGTAGGAGCAGGGCAGCGGTGCATGGGACGAGCGCGTGGCTGGCGGCAACCCGCGCATCGATTTCCCCGGAGCTCTGCCTCCCTCATTGGAGCGTCGGCCGGATTCCTTCAATGGCCGCCGGTCGTCTGCGCGCGGAAGATGCCGGGGGGCAGGCCGGAGAGCCGGCGGAAATGGCGGGTGAAGGCGCTCTGGTCGCAAAAGCCGGTGCGCAGGGCGATATCGGCGAGTGAGCTTTCGGTGGTGGCGAGCAGGTGCAACGCTTCATCGAGGCGCACTTTCAGCGCGAGCTGCCGGGGCGTGAGGCCGAAAACGCGATGGACGAGCCGGGAAAACTTCGCGGGCGAGAGACGGCAGAGCGCGGCGAGTTCTTCGATGCTGGGCGGATCGGCGATCCGTGCCTGCAGGGCGTCGAGGGCGCGGGAGAGCTCGGGGAATCCGCGCGACTCCGCGCCGCGCTTGGAACTTTCCACATCTCGGGAGAGGCCGGCGATGGCGGCGACCGCGCCCGTTTTTGCATCGGTGATCGGGTATTTGTTGGTCAGGCACCAGCCGCGGCGGCGATCGGGGTAAAGGTGGAGCTCGAGCTGGTCCCGCAGGGCCTTGCCACTCTGCACCACACGCTCATCCTGCCGCTCGTAGAGCGCGGCGAGCGGCTCAGGAAAAAGCTCGGAGGGACGTTTGCCGAGCACTTCTGTCTTGTCGGCGAAGCCGCAGCGTTCGACGAGCGTGCGGTTCACCGCGAGGTAACGCCCGGCGCGATCTTTGATGAAGAAGGCAACGTTCGGGAGATCGTCGAAGAGCTCCTGGAGCGGGAGCTTGAGCGCGGCGCCGCGCAAGTCGAGATGCGCGAAGAGGCCGTGGAGGGAGTCGAGGGACATCGGCGTTCACGCGTAGCGATCCGGCGCGAGGAGCGCGAGGTCGAAGCGCGGCGGTTCGCCGTCGGCGATCTGCGCGGCGAGTTCGCCGGTGATCGGAGCGAGGCTCACGCCCATCATCGCGTGGCCGGTGGCAATGATGAGATTTGCCGCCGCGCGCGTGCGGCCGAGGTAGGGCAAGCCATCCGGTGAGCAAGGACGGAGGCCGCACCACGGCTCGATGCCGGCAAAGTCTTCCGCGCGAAAACGCGGGTAGTAGGCGGGCAACGCCTTCACGATGCCGGCGACGCGGCGCGGCGCAATGCGTTCGTTGAAACCGGCGATCTCCATCGTGCCGCCCACGCGGAGCGCGCCGCCGATCGGGGTGACCGCGACGCGCGCTTCGGTGAGGATGGAGCAGATCGAGGGGATCTCGACGGGATGAGGAAGGGTGAGGCTGTATCCTTTGCCCGCCTGCAGCGGCAGCCGCAGGCCCAGCTCGCGCACCAACGCCGCCGACCACGCGCCGCCCGCGAGGACGAACTCGTCGCCCGCGATTTCCCCGCTGGTGGTGTGCACCGCGGCGAGTCGCGCACCGTCGCGCCGCCAGCCGATCACCTCGGCATCGACGATGGCGTCGCCGATCCGCCGCTCCATCGCCGCGATGTAGCGTTCCGGCTGGAGATGGCAGTCGCGGGGGAAATAGACGCTGCCTGCGATGTCCATCGTGACCTGCGGGTCCAGCGCCGCGGTCTGCTGCGCATCGAGCACTTCCGCGGGGATGCCGAGCGTCTTTGCCTGTGCGGCGGTGTGCGCTTCCTCGTCGAGCGCCCGCGCCGTTTTGCAGAGCATCAGCAATCCCTTGCGCACGAGCCCGCATTCGTCGCCGAGCAGCTCGTAGGCAGCGCGGCTGGCCAGATGGAGATCGCGGAGCAACGGCGCGGCGCGCGCGACGTGTTCCCGAGTGCTCGCCCGCCAGAAGCGCCAGGCCCACGCGATCAAATCCCAATCGATCCGCGGCTGAATGTAGAACGGCGACTCGGGATTCCCCATCCACTTCAAGCCGAGCGCGACCATGCCCGGCGCGGCGAGCGGGATGAAGTGGCTCGGTACGACCATCCCGGCGTTTCCCAACGAGGAGCCGCGCCGCACCCGTGACCGCTCGATCACCGTCACGCGATGCCCCCGCCGTGTGCATTCCGCCGCGGTGCTCAAGCCGATGACGCCACCGCCGATAACTACGACGTGTTTCATGGCCGGCTACTTTACGGCATCGCCGATCGCGTTGGCCGCGGGCGGTCGGTGGCTGGCGCGGGCAGCGCGGGGAGGCGAAGAATGCGGAGCGGTTTCATCCCATGCCGTGCCGGAAAGGATCGGCAGGATCGAAAAGTAGCGTCGTTTCCGCGGTGAGGTGCGCGGTGCCGGTGATGGTCGGCTCGATGAGACCGGCGGTGCGGTCGAGCCAGCGATAGCTGCCGAGAAAAGTGCTGCCGACGATGCTTTCCGCCACGAGCGTGGCGCCCTCGGCGAGCCGTCCATCCGCGGCGAGGCAGGCGAGCCGGGCGCTCGTGCCCGTGCCGCACGGCGAGCGGTCGTAGGCCTTGCCCGGGCAGAGCACAAAGTTCCGCGCACCGTCGTAGAGGATGACGTGGTCGACTTCCGGAAAACCCTGCGCATTCACCGCGTGCCGCGCGCGCCAGGCAAAGTCGGTGAGCGGATCCACGTGGGCGAGATCGAGCGATTGGCCGTGTCCGTCGATGAGGAAAAACCAATTCCCGCCATAGGCCACGTCGCCCGTGAACTCACCCGCGCGCACCGCTTTCGCTTTGCGGTGAGACGGCACGTTTACGATCGAGACGGAGCCAGCGCCGTGCAACGTGGCGGTGACGATGCCGACGGCGGTCTCGATCCGATGCGTGCCGATGCCGAGGCGGCCGAGATCCGCGAGCGTCGCGACGAGCCCGATCATGCCGTGGCCGCACATGCCGATGCAGCAGGCGTTGTCGAAAAAGATCACGCCCGCCGCGCACGACGCATCGGCGGGTTCGACCAGTAAGGCGCCGACGAGCACGTCGGAGCCGCGCGGCTCGGTGATGGTCGCACGCCGGAAGTCGTCGTGCTGACCGCGGAAGACCGCGAGTCGCTCCGCGACGCTGCCACCGCCGAGGTCCGGCCCGCCTTTGAGAATGACTCGCGTCGGTTCGCCGCCGGTGTGGGAGTCGATGACCTGGATGCGTTTCATCGGCGCTTCGGGACTTTCGGCGCGGTGGCGATGCCGTCGCGAATGATCTTCAGCACCGCCTTGCGTTCGGCGCCGGCGAGCGGCAGTCGCGGGGCACGCGTCCACTCGCGGCCGAGTCCGCACTCCTGCACGCAGAGCTTGATATTCTGCACGAATTTCACGGCGACATCGAGATGCAGGAGCGGTGTAAACCAGCGATAAATCTCGCGTGCTTTCCGCCACTCGCCGGCTTGCAGCAGCTCCCAAAGCCATTGGTTGTGCGCGGGGAAGGCGATGCCGGTGCCGGCGACCCAGCCGTCGATACCGAGCACGGCGCTTTCGAGCACGAGATCATCCACGCCGGTGAAAAGCGCGTAGCGATCGCCGACGACGTTGCGCAGATCGGTGATGCGTCGCGTGTCGCCGCTGCTCTCCTTGATCGCGACGAAATTCTTCACGCTCGCGAGTCGCGCGAACATTTCGGGCGTCACCTCATTCGCGTAACTGACCGGGTTGTTGTAAACCATCAGCGGCAGGGCGGTCGCCTGGGCCACGGTGCGAAAATGGGCGAGCCGTTCCTCGGGATCGGGCGAGCGGTAACTCATCGGCGGGAGCACCATGCAGCCGTCGGCGCCGAGTTCTTCGCAATCGCGCACGTAGCGCGCGGCTTCCGCTGTGGCGGACTCCGCGACGCCGCTTAGCACTGGGACGCGGCCGCGCACGCTGCGCACCATCTCGCGCATGACGAGCCGCTTCTCCTCGCTGGTGAGCGTCTGGTTTTCCCCGAGCGAACCGAGGAAAACGAGGCCGGTGATCCCGCTCGCGATGAGTGCCTCGGCGTGGCGGGCGGTGGCCTCGAGATCGAGCGAGCCATCACGGTGCATCTGCGTGGTGATGGCCGGGAAGACGCCGTGCCAGACGTGTGGGCGAGTGCTCTGGGGTTGTGTCATTGGGAGAGCGTAGAGGTCCCAGGGCGCTCGATCTTGTCTAAAAGGCGTCCACCAAGAGGAAAAATCAGACAAAAGAACCGGCCGCCGGAGGGCGTAGCCTGACAGGGTGGGGGAGGCGTGTTAGGGTGCCGGCTTATGTCTTTCCAGCTCTCCAGCCACTACGAGCCCAAGGGCGATCAGGCGCAGGCGATCGAGAAGCTGACCAAGTCGATCCTTGCCGGCAATCGCCACCAGACGCTGCTCGGGGTGACCGGTTCGGGGAAGACCTTCACGGCGGCGAATGTGATCCGTAATGTGGGCAAGCCGACGCTGGTGATCTCGCACAACAAGACGCTGGCCGCGCAGCTTTACTCGGAGTTCAAGCAATTCTTCCCGAAGAACGCGGTGGAGTATTTCGTGAGCTACTTCGACTACTACCAGCCGGAGGCCTACATCCCGCGGACGGACACTTACATCGAGAAGGACTCGAGCATTAACGAAGAGATCGAGCGTCTGCGGCTCTCCACCTCGTCGTCGCTGCTCTCGCGGGAAGATGTCATCGTCATCGCCAGCGTCTCGTGCATCTACGGCCTCGCGTCGCCGGAGGATTATTTGAAGATGCTGCTGACGATCAAGCAGGGACAGCAGATCAGCCGCGAAACAGTGCTGGGCAAGCTGGTGGACATGCTCTACGAGCGCAATGACATCGGCTTCACGCGCGGCAAGTTCCGCGTCCGCGGCGATACGGTGGAGGTGGCGCCGGCGAATCTGGATGAGGAGGCGATCCGCATCGAATTCTTCGGCGACGAGATCGATCGGATCACGCGCTTCGATGCGCTGACGGGGCACGCCCACGAGCAGTTGGCGGTGCTGACGCTGTTTCCGGCGAAGCAGTTCGTAACGCCCGCGGACAAGATGCGCGTGGCGATGGGTTCCATCCGCGAGGAGCTCGCGGAGCGGATCATCTTCTTTGAAAAGCACGGGCATCTGCTCGAGGCGCAGCGGATCAAGATGCGCACGGAGTACGATCTGGAGATGATGCAGGAGATGGGCTTCTGCAGCGGGATTGAAAACTACTCGCGGCATCTCACCGGACGTCCGCCGGGATCGCGGCCCTACACGCTGCTGGATTTTTTTCCGCGCGATTTCCTGCTGGTGGTGGATGAAAGCCACGCGTCGATCCCGCAGGTCGGCGGGATGTACGAGGGCGACAAGTCGCGCAAGACGGTGCTGGTGAACTACGGCTTCCGCCTGCCCAGCGCGATGGATAACCGGCCGCTGCGATTCCCGGAATTCATGGAGCGCACCGGGCAGTGCCTCTACATCAGCGCGACGCCGGCGGAGTTTGAAATCGCGAACTCCGTGGTGGGAAATGTGGAATACATCCCGCACAAGCGCGACCGCATCGGCACGGAGGAGGACGTGCCCTTTGCCATCGCGGGCGCGGCGCTGCCGGCGAAAATTTCGCGC
>Ga0105048_10009713_pt1 | contig 15262 bp, 12 predicted proteins | sample MAT05_FD_78382 | JGI IMG/M metagenome (GOLD analysis project Ga0105048, IMG submission 78382) | Freshwater microbial communities from Lake Fryxell liftoff mats and glacier meltwater in Antarctica - MAT-05 | ecosystem: Environmental > Aquatic > Freshwater > Ice > Liftoff microbial mat | place... | reverse complement strand
GCAGCAAAGCCGTGGTCGGTTCGTTCGGACGTCATGGAGGCCTTTCGAGCGCGCAACGCCTGCTGTGAGCGCGACAGGTCAACCCCGTGCTGGGTTGCTCCCGTCGATGGTTTCCGCCGGCACATCGCACAATGGATGCTTCGCCGGTCGTGCGAAGTCGTTTTACGAGACGCGTGGCTTTCCTGTCAATGCTCGCGTCGCAAACGCCGAAAGAACGACAGCGCGCGAGAATCTGACACCCGGCTCTGTCGCAAATGGAGTGCAGACCACCCCGCCTTTGACGTCATGCCGGCGGGGCTGGGCGCCGGCGGCTCCATCCACGGTCGACGAGCCGGTGCCGAACCAGTTCGATGACGCTTCACCCCGTCGCCCGGGACCCGTTCACGGCGCCGGTCCAGCCGCAGAAGCGGGGCGGACGGGACGGGAGCCCGGCCGACCGGCGCGTGACCAAACCACAATCACAACGCGTTCTTCCCTTGGATTCAGCCCCGTTCTTCGGCGACGAGTCGCACCCGGCCCGCCAGATTCGCGCAGAACCTGTCGATGCCAACACCCGGCGTGAACTCTCACGTTGGGTAGCGACACAGCTACAGAACTTCGGGAGGGCGAGCCCTTGACAGCACCGGGCCTGCCCCTGCTACAACTAGCGCAACCGGTGTGCTGGAGGGCCCTCACCGGGCGGGTGGCGTCACTGAAGCCGGTAGCGATCAGGACGCCATAGAGAGCAAATTCTCGGCTGTGCTCGTCATCTTCGAGCAGAGCGACTACGTGATCGTCGCCTCGGAATCGACGACTCGCGACCGACCATCGCGGTGCCAGGTAAGAGCTATCTGCATCATCGGTGAAGGCCAAATGTCCCTGCTAAGTATCGCGCTCGATCCGATCCTATTTCTCACATACCACCAGACTCCCGCATCCGAAAGAGGCGATCTCATGGCGACGATCATCATCGGAACCGGGCACGACCTGCCGGCATCGATCCTGGACAACCACGACCTCGCCGCCGCATGTGACGACTTCGACGAGGCTCGGGCCGGAGTCTCGCTCGATGACTGGGTCTGGAGCCGCATCGGCGTGCGCAGCCGGCATCGCGTCGGTCCCGGCGAGGGGACCGCCTCGATGGCGACCCGGGCCGCTCGACGGGCGCTGGCCATGGCCGACCTCGAACCCGCCGACGTGGACCTGATCGTGCTGAGCACGTTCACCAGCGACCATCGGCTCCCCCAGACGATCTCGGCCGTCCAGGCCGACCTCGGGTCGACGGCCAAGTGCATCCAACTCGAGGCCGCCTGCGCAGGGTTCATCGACTCGATGATCGTCGCCGACGCGCTGCTCGGGTCCGGTGCCTACCGAACGGCGCTCGTGATCCACAGCGAAGCCATGTCCGCCGTCACCGACCCCGACCGGTTCCTGCTCAACGCCATCTTCGGCGACGGTGCCGGCGCCGTCGTCGTCCGTGACGACCCGGACTCGATCGTCGGGATCCGCGCCCACGTGACCGGCACCGATGGGACCAAGGCCACGTGGTTGCAGGCGGGCGGGGGCACGCTGTCGCCGATCACCGTCGACCGGATCGCCGATCGCTCCCACTACATGGAGCTCGACTACAAGGCCGTCTTCGACTTCGCGGTCGCCAAGATGGTCGAGTCCTGTCGAGCGTCGGTCGCGGCAGCCGGCGATGACCTCGATCTCGTGGACTGGGTGATCGCCCACCAGACCGGTGTCAACATCATCGCCGCCGTCGCCGACGAGCTCGGCCTGCCGGCGTCGAAGTTCCTCCTCACCCTGGACCACACGGGCAACACGTCGGGGGCCACCATCCCCATCGCGCTCGACGAGTTCAACCGCCTTGGCCTCCTCGAGCAGGGCGACCGCATCCTCCTGCCCGCGGTGGGTGCCGGGATGGCCTGGGGCGCGCTGTACCTCACCTGGAGCCTGGCCCCGACCCGTCACGAGCACCGCTCGGCCCATCGCGATTCCGGCGTGATCGACCTCGATGCCGCCGCGGCCGCGGCCACCACCGGGAGCCGAGGGTGATCCTGCTCGTGGTCTCGCTCCTCCTCATCGGCGGCACGACGCTGATCCTCGCCCTCCGAGACTGAGCCCGAACCCGCGCCTGCCCCTACCGGGCGCCATCGGGCCGGCAAGCCGTGGGCGTCCCTATCCGCGCTCGCTCTAAGGTGATCGCTCGGCCGGGCGGCCCGACCCGGCCGCGGGCGATCGTCGGAGGAGACGATGGAGACCACGAACGAGGACCCCGCGACGCACGAGTGCGACCACTGCGGCGCACCGCTCCCCGGCTTCGACGCCACGGGGACGCGGCAGTGCTCGTTCTGCAAGACGGTCTTCCGAGCGCCGGCCCCTCCGGTCGCCCCCGCGGTCGCGCCACCGAGAGCCATCGTGTTCCAGCCCGTGGCCGAGCCGCTCAACCGTGACTTCGAGCCGGTCAACGCCTCGAGCGGTCGGGGCTGCGGGCTCGGGGGCCTGGTGGTGATCCTCATCGTCGTCGGCGCGATCACCATCCCGATCTTCGCCGTGGCGCGGGGCGGCGGCTTCGACAGCCTCATCTCCGGCCCCGACCTGCGCGTCGTCGAGGCGAGCCCACTGGTGATCCCCGGCGAGCCCAGCGCCCCCATGGCATTCGTCACCATGACCTCGCGCTACGACCAGGCCGCCAGTGCGTCGGTGTTCAGCCTCGTGCGGTCCGACGGCGTGTCGTCGGACCCGGTGTGGTCCACCGACCTGCCCGGCCAGGGCTACGGCGAGCGTCCCATCCTCACCGACGGCACCTCGGCGATCGTCGCCATCGACGCCACCGTGTTCGCCGTGTCCCTGTCCACCGGTGCCATCACCTGGCAGACGACGCTCACCGACGTCGTGCAGTTCACCAGCTGCGACGGGTGCTTCGAGATCTTCGGGACGAGCCTGGTCGCGCTGACGGCCGACGGCAACGTCCAGGGCATCGACACGGCGACGGGTGTGGCCGCGTGGTCCCGCCGTCTCGACACGACGACCACCCAGGGGTTCGCGGTCGGACCCCACTACGTCGTGATGGACGTCGCCGGCGAGTCCTACCAGTACCGACTGGTCACCCTCGATGCTGCGACCGGTGCCGAGATCATGTCGTTCGTGCCCACCTGCGTGGACCCGCAGTCGGGCCCGGCGTTCGCCGACGAGCTCTCGACCTCCAGCGTGCTGCTGGCATCGGCAGTCCCGGGTCGGATCTGGTTCATCGACGGCAGCTCCCTGACCTGCATCCAGCAGTACGACGTCGCCACCGGCGCGATGGCCAGCGAGGTCCAGGTCGACGACCAGGTGGGCTCGCTCGCCAGCTCACCGGCGCTGCTCGAGACGCCTCTCGGCCTCGTCATCACCGGTTCGGGCACGCTGGGGCTTGTCGACCCCACCGGCACCACGTACCGGGAGGTGCTGGCCGACAGCGAGACCGAACTGGTGGCGATCGGCTCGACCGCCACCGCCATCGTGGTGCAGGCGACCAACCGGCGAGGCACCGCCACGTCGTCGGTCCGGGCCGTCGATCCGAACACCGGCACCACCTTCTGGGACGCGCCGATGGGGACCGCCACACCCGCCGAGACCGAGGACCAGCTGCCGGGCCGGTTCGCGGCGAGCAGCCCTGGCGAGGGCGGCGTCTTCGCCGCCCACCTCGACGGCGGCGCGGTGCGGGTGATCACCTTCCGCGAGTTCGACGACGACAGCCAGCAGCTCACCCTCGACTCGTTCGATGCCGTCACCGGCACGGCGAGCCCGGCGGTGACCCACGCGACGGGGAGCTCCGACATCATCCCCGAGCTCGGCCCGGGCGTCTGGTCCGGGAGCCGACTGCTCACCAGCGCCGGCGAGGACCGCATGTTCGTCATCGACTACTCGACGATGTCGGTGACCGGCTCCCTGTCCTGACAGTCCGGACCGATCGTCGCCGAGGGGTGGGGGTCGACGCCCCCGGGCCAGCTCTTGACCAAGCGGTCAAGTTCGGATCAGATGGCCGTCATGGACTGGCCCCTGAAGTTCGGCATCTTCCTGGCACCGTTCCACCCGACGGGGCAGAACCCGACCGCGGCGCTCGAGCGCGACCTGGATCTGGTGGTCCTGCTCGACAAGCTGGGCTACGACGAGGCCTGGATCGGCGAGCACCACTCCGCGGGGTACGAGATCATCGCGTCGCCCGAGCTGTTCATCGCCACAGCTGCGGAACGGACCCGGCGGATCAAGCTCGGCACCGGGGTCGTCTCGCTCCCCTACCACCACCCGTTCATGACGGCCCAGCGCATCATCCAACTCGACCACATCACCCGGGGTCGGGTGATGCTCGGGTGCGGCCCGGGTTCCCTGCCCTCCGACGCCTTCATGCTCGGGATCGACCCCGCGACCCAACGGGACCGCATGGAGGAGGCGCTCGGGGTCATCCTCGAGCTGTTCCGCTCCGACGAACCGGTGACCCACGAGTCGGACTGGTTCACCCTCAAGAACGCCCGACTGCACCTTCGGCCGTACTCCCAGCCCCACCCCGAGGTCGCCGTGGCCGCCATGATCTCGCCGTCGGGGCCCCGGGCCGCGGGCAAGTACGGCGTCTCGATGCTGTCGATCGGCGCCACGCAGAAGGCGGGCATCGACCTGCTCGGTCAGCACTGGTCGGTCATGGAGGAGCGCTCCGCCGAGTTCGGGACCATCCCCGACCGCCGCGACTGGCGCCTGGTGAGCCAGGTCCACGTCGCCGAGACCAAGGACCAGGCCTACAAGGACGTCGAGTACGGCCTCGACGCCTACATCGAGTACTTCCGCAAGGTCGCCGCCCTCCCCATGATCCCCGAGGGGGCCGAGGACCACCCGGCCGAGCTCATGAACGCCACCGGTGCCGGTGTCGTCGGCACACCCGAGGATCTCGGCGACTTCATCGACCACCTGATCGAGATGAGCAACGGTGGGTTCGGCACGTTCCTGATCCAGGCCCACGAATGGGCCAACCCCGTGGCCACCCAACGGTCCTATGAGCTCATCGCGCAGCACCTCATGGCCCGCTTCCAGGGCTCGGCCCGGCGCCCCGCCGAGCAGCGGGACTGGGCCGCCGCCAACCGCCAGGAGTTCATGGGCGCCGCAGGCGGCGCCATCATGAGCCAGTTCCAGAAGCACGGCGAGGAGAAGGCGGCCAAGGCCGCGCTCGAGGCCGAGGTCCCCGGCGCCCTGGCGGCACCGGTCGAGTAGCTCCGCCTTGCCGCGGAGGCCATCAACGCGCGCGGTAGCGTCGGGACCTCGCACCCGAGACGTCTGGACACGAACCATGCCCTGCCCGAACTGCGGCCATGAGAACCCGGCCGAGAGCCTGTTCTGCGGATCCTGCGGCACCACCCTGGCCGCGGGCGGGGCGGGCGCAGGCCAGGATCCCACCGCGGTCGACACCTTCTCCGAGGCTGGTCCGCCCACGGCAGCAGCCACCGGCATCGCCGCGGGGTCCCAGCCCTGGGGCACCGACGTGAACGAGCCCGTGCCGGCGACCGAGGCCACCGCCACGTGGCAGGAACCCGATCCCACCACGGCGATGCCACCCACCACCGCGATCCCCGCGGCCGGCGCGGTCGCAGCCGCCGGCGGGACCGCAGCCATCCCTGCCACCGGAGCCATCGGGGGCCAGCCGCCCGGGTCCCCGCCCGGTCCCCCACTGGGATCGGATCCCGACGAGCGGAGCAACCGGGGCTGGATCATCGCCATCGTGGTGCTGGCCCTGCTGCTGGTCGCCGCGATCATCGCCTTCTTCGTGACCCGCGATTCGAGCACGACCACCACCCCCACGACCTCGAGCACCTCCAGCACGAGCACGTCGACGACGTCGACCTCCAGCACCTCGACCTCGACCACCTCGACCTCCACCACGTCGACGACGCGACCGTCCACCACCACCACCTCCACCACGGCACCCACGACCACGACCACTGCACCCACGACCACCACCACGGCACCGAAGCCGTCGATCACCACCTACACGGAGCCGGCGACGGTCACCCAGTCGCAGTGCGCGTCGGGGACCGCCCAGATCACCATCTCGTGGGCGACCACCAACACCTCGTCGGTCACGATCGGCATCGGCAACCCGCAGCCGTACGAGCAGAACCTTCCGGCCACCGGAAGCCTGCAGGTGCCGTTCGTGTGCTCGAACGGCACCAACACCTACTACATCACGGCGTTCGGGAGCGATGGCTCCACGTCGGTCCAGTCCAAGAACGCCACGTACACCCCGTCGCCCTGACCCGCGGTACCCTGACCGAACAATCGAACGGCCGCCACGTACGCGGGAGAGACCGGACGGGCCCGACAGCCCGATCCGGCGCCGAAGGAGCAACCGCCCCGGAATCTCTCAGGCACCTGTACCGCTGCGTCGGGTGGACCCTGCTCCGGCAGGTGCCTCCCAGGGCCACGCTGGAGAGCAGGCCCCCGCCCGGCGGGGTCCTCACCGAAGGGGAAAATCGGGCCCGCCACCCCGGCGGCACCCGGTGAAACTCTCAGGTCCCACGACAGCGGGGGTGCGTCGCTCGTCGGGAGCGGCGCGACCGCCCGGCACCACCTCGGCGCCGGACCGCTGCACCCGAGAGGACCCACCATGACCGAGCCCCGCTCCCTCGACGACCTCGAGGATCACCGAGGCTTCATCGGGCGCCACGTCGGGCCGAGCCCCGACGAGCAGGCCCACATGCTCGAAGCGCTCGGCCTCGCGTCGCTCGACGAGCTCGTCGACCGGGTCGTCCCCTCGTCGATCCGGCTCGACAAGCCGCTCGACCTGGGCGCCGCGGTCACCGAGACCGAGGCCCTCGCCCGCCTCCGGTCGCTGGCGGACCGCAACGAGGTGGCGACCTCGCTGATCGGGTGCGGCTACTCGAACACGATCACCCCGGCCGTGATCCTGCGCAACGTCCTCGAGAACCCGGGCTGGTACACCGCCTACACGCCGTACCAGCCCGAGATCAGCCAGGGTCGCCTCGAGACCCTTCTGAACTACCAGACCATGGTCACCGACCTCACCGGCATGGAGATCACCAACGCCTCGATGCTCGACGAGGGCACGGCCGCGGCCGAGGCCATGGCCATGTGCCGCCGGATCAACCCCAAGGGCGGCGACGTCTTCGTGGTCGACGCCGACTGCCACCCCCAGACCATCGCCGTCGTCCAGACCAGGGCGGTCCCGCTGGGCATCGAGGTCCAGGTCGCCGACCTCAACGGAACCATCGCGGGCGAGGGCATCTTCGGTGTGCTCCTCCAGCAGCCCGGATCTTCGGGCCTCCTGCGCGACGACGAAGCCCTGATCGCCGACATCCACGAGCGCGGCGCCCTGGCCGTGGTCGCGACCGACCTGTTGGCGCTCGTACTCCTGCGGCCGCCGGGCGAGATCGGCGCCGACATCGTGGTCGGCAACTCGCAGCGCTTCGGGGTTCCCCTCGGTTTCGGAGGGCCCCACGCCGGCTTCCTGGCGACCCTCGACCGCCACAAGCGCACCCTCCCGGGCCGGCTGGTCGGCGTCTCGGTCGACACGGCCGGGCGCCCGGCGTACCGGCTCGCGCTCCAGACCCGCGAACAGCACATCCGCCGCGAGAAGGCCACCTCGAACATCTGCACCGCCCAGGTGCTGCTGGCCAACATCGCCGGGCTCTACGCCGCCTACCACGGGCCCGACGGACTGCGTCGCATCGCCGAGCGGGTGCACCGGCTCACGGCGATCCTTGCCGCCGGGCTCCGCAACGGCGGCGTCGAGGTCGTGAACGACACGTTCTTCGACACGCTGACCATCTCGGTCCCCGGACGCGCCACGGCGATCGGCGCGCTCGCCCGCTCGCACGGCATCAACCTGCGCCTGGTCGACCACGACACGCTCGGGGTCTCGCTCGACGAGACCACGACCCGGCAGGTCGTCGCCGACGTCTGGACCTCGTTCGGGGTGGCCGCGTCGGTCGACGACCTCGACCTCGCCGTGGGCCCGGCCATCCCCCCGACGCTCGCCCGGTCGAGCGAGTTCCTGACCCATCCGGTGTTCAACACCCACCACTCCGAGACCGAGATGCTCCGCTACCTGCGGCGCCTCATGGACCGGGACCTCGCGCTCGATCGCGCCATGATCCCGCTCGGGTCCTGCACGATGAAGCTGAACGCCACCAGCGAGATGATCCCGGTCACCTGGCCCGAGTTCGGCGCCATCCACCCGTTCGTCCCACCCGAGCAGGTCACCGGGTACGTCGAGATGATCCACCAGCTCGAGGCGGCGCTCGTGGAGATCACGGGCTACGACGCGGTGTCGCTCCAGCCCAACGCCGGGAGCCAGGGTGAGTACGCAGGGCTCCTCGCCATCCGCGAGTTCCACCAGAGCCGCGGCGAGGGTCACCGCAACGTGTGCCTCATCCCGGCGTCGGCGCACGGCACGAACGCCGCCAGCGCCTCGATGGTCGAGATGAAGGTCGTGGTCGTGGCCTGCGACGCCGACGGCAACGTCGACCTCGAGGACCTGCGCACCAAGGCCACCGAGCACGCCACCGACCTCGCCTGCATCATGGTCACCTACCCCTCGACCCACGGGGTGTTCGAAGCCGCGATCACCGAGATCTGCGCGATCGTCCACGACCACGGCGGCCAGGTCTACGTCGACGGCGCCAACCTCAACGCCCTCGTGGGCGTGGCCAAGCCGGGCCAGTTCGGCGCCGACGTGTCGCACCTGAACCTGCACAAGACGTTCTGCATCCCCCACGGCGGCGGCGGTCCCGGGGTCGGTCCGGTCGCCGTGCGCGAGCACCTGGCGCCCTTCCTGCCCAACCACCCCTTCGCCGCCGCCGCCGGACCCGCGAGCGGGCCGGGGCCGGTGTCCGCTGCGCCCTGGGGCTCGGCGAGCATCCTGCCCATCTCGTGGATGTACGTCACCATGATGGGCGCCGAGGGGCTGCTCCAGGCCACCCAGGTGGCCATCCTCACCGCCAACTACATCGCCACCCGCCTGGCCGACCACTACCCCGTGCTCTACACGGGCCAGAACGACATGGTCGCCCACGAGTGCATCATCGACCTACGCCCGATCAGCCACGAGGAAGGGGTCAGCGTCGACGACGTGGCCAAGCGGCTGATCGACTACGGCTTCCACGCTCCGACGATGTCGTTCCCGGTGGCGGGGACGCTCATGATCGAGGCCACCGAATCCGAGGGCCTTGCCGAGGTCGATCGCTTCTGCGATGCCATGATCGCGATCCGTGATGAGATCCGCCGAGTCGGTCGGGGTGAGTGGCCCGCCGACGACAACCCCCTGCACAACGCACCGCACACCGCCGAGGACATCGCCGCGGACGACTGGACCCACCCGTACCCGCGCGAGCTCGCCGCCTTCCCCGTCGCATCGCTGCGGGCGGACAAGTACTTCGCACCGGTGAGCCGCATCGATGGCGCCTACGGCGACCGCAACGTGATGTGCAGCTGCCCGCCGGTCGAGGCCTACGAGACGTGAGCGCACGCGCGGCTTCATCGGGCCGAACGGGCCGCTCGACACGAACGGGACGGATCCGCCGGGCGATCGTGGTCGCGGTCGGCCTCGGCGCGCTGGTGGTCGTGCCGGTGGCCTGTGGCGATTCGAGCGCCGACCCCGACATCGCCGACGTCAACGATCCCGATGCCCCGCCGGCAACGGCGCCGAACGGGGCACCGGCGTTCCCCCTGACCGCCGATCCCGGCGCCCAGATCCGCGCCGCCGGGCTTCGCGAGCTGCCCGAGGACGCCGAGGTCATCACCACCCACGCTCACGTCGACGTCATCATCAACGGCTTCGTCGTCGAGGTCCCCGCCGGCATCGGCACCACCCCGTCGGGCTCGTCCCCGCTGAACACCCCCGACGCCGATGGCATCGTGCGCATCCAGACCGAGATCTCCGACGATCCGGAGGAGAGCCCGCCCACCTTCACCCTCGGGCAGCTCTTCACCCAGTGGGGTGTTCGGCTCGACAAGACCTGCGTCGCCGCCTACTGCACCGACGACACCCAGCAGCTGCTGGGCATGGTGAACGGTCAGCTCGTCGGGGATCCGGCATCGATCGCCTTCGCCGACCAGGAGCAGATCGTCGTCTGGTACGGCCCCCGCGGCACGAACCCGTCGGTGCCGGCGAGCTACGACTTCCCGCCCTCGTCCGCCCCCTGAGCGGAACGGGGCTGGCCCCGTCGGGCCCGGCCGGAGCGCGCTCCGGCCAGGAAGATCCGCCGGGTGGCGGGTCAGTGCTTCGCGACGAAGGGGGTGGCCACGACGGTCGCCGCCATCGCGGTGCCCCGAGCGTCGATCTCGACCGAGTCGCCGATCTCGAACGTGGGCGGGAGGAACGCCAGGGCGATGCCGTGACCGAGCTCGGGCGAGAAGTTGCCGCTCGTGACGATCCCCACCGCGTCTCCGTCGACGACGATGACCTGATCGGCCCGGGGCGGACGGCGACCCTCGACCGCCAGCCCGACGAGCCGACGGCCGACGCCGGCCTCGCGCTCGGCGAGCAGCGCGCCGCGGCCGCGGAAGTCACCCTTGTCCCAGCTCACCACCCAGCCGAGTCCGGCCTGCAGAGAGGTGATGCCCGGGCCGAGCTCGTGACCGTGCAGCGGCAGCGCCGCCTCGAGGCGGAGCGTGTCACGGGCACCGAGGCCCGCCGGCTCCACACCGGCGGCGAGCACCGCATCCCAGAACGCGCCGGCGTGCTCGGCGGGCACCGCGCACTCCACACCGTCCTCGCCGGTGTAGCCGGTGCCGGCGACGGTGGCGCGAACGCCTTCCCACTCGAACGGCGCCACTCGGAACCGCCCCACCGCCGCTGCGTCGGGGCTCACCCGCGCCAGGCGCTCACGGGCGTCGGGCCCCTGCACGGCGATGATGGCGCGGGTGGCGGTGACATCGGTGATCGTCACGTCGGCGCCGCCGGCGCCCACCAGCGCGCCCATGACCCGATCGGTGTTCGAGGCGTTGGGCATGACGTCGAAGACCTCGGGCGCCACCCACCACACGATGATGTCGTCGAGCACCGAGGCGTCGTCGGGGTCGAGCAGGTGGGTGTACTGGGCCCGCCCGGGCTCGATCTTGGCGAGATCGTTGGTGAGGGCCCGCTGGAGGCACGCCAGCGCGTCGGGCCCCTCGACCCGGACGGTGCCCAGGTGGCTGACGTCGAAGGCGACGGCGCCGTGGCGACAGGCGTGGTGCTCGGCGAGGGTGCCGGCGCCGTAGGACAGCGGCATGTCCCAACCGCCGAAGGGAACCATCTTGGCGCCGAGCGCGCGGTGGGCCGCGTCGAGCGGCGAGGTGCGGGTTTCCATGGCGGCCGACCCTATCGGCGGTGACGGAGGACCCCCGAACCCGTCGAACCCGCTCGGCGCCCGTCGAACGGGTGGGGCGGTCGTCAGGTCGAGGTCCGCGAGCGACGGACGGACCAGACCGCGATCGCGACCCCGCCGGCGAACACCAGGAGCAACCCGACGAAGATCGCCGTGTCGGCGAGCCGCTGGGTGCGCGACGGCGCGGGTTCCCCCCGCGGGCTCGGCGTGTTGCTGCCGGTGTCCAACCCGCCGATGCCGCCCTCATCGCCCACCACCGTGGTCGGGGCCACGGTGGTGGTGGCAGGGTCGGCGGGCTCGTCGACGACCACGGCGACGAGCACGTCGACCTTCGGAGCGACGGCGAGCGCCGGCTGGGCGCTGATCAGCAGCAGGACCGCCAGCACCACGAGCACGGGCGCGCCGCCGCAGCGACCGCGGCGTGCGCGGCGCATCAGTCGAACCTCGAGACGTCGGGTGGTGGCGCCATGGGTCCCAGCGCGGCGAGGCGCTCGACGTGGCCGGCCGCCACCTCGACATCGCCGCGCTCGGCCCCCCAACCGCAGAGCAGGTCATGGGTCAGGCGACGCCCGAGGTGGTGCGAGCGGAACAGGTGCCGGTCCACCGGGGCCACGTGCTCGAGCAGGAGGACCCCGTTGAGGGCGGCCAGCCAGAGCACCGCCCGCTCCTCCGCGTCGCCGGCCGACACCGCGCCGATCTCGCCGGCGGCGCGAATCAGACCGCTGGGCTGGTCGAGCAGGCGCCGGATCGTGGCCAACGACTCGCGATCGTGGCCCTCGGCGTCGAGCGCCGCCGGCTCGGAGAGGAGCGCCCGCTGGAGGTGGAACTCGTCGGCGAACACCACCGATGCCGACACCCAGAACGCCCCGAAGGCACACAGCTGCACCAGCGCGGTCAGGTCCGGCTCGAGCGCCGCCGCGCCGAGCTCGTCGTTCCACCCCGGTCGGGCGGCCTCGTAGGACGCCCGCAACGTCCCCACGGCCTCCTGCTGGAGCGCACCGATGAGCAGGGCCTTGGAGTCGAAGTACAGGTAGATCGTGCCGACCGCGCAGTCGAGGCGATCGGCCACGCCGTGCATGGTCACCCCAGCCAGGCCGGTTTCGGCGATGAGCTCGTCGGCGGCACCCAGGATCGCCCGGCGCTTCTTGTCCCGGGACCGCTCCCGACGGTCGTCGGGCACCACCTTCAGATGAGCACGACTCAGGTTCTGAACCACGTTCAGAGTATGAACCAGGTTCACCCGTCGGACGCGGATGGTCGGAATCCCGTCGCTCGCCCGCCCGTCGCGGCTGACCGAAGGCGAGTCGGCCGACGTCGATGACGTCGTCGGCGTGGCGCCGCTCATCGGGATGGCGCTGCAGCGGTCCCCCCTCGCACGGGACGAGGACGCACCTGCCGATGCCACCCGTCGGCGGACGAGCGGGGACGCCGCGTCAGAACGGCTGGTGGGACGAGCGGGGACGATGTCTCAGGACGACCGAATCAGGGTGTCGGTCGCTCGCCGCGACGCGGGATCAGGAGCCGGTGTGGGCGGAGTCGGTGGTGCGGCCGGCGGCGGCCGTCGGACGCAGCTCGAGGATGCGAGCGTCGATCTCCTGCTTCACCCCGCCGAGCGGCAAGATGTTGAGGACGCCCTGGCCCTGCTTGACGAGGTCGATGAGCTCGCCGTCGGTCTGGATCAGCACCGATTTGTTGCCCTGGATCACCAGGTTGGCCTGGGTGATGTCGGCGCCCAGCTCGTCGCGCAGGTACTCGAACACGTCGCGCACGACCTCGAGCTTGATGCCCGCGTCGAGGAGGCGCTTGATGGCCTTGAGCTCCAGCAGGTCCCGGTAGGAGTAGCGCCGACGGCTGCCACTTCCCTTGGCGTCAGCCAGAGAAGGACGGACCAGGTTCGTTCGAGCCCAGTAGTCGAGCTGGCGGTAGGTGATGCCGACGATCTCGGCAGTCTTCTGTCCGCTGTAGCCCTCATCAGCCGTACGGTCGCTCATCAGCCCCTACTTCCACCTGTGAACCCGTTGCCGCGGATGCGGCAACGGGACTGACCCTGCGGTGCAGGATCAGGGTGTGCCTCCCATCCTCGAGTTCGACCTCGAGGTCTCCATGAAGGTCATGGTCACACGGCCGTAGTTACGTCGGTGTGACCGGCTCGGTGAACATACTCATGGCGCCCCGGACCGTCAATGATCGATGTGGACGGAACCGCCCCATCTGCTCGCATCAGCGGCTCGCTCCGCCCCACCGACGGCGTCAGATTCGGCCTGGGAGCGACGCTTCGGGCCGCCGCTCGCCACACCGGTCACCGCCGAAGAAAATTCTCGTCACCGGACCGCCCAGACCGCCCTCCTCAGGCCAAAACCCTCAACTCTCACCCTCGATGAAGGATCGAGGGTAGAGCCAGACGAAGGGCTCGAGCCATCCTCTCCTAGGAGGCGAAGTCGTCGGGGGTGACGTTGTCGATGAACTCGCGGAACTGCTCGACCACGTCTTCCTTCACGGGGACCGGAGCGTCTTCCTCGACCGCCGTGGCGGCCTCGTCGACGACGGCCTCCTCGGCGAAGATCGGGGCACCCACGCGCACGGCGAGGGCGATGGCATCGGAGGGGCGGGCCGAGACCTGCCGGAGGCCGCCGGCCGCCGTGAGGTGCAGTTCGGCGTAGAAGGTCCCTGCCGAGAGGCTCGTGACCACGACGCGCTCGAGCTTGGAGCCGAGCCCGTCGATGACGTCCTTCATCAGGTCGTGGGTCATGGGCCGGGGGGTCACGACCCCGTCGAGGGCGAAGGCGATCGCCGTGGCCTCGGGCCCGCCGATGAAGATGGGCAGGACCCGGTGCTGACCCTCGGTTTCGCGCAGCAGCACGATGGGTGTGTTGCTCGGTAGTTCGACCCGTACGCCGACGAGTTCCATCTCGACCATCGGCCCCACCCTACCGTCGATCCTCGGTCCGGCGGACGGTCCGCGGAGTCGTTCCGCGTCTCCCGCCGCAGTCCGGCCGGGCGCGGCACGCCGCATCGTCGATCAGACGCCGTCGACGTACTCGCGGAGCAGCTGGCGCAGCATGGCCGAGCGGAGCCCGTCGCCGAGCGCCGCGAGCTCGTTCACGAGCTCGGCGGACTCACGCCGCGCCGAGGGGGTGCGCTTGCGGGCGAGCGGGGTGAGCAGCTGCTCGAACACCCCCGCCTCGCGCTCGGCCGCCACCCGGTACATCCGCAGGTGACGGGCCTCGACCCCGTGGCTGCGGAAGCTCGCCGCCAGCTGGGCGACGAGGACGGCGTCATCGTCGTAGTAGGTGGTCGAGCCGAGGGACCGGCTGGTGATCATCCCGAACCGCTCGAGGTCGCCGATGTCCCGAGCGGTCAGGCCGGTGGCCGCCACCAGCTCCTCGATGGTCATCGACATCGAGGCTTCGCCCGCCTCGAGCAGGGGCGCGGGATGCGGGCGGGGCGTTCGAGCTGCGGCGGGAGGCGTGGTCGGCGTCGCTCGCGGCACCCGGGGCGTCGGCGCCTCCTGCAGCAACGCCGGATCGGGCGCGCCGCGATCCGGTGGGACGGGGTCGGGCCCCACCGGACCAGGAGCGGTGGCGGGCTCGTCGACCGAGAGGTCCACCGAGAAGTCGACCTCACCGGAGGCGAGGCGGTCCTTGATGACCTTGAGCGGAAGGAAGTTCTCGCGCTGCTGGCGAAGGATCCAGCGCAACCGCTCGATGTCGCCGTCGTAGAACTTGCGGTAACCCGAGGGGGTCCGTTCGGGGTCGAGCAGGCCCTGGCTCTCGAGGAAGCGGATCTTGGAGATGGTCACGTCCGGGAAGTCCGCCTGGAGCAGGTTCAGGACCTCGCCGATCGAGAGGTGGGACCGTTCGCTCACCGCCATCCGGACCGCCCCACGTCAGGCACTCCCGAGGAAGAAGACGAGCTTGAACTTGCCG
>Ga0105048_10009711_pt1 | contig 15265 bp, 11 predicted proteins | sample MAT05_FD_78382 | JGI IMG/M metagenome (GOLD analysis project Ga0105048, IMG submission 78382) | Freshwater microbial communities from Lake Fryxell liftoff mats and glacier meltwater in Antarctica - MAT-05 | ecosystem: Environmental > Aquatic > Freshwater > Ice > Liftoff microbial mat | place... | reverse complement strand
ATTGTTCCATCTTTAAGTCCTTCCTTGATGGCCGCCACATCTGCAGCTTCCCGCAGCGGGGGATTCATTTTGGCATTGGTATTATAACCGCGCACGGCATCATCTGTCAGCGTAAAATAATGCGGAGCCGTCTCACAGGTAACTCTGACGCCACGCTCTTTGGCATCACGTATTATGCGTACTGCTCCGGCGGTAGAAACATGTGCGATATGGATAGGCGAATTGGTATACTCTGCCAGCATAATATCACGGGCTGTGGCAATATCCTCGGCAATTCTCGGTATTCCTTTCAAACCCATTTCAGTTGAGGTATAGCCCTCATTCATGGTTCCCTCACCAACCAGGGCAAGCTCTTCTGAATGAGTAATCACCATAATCCCCATACCTCGGGCATATTCAAGAGCGCGACGCATAAGTTCAGGATTATTGACCGGTTTGCCATCGTCCGAAACAGCAACACAGCCAGCCTCTTTAAGCTCTCCCATCTCAGCCAGCCGATCACCAGCCAGACCACAGGTGATTGATCCAACCGGGAACACATTGCAGAAACCCTCACTTTTAGCCTTGTTAATAATATAACTGGCTACGGTTTTGTTATCGATAACCGGTTTTGTGTTTGGCATACAGGCCACAGATGTAAAGCCACCTGCCGCCGCCGCCCTGGTTCCGCTGACAAGATCCTCCTTGTACTCCAGACCCGGGTCACGCAGATGCACATGCATGTCTACAAGACCTGGCACGACATATTTTCCGGAGGCATCGATAACCTCTGCTCCAGCCGGGACAGTAAGCCCCTTGCCAATCTCCTTGATCAACCCGTTTTCCACCAGAATATCAAGCGTATCATCAAGTTCCTGTGAAGGATCAATTACTCTGCCGTTTTCTATAAGTAAATTCATAAACACCTCGTAAATGGGGAAATTAGCGCTAGAACGCTCAATTTTGTGCAAGGTCAAGGAAATGAGCGTTTCCGCGGAGGCATAGCAGTACTACGCCGCACAAGTAAACAAGAAGTCTGACGCCGAGATTGCGCAAAAGTGTGCGTTCCCTACTCGAGTTCGCCGCCGCAGACGTGATAAAGCATCGCCATCCTCACCGCCACACCGTTCTCAACCTGATTCAGCACATATGACTGCTTGCCATCAACAACATGACTGGACATTTCCACACCGCGATTGATCGGTCCAGGATGCATTACCATAGCATCAGACTTGGCAAATTTCAGATTTTCAGGATTTAGACCAAAAAACCGGGCATATTCTCTTGCATTCGGCATCAGAGTTTTACCCTGGCGCTCCTGCTGAATTCGCAGCATCATCACAACATCGGCATCCTGAATTGCCTCCTTCAGGTTTGCACAGACAGTGACATTGCCCAGTCTTTCGATTCCAGGCGGCATCATGGTCGGTGGGCCCGCCAGATAGACATGAGATCCGGTTTTGGTCAGGCCATGGATATTTGATCTGGCGACCCGGCTATGAGTGATATCACCCACAATAGCAACCTTCAGACCATCCAGACGATTAAAACGATCTTTCATGGTCATCATGTCCAGCAGTGCTTGAGATGGATGTTCATGAGCACCATCTCCAGCATTTACAACAGAACAGGAAACCTTTTTTGCCAGAAAGCTGTGTGAACCTGAGACCGCATGCCGCATGACGATAATATCCGGTTTCATAGCCAGAAGATTCAATGCAGTATCGGAAAGAGTTTCCCCCTTGGTGGCGGCGCTGGTCGATGGCGAGATATTCACTGTATCAGCCGAAAGACGCTTGGCAGCCAGCTCAAAAGAGGTCCGAGTACGCGTTGAAGACTCATAAAAGAGATTGATGATGGTCTTTCCACGCAGCGTCGGCACCTTTTTGATATCGCGATTATTGATCTCGCGCATACTCTCTGCAGTAGAGAGAAGCAACTCGATCTCCTCCTTGGTAAGATCCTGCAAGGTGATGATATGCTTATGCTTGAACTCTGCCATGCCTCCTCCTTAAAGGAAAATACGTTTCACGCTAACTTGGTTTTTGCAATACAACTTCGACTGCACGATTAGACTTATCAAAAAGTACTTCTACATTTTCCTTAAGGCTTGTTGGAACGTTTCTGCCGACAAAATCGGCACGAATCGGCAACTCACGGTGCCCTCGATCGATCAAAACTGCCAACTGAATACAGCATGGCCGACCATGATCCATCAGGGCATCCATGGCCGCGCGGATTGTGCGGCCGGTAAAAAGAACATCATCAACCAAAACAACTTTTTTACCCTCTATGGAAAAGGGAATCTCTGTTCTGCCAACACGCTGATGAGGCAAGTTTCCACTGACATCATCCCTGTAAAGAGTAATATCAATGGTTCCTATTGGAACTTTTTCTCCTTCAATTACCTCAATCGCATCCCTGATCTCTTCGGCCAGATGCGCTCCTCCGGAACGAATACCGATCAGAACAACATTTTCAAGCCCTTTGTTGCGCTCCAGCATCTCATGTGAAATGCGTGTGAGGGCCCGTTTGATTCCAGCTGTGTCAAGAATTACGGTCTGCTCTTCAGACATATTGACCACCTTTCTCGCATGAATAAAAAAAGAGCCTTACCGTTGCAAACGGCAAGACTCTTCAGATTTAAGTGTCGAGTAAATCATTGGTGTCACCTTTGCTAGTCTCACGGACTAAATTAAAAGGTATAAAATATGTTAGAGAATCTAGCACCATACCTGGGACAGGTCAAGAAGGTTTTGCTTCCAGACTGATTTTGTTTTTCCGAACCAAATGGTTATGTAGAATATTCTATCTGATAATGTTTACATTGCAAGTGAAGCCCCAGCCATAAAAATGCAAACAAAATTGCATCGACTCTTCAGTTTATGTTACACCTGTGCACCTATGAAAAAACTCAATCCACCGCAACAACAGGCGGTCAATCACACCGAAGGCGCATTGCTGATACTGGCCGGAGCCGGCTCTGGCAAAACCCAGGTTATAACAACCCGCATTGTTCACCTGTTAAAAGATAAGCGCATACCGGCAGAAAACATTCTGGCTGTAACCTTTACCAATAAGGCCGCCCGCGAAATGAAAGAACGTGTCGCTGGAATGGCCGGTAAAATGGCTGAAGGCATCATTATTTCCACTTTCCACTCCCTTGGCGTACGTATACTGCGCCGTGATATCAGAGCATTAGGTTTCAAACCGAACTTTTCGATTTACACAACATCTGATCAGTCCGGTGTTATTCGACAGGCTATGCGCGAGCGGGATATCGATCCCAAGCAGTGTGATCCGGATACAATTCTCTGGAGAATTTCCGCAGCAAAAAACCGTCTGATTTCCGCCTCCGAATTCAAACCAGCCAGTGACGACCGAATAGAACTGGCAACAGCAACCGTCTATCCCCGATATCAAGAACTTCTCAAGGGCTTCAATGCTATTGATTTCGATGACATCATCATGCTTTCAGTCAAGCTGCTACAATCCAGTCAGGCCATATTGTCATACTGGCAGGAACGATTCCGCTATATCATGGTAGATGAGTATCAGGACACCAACGCATCTCAGTATCTTCTGATTTCCTTACTGGCAAGAAAACATGGCAACCTTTGCGTTGTTGGCGATGACGACCAATCAATCTATGGCTGGCGTGGCGCTGAAGTTCAAAACATCCTCAACTTCAGCAAAGACTACCAGGGTTGCAGAACAATTAAGCTGGAACAGAATTACCGTTCTACCAGTTCAATACTGGAAGCTGCCAACAGTGTCATCAAAAACAACCCGATCAGAACAGACAAAGCGCTTTGGTCTGCTGCAGGCAAAGGGCGGGAGATAGAACTGTTTGTTGCGGATAGTGAAGAAGATGAGGCCGCAATTGTTGTAGAAAGCATAATGCTGGAGCAGTACAAAGACAAACTGTCATGGTCTGACATGGCCATACTTTATAGATCCAATGCCCAAAGCCGTGCTTTTGAGGAGAAACTGCGACAGGAGCGCATTCCATACTTGGTTGTGGGAGGGCAGCAATTTTATGAACGCAAAGAGGTCAAGGACGCCATCGCCTACCTCAAGGTAATTGACAATCCCAGTGATGAAGCCTCTCTGCTGCGTATCATCAATTTCCCCCGCCGTGGAGTTGGTGACGGTACGCTTATCCATCTGAACCAGTGGTCAATGGAACATAATGTGCCGCTCTTTAAAGCCCTTGGACGTGTCAGAGAAATTGCTGGCATCTCGGAGTCTTCAAAAAAAGCTGTGACCTCATTCCACACAATGATGAAAGAGGTCATTGAAGGCTTTGGCAATCAAAGACTTGGAGAACAGGTCAATAAGCTTTTCAATCGACTTCGTATCGAAGATGAACTTTATCGCACGCTGAACGATGCAGCACAGGCGCGTAAGAGGATTGAAAACATCGAACAGGTTGTCAACTCGTTGGCAATCTATGAGCAGCATAATCCGCGCGGCACTCTGTCTGCATTTCTGGAACGCATATCACTGATGGATGAGGACAAGGCCGACAATGACAAAGAACAGGTGAATAATGCCGTCACACTGATGTCTCTTCATTCAAGTAAAGGCCTGGAATTTAGTCACGTATACCTGGTTGGAATGGAAGAGGATCTGCTCCCTCACAAAAGATCCATAGAGGAAGATCCAACAGTGGCTGAAGAACGTCGACTATGTTACGTCGGCATCACACGAGCGCGAAAGCACCTGACTATTTCACGCTGTATTACAAGACGAAAATACGGGGCAATAGAACAACGTACTGTCAGTCGTTTTCTTGCAGAAATCCCGGAACATCTTTTAATAGATAAGTCCGCTTCAACTATTGATAAAGAAGCCAGTTCGGAAAATATGGCCGCAGATTTCTTTGCACGTATGCTGGAGGAGTAGGTTTGTCAACTATAAAATATTTCACTTGAAAGCAATACAAATATAACTTTTCTAATCTTGCATTCACACAAAAAAGCTGTATAAACTTAGAGGAAAGTTTGCATTCCAGATCCAACCTTAGGGGGACAGAATGAACGCAAGAGACTCAATTACAACCGTCACCAACAGCAAACCAACCTACACGGATCTGCAGCGTTCATTCTTGAGACATCTTCAGTACACCATCGTAAAAGACAAGTTTTCAGCAACAAAAGCAGACCTTTACCTGGCATTATCTTACGCTGTCAGAGACATGCTGGTCGAACGCTGGCTTGACACACAGCAGTCCTACTATAATAACGACTCAAAACGGGTTTATTATCTATCCATGGAATTCCTGATGGGACGAACTCTCGGCAACAGCCTGATCAATCTGGGACTGATGGATGAGTGGGAAAATGCCCTGAAAGAGATGGGAATTGATGTAAAGGATCTACAGGAAAGCGAGTGGGATGCCGGCCTGGGAAATGGCGGACTGGGGCGCCTGGCAGCCTGTTTCCTTGACTCCATGGCTACTATGGCCTTACCTGCCTACGGTTACGGCATTCGCTATGAATACGGTATGTTTTATCAAAGTATTGTGGATGGCAACCAGCATGAAACACCGGACAACTGGCTTCGATATGGCAATCCATGGGAATTCCCGCGCCAGGAGCACCTCCACCAGATTAAGTTTCAAGGCAGGGTAATTGAGTTTACCGGTGACAATGGAGAAAAACGACATTCATGGATCGATACAACTGATGTCATGGCCTTGGCTTACGATGTTCCAATTCCAGGCTATGGCAACGACACAGTCAACACCATGCGTCTCTGGACGGCAAAATCAACCCGCGACTTTGAGCTGATGTCTTTCAATCAGGGTAACTATCTCGGCGCAGTTGAGTCTAAAATGCGTACCGAGAACATTTCAAAGGTACTCTATCCTGCTGACCACATGCTGGAAGGCAAAGAACTGCGCTTACGTCAGGAGTATTTCCTCTCCTCTGCTACGGTACAAGACATTTTTTACCGTTTTGCTAAACATCATAGCGATGTTTCTCTGTTGCCGGAAAAAGTAGCTATTCAGTTGAATGACACCCACCCTACCCTGGCGATTCCAGAACTGTTGCGCATCCTACTGGATGAAAAGCACCTCTCCTGGGATGCTGCCTGGGACATTGCCACTCATACTTTTGCCTATACCAATCATACAATTCTGCCAGAAGCATTGGAAAAATGGCCGGTCAGAATGATGGAATACATTCTGCCGCGACACCTGTTGATCATCTACCAAATCAATGATAATTTTCTGAAAGAAGTGTCCGCACGCTTTCCGGGTGACAATGATCGACTACGACGCATGTCTATCGTCAGTGAAGATGGTGAAAAGCATGTCCGCATGGCGTATCTGGCCATAATCGGCAGCCACTCTGTAAATGGAGTATCAGCACTGCATAGTGAAATCTTAAAAGACGACCTGTTTCGTGATTTTTATGAGCTTTGGCCTGAAAAATTCAATAACAAGACAAACGGCATCACCCAGCGACGCTGGCTGAAACATGCCAACCGCTGGCTGTCAGATTTGATCTCTTCCAAAATAGGTGACGGTTGGGTAACAAAGCTGGATGAACTTCGGCAACTGCGTGAATATTCGGAAGACCGCGATTTTCAGCAGCAATGGATTGAGGTCAAAAAAGCCAACAAACGAAGGCTTGTAGAAGAAATTTTTAAACTGACAGGAGTTGAAGTTTCTGCCGACTCCATGTTCGACTGCCATACAAAACGCATTCACGAATACAAGCGACAGCTATTGAATGTACTTCACGTCATTACCCGTTACAATCGTATCAAAACAAACCCAAATACAAACATTGCACCTCGTACTATTATTTTTAGCGGTAAAGCGGCACCATCATATTACATGGCAAAACTGATCATTCGTCTAATTAATGCTGTCGGTGCGCTGATCAACAATGATCCCTCTGTTAAAAAGTTGCTCAGAGTAGTCTTTTTACCGAATTACAACGTTTCACTGGCAGAGATGATCTTTCCGGCATCTGACCTGTCCGAGCAGATTTCAACTGCCGGAACAGAGGCATCCGGTACAGGTAATATGAAATATGCACTGAATGGCGCCCTGACTATCGGCACGCTAGACGGGGCCAATATTGAGATCATGGAAGAGGTCGGCAGAGAAAATATATTCATTTTCGGTATGGATGCCGAACAGGTCAACGGCTTAAAAGCAGCCGGATATCAACCGCGAGATTATTATTACCGCAATCAAGAGCTGAAGCAAGCCATAGACATGATCAATAACGGCACTTTTGCTCCTGGAGATTCTGATCTTTTCAGACCAATCATTGACGGACTGATGAACTGTGACAACTATATGTTGCTGGCTGACTATGCATCTTACATAGATTGTCAGGATGACGTTGACAAGCTCTATATGCAACAACATGAATGGGCTCGTAAGTCTATTCTTAATACAGCCGGTATGGGTAAGTTCTCCAGTGATCGGACAATTGAAGAGTATGCAAACGAAATTTGGAAAGTAACTCCAGTCAAGGTTAAAACCACACGCAAGACGTGACCTGGACTAAAAAAGGACTGATAATGAACGCTCCCGGCTTATGGGACACACCCTCCGAGCAGACCAGAATTCCGGAGGTACCGGAACATGCCCCATTGGCTGAACGTATGCGACCTCGCACTATTTCTGAATTCACTGGACAGGAACATCTGCTTGGAGAGGGACGTATCCTCGAAAGAATGATTGCCTGTGACAATCTATCCTCATTAATACTATGGGGTCCTCCAGGTTGCGGTAAAACAACTTTAGCCCATGTAATTGCCAGGGAAAGCAAATCTCATTTTATTTTTTTTTCAGCGATTCTTTCGGGCATCAAGGAGATCCGTGAGATCTTCAAGGAAGCAGAAGGATATGCCGCACGCGGCCAACGAACAATCCTTTTTGTTGATGAGATTCATCGTTTCAACAAGTCACAGCAGGATGCCTTTCTCCCCTATGTTGAAAAAGGTGTTGTAACTATAATTGGGGCAACAACCGAAAACCCTTCCTTTGAAGTTATCGCCCCTCTTCTCTCCAGATGCCGTGTACTGACACTGAATCAACTTGATATCGTAACCATTGAGCAGATACTTAAAAATGCGCTTAATGACTCAGAGCGTGGGCTTGGCAAGCTTGGACTGACAGTTAAAAAAACAGCACTGGATTTCCTGGCCGATCAGTCATCAGGTGATGCCCGTATTGCACTTAACACTCTGGAGGTTGCTGCTGGATTTATGCAGGGATCAACTGATGCCTCAGTCATTACGATTGAAATTGTACAGGAGGCATTACAAAGAAAAGCACTGCTGTACGACAAGGGTGGTGAAGAGCATTATAATGTCATCTCAGCTTTCATAAAATCCATGCGCGCCAGCAATCCTGATGCAGCTTTATATTGGTTGGCACGTATGTTGGAAGCTGGAGAAGACCCGATCTTTATCTTGCGGCGTATGGTCATTCTATCTTCAGAGGATATAGGCAATGCCGATCCACGAGCTTTGCAGATAGCTGTCTCTGCCCTACAGGCCTTTCAAGTAATCGGCATGCCAGAGGGTCGCATTATCATGGGACAGGCTGTTACTTATCTGGCAACCGCCCCAAAATCCAATGCATCCTATCTTGGTATAAATAACGCTTTAAGTGAAGTGCGTAAGAGCGGCGCTTTACCAGTTCCGATGCATATTCGAAATGCACCAACCAAACTAATGAAAGAACTTGGTTACAAAAAAAATTACCAGTATGACCATGATTCGGAAAATGGATATTCAGGTCAGGAATGCCTGCCTGATAAACTTGTAGGAACGGCATTCTATGAACCCAAAGGACATGGATACGAAAAAAATATAGTTGATCGCATGGATTGGCTTAAAAACAGGAAAAACTGACTTAAAGACACCTACCAATATGAAATTCTGCTACAGGTACTACCAAGGAAAAACATCATGTCAGACGAATATTCCAAACTGGAAATTCTCAAACTTGAAAACAGTAAACTAAATGAGCGAATTCACTCTCTCGAACTAGAGCTCAAAAAGAATGAGAACTATGCCCAGCGTATTCAGGACATGTCTAGAAACATGCAGAAACTAAGAGAACGTAAAAGCAAGTACCGTACTCTTGCCCATCTGTTGCGCATGATGTGCGACAATGTACCAGACATGATCTGGGCAAAAGACATCAATAATAGATATATCTTTACAAATAAGGCTATCTGTAAAAATCTGCTTAATGCTGTTGACACAGAAGAACCAATTGGTAAAAATGATATTTTCTTTGCTGAGCGTGAACGCAACAGTCATAAAAATGATCATGAGTGGCATACATTTGGAGAGATCTGCCGAGACACTGATCTACTTACAATGGAGGCTGGATCAGCACAGCAATTCGATGAGTATGGCAATATCCAGGGCAAATTTCTTTTTCTTGATGTACACAAGGCCCCTTTTATTGATGAAAATGGAAAATCGATTGGCACAGTTGGCTCTGCCCGTGATGTAACATCAGCCAAACAGACTGAACAGTTAATAAAAGGTAGCGAGCAAAAACTGACGCTAGCCATGGAACTGGCCAACCTGGTCTACTGGGAATATGACATCAATTCCAGGCATTTTATTCTCGACGACCGTTTTTACCAACTATATGCTACCAGCACTGAATTTGAAGGTGGCAGCAATCTGTCACCCAAAGAGTATTTGAAACGATTTGTTCATCCGGAAGACAAAGTTAAGCTGGAAGAAGCGCTTAAAAAGGGAATGACGCCTTTTTCAAATATTAACATGATCCAGGTAGATTACCGTGTCATCCGCCGTGACGGAGGAATCAGACACATCCACACTCAGGCCTGGCTGAATAAAGATGCTGATAATCGTACACATAAAATTTATGGTGCAAATCAAGACATAACAGAAAGAAAAAAAATTGAGGAGGCTTTGGCCGACTCTAACTATCTCCTCAAAACCATCATAAACACATCACCTGTAAGAGTATTCTGGAAGGATATAAACTTGCATTACATGGGATGTAACCCTGCTTTTGCAATGGATGCAGGGATTTCAAACCCAGAAGATATGATCGGCAAGAGTGACTTCCAATTTAGCTGGTCTGAGCAGGCAGATCTTTATCGCGCAGACGATCAAGTGGTTATGGAAACAGGTGAGCCCAAACTTTCTTTTGAAGAACAACAGACCAGACCGGATGGCAGTCAGATGTGGATTCGTACGTCCAAGACTCCGCTCCGCAATGATCAAAACGATATTGTAGGTATACTGGGAATATACGAAGACATCTCAGACCATAAACATGCTAAAGCAGAAAAAGACAGACTTGAATCCCAGAATCAGCAGCTTCAGAAAAGTGAAAGTCTCGGCAGGATGGCTGGGGCAATTTCACATCACTTCAACAACAGACTGCAGGCGGTTCTAGGCAATCTGGAACTGGCCATTCAAGATCTCCCAGAAGGCTCAGAAGCCATTTCCAGCATCACAACTGCTATCAGTGAGTGTGACAAAGCAGCAGAAATCAGCTCTATGATGCTGGCGTATCTTGGTCAGAAACCGTCCAAATTTCAACCAGTAGACCTGTCAGAAATATCTCGAAAATGCCTTCCTATGCTTCAAGCTGCAACTGGTAGCAAAACTATACTAAACATTGTTTTTCCTGATATCGGGCCAACAATAAATGCGAATGTCAACCAGATACAACAGGTCCTTTTCAATATGGTTGTCAATGCCTGGGAAGCAAGCACTCCTTACAATAAGGCAATTAATATTAATATTTCAACAATCTCTCCAGAACAGATACCTGATGAACAGATCTTCCCTGTTGACTGGCAACCGCAGAAAAACAACTATGCATGTCTTGAAATAAGAGATACTGGTCATGGTATCTCAGAGTTGGAAATCAATAAAATTTTTGATCCGTTTTTTTCCAATAGATTCACTGGACGCGGGTTAGGTCTTTCAGTAGCACTTGGAATAATAAAAACTCATCGCGGGGCTATTTCTGTTGAGAGCAAAGCAGGTGTTGGTAGTACCTTTAAGATTTTTGTTCCGGTATTAAACTAAATCATACCGATTCCTGGTCAAGGATGATATCAAGGCGGCGAGGGCAGAGGCGACGAAGGCGTACAGGTAGTACGTTGAGAAGCCGAAGAGGAGCCAACGAAGATAGGGCCTTGATATGGAATTGAAATTACTCTTAGAAACAGGTAACCAATTTGACCTCAATAACAAAGCAGACTCCTAGAAAATATCTGCCCAAGGGTGGAGTTACTATTCTCCATGAAGATAATGAGATCATCGTAGTAGAAAAACCTTCCGGACTCTTGACTATCGGCACTGACAGGGATAAATCGAGGACCGTGCACACAATCTTAAATGAATATGTGCGCAAAGGAAATCCACGCTCTAAAAACCGGATTTACGTTGTTCACCGACTTGATCGAGAAACATCCGGTATTTTGGTTTTTGCCAAAAGCGAAATTGCAAAAAACTTTCTCCAGGAAAATTGGCAATATTTTGAAAAATATTATTACACAATTGTACATGGAACCATAATTCCAAACAGCGGCTCCATCACAAGCTATCTGGCTGAAAACAAGGCTTTCACCGTCTACTCCACATCAGACTCCACCCAAGGAAAACTGTCTCAGACAGATTACAGGGTTTTAAAAGAATCCAAAGGAATGAGTCTAATAGAGATTCACCTGTTAACCGGCAGAAAACATCAGATCAGAGTTCACCTGTCTGAAAAAGGGAACCCTGTAGTTGGCGACAGAAAGTATGGCCGTTTAAAAGACGCCAGCAATTCTTTGGCATTGCATTCCTTCTCAATCAGCTTCAAACACCCGGCTACTTTAAAAACACTCTGTTTTACAAGCGCTATGCCTGATTTTTTTGCCAGACTTATAGGCAATTACTCGGCATAATAAAGAATCTGATGATGTTTTAAATTATTAGAAGGATGTGCTCATGCTTCCATACAAGTTTGAACGAACTCAAATTCTTCCTGTCAATATCGATATAGCATGGGAGTTTTTTACTGATCCACGTAATCTGCCATTAATTACCCCGCCAAATATGGACTTTAAGTTCCTATCTGAACCCCATATAGATACTTATGCCGGCATGATATTCTGCTACACCCTTCGCCCTCTATTCGGTATTTCAGTAAACTGGACAACGGAAATTACGCATTTACAAAAACCGTATTTATTTGTTGACGAACAACGCTTTGGACCTTATCGTTTCTGGCACCATCAGCATATTTTCAAAGAAATCGAAAACGGTGTGGAAATGCGTGATTTGGTGCATTATCTACTGCCACAAATTCATTTTACCGGTCTTGTCAACAAACTTATAGTGGCACCGAGACTTCGAAGAATTTTTGATTTTCGTCAAAATGCCCTTCAAAAGTTGTTTGCTTAAAGCAGAGTAACAGCACAACCAAATATATAGCTATTTTATATTTATTCAGAACATTTTACGAGGGGTGTCATATGAAAAGGCTTGGAATTCTGACCAGCGGTGGAGACTGCTCCGGCATGAATGCAGCCATTAGAGCTGCAGCAAGAACAGCAATTGCCAATAATGTTGAAATGATTGGCTATCGCAAAGGATATGCCGGTCTGCTCAAAAATGATTTTGTTGTCCTTAATACTCAGGCTGTTTCGGGAACTTTACAGCGTGGTGGTACTTTTCTTCAATCTGCCCGTTCAGCAGAATTTCGTACCGATGAAGGTCAAAACAAAGCCCTTGATAACCTGCTCAAAGAAAATGTTGAAGGCTTGATAGTTATTGGTGGGGATGGTTCATTGAACGGAGCCCTGGCGCTGGACAAGGTCGGTTTCCCTGTAATTGGTATACCGGCCAGCATTGACAATGACATTTGCTATACAGATATGGCACTTGGTGTCGATACCGCCTTAAACAATATCATATATGCAGTTGACTGCATCAAGGACACTGCCAGTTCACATGACCGTGCCTTTATAGTCGAAGTCATGGGACGAAATTCTGGCTATCTGGCTACCATCAGCGCCATTGCCACCGGAGCTGAATATGCCATTGTTCCTGAAAACAAATTTAATCTGACTGAAATATGTACACAGCTTAGACAACGTTATGAAGAAGGTCGCACAAACGCTTTAATTATCATGGCTGAGGGTGCTGGAAATGCCAGGGATATTGCTGAAAGCATCAAAGACTGCTCTGGTTTCGAGACGCGAGTAACGGTGTTGGGGCACTACCAGCGCGGCGGTGCTCCATCTGTATTTGACAGACTCCTTGGTAGCCGTTTCGGTCGAAAGGCTGTTGAGTTACTCCTTTCTGGAACAAAAGGTGTAATGATTGGACTTTCAGCAAACATGCTTAATACAACTTTGCTGGAGACGGTTGTCAAAGGTGGCCAGAAACAACTTAACGAAGATTTCGTCCGAATGGCCGACATTTTGGGAATTTGAAATGAAGCGACGCAAACACTACAGCGGTCAATCCAGCAAAGCCGGGCTCCCCCCAGGTACACTCTTGCACATCGGAGCCCTTCCGCCAAATGCTACCGCAACAATCAGCACGATGATCTATTCTATGGATGAATTCAGCGAAGAATCCAGCGAACAACACGACCAGTGCGTTAGCATAAACAGGACAGAAGGAATAACCTGGATCAACATTGAAGGGCTACATAACATTGATCTAATCAAGCGCTTTGGCGATTGCTACGGGTTGCACCCTCTGGTTTTAGAAGATATTGTCGATGCTACACAACGGCCAAAACTAGAAGATTACGGAGAATATATTTTTCTGGTAGTCAAAATGATTCGCTGGAAAGCCCACAGTTTTGAAACAGAGCAGGTCAGTTTGATCCTTGGCAGCAATTATGTACTATCATTTCAAGAGGGACTTGATGGTGACACATTTTCCGGTGTACGAGAGAGAATCCGAAATGGCAGAGGTAAAATCAGGTCTATGGGGTCTGACTACTTGGCCTATGCACTCATTGATTCAATTGTAGATGGTTATTTTACCGTACTGGAAGGTATGGGTGAAGATATTGAGGATATCGAAGAGGAACTCTCAAAAGGGCCGCTACAAATAATTCTGAAAAGAATTATTGCACTTAAACGTGAAATTATTTTTATGCGAAAGAGTATCTGGCCTCTACGTGAGGTAACTGGCGCTCTTGAGCGTGGCGAGTCGCATTTAATCAGTGCAACAACACGTATTTATTTCCGCGATATTTACGATCATACCATTCAGGTTATTGATGGTGTGGAGACCTATCGTGATCTGCTTTCAGGAATGCTTGATCTTTATCTATCAAGTATCAGCAATCGAACAAACGAGGTAATGAAATTCCTGACAGTTATCGGTACAATTTTTATGCCCTTAACATTTTTGGTTGGTGTATATGGAATGAACTTCAAACATATGCCAGAACTGGAATGGCATTATGGCTACTATGTCTTATGGCTGATAATGATAGCACTGTCATTACTAATGGTTTGGTACTTCAAAAGAAAGAGGTGGCTATAGCCACCTCTTTCCAATTAAAAGTAGTTTAATCAGAAATCAGTTAATAACATTTTATCGTCTTTAGAAACCATTCTATCCAGATCCAAAACAATCAACAGACGATTATCACGATTTATAACACCAGTTATACAATCTTGGTCCAATCCACCAGAAACCATTGCTGGAGCTGGCTGAACTTCATTAGCTGATATACGAATTACTTCAGAAACTCCGTCTACAATGAATCCAGTTAACTCACCTGAAATATCCATAACCATAATGCGAGTGTGGCTGTTACTGTCAGACTCCATTAAACCAAATTTTTTACGCATCGAAAAAATCGGAATAACTTTACCCCGAAGATTAATAATTCCCTCAACATAATGTGGAGTATTAGGCATGTGCGTTATCGGTATCATTCTTATAATTTCACGGACTTTAAGAACTTCAACCCCGTACTCTTCACGATCCAAATTAAAACTTACTAGTTGAGTCAGTTCCCCACGCGTATCTGTAGAACCAACTTTTACAAGTGCATTAGACATTTCATCCTCCTTATTTAAATATAAGAATTTAATTTTACAAACTACAACGAACATTTCTCAAAGCCTAAAAGTAATGTTAAAACTAAGTAAACACAACAAATCCAGAATTCCATAAACATTAAATCTAATCTTAAATCAAATTTAAATGATTTATTTAAATTGTCAACTAGATGCAATTAAAATGTCAGTAGCTAGTAGTAAATAAGACATGCTATTGTTACTGAATT
>Ga0105048_10009710_pt1 | contig 15265 bp, 16 predicted proteins | sample MAT05_FD_78382 | JGI IMG/M metagenome (GOLD analysis project Ga0105048, IMG submission 78382) | Freshwater microbial communities from Lake Fryxell liftoff mats and glacier meltwater in Antarctica - MAT-05 | ecosystem: Environmental > Aquatic > Freshwater > Ice > Liftoff microbial mat | place... | reverse complement strand
GCTCGCAGCTTTGGGGTTGCCCAAGGGCTCTGTCAATGGGTTTGAGATGATGGAGTCCAACCGCTTCGGGATGACCCAGTTTCAGGAGCGTTTGACCTTTCAGCGTGGACTGGAAGGCGAGCTTACCCGCTCCATACAGGCCTTGTCATCGGTCCAAAACGCGCGGGTGCACTTGGCGCTACCCAATCAGAATGGTTTTTTTCGGGAACAGCAGAAGCCCACTGCATCGGTGTTGCTGAGCCTGCACCCTGGGCGGACGCTGGATCGGGCCCAACTGGCCGGCATTATTCACTTGGTTGCATCCAGCGTACCTGAAATGAATCCATCGGCTGTCAGCGTACTGGACGATACCGGCAAGCTGTTGTCCACACCGGCGGATGGATCGGGGGGTGTGTTGGGTGCTGATGCGGAGCAGCTGAAGTACATACGTCAGGTTGAGCAACAGTACAGCCAGCGCATCTTGGACATTCTGGAGCCTATCGTGGGGAGGTCCAACGTCAAGGCCCAGGTCACCGCAGAACTGGATTTCTCGCAAACCGAGTCGACGACCGAGTCGCACAAGCCGAACCAGTCGGCTGACAGCAGCGCCATCCGAAGCCAGCAATTGGTGGAGAGCACGAATGCGGCATCCACCACACCGCCGTCCGGCGTGCCCGGCGCAACCACCAACCAGCCACCAGGCGCGGCAGCAGCGCCCATCAACGGCGCGGCCCAAACTCTGGGGGCGGGTGGGCAAACGGCCGTGGCCAGCGGCGGCAAGCGCGAATCCATCATCAACTACGAAGTGGATAAGACCATACGGGTTGTCAAAGGGGCGTCAGGCTTGGTTAAACGCATCAATGCGGCAGTCGTCATCAATAACAACGTGACCGTCAATGACAAGGGCAAGACGGTCAGCACGCCCCTGACTGACGCGCAGATTGAAAAAATGACAGCCTTGGTACGCGAAACCGTGGGGTTCAACAAAGACAGGGGTGACTCGGTCAACCTGCTCAATGCGGCGTTTGTAGACGAAAAGGTGACTGTGGTCGATGTGCCGATCTACCGCCAACCTGAAGTGGTGGACCTTGCCCGCAGCTTTGCGTGGCCACTGGGTACCTTGTTGTTTGGCTTGCTGGTTTTGATGGGGGTGATTCGTCCGGCCATCAAGGCGATGGGGACAGCGCCCGTTGCGACTGCCGCCCTGAGTAGCAATGTGCAAATGAACCAGCTGGATGCGTTGGAGTCTGACATGCCAGAGCGTCCGCAATTGAGCGGTCCTGGCACCGCCAGTGATGTTGCTACCCAGGTCACCGCCAGCGAAAAGCAGCTAGAGGATGCCCGGCAGCTGACGCGTGACAACCCGGCCGCTGTGGCTAACATCATCAAAACGTGGATGAACGGCGAGGCACCGGCCTGATGGCCGACGCAAAATAGCACCATGGCACAAGACGACGGACTACAAGACGCTGCAATTCTGATGATGTCTCTGGGCGAAGCAGAGGCATCAGAGGTGTTCAAACACCTTTCGCCAAAAGAAGTACAGAAGCTGGGCGAGGCGATTGCCAAGACCACCCAGATCACCCGTGAGCGGGTGGACGATGTGGTGACCAAATTTACCGGTGTGGCGGCGTCGCAGAGCTTGCTGGTGTCCAACTCGGGCGACTATGTGCGCTCGGTGCTCAAACTTGCGCTGGGCGACGACAAGGCCGCACTGTTGATTGACCGCATCTTGCAGGGCGGCGACGTTTCAGGCATTGAGAGTTTGAAGTGGATGGACCCGCTTTCGGTGGCGGAACTGCTGCGCAACGAACACCCGCAAATCGTGGCGGCCATCCTGGTGCATCTGGACTATGACCAGGCGGCCGACGTGCTGAAAAATCTGACCGAGCGACAGCGCAACGAGGTCATGTTGCGCGTGGCGACCATGGAGGGCATACAACCCACGGCGCTGAAAGATCTGAACGAAGTCTTGTTCAAAGTGCTGGCTGGCGGCGACAAGATTCGCAAGTCGTCGCTGGGCGGTGTTAAGACGGCGGCAGAAATGATCAATTTGATGGGCACTGCGATTGAGGGTACGGTGATCGAGTCCATACGCAACCACGATGCGGACCTGGCGCAGAAGATCATGGACAAGATGTTTGTGTTCGACGATGTGCTCAAGCTCGACGACAAGGCAATCCAGATGGTGCTGAAAGAAGTGTCTTCTGATGTGCTGATCGTGGCGCTGAAAGGTGCGCAGCCTGAACTGAAAGAAAAGATCCTTGCCAATATGTCGTCCCGTGCTGCTGCCACGTTGCGGGAAGACCTGGAGTCTCGCGGGCCTATGCGCCTGTCTGAGGTAGAGGCGCAGCAGAAGGAAGTGCTCAAGACAGTGCGCCGTCTGGCAGACGAGGGTCAGATTGTCATTGGCGGTGGAGGTGGCGACGACGCCATGGTCTGATGACACGCCAACAAAGCCGGTTCATTGCCAGTGATGACATCAATGCCGTAGTCGGCTGGGATTTCGGGCCCGTTGACCAGGCTTCCGTTCGGTTTGCGGCCAAAGTAAAAGCCCAAGAAGATGCAGAGGACAAGGTCCACGATGAGCAGGTTCGTCAGATCGGGTTCTCGAACGGCTTCGCAGACGGTTATGCGCAGGGCCACGCCCAGGCAACCCTGGAAGGCCAGCGCCAGATTGCTGAGTTCATAGAAAACCAGGGGCACGACGCAGCAGACCGCTACCTGCAGTTGTTTGATTCAGCCAACACGCAGTTGGATGCGTCTCAGCAGGTGATGGCCAAGGGCGTTCTGGAGCTGGCCTGCGAATTGGCTCGCCAGGTTTTGCGCCATGAGTTGGCCAGCAACCCCAATGCGTTGCAGCCGATCATCCGCGAGGCATTGGGCGTATTGGCTACCGATTGCAAGGCCGCTTTGGTGCGACTGAACCCGCAGGATCTGGATGTGCTGGAAGAGGTCTTGCGCCAAGAGTTTTCCAACCTGTCGCTAACACTGTTGGCCGATGCCAACATCACGCGGGGTGGCTGCTTGGTCGAGGCGGCCGGTACTGTGGTGGATGGCACCATAGAAAAACGTTGGAACCGTGTAGTCGGCAAGCTGGGTCTGGAATCTTCTTGGGAGGTGCCGCATGACGACGAATGACACCACGACCCGCTGGGCGGAGTATCTGGAGCGTGCACGCAGTAGCGTGGCGCATGACAGCACACTTGAGGTTCGTGGCACCCTGACCCGCTTGACTGGTCTGGTGTTAGAGGCTAGTGGCATTCGGGTGCCAGTCGGCTCGCAATGTGTGGTGTCCATGAAGGCGCGCGAGCCAGTTCTTGCCGAGGTGGTGGGTTTCGCCGGCGACCGGGCGTTTTTAATGCCCGCTGGTGATGTGCATGGCTTATCCAGTGGGGCTGGCGTTGCGCCCGCACCAGCCTATGTTCCGGTGCCCCGGTTGGGTGAATCTGGTGCAGCTACATCCGTATCAGACGCCGGTATGTTGAGGCTGCCATTGGGCAATGGCCTGCTAGGCCGGGTGGTAGATGCCCAAGGGCAACCCATGGATCGCCAAGGCCCCATAACCGAAGTGGCATCCAAGCCGCTGGATCGCCGACCTATCAACGCCATGGACCGTGCGCCGGTGCGCCAATCGCTGGATACAGGGGTTAGGGCCATCAATGCGCTGCTGACGGTTGGGCGCGGACAGCGTATCGGATTGTTTGCCGGATCTGGCGTGGGCAAGAGCGTGCTGCTGGGCATGATGGCCCGGTACACCGAGGCCGACGTCATCGTTGTGGGGCTGATCGGCGAGCGAGGCCGTGAGGTTAAAGAATTTATTGAAGACATTCTGGGCGCCGAAGGCCGGGCTCGCTCAGTGGTAGTGGCGGCCCCGGCCGACGCTCCGCCGTTGCTGCGATTGCAGGGTGCGTCCTATGCAACTGCCATTGCCGAGAGCTTTCGGGATCAAGGGCAGCACGTTTTATTGTTGATGGATTCCCTGACCCGCTACGCCATGGCACAGCGCGAGATCGCGCTGGCCATAGGCGAACCGCCGGCTACAAAAGGGTATCCACCATCTTGCTTTGCCAAGCTGCCGCAGTTGGTGGAGCGCAGCGGCAATGGCCTAAACGGGGTGGGTTCCATCACTGCGTTTTATACGGTGCTGACCGAAGGGGACGATCAGCAGGACCCGATTGCCGATGCTGCCCGCGCGATTCTGGACGGTCACATCGTGCTGTCGCGTGCCTTGGCAGAATCAGGCCATTACCCGGCCATCGATATTGAGCAATCTGCCTCACGTGTCATGCATAACGTGGTGTCTCGCGAACACTTTGAGCTGGCTCGGCGATTCCGGGCGGTCTATTCCCGTTACCAACGTGGGCGCGATCTGATTCAGATTGGTGCCTACGCGCAGGGCTCAGACCCCGCGCTGGATGAGGCCATTGCCCTGCACGATGGCATGGATCAATTTTTGCAGCAGGACATGTACCAGGCGGCACCTGCTGAGTACGTGCTGGGTGAGCTGCTGTCGGCGACAAGCGTTGGAGTGGCGCGCGCATGAGATTTCACGATCCACGGAGGCTTGAATGTCCGCTTTGAAGGCTGTCCTGTTGGCAATTGAACACGCCACACTCAAGCGCGACGCCCTTGCCAAGGCGGTTGGCCTCGTGGAGCGCAACTTGGGCTCTGCCAAAATGCAAATGGAGCAACTCGAAAGCTATGCAACCGATACCGATGTGCGCTGGGCTGGAGCCGCTACAAAGGGCGTGTCATTGGAGTTACTGAGACACCAGTACCAGTTCATGGACCGACTGCAGCAGGCTATCGCCATGCAGTCTGGTGTGTTGACCCAGTCCGCTGTGCAGGTTGAGCAAGCAAAAGCCAAACTGCTGCAGGTAGAGGTTCGTCTTCTGGGTTTGAACCAGATATTGAAATCACGGCAAACAGCCTTGCTGCACACCCAAAGGCATCGCCAACAGCGCCACACAGACGAATTTGCAGCCATGCAACATGCCCGAAATAGTGCATTGCCCATGAGTGGAGAGAAACATGACAATTGAAACCAGTCCTGCACAAAATGCGCCGCGGCCCGCTGCGACCGAGTCCAAAAATGCCAAGACGAAAGCGGCCGATGCCAATGTGCCCACCGCTGGAAGTCCGGGCGGGTTCATGGCCATACTGGCATCGCTGGATACATCCGAGCCAGCCGCGCTAACGGCGGCTGACGCCGTGTTACCCAGCGATGCCTCTGGGGCTCTTGCTTTGGCTGTGCTGAAGCGCGCTGCAGGCAAGGGCGATTCTGCCGGTGATGTCGATCTTGCAGCTACTGAGGCGGATCTTCGCAAGCTATTGCAAAGCAGTGTCGTAGACATAGGTGTTGCCAATTTGCCCCCGCCTAAAGACATACCCTGGCAGCCAGATGTGTTGTTGGAAACCTCAGCATTGCTCGCGCAGGCGGCGCAGTGGAGCCCGATTCCGACGGCGGGGGCTGCGCAGTCCATGCCCGGCGCGTTGAAGGGGGTGCCCGCCAACTTTATAGGGGCAGGCAAACCAGGCTTTGGGTCTGACAAGGCGGATGGGAAAGTACTTGCAAGCACCGCCTTGGGCGACGCTATTGGGGAGGTGTCGGGCAAAGCGGGAAAAGCACAAAAGGACGCCTTTGCACGCATGGTATCCGCGCAGGCGGCGTTGGCCGAGCCAGCTGTGGCGAATAGCCCGGCCGCAGAAGCGCGTCTGGCGCAGGCTTTGCAAAGAGTTGTGGAAGCTCCCCAGAACTCCATTGCCAGTGCACTGGCTGTCGCCACTAGTGCGGCGTTCGCCAACCGCGAGGACACGGGGCGCGAACGATCGGTTTTCCGGTCCAATGCGCCAGACGTTGCATCGCCAGTCCAGACTTACATGCCGTCGGCATCGACCGTTTCATTTGCTAACGCTCCAGCGCCTGTGGCCTCCATAGACACCTTTGTGGCAGAAAAGGTTGCCTATTGGATCTCCAACGACGTCCAGAACGCAGAGATGAAGCTTGACGGCCTGGGTGAAATGCCGGTAGAGGTGAGCATTCGGATGCAGGGCAATGAGGCCCACATCGCCTTTCGCTCAGACGAGTTGCAGGCCCGCGCGGCGCTGGAGAATGCCAGTCAGCATCTGAAGGACATGTTGCAGCGCGAGGGCTTGGTGTTGTCGGGTGTGTCGGTTGGCACCGCCGGTGCCGGAGATGGGGGCGCTCAGGAGCGAAAATCACGCCAGGGTGCCCGCCAGGCTGGCATAGTTTCCGTTGAACCCGTACCAACCGATAGTGTGGCGGGATCTAAGCGTTCTACGGGCGGCGCCTTGGACCTTTTTGTTTAGGTTGCAGGAATGTGTCACTATTGGCATCAGAATGTGCTGAACCTGTCTAATAGACAATCTGTTGAAACCCAACCAAAGGACTAATGTGGCTGCGAAACCTGATGCAGGGAATGACGGAGATGTCAAACCTCCCGCCAAAAGCAAAAAGTTGCTGATCATCATTGTTGCCGCCGTTCTGGTGTTGGCGTTGGGCGGTGGGGGTGCCTTTTTCTACATTAGCAAGCAACGTGCGGCGGCTGCGGCAGCCGAGGACGGCGAGGAGGCGAGCCCGGCAAAATCTGCTGCCCATGCCGCGCACAAGACCCCCCCCGCCTATTTGCCACTGGATAGTATGGTCGTGAATTTAGCCGACCCTGGTGGTGAAAGGGTGGCGCAAGTGGGTATCACCTTAGAGGTGGCTGACGCCCCGTCCGTTGATAAAGTCAAGGCCTTTCTGCCCACTATACGCAGCGGTGTACTGATGCTCATTTCCCAACGTACAGCGGAGGAGTTGTTGACCCAGGACGGCAAACAAAAGCTGGCGAAGGACATTCTCCGTGAGACTTCACGCCCCTTTGGTGGCGGCGATGATGAAGAAGACGCAAACACAGATCATGAAGATACCGCCAAAGCCAAGAAAAAGAAGCCAAAGGCAAAGCAGCCTGATTACCCGGTTGTGGGTGTGCTGTTCTCCAGCTTTATTGTGCAATAGCGGCTCCACAGGTATCTATATATGAGTGAATCGTTTCTTTCCCAGGAAGAAGTAGATGCCCTTCTTGAAGGGGTTACGGGCGAGAGTCAGAAAACGGTCGAAGAGGCCGCGGAGCATGGGGAGGTCCGTACCTACAATATTTCCAGTCAGGAGCGGATTGTGCGTGGGCGCATGCCCACGATGGAGATCGTTAACGAGCGGTTCACCCGTAATTTGCGGGTTGGTCTGTTCAATTTCATTCGTCGTAGCCCCGAAATTTCGGTTGGGCCTGTCACCGTGCAACGCTATAGCGCTTTCTTGCGCGAGCTAGCTGTTCCTACCAACTTCAATATTGTGGCCATCAGACCACTGCGTGGTAGTGGCCTGATTGTGTGTGAACCAGCCTTGGTCTTTGGCGTGATTGATACGTTGTATGGCGGAATCGGAAAGTTCCAGACACGGATTGAGGGCCGCGACTTCTCCGCCACTGAGCAACGGGTGATCAACCGGCTGGTCGATGTCATCACCGCGGAGTACAAAAAAGCCTGGAAGGGCATATATCCGCTGGAGCTGGAGTACCAGCGTTCAGAGATGCAGCCGCAGTTTGCGAACATTGCGACCCCGAGTGAAATCGTCATTTCCACTTCGTTTCAGCTAGAGATCGGCGATATAACTGGCGCAATTCACTTTTGTTTCCCTTATTCAACGCTTGAACCTATTCGGGATGTGCTCTACTCGTCTACGCAGGGTGATTCGATTGAGGTGGACAGGCGATGGGTCAATCTGTTGACCCGCGAAATTCAGGCAGCTGAGATTACCCTGGTTGCGGAGTTGGCAAGGGCCGACGCGACGATAGAGCAGCTGTTGGCCATGAAAAAAGGTGATTTCATTGAGCTGGATCGGCAACCCAAAATTCAGGCTTCGGTCGATGGGGTGCCAATATTCGAATGCCAATATGGCACGCACAATGCAAAGTACGCTATTCGAATAGACAAAGCCTTGCGAGGCAATGACCAAAACTGGTTGGGAGAAAGTAATGGCATCTGAAGACAAACCCGATGAACCGGCAGCCGATGATGGCATGGCCGACTGGGCCGAAGCGCTGCTGGAGCAAAAAGCGACTGAGCCGGACGCCAACGAGGGACAAGGCGGTGTACTGGCGGGAGAGGCTCCCAAGCCTTTTTCGTCCATGCCTAGCGGAGGTGGTGACGTTCCGACGCACGACATCAATATGGTGCTCGATATCCCCGTCCAACTCTCGGTGGAGTTGGGTAGGACCAAGGTGCCCATCAAGCACATTCTTCAACTGGGGCAGGGTTCGGTGGTTGAGTTGGATGCGTTGGCGGGTGAACCCATGGACGTGTTGGTCAACGGTTATCTGATCGCACAGGGCGAGGTTGTGGTAGTAAACGACAAGTTTGGTATTCGATTGACAGATGTGGTCACGCCGTCGGAGCGGCTGCGCCGGGTTAGCAAGAGTTAACTTGACGCGATGACCCAGTCCTGGATTCTTGTCGGTGCATTCTTGGGTCTATTGGTTTGTCTGCCCATGGTGTTGAAATGGGTCAAGCAACGAGTTCCGGGGCGGTTTTCTGATGCGAGTGGTCAATCACGTTTCATTTCAGCGATAGGGGTGGGGCCGCATCAACGTGTGGTTACGGTGGAAGTGGGGCCGGAAGGTAAGCGGGTGTGGCTGACATTGGGGGTAACAGGTCAGAGCATTTCTTGCTTGCACTGCGTAGATGTTGAGACCTCAGAGACTTTCAGTGCAACACAGCAACGGAAAACTGAGACGGGCGTTTCGGTCGTGCGTGAGCCGGAACTGCATTAAATCGGGAGCATTTTTGAGCCGACTCGCTTTACTTAGCAAAGCCGTAATCGGCGTGGTCGCTGTAGCGTTGCACGCAACGGTTGCCGCGCAGACGGCTGGGCAATTGCCACTTTTGGTTGGAACCGGCGGTTCCAACATGAGTTTCTCTGTCCCCATTCAAACGCTGCTTTTCTTCACTGCACTGTCTTTTCTGCCAGCAGTTTTGTTGATGATGACTGGTTTCACGCGGATCGTGATCGTGTTGTCCCTATTGCGGCAGGCGTTGGGAACACAGTCTTCGCCCCCCAACCAGGTGATTGTTGGGCTCTCGTTGTTTTTAACCTTCTTTGTGATGGGCCCGACTTTTGACCGGGTGTATGCAGAGGCTTATTTGCCGTTGACCAAGAATACGATCACTTTTGAGCAGGCCTTGGAAAAAGGCGAAGCCCCTATGCGGAGCTTTATGGTGAAGCAAACGCGGCAATCGGATTTCGCTTTGTTCGCCAAGTTAGCGAAGCTGGGCCCCGAAGTAAAGGCGGACACGGCCCCGCTGCGGGTTTTGGTGCCATCCTTTGTCATCAGTGAACTGAAGTCCGCGTTTCAAATTGGCTTCATGATTTTCATACCGTTCCTTGTAATCGACATTGTGGTGGCGAGTGTGCTGATGTCCTTGGGCATGATGATGCTGTCGCCGGTTCTGGTAGCGCTACCTTTCAAACTGATGCTTTTTGTATTGGCCGACGGTTGGAACCTGCTGGTTGGTTCGCTTGCTGCCAGCTTTGTGACTTAGAGGGGCGAAGCTATGAACGCACAAATGGTTTTGACAATGGGGCAAGACGCCTTGTTGCTGTTGCTGATGGTGTCCGCACCGGTTTTGGGAACGGCGTTGGGGGTCGGATTGCTGGTCAGCTTATTTCAAGCAGTAACTCAAATCCACGAAGCGACGTTGGCGTTTGTTCCAAAACTGGTTGCCGTTATTGCCGTTTTTGCCATTGCGGGCCCATGGATGTTGACCATGCTGGTGGAATACATTCGTCGCACCATAGAGTCCATTCCCGGCGCTGTGATTTAAGGGTGAGATTCCCGTGATCTCAATTACTGAGGCGCAACTGGTTGCTTGGATATCACCCATTTTTTGGCCGTTTCTGCGCGTACTGGCTGTTTTTACAACAGCCCCAGTTTTCTCCTCGCGTGCAATTCCTTTACGCGCCAAGATCGGTTTGGCTTTCTTTGTTTCGCTGGCAGCGCAGGCCAGTCTGCCCGAAATGCCGACTATTGGTTTTAACGATCCTGGGGCACTTGCTGCGGTTGTCCAGCAAGTCGCCGTTGGCTTGGCTATCGGCTTCGCGGTGAGAGTGGTTTTTTCTGCCGTGGAGCTAGCGGGGGAGGTCGTCGGATTTCAGATGGGCCTGAATTTCGCTTCGTTTTTCGATCCAACAATTGGTGCGCAGTCCAGCGCCGTTGCGCGGTTTTTCGGACAAATGACCACCCTGCTGTTTTTGGCTCTCAACGGTCATTTGATGGTGTTGTTCGCCATTATTCGAAGCTTTCAAAGCTTTCCAGTCGATCAGAATTTTCTGGAAACTTTGGCGCATATGAAGCTTCACCATCTGGGCTCTGACTTGTTTGCGAGTGCACTCTGGATCGCACTGCCCATGATTGGCATTTTGATGTTTGCCAATTTGGCATTGGGCATTGTGTCCAGAGTCGCCCCGCAAATGAATGTATTTGCCGTTGGCTTCCCCATCACACTTCTAGTGGGGCTTATAGGAATAGCCGCAACCCTGCCCATGCTGGATCAGCCGTTTATGGCGCTGTTGGAGCGTTCAGTAGACATTTTTTCACGGAAGTGAATAGTTGTTTCTAGACTAGTTCGTTGCGAATGGCATAGACCGCCAACTCTGCATTGTTGGAGAGTTTGAGCTTCTCCAACAGGCGCGCGCGGTAAACGCTGACAGTTTTAGGGCTGAGCATGAGTTCTTCCGCGATGTCAGAAAGACGTTTGCCGGAGGCGATTTTTAACAATGTTTGTAGCTCACGCTCTGAAAGGGCTGCGTGCAATGACTCCGAGCTGGGACAGGCCAGATTGTCCACAAGCATCTCCGAAATAGCAGGAGTGACGTATTTTCGCCCCTTTGCCAAAGCACGAACGGCAGGAATTAGTTCGGCGGGGTCGCCGGCTTTATTCAAGTAGCCATCTGCACCAGCACGCAGGCAGCGAATGGCGTATTGGTCTTCGGCAAACATCGACACGATCAGCACCTTGATGGGAGACTGGTCTTCACGCAAACTCGCAAGTACCTCAAGGCCTCCTCGGCCTGGTAAATTCAAATCTAATATGAGTACATCGCAGGGGTGGGTTCGAATCAGTACCCGCACTTCGGCGTAACTAGCCGCCTCGCCCACAACCTCGATGTCAGTAGCATCTGCTAGTGTGTCTTTGATGCCACGTCTGACCATCGCGTGGTCATCACAAAGAATCACTGTGATCACTTGAATTGTGCTTCCGTAAAAAGATTTATGTCGGCGTCTAGCGGGACCGAGAGAATTACTGATGTGCCGATGCCTTGGTGAGAGCTGACATCAAGCCATCCACCTATTGCTTTAGCCCTCTCATGCAGGCCTCTGATCCCAAAGGCATTTTGTTTCTGCATTTCTTGCGAAGAAATACCGATGCCGTTATCACTGATTTCCATTGTCAAAAAGTTCTCAGCGTCTGAAATTTCTATTTGAACCAGGCTGCATTGGGCGTACTTTGATATGTTGGTGAGTGCTTCTTGGGCCGTGCGGTAGGCGGTCAATTGAACTGGTTTTTCGGGAGAAAGATCTTCATTGTTTGAGCGCAAAATAGTTCTAATCCCGGTACGGCGTTCAAAGCTGGACGCCAACCACTGAACTGCAGCAAAAAGTCCTTGATCCAGAATTGACGGACGCAGGTTCATCATTATTCGTTGACTTGCGCCGAGGGCGTGCTGAATCATCTCCGTGGCAGCCTGGATATGGGCTTGAACTGCAGGATCGGCTTCATGCCTGGAAATCCACGAAAGATCGAGGTTTACTGCTGCTAAAGAGCCTCCGATGTCATCATGAATCTCACGGGAAATTGACGCTCTTTCTCTTTCAATTGCAGTTTGAAGGTAACCCGTCAGCTCGGAAAGACGCCTTTCCGACATTGCAAGCTCAAGACTAGCCTTGTCTTTGGCTTTGTGTGCTCGGGAGAATTCCAACGCTCTCAGGATCACGCGTTCGATTTGGGCCAGATCGTCTTTATGCAGGTAGTCGCTAATCCCGAGGTGTATGGCGGAAACTGCCGCTGCCTCTCCAATCGCCCCAGAAAGAAGTATGAACGGAGGGCGGAGACTTTCGACCGGTAGTGCGGACCACGCGTCCACAGCAGTAAAGCCGGGTAACCGGTAGTCGGCGAGGATCAAATCGTGCTTACCTGTTAGTACGGACTCCGTGAATGCATCGAGTGTTTCCACGCGGGTGATCGAGTACAGGAATTTCGCTTTATCCAGAGCCCTGCAGACTAGATGATGATCTTGCGCGGAATCTTCCAGATGCAATATCCGGAGCGTAACGACTAGAGGAGGGGCGTCCATTTTCTGCATTGCATAGTTGATCGATTATGTATGTATGAAGGCGAGGTGAGCAAGTAGCGATAGGGCGGGTATTATGTGTCGCAGGGATCGCAAATGTTCCCAAACCTTATTGTTTCCTGCTAACCTAGTAACGTGTGATGTTTTGGTTTCCGGAAATGGAGTGAAGCCTATGTGGATAGTGGTTACTTAGGACCTATGACAATGCAGCCAACATTGACAACACCAACTGTTCCCGCAGTTCAGATACCGATCATGCTTGTCGCGGAAGTCCAGGACTCCCTGTTAGTGGTAGTCCATGACTTGACAAGGCTTGACGGCTTGCTGGCGCACACTATGGAAAATCTCATGGAGCGGTTTACGAGTGCCAGCGCCAATTTGGCTACGCCTGCACTGATGAACTCCAAGGAGCTAGACGATGTTCGCAGCACCTTGCGCGCCGCAGTAACGGAGTTGCAATTCCAGGACATGGCATCGCAACTAATCGTTCATACTTCGAAAATACTCCAAGGTTGCGCTTACCGTTTGGCGTCTGAGTCCATGGGGATTGAGGATGGTGAAGCGCTGCCTTTTGTTGAAGAGGTTCCTGAGCGTCCAAACCCCGTTACCCAAGATGAGATGGATGCCGGCTCAATTGAGCTCTTCTAAATCACCAACCACATTACACCAATCAGAAATTCGGAGTTCCAAATGCCTCTAATTCTCGCCGTTGATGATTCGCCTTCCATGCGCAAAATGGTTTCTTTCACTTTGACCGGAGCTGGGTACCAGGTTGTGGAGGCGGTCGACGGTCAAGATGCCTATGAAAAGGCGCAATCCCAGACTTTCGATCTAGTCTTGACTGACCAAAATATGCCGCGTTTGGATGGGCTGGGGTTAACGAGGAAGTTGCGCGACCATCCTCAGTTCAAGACAACGCCCATATTGATGTTAACAACCGAATCGAGTGACCTTATGAAGCAGGCCGGACGTGCGGCGGGTGCGACTGGGTGGTTGGTGAAGCCTTTTGACCCTGCACGTCTACTAGACGTCATCAAAAAAGTCATTCGCTGACTTGCTGCGTTGTCGTTTGGCCCATAAAAACTAGGAGATCGGTATGTCTGAGACGCATCAGGACAGTGGTGGTGGAAACGGAGATTTCGACCTAACCCAGTTCTATCAGATTTTTTTTGAAGAGGCGGGTGAAAATCTGGATCTGATGGAGCAGATGCTGCTCAATTTGAATCTGGAAACTGCGGATGACGAAGTCTTGAACGGCATTTTTAGATGTGCGCATTCTGTAAAGGGTGGGGCTGCAACGTTTGGTTTCGCTGATGTTGCAGAGTTGACGCACCAGATGGAATCACTTTTGGATCGTCTCCGCCGGCATGAGTTGCAACCCAATTCAGCAATGGTCGATGTCTTGTTGGAGTCTGCCGATGCTTCCCGAAGCTTGCTTGCGCGTCATCAGGCAGGCGGTGAAGGAGAGGTAACGCCAACTGGCGACCTGGTTCGACGAATTAGCGAACTGGCGTCGGGTCAAACGCCAGCAGCAGCTCCGGCCCTGGTTGCCTCGAAGCCGCAGCCGGTGGTCGTGAGCGCACCAGTCGTTGCGCCTCAAGCAAAGGCCAAATCAGCACGCTCACTGGAAATTCGGATTGGTCCCTTGGAGCGACTTGAACAAGCTGACGCTGTGCAGGAGCTTTTTCGCGACATTCCGGGCTTGGGGAGTATTTCTGCTTTGTCATCCGATGTGAAGAACACAAGGCTGTTTTTGGTGGAAACTGGATCGACAGATGAGGACCTGTTGGATTTGTTCGCGTTTCACGTTTCAAGAGACTACATCCAAATTAAGGCGATTGAAGCCGGTCCGATAGTGACGGAAAGCGAGCCTGTCGCAGCCGGAAGCTCGGACGACCCATTGCCAGGTGCTCCATTGGCTCCGTTTCCAGGTTTCGGTTTTTTTGATGGTGCGCCGGGAGCGCCAGCTGTCGCCTCGACGACTGTTGCATCGAAAATTGCGCCGGTCAAGCCTGCTGGTCCCAGTTCTACTGCTCAGCCGGAGGCTGCAACTATTCGCGTCGCGATTAGTAAGGTAGATCAATTGATCAATTTGGTGGGTGAGTTGGTGATTACCCAGGCAATGTTGGCACAGAATAGCCGCGCGTTGGATCCGGCTGTTTATCAACAGTTGCTTTCCGGGTTGGCAGATCTGGACCGCAACACGCGTGACTTGCAAGAGTCTGTTATGTCGATCCGTATGATTCCGATGTCGATCGTTTTCAGTCGATTTCCCAGAATGTTGCGCGATCTTGCGACCAAGCTTGGGAAAAAAGTGGACTTCGTTACTCAGGGCGAAGCAACAGAGCTTGACAAAGGCTTGGTTGAAAAAATCACAGACCCGCTAACCCATTTGGTTCGCAATAGTTGCGATCACGGTGTCGAATCACCTGCTGAACGCTTGGCCGCGGGGAAGTCAGAGACCGGGACAATTACACTCTCGGCCTCACATCAAGGAGGATCGATTGTCATTGAAGTTCGTGACGATGGCAAAGGGATGTCCCGTCAAAGGATACTGTCTAAAGCTAAAGAGCGCGGATTGGATGTCTCTGACCAGATGTCTGATGCTGAGGTTTGGCAATTGATTTTTGCGCCGGGTTTCTCGACTGCGGAGGTCGTTACCGACGTCTCAGGGCGTGGCGTTGGAATGGATGTTGTAAAGAAGAATATCGCAGCGTTGAACGGGACTGTCGAAATTGACTCTGCCGAAGGTTACGGTATGAAGGTCTCGGTTCGCTTGCCACTGACGCTGGCGATCATGGATGGTATGTCCGTTGGTGTCGGTGGCGAGGTCTATATTCTCCCGCTGTCATCAGTTGTCGAGTCTTTTCAGGT
>Ga0105048_10009708_pt1 | contig 15266 bp, 11 predicted proteins | sample MAT05_FD_78382 | JGI IMG/M metagenome (GOLD analysis project Ga0105048, IMG submission 78382) | Freshwater microbial communities from Lake Fryxell liftoff mats and glacier meltwater in Antarctica - MAT-05 | ecosystem: Environmental > Aquatic > Freshwater > Ice > Liftoff microbial mat | place... | reverse complement strand
TCATGCAGGAAGACGGTCACCTCGCCCGGCACGTCGGTTGCCGCCATGTTGTGGGTGATCACCTGGGTATGGCCATTCGCCGCGATGTTGCGCAGCAGCCTGGCATGGATCCAGGGGGAGGCCTCGATGGCATGGACGCGCCCATGCGGACCCACGAGGCTCGCCGCCAGCAATGCATGGGTGCCGACATTGGCGCCGATATCCACCACGACGTCACCCGGGCGCAGTGCTGCTCGGTAGATCGCAGTGACCGCTGGCTCCCATACGCCGAAGAAGTAGAGGAAGCTGTGCACACTGTCGGGGAAGCTGCCGGCGAAGCGATCTCCAAAGCGGGAGCGCGCTTCGATCTCCAGCGGTCTCCACAGGAGATAGGGGCGGACCACGTGATCCCACAGCGACTGCTTGCCGAGGCGGCCGGGCATATGGTGGAAGTAAAGGCGCGAGGCATGGCAAGCCAGGCGCAGCATCGCTGCGCGCCAACCTTCAGGCCTGGCTGATGGCCAGGGCGCGGCTGGCAGCGCCGCGGCACGGACAAGGTCGGTCATAAGGGAAGCCGTGAGGCGAAGCGTTCTGCGCCACTGTAGCGCCCCAGATCGCGTTGAGCCGCCACTTCATCCACCGCACAAAGGCGCAGGAACAGTGCCAGCGCGCGCCATTCGCGCGGGTCCATGGCCCAGGCGCGAAAGGCGAGGCCGGCGGCGTGGAGGCGTCGGCCAGCCAGCAGGTTGTTCATTGCCAGCCCCTTCATCGCGCTGAGATGCGCCCAGCGTATCTGCCGGGCGAATGGGTTCAGCAAAGGGTCACGCGCGGCGAGGGCGTGCATGCGCAGGGAACTGGCGCGCAGCCGACGAGGATTTGCCGTCAGTCCGGCATCATGCTGGCGCCAACCATAACCTTCACAGTCTGCGTAAATCAGGGCCGAGCGCGTCGAGAGCCTGGCCATGAAGTGCATATCTTCGAAATAGTCGAGCCCTTCGGCGAAGCCGCCGATCTCCTCGCAAAGGCGGCGCTGGGTCAATGTGGCGCCGAGGTGGATCCAGAAGTTACCCAAAAACTTCTGTGTGAGCCCCGGCCCCTCATGCCGGCACAGGCCGCTCCCCGCGCAGGTGCCACCCTCGGGGGGGAGTTGCGGGGCGGGCCGCCCCTCGCCGCTGGCGTCGGTCAGCAAATGCCGGGTGGCGATCCAGCGTGCTTCGGGATGCGCCGCCCGGATTTGCGCCAATCGCGCCATCTGGCCGGGCAGCCAGACATCATCCGCATCCAGGAACCCAACCCATTCGGCCGTCGCTGCACGAATACCGCGGTTGCGAGTGCTGGCCGGCCCCTGATTCGTGGCGTTCCGCAACAGCAGCACGCGCGCATCGGACGCGGCCAGGACTGCCAGAGTGTGGCGGGTTTCGACGCAGGTTGAGGCATCATCCACGAGGATGAGTTGGGCCAGATGGGCCGATGGTTCATCAAGAATTGAAGATGCTGCCTCGCGCAGCAGTCGGCCGCAGGTGTTGAATACCGGGACGACGATACTTAATTCCATACGATCAGCCTTTCCCGGGAGCGGCCAGTTCATAAATATTCTGGGATGTGAAGTCAATATTTTATTAATTCAATCGAAAGTCAAAAGTATTAAAAATAACGACGCCATGAGTTCCAGTTTTGCTTTCAGATTAAATTCAAAAATGCCAATTTTTGGAGAAACCAACCGACAACGCCTGCGTTTGTAAGCCGCAATCCGGAGTATTCAAGAATGGCGCGGTGGCTGGTAACGGGTGGATGTGGTTTCATTGGTTCACATCTGACCGCCTCGCTGATCGCGAGCGGGCATGAGGTGCGTGTCCTCGACGATCTCTCCAGCGGCCAGGCGGACAACCTCGCTCCAGGTGCCCAGCTCGTCATTGACGATGTCGCGGACCCTGTCGCGGTGCGTCGGGCCATGAGGGGCGTGGATGGTTGCTTCCACCTCGCCGCCATCGCCTCTGTCGAGCGTTGCAACGAGGCGTGGATCGCCAGCCACAACGTCAACCTCACGGGAATGATTGCAGTGCTGGACGCAGCACGGCAGGAGAGCCAGCGGGATCGGAATCGCCGTCCCGTCGGAGTGGTCTATGCGTCCTCGGCCGCCGTCTATGGCGTGCCGGGCAGCATCCCGCTTACGGAAGATTCCGCGCTTCGCCCGCTCTCGGCCTATGGCGCCGACAAGCTGGGCTGTGAGCTCCATGCCCGCGTCGCCGCCGAAGTCCATGGCGTGCCGAACGTCGGGCTGCGCTTTTTCAACGTCTTCGGCCCACGGCAGGACCCCCGCTCGCCCTATTCCGGGGTGATATCCATTTTTTGTGAGCGGCTGGTCCGCGGCGCAGCCATCTCGATGAATGGCGATGGCGGGCAGACGCGCGATTTCATCTATGTCACGGACGTTGTGGCCGCGCTGACGGCGGCGATGCGGACGGCCTCTCTTGCCGCGCCGGTGTTCAACGTCTGCACTGGCCAGCCGACCTCGTTGCTGCAACTCGCCGCCTGCATCGGCCGGCTTTGTGGCCAGCCCCCGGTGATCGAGTATCGGGGTTCCCGTCTGGGTGACATCCGCCATTCCGTAGGATCACCAGACTACGCGCGCGACGCTTTGCGGCTGGATGCTTCCATCGGCCTGGAGGCTGGACTGCTCAATGTGGTCGCCTGGCTTAAGGCGGGCTCACCCAGCCTTGCGCCTCAGCCGATCCAGAGGCCCAGAACCGCCGCGATCAACAACCATAAGACCAATGACATGCCCACGACGATCAGTGCCGAAACCCGCCAAGTCCAACGCGTGGCCATCTAGGACGGACCATGCATCATGCAGCCGGCCAGCACGAGGCCTCCGTCGTCACGCTGCGCCACGTCCGGAAATCGCCGGCGGGACGTGGCACCCCTTTGCCAAATTCGCAACGCGCCAACTCCTCGCAGCCCCGACTGGTCGCGTCATGTGCGCGATAGCGGGGGTCTTTCACCCGATTGATCCGGCCGTCCCCTCGCTGGGGCTGCTGCGGACGATGTCAAGCCTTATGCAGCATCGAGGCCCCGATGGCCAAGGTTGTCATGCCGAGTCGCATCTCGGGCTTGCCCATCGGCGCCTCGCCATCGTGGATCTGGCGGGAGGCGCGCAGCCGATGCACAGCGCCGACGGCGAGATCGTGGTGTCCTTCAATGGTGAGATCTACAATCACGAACCCTTGCGAGACGAACTTCGCGCCGCAGGCCATATCTTTCACACGCGGTCCGACACCGAGGTCCTGCTGCTGGGCTGGCGGGAATGGGGCTGGGGCCTGCTGGGGCGGCTGGACGGGATGTTCGCCTTCGCGCTGTGGGATCGCGGCCGGGGCGAATTGCTGCTTGCCCGGGACCGGCTGGGCGAAAAGCCGCTGCATTACGCAGTGCTTCCCGGTGGCGGCATCGCCTTCGCTTCCGAACTGGCAGCCTTGCTCGCCGTGCCAGGCGTCAATCATCGTCTGAACCCGGCCGCTGTTGATGACTATATGGCGCTGGGCTACGTGCCCGGTCCGCAAGCCATGCATGAGGGCATCGCGCGCCTCGCGCCCGCCCATGGTCTGCTGTTGCAGCGTGGGCAGCGCCTGGCCATCGCGCCCAAGCGCTACTGGCACCCGCCCACCTGCGCCGCCGCAATGCCCGCCGATGCGCCACGCGAACTCGCCGCGCGGCTGGACATTGCGGTGCGCGACCGGCTGATGGCCGATGTGCCGCTGGGCAGCTTCCTTTCCGGCGGCGTGGATTCCGGTGCCGTCACGGCCCTGGCCGCGCGGGCCGTCCCTGGCATCGCGAGCTTCACCATCGGCTTCCCCGGCGTCGCGGATGAATCGGCCATCGCCGCGCGGGTCGCCACCCGCCACGGCACCAAGCACCACATTCAGCAGGGCATGGCCGACTATCTCGCCGCCGCGCGCGGCCAAGCGGCGGTCTTTGGCGAGCCCTTCGGCGACCATTCGGCGGTCCCCACGCTGGCGGTCTGCGCCCTTGCGCGGCGGCATGTGACAGTGGCGCTCTCGGGTGATGGAGGTGACGAGGTGTTCGCCGGCTACCGGCGCCACCGCTTTCACGCCCTTTCGGAGGCGGTGCGGCGCTGCATTCCGAGCGGCGCAAGGCGGCGGGTCCTGGGTGGCCTGGCCGCCGCCTACCCGGCCATGCAATTCGCGCCACGCTGGCTGCGCGCGAAGTCAACCCTGACCGAGCTCAGCCTGGACAGCGCACTGGGGTATTACCGCATGGTCTGCAAGACGCAGGCGGCACGGCGGCATTCGCTGTTCTCCGCCCCGCAGCGCGCCGCGATCAACGGCCATGAACCCTCTACGCGCTTCGTCGGGCTGATGGCTGAATGCGACCCCGATGACGCTCTGCTGCAGGCGCAATACGCCGACCTGCACACCTATCTGCCGGGCGATATCCTCACCAAGCTCGACCGCACCAGCATGGCTGTCTCGCTGGAGGTGCGCCCGCCACTGCTCGCGCATCGTCTTGTGGAATGGGGCATGGCGCTGCCGCCGCGGCTGAAGCTGCGCGGCGGTACCGGCAAATGGGTGCTGCGCCAGGCCATGGCGCAGCACCTGCCGGCCGAGGTTCTGGGCGGCGCCAAGCGTGGCTTCGCGGACGCCATCGGCGGCCAGTTTCGCGACCGCGCGGACGAGGTTCGTGCGCGCCTCGCCAGCGAGGCCATGCAGGATAGCCGCCTGTTCGACGCTCAGGCCCTGCGCCGTCTGGCCGATGAGCATGCGGCCGGCCATGCCGACCACGCCCAGACACTGTGGCAACTGCTGGTGATGGAAGGCTTCCTTCACGGCGCCACGAGAGACCCTGCGCTGGCAGAAATGGCCGGCGCCTGAGCATGGCACAGCCCAGTATCCTGGCCCGCACGGCAAAGGGGGCCGCCTGGGTCGTTGCCTGGCGCATGGCGACCCGCGTCCTGGGGCTTTGCAGCACCCTCATCCTGGTCCGGCTATTGGCGCCCGAGGAATTCGGGCTGGTGGCGCTGGCGGCGGCCTTCGCGGCTTCACTCGATATCTGCCTGGCACTGGGCGTGGAGGAACAGATCATCCGCGCCAAGGCGCCGGATCGCGCGCTGTATGACACCGCCTTCACCATCAACCTGTTGCGCGGCCTGTTGGTCGGTGGCCTGCTGGTCGCGAGTGCCGTCCCCGCCGCCACATTCTTCGGTGATGCCCGTCTGGAGCCTATCCTGCTGGCCCTCGCTGCCTCGGCGGCATTGAGCGGGCTGGCCAATATCGGCGTCGTGGATTTCCGGCGGGAGTTGCGCTTCGAGCGTGAATTCCTGCTGCAACTGCTGCCCCGCATGGTCGGCATCAGCGTCACCCTCGGGCTTGCCTTCGCGCTCCATAGCCACTGGGCGCTGGTGGGTGGCATCCTGGCCAACCGCCTCGGCATCGTGGCCATGGGCTATGTGCTGCACCCGTTCCGGCCGCGGCTCTCGCTGGCGTCCTGGCGCGCACTGGCTGGAGTCTCCGCCTGGAGCTGGGCACTCAGCCTCGCCACCACGCTGCGGGACCGCTCCGACAGCCTGGTGATCGGCCGGGTGCTTGGCCCTGCCTCCCTCGGTCACTATGCGGTGGGGATGGAGGTGGCGACACTGCCGTCAAGCGAGCTGGTGGATCCGATCTGTCGCGCCTGCATGCCAGGCTTCGCCGCCAATCGCCGGGACAGCGAAGATGCGGGCGCGGCGGATTTCCTGCGCGTGCTCGGCATGCTGGCGCTGCTGACCTTGCCGGCGGGGCTGGGCATCTCGTTGCTGGCCGGACCGGTGATAGCGCTGGGGTTTGGGCAGGCCTGGCTCCCGGCGGTGCCAGTGGTGCAAGTGCTGGGGGTGGCCGGCGTGCTGACGCTGTTTGGGAATGTGGGCGCGGCCATGCTGAACGCCCATGCGCGGCTGGGCACGCTACTTGCCGTCACCATAAGCTCTGCGGCGCTGCGCATCGCGCTGCTGCTGCTGCTGACGGCGAAGTTCGGGATCACGGGCGCAGCGCTGGCGGTCGGCATTGTCGCCGTGCTGGAGCATGTCGTGACCGTGGCGCTCGCCCTCAGGCTATTGCGGCTGCGCGTCGCCTCCCTGCTCAGGCTGGTATGGAGACCCGCGATGGCATCGGCGGGAATGGTGCTGCTTCTATGGGTCACGGGCCTGGGTTGGGCCCCGCCGCCCGAAGCGACGCTGCCTGCCGCCCGCGCGGCATTCTCGGGGCTGGCGTTGGGCGCACTTGGCTATGTTGTCGTCCTGCTGTGTCTCTGGCAGGCGGCTGGCCGGCCGCAGGGTGCCGAAACCGATCTCTGGGCCATCTTGCGGCGGATAAGGCCGATACGCCGCCAGGCGCCGCCGACAACCGCAGCGCGCGCGCCATGACGGAACATGCGGCTGAAGCGCAGACCGTCAGCGTGGCCATCTTCGGCCGCGACGAGGCGGAGCATATCGGCGCTTGCCTCCATGCCGTGGCTGTGGCCGGCAAGGCGACGCAAGCCTCGCTTCACGTGACGGTGCTGCTGAACGGTTCACGCGATGCCTCCGCAGATGTCGCCGCCGCCGCGATCCGGGAATCGGGTCTGGAGGCGCGCCTGTACAGCATTCCGCATGCCGACAAGACCAATGCGATCAATCAATACCTCCATGTTCTGCGGCCACGGGCGGCGTTGCATGTTTTCGTGGATGCCTATGCGACCGTGCGATCGGACGCCCTGGCCTGGCTGTCGTTGCGGCTGGCCGAACACCCGGCCGCGCAGGCCGCCGCTGCCATGCCGAGCGAAGGCCGGAGCGCCGCCGCGATGCGAGCCGAGATGCACCGCCACCCCGGGCTGCATGGTTCGCTCTTTGCGCTGCGCGGGAGCTTCGTGGAACGTCTGGCCGTGGCGAAGATCCGCCTGCCAGTCGGTCTTTACCGGGGTGATGGGCTGCTGGGGGCCATGGTGATGCTGGACCAGGATGCGGCGAGCGGCGGCTGGCTGACGGAGCGCCTGATCCTGGTGCCCGAGGCGAGCTGGGCGGCGCCCGCCTGGCAGCCCTGGAGATGGCGTGACGTGCAGCGCCATCTCCAACGCAAGCTGCGCCAGGGCCGCGCGCGGCTGGAATGGGCGGCGCTGCGCCCGCTGATCTACCGCGACGGCTTCGCTGCCCTGCCGCAGGATGCGGGCCAGATGGTGATGGCCGGGTTCGGATCGGGCAAGCCGCACCGCGCCCCGAGTTTCTGGCGAGATCCCTTCGCGTCGGTGGCGCTGGCGCGCATCCGTCAGTCCGGCCCGCCGCCAGCGCCCGAAGCGTTGTTGCCCCGTCTGTTGCTCCGGACCGAAGCCACATGATCCCGCAGCCTCGCCGCGATGCCGCGCCACGACCAGCGCGGCACCATCTGGGCCCAGAACAGCGGCGCGGTGTCGCGCGCCAGGCTCAGCTTGTAGCGGTCCGCCCCGCCCAGGAAGTCGTAAATGCGGTCACCACGGGCCAATCCATGCGCGATGGCCGCCGCGTGGCAGCTCAGCCCCGGCCTGGCATGGCCGCCTCCAGGCACAAATCCGCTTTGGTACGCCGAGATCCGGCCCCCGAGCCGGAAGTTGTAAAGGATGCCGATGGTCACCGCACCCGCGCGCAACCGAAGCAGGTCAATCTCTCCGCGCGGAAGCGCCTCGGTGAGCAGCGCCTCATGGAAACGGAGCATGAAGGGGTGGGCAAAGGCGCCCGGCCGGCCACGCGCCCGCCAGCTTGCCCCATGCAGGATGATCATCTCAGCCAGCATCCCTCGGGCATCGTCCAGGTTCTCCGCCCGTTCGAGCCGCACGGCGCCCTGAGCCGCGAAATGCCGGCCGGAGCGACGGATCTGCTGCCGCGTATTGGCGCTGAGGGTGGCGAGATGGTCACCGCCCATGACGGCGAGGGCAGCGAGGTCAACGAAGGGCGCGCTGCGGCGCTGCAACCGAAACGCCACGCCGGGTGCGGTGGCGAGGACAGCGGACGGCACGCCGTTGAGCATCAGACCGCCTGTGGCAGCGGCCGCCCTCCGCAGCATGGCCGCCAAGGCCGGCGCGCCGCCGACACACAGCGGCGCATTGTGCTCGATGAAGGGCGCATCAAGCACCGGATCCCCACTCTCGGTGAGGAAGAGCCTGCCACCACGCCGGTTGAACAGCGCCAGGCCAACCACCAGCTGCCCCTCCAGCGCCCTGATCAGCACCGGCTGGCTGTAACGCTCACTGGCCAGGCAGCCGACCCAGCTCCAGCTCTGGAAGAAGGAGAGGCCAGGTACCTCCGCCTCCAGCGCGCGCCATTCGGCGCCCAGTGTGGCCATGCTCGTCACCGGGAGCATCTCTGTCCGCATCGCGACCACGCCCTTTGCGCCGAAAGCCGGCGGCGAGCATGAGCTTGCAACGCGAGGCCCCGGTCAAGCGCCGGCGTGTGCTGCACGTGCTGAAATACTATCGTCCAGCCTTCACCGGCGAAGGCGTCTTTCTCGAACGCTCCAGCGCCGTGATGGACGAGATCGCACCCTCCGTGGCGCATGACCTGCTGGTGACGCATACGCCGCGCCCGGAGGAGCCGCAGGCCGCGTGCTCCACCTTGCGGCGGGTGATCCATCTCTCCGAGCGCGACATGCCGGCCTGGCAGCGACATCTGCGCATGGCCTGGTGGTTTGCCACCCATCTGCACCGCTACGATACGGTACATGTCCGCACCCACGCGGACTGGTATTTCGTGAGCTACCTGCTGGCGCGGCTGGCCGGTTGCCGCCTGGTTCTCTCGGCCACGCTGGATGACAGCCTGCCGGTGCTGATCGGCCAGTATCGGCCATCGCTGCGGTTCGTGGCGCGGCGTGGCTTCGGGCTGTTCCACGCCTTCATCGGCATCAGTCCGAAGCTGTATGGCGAGAGCAGTGGCTTGGCCGGCGCCGCGCGGTGCCATCTGATCCCGTGCGGCGTCACCATACCTGTGGGCGCCGTCTCGGCCCGCCCGGCGCTCGGCATTGCGCCCAGTGATCTCGTGCTGCTTTTCGTGGGCGGGCTTTGCCGGCGCAAGGACCCGCTTTTCCTGGTCCAGGCCATGCCACGCATCCTGGAGCAATACCCGAACGCACGCCTGGTGCTGGTGGGCCCGGAGTTGGAAGCGGAGGAGGTCGCCGCGATCCGGCAGGCCGCTGGTCCGGGGGGCCATGTCATTCTGGCTGGCGAGCAGCGCGACCCGCACCCCTTCTTCGCCGCGGCCGACATGCTCGTCTTCGGCTCGCATCTCGAAGGCTTCGGCACCGTGGTGCCGGAGGCCATGGCCCATGGCCTGCCGGTCGTGGTGCGCCGGCTGACCGGGGTGAATGATGATTTCGTCCGGCAGGGCGAGACCGGCTTCCTGTTCGACGATGCGGATGAGTATGTCTCGGCGGTTCTGCGGTTGGCGGGGAGCTCCGCGCTGCGCTCCCGATTGGGCAAGGCGGGCCAGCGCCTCGCGCGTGCCGAGTTCGGCATGCACCGCGCGGCGACGCGCTATCTGGGTGTCTATGGCGCTGCATCCGCCCTGGATCAGAATTCGGAAACAGCGTCAGAAACAGGCTTGGGCTGCGACGCGTCCATCATCAATCCCGCCTTCCACACCCCGATGGACACCAAGCCGGGCGCGCGCCCCATGCTGCTGACCATGGTGGATGCCGAGGAAGCATTCGACTGGTCACGCCCCTTTGACCGTGGCGCCGTGGACGTCACCGCCATGGCGGCGCAGCACCGCGCACATCGGGTGTTCGAGCGCCATGGCGTGGTGCCCCTGTATCTGGCCGACTATCCGGTGGTGACGCAGGATGCGGGCCGCGCACCGCTGCGCGAATGGCTCGCCGATGGCCGATGCGACGTGGGCGCGCATATGCACCCCTGGGTGACGCCGCCTTATGACGAGGCCCTCGGCGAGCATAACAGCTTCGCTGGCAATCTGCCCGCGGCGTTGGAACTGGCCAAGGCGCGGCGGCTGACCGATGCGGTGGGCGATGCCTTCGGGCAGCCTCCGCGCATCTGGCGCTCTGGGCGGTTCGGGGCGGGGCCGCGCACCGCGGATATCCTGAAATCCCTGGGCTATCTGGCGGATAGCAGCGTGCTCCCGCTTTGGCCGGCAACGGGCATCGCCGGGCCGGCCGCGCCCAGTTCGCGGCCGTTCTGGCTGGACCGTGGGCGCCGCCTGCTGGAAATTCCGGTCTCTGCTGCGCTGGTGGGCCGGCTGGCCGATGGAAGTCTGCGGCACGTCGCACCCCATATTTTCGCCCCCGGCGCGGTTCGGCTCAGGCTGGCCGGCGCGCTGGCGCGTCTGGGGCTGCTGGAACGCATCCGCCTCACTCCCGAGGGCATGACCATCGCGGAGGGTAAACGCCTGACGCGGCACATGCTTGCGCATGGCCACCGGACCTTCGTGTTGACCTACCACTCGCCCTCGCTGGTACCGGGCAACACGCCCTATGTGCGCGATGCCGCGGCGCTGGAACGTTTCCTCGCCTGGCTGGATGAATTCTACAGCTTCTTCCGCGAGGAGGCGGGCGGAAGTTTCGGCCGATGGCAGGATGTACGCGGCATCACGCCGCAAGTCCCGGTGGCGCCGGAACCAGCCGAAGCTGTGCCGTGAACGCGCTTCTCGGCGCCCTTTTCCTGCCGCCGCTCAGCCTGGTCTGGCTGGGCCTGGCGGCAGGGCTGCTGGCCTGGAAAGGGCACAGGCTGGCCGGATTGCTGGCCGCCCTGACCTCCGCGGCAGTGCTGATCCTGGCCACGCCGCTGTCGGCGGGATGGCTGATCGCCTCGCTGGAGCCCGATCAGGCCACGCTTCGCGCGCCGCCAGGGGCCATCATCATCCTGGGTGGCGATGTCGCGCATGGTCGCTACCAAGGAGGTGCCCAGGGAGGCAGGCAAACAGGCGTCCATGACCACGCCGGCGTCACCGATGTCGGCACGCTCACCCTGGAGCGCCTGCGGGCAGGTGCGGCACTCCATCGGGCGACGGGGCTTCCGATCCTCGTCACCGGCGGCGTGCTGGGGTCGGGCCAGCCTGCGCTGGCGAGCCTGATGGCGCAAAGCCTGCGCGAGGATTTCGGCGTCGCCGCGCGATGGATAGAACCGCGCGCCCGCGACACACGTGAGAACGCGGTGTTCTCGGGCGACATGTTGCGCGGCGATGGCGTGCCTGCCGCCCTGTTGGTCACCCAGTCCTGGCACATGCCGCGCGCGCAGGAAGCCTTTCGCCGGGCGGGGTATGTCGTCCAGGCTGCGCCCGTCCGCCTTGCATCGCCTCCGGAGATCGGGCCGAGCGGTCTGCTCCCCCAGACGGGCCATTTGTTGGAAAGCTGGTTCGCGATCCATGAATGGGCTGGCCGTGCCTACTACCGTTGGCGCGATGGCGCGCCGCCGGCCGCACTGTCGGCAGACTTTACAGCCGCCACCCTTGCCGCTCATGAACCAAGTTAGAGCTCTGAAAACATGGATATGAAATCCTGGTCCGAGGATTGCAGTGCAACGCGCTCGCTGCATCGCTCCGAGGGTGCGCAGTCAACTGTTGCCCATCCAGGCGCGCAGATCGAGGACGCCGCCATGCCCAGCCCAGCCACTGGCGAAATGTCGCTCGCTGCACCGCCACAGGTGGCGCGCGCAGTCTCTGTTCATGTCACGCACATTGCTCGTGGGCGCATGCCCGATTGGTGCGATGCCTATCTCGCTGCCACCGGGGACGGCGACATCTTCGCCAGCCGGCTCTGGTATGACACCATGCTCGCCCATGCGTTGCCCTCGGCTTGCCGGCCCTTACTGGCTTTGGCCGGAGACGGCGGCATGCTGCTGCCCCTCGCGTTGGGACGAGCAGGCATGCGCGCCCTTACCACGCCCTACAGCCTGGAATGGCGCCCGCTACCAGGCCCGGGCTGCGCCCCCGCTGTTGCCGGCACTGCGATGGGCCATTGGCTGCGCTACAGCCGGCCGCTGCGGCTGGACGCCGTCAGCCAGGAGGCAGGGGGCCTTGAGCCGTTCCTCTCCGGCGCCAGCGCCCAGGGCATTGCCGTGATGCGCCATCGCCATTTCGGCAATTGGCGCGAGGTCCTGGCCAATGGCGCCGGATGGGCCGGTTATCTCGCGGTGCGACCGGCCGCGCTGGTCACGACGATCCGGCGCAAGGTGGAACGTGCGAGGCGTGAGCTTCGCTTCGAACACGTGACCGGGGGGCGGGACGCGCTGGTTGGCGCCATCGCTGACTACGAGGCCGTGCGTGCGCGCAGCTGGAAGCCGACCGAAGCTCAACCCGCCTTCGACGGCGCCCTGATCCATGCCGCCGCGGCGCAGGGCTGCCTGCGGATGGGGGTGTTGCGCACGCCGGATGGCACCGCGATCGCTGCGCAATACTGGCTGCTTTCGGGCGGCCGGGCGTGGCTGCTGAAGCTGTGTCACGATGAGGCCAGCCGCAGCTTCTCGCCCGGCACGGTGCTGACCGCCCTGATGATCCGCAGGCTGATCGAGGAAGATGACGTGCGCGAGCTGGATTTTGGCCGCGGCGACGACGCCTACAAGCAGCTCTGGGTCGGCCAGCGGCGCCAGCGCATCGGGCTGACCCTGGCCGACCCATGGCACCCGTTGGGACTGCTCGAAGTCGGCCGGCGGCGGCTCGCTGGGCTGCTGGGCCGGCCGGGGATGGTGGCATGAGAATTCTCTACAGCCACCGCATCCGCTCGCGCGATGGGCAGGGCGTGCACCTGGACGCCCTGGTCGCGGCGTTGCGGCAGGCCGGTCACACGGTGCGGGTGGTTGGCCCGCCTGGTTTCGAGACAGCCGCGCTGGGCGATGACAGCGCCGGCCTGGCGCACTTCCGCCGCCTGTTGCCGCGCTGGATCGCGGAACTGGCGGAGCTCGGCTACAATCTGCCCTCGACCTGGCGGCTGGCGCGGGCAGCGGCGCAGTTTCGGCCCGATGTCATTTATGAGCGTGCCAACCTTTACCACATCGCGGGGCTCCTGGTCGCCGGTGCGCGTCGGGTGCCGCTGCTGCTCGAAGTCAACGCGCCCCTGGCAGAGGAGCGCGGCCGCTTCGGTGGCCTGGGCCTGCCTCGTCTGGCCGGGTGGCTGGAGCGGCTGGCCTGGCGCGGCGCCAGCATCGCCCTGCCGGTGACGGATGTTCTGGCGCAACACCTGCGTGACGCGGGGGTCCCGCCCGGCCGGATAAGTGTGGTGCCGAACGGTATTGACCTCGCGGATTTTCCGCCACCCGCTTCTGCTCAGGCTCACGCAGCGCTGACCCTGGGCTTCATCGGCTTCATCAGGGACTGGCACGGGCTGGAGGGTGTGCTGCGCGGGATGGCGGCATGGCGCGGTGCGGCGCCACTGCGGTTGTTGCTGGTGGGCGAAGGGCCGGCGCGGGCCGGGCTGGAGCGATTGGCCACCGAACTTGGCATCACGGCCCAGGTGCATTTCCATGGCCTGGCCCGCCGCGCGGAGGTGCCGGCGCTGGTGGCTCGCTTCGACATTGCCCTCCAGCCCTCTGCCGTGGCCTACGCGTCGCCGTTGAAGGTGTTCGAATACATGGCGGCGGGCCGTGCCATCGTGGCGCCCGATCAGCCGAACCTGCGCGAGGTGTTGCACCATGAGGAGAACGCGCTGCTGTTCGATCCCGCGGCGCCGGGCGCCTTCTGGGAGGCGGTGCAGCGCCTCGCCGCCGATGCCTCACTGCGCGACCGGCTTGGCGCCGGCGCGCGCGCCACCATCCTGCGGCGAGAGCTGACCTGGCAGGGCAATGCCCGCCGTGTGGTCGAGATCGCCGGGATCGAGATCGCGAGGCTGCGCCCGCCGCAGGCACAGGCCCCCGGCCTGGCAGCGTCGCCATGACGGCCTCACCGCTGGTGCTGCATGTCTTTCCCAGCTTCGCCGTGGGCGGGGCGCAGGTGCGTTTCGCAGCGCTGGCCAACCGCTTCAAGGCCAGATGGCGCCATGTCGTTGTCGCGCTGGATGGCAATGGTGCCTGCGCCGAGCGGATTGCCGGGGACGTTCCCTTCACCTTTCTCACTGCCCCTCCCACGGCACCCGGAGGCACGCCGCGGCGCCTATGGGACATCCGGGCGGCGCTGCGCCGGCTGCAGCCCGATGTCCTGGTGACGGGCAATTGGGGCAGTATCGAATGGGCCATGGCGAATCTGGCCCGCCCCAACACCCGCCACCTCCATACGGAGGACGGCTTTGGTTCCGATGAGGCGGTGGCGCAACACCGCAGGCGCGTCCTGGCCCGGCGCTGGGCGCTGCGTGGCAGTACCGTCGTGCTGCCCTCCACACGATTGATGCGCGCCGCGTTGGACGAGTGGCAGTTGCCGCCCGGCCAGCTGCATCTCGTGCCGAACGGGCTCGATCTCGGGCGATTCCGTCCTGATGGGCGCGCGGCCGAGCTGGCTGTGCCGGGGCAGGGCCCGATCATCGGCACGGTGGCCGCGCTGCGCCCGGAAAAGGCGCTGGACCGGCTGCTGCGCGCCTGCGGGATCCTGCGCCAGGGCGGGACGGCATTTCGGCTCGTGGTCGTGGGCGACGGCCCGGAACGGGCGCGGCTGGAAGCGCTGACGCAGGCGCTTGGCCTGGGGGGCCAGGTGCTTTTCCTCGGCCATGTGGCGCGGCCAGAGGAAACCTATCGCGCTTTCGACATCTTTGCGCTGTCATCCAGCACCGAACAGATGCCTTTCTCCGTGCTCGAAGCCATGGCGTCCGGCCTGCCTGTCGTTGCGACCGATGTGGGTGACGTCGCGGCGATGCTGGCACAAGACAACCGACCCTTCGTGACCCCTCTGGAGGACGCCGCATTGGCTGAGGCGTTGCGCCGGCTGCTGCTCGATCCGCCGCTTCGCCTTGCCCTGGGGGTGGCGAATCGCGGCCGTGCCGTGCTCGATTTTGACGAGGAAGCGATGTTCCAAACCTATGCCTCCCTGATTGACGGAACGGCGGCGGCGCAGTGATGGATGGCACATCGCTCCCTGCCCGTTTTGCCAGGCTGCGCGGCATCCCTTTGCACTGCCCGCGTGATCAGACGCCATTGCTGGAAGGCGACGAGACACTGCGGTGCCCGCGCTGCGGTGCAGGATTTCCTGTGCTGGGCGGGATCCCCGTGTTGATCCATGATGGCGCCTCGGTCTTTGCCATCTCCGACTACCTGGGCGGCGCCAGCTATGAGGGGGCTGCATATGGCAGGCAAGCCGACCGGGCGGGCGGGCTGCGGAGGGCCTACAGGCAGTTGGCTCGCCGGCTGGGGGATGCGCCCTCCTCCAT